>Ga0335081_10008387_pt1 | contig 16571 bp, 15 predicted proteins | sample Lox_Sample_35_FD_206713 | JGI IMG/M metagenome (GOLD analysis project Ga0335081, IMG submission 206713) | Soil microbial communities from Loxahatchee National Wildlife Refuge, Florida, United States - Lox_Sample_3.5 | ecosystem: Environmental > Terrestrial > Soil > Wetlands | place: USA... | reverse complement strand
TGCGGTTGGGCCATCGAAGAGGTGGCCAGCAAACGCCTATGCCGCACTGACGCAGCAATTGTTGGCGGAGGGCTTTGGTGTCTGGGTGGTCGGCGGACCCGATGAGAAGTCGCTCGCCGCGGAAATTGTCGGCGACACGACGGCGCGCGATCTTACCGGTCATGATCTGCGCAACGCGATCCTTGCGCTCGCAGCAGCGGCGGTCGCGGTGTCGAATGATTCAGGACTTCTGCATGTCGCAGCCGCGCTGGGAACTCCGGCAATCGGAATTTTCGGCCCCACCAGCCCCTGGCATTGGGCGCCGTTGAACCCGCTTGCGGCGACGATCGAGACGAGAAGCAAAGTCGAATGCCGGCCATGCCATAAGCCGGTCTGCCGGCTCGTGCATCACCGCTGCATGCGTGACATTCCGCCGGAGCAAATATTGGCCGCAGTTCGCCAGGCGTTTCCACCGCTTGTTCCCGCGGCGTAAGGAGATGACGGCCGAATAAAGCTCTAAAGAAAGCATGTGCCACGACTTCGCTGAAATTGCTTGAAAACTCCACACTATCCGGGCATGCAACGCTAGACTGCGCCTGTCGCCGCAACGGGACTAGGATTGGGCATGACAATCGGCGTGACCGAGGCGTCACAGCGCTATTCGACCTATGCGCTGGTGCGCCGCCTTCTGCTCGACGAAGCGCTCCGCTATTGGCCGCGCTACGCGGTCGCCTTCCTGCTGATGGGAATTACTGCCGCGGCCACCGCGCTCACTGCCTATCTTCTCGGCACGATGACCAATGAGGCCTATGTCAATCACAATTTCCACGGCATCGTCGTCATTGGCGTCATTGCGGTCGGGATCTTCGCGGTCAAGGGATTTGCCACCTATGGCTCATCGGTCATGCTGTCGTGGATCGGCAACAGCATCATTGCCGGCAATCAGCGGCGTCTGTTCGACAAGCTACTGCAGCAAAACATCGGATTTTTCGCCGATCGGCATTCGTCGGAGTTCATCGCGCGGCTGACCACCGGGGCCGCCGCGGTCAGTCAGGTGATCAGTCTCCTGATCACCGCGATCGGTCGCGATCTGATGTCGCTGATTGGTTTGACTATCGTCATGGTGATTCAAGATCCGATCATGACTCTGATCGGCTTCGTAATGGCGCCACCCGCGTTCTTTGTCCTGCGCAAGCTCATTCGCCGCGTGCGTAACATCGCGCGCATGCAATTCACCGGAGGCACCCGGATCATCGAGACCATGCAAGAGGCGTTGCAGGGTTTGGGCATGGTCAAGGCATTCGCGTTGGAAGACGAGATGCGGCGCCGGCTGGGCCAGAGCGTCGCCGACGTGCAGCACGAGTCCAACAAGATGGCGCGGGTCTCCAACCGCGCCAGCCCGCTGATGGAAATGCTCGGCGGCTTTGCGGTCGCGCTCGCCACGATCTACGGCGGCTACCGCGTTATCGAGACTGGCGCGACGCCGGGCGCCTTCGTCTCGTTCCTGGCGGCGTTTCTGCTCGCTTATGAGCCCGCGAAGCGGCTGGCCCGGCTCAACATCGATCTCAACAATAATCTCGTCGGCGTGCGGGTTCTCTATGAGGTGATCGACAGCCCGGCGGGCGAGCCGAGCGACGAGAATCTGCCGCCGCTGAAATTGACGAAAGCGCGCGTCGAATTCGCCGACGTGCATTTCGCCTATCGCAACCACACCCCGGTTCTGCGCGGCATGAGCTTTGTTGCTGAGCCGGGCAAGGTCACGGCGCTGGTCGGACCGTCGGGCGGCGGCAAGACGACCGTGCTGAATCTGTTGTTACGCTTCTACGACGCCGGCGGCGGCCGCGTGCTCATCGACGGCCAAAACATTGCGTCGGTTTCCCGCGGTTCGTTGCGCGGGTCGATCGCCTATGTCGGCCAAATTGTCCATTTATTCCGCGGCACCATTCGCGAGAACATCGCGCTGGGCAAGCTCGGCGCGTCCGATGCCGAGATCGTCGCGGCCGCCAAGGCCGCTCACGCCCACGATTTCATTATGAGCTTTCCGGCAGGCTACGACACGCCGGTCGGCGAGCACGGCTTGCAGCTTTCCGGCGGCCAGCGCCAGCGCATCGCGATTGCGCGGGCGCTGATCAAGAATTGCCCGATCATATTGCTCGACGAAGCGACCGCCTCGCTTGATTCCGAGTCAGAGCGCCATATCCAGGAGGCGCTGACCGAACTGTGCAAGGGCCGCACGACGCTGATGATTGCGCACCGGCTGTCCACCATCATGCACGCCGACAGCATTCTCGTGGTCGAGAACGGAGTCGTGGTCGAGGCGGGCCGCCATGAAGAATTGCTGCGCAAGGGCAGCCGCTACGCATCGTTCTACCGGCTGCAGCTCAAGGAGCGGTCGCCACCGCTTGCGGAGCCGGAGCCGATTGCGGCCTCATCGCTGTGAGGCGGTCTGCGGAGTTCGATTGACGGCGCAGCGACGGCGCTATAAGCCGAGCGTCCATCCCGCCAATTTTCCCTCACTGCAAGTTGAAAAGATCAATGAGCACCGACAGCAAGACCTATGTCATTCCGCAACCGCCGCAAGCCGCAATTCCGGTCGCCGATACCGGCAAATATTTTCCGGTGCGGCGCTTATGGTGCGTCGGCCGAAATTACATCGAGCACATCAAGGAGATGGGACAGGACGTCCGCGAGCCGCCATTCTTCTTTGCCAAGCCGGCCGACGCCATTGTTCCGGACGGCGGCACGGTGCCTTATCCGTCGCTGACCAAAGATATGCATCATGAGGTCGAGCTTGTGGTTGCCCTGAAAAGCGGAGGCCGCAACATAAAGACCGAAAAGGCGCTGGACTGCATCTACGGCTACGGCGTCGGCATCGATCTCACCCGACGCGATTTGCAGATCGCCTCGCGCGACATCAAGCGGCCCTGGGAGATCGGCAAGGCGTTCGATTACTCAGCTCCCTGCGGACCGCTGCGCGCGGCTGCTGAAATCGGCCACCCCGAGAAAGGCCGCATCATGCTCAAGGTCAACGGCAAGGTGCGCCAGGACGGCAATCTCGATCAGATGATCTGGAAAGTGCCGGAGATCATTTCGAAACTGTCGGAAATGGTTGAGCTCGCCGCCGGCGACGCCATCATGACCGGCACGCCGTCGGGCGTCGCCGCGACGGTGGCTGGCGACAAGATCGAATGCGAGATCGAGCGTGTCGGCACGCTGCGCGTCGCCATCGGCGAGCCGTTAAAGTAACGCGCACAAGACGGTAAGCCGGCAGCCGGGGACCCGCGGCGGTGGAACCGGAACCGGGATGATGCGTTGAAGGGGGACTCGATTAGACCAGGAGATTATCCATGGGCGCCTCCCGTCGCATGACTTTGCGCATAAAATCGCCGCTTCCGCTCGGCGATGTGGCCATGGTGCCCGCGCCCCTTAGTGGCCGCTCGGAAGCCGAAATGGCCCGCGCAATGGCCGCAGCGCTTGCCGACGATGAATCGGCGACGGCAGCCGACATGTACAGCCGCGTTCGGCAGGCTTTCCCATTCGCGCCATTGAGCGCGCGCGTCGGCGCGCTCGCCATGCTGATGGACAAGATTCGCCGGCCCGCCCACTGAACGGCTGCGTCACAATCCGAGATAAGCGGTGCGGACACGGTCGTCGGCCAACAATTCCGCTCCGGCGCCGCTCAAGGTGACGCGTCCGTTTTCCAAAACATAAGCACGGCTTGCCAGCTTGAGCGACAGCGCGACGTTCTGCTCGACCAAGAGGCAGGTCACTCCATCGCGATTGAGATCGCGAATAGTGTCGAGCAATCGGTGAACAATGGCTGGAGCGAGCCCAAGCGAGGGCTCGTCGAACATGATGAGCTGCGGCGCACCCATCAGACAGCGCGCAATCGCCAGCATTTGCTGCTCGCCGCCCGATAACGTACCGGCTGGCTGACGCACGCGTTCGGCCAGCACCGGAAACAATGCCAGCACCCGCTCCCGGTTTTTGGCTCTACTGGCGCGGGCGCGCGGCAGCATGGCGCCGATATCCAGATTTTCATCGACGGTCAAAGTCGGAAAGATTTGGCGGCCTTCGGCAACTTGCCCGATGCCAAGATTGCAGATGCGGTGGCTCGGCCAGCCCAAGATACTTTCGCCGCGAAATACCACCCGGCCGCCGGCTGATCGGTTCATCCCCGCGAGCGCGCGAATGAGCGTCGTCTTGCCGGCGCCATTGGCGCCGACAATCGCGACGATCGCGCCATCTTCGACATCGAGCGATACGCCATCGAGCGCCTGCACGTCGCCATAGAAGACGTCGAGCTGTTCGACATGCAGCATCAAACCGGCTCCGCACCGAGATAGGACTTCACGACGGCAGGATCGCGGACGATCGCTTCCGGTTTGCCTTGTGCAATTGCAATTCCATGATCGAGCACCAATACGTTGGACGCGAGGGCCATGACTGCGCGCATGACGTGCTCGATCAAAACAATCGTCAATCCGCTGTCGCGGTTGAGCGTCCGCAAGATCGCGACCATGCGGTCGCTTTCGGTCGGGCGCAACCCGGCCATGACTTCATCGAGCAGCAACAGCTTCGGTTCGGTTGCCAGAGCGCGCGCGACTTCGAGGCGCTTTCGATCCGGCAGCGTCAGCGTGGCGGCAATCCGATTGCGTTGGTCAAAAAGGTCGAGGCGACGCAGCAGTTCGCGCGCGCTCGCGCGCGCGTTGCCGACATCGCGACTGTGCAGCAGTGCACCGACGATGACGTTGTCCTCCACGGTCAAGGCGGGAAACGGGCGCACGATCTGAAAGGTTCGGCCGATGCCGCGCCGGCAAATCGCATCGGGCGGCAAGCTGCCGATCGGTTCGCCGGCAAAGCTGATCGAACCTTCATCGGGCGGGATGGCGCCGGCAATCATGTTGAACAGTGTGGTCTTGCCCGCGCCATTGGGGCCGATGATCGCAAACAGCTCCTTGGCCGCTACGTCAAAACTGACGGCGTCAACGGCGACAAGGCCGCGAAACCGCTTGCTCACGCCTTGCAGAGAAAGCAGCGCATTCATCGCCGCCCCTCCTCCACGCCGATCAGCCGCGCCAGCCAAGGCCATACGCCGTCGGGCAAGGCGACAACGACCAGCAGCAGACAAACGCCGTAGAAAACCTGCTTCGCTCCCGGCAGGTCGAAACCTAAGGCCGCCAGCGTCGCATTGAGCGCTTCGGCGAGGCCGGTGAGCACGAAGGCGCCAAGGATTGGCCCGAACAGTGTGCCGATGCCGCCGATGATCGGGCCGAGAATCATCTCAATCGATCGGGAAATATTGAAGACTTGTTCCGGGAACAGGTTGTTGTAGAAGAATGCATAGAACACGCCGGCGAAAGAGGTGATAACGGCGGAGATCATCACCGCGGCCATCTTGTAGCGGAAACTATCGATGCCGACCGCACGCGCCGCTTGTTCGTCTTCGCGGATAGCCAACCAGCAATAACCGACGCGGCTTTTCAATAACGCACGGCAGAGCACAAAGACCAGCGCCGCGGCAGTGAGGATCACGTAATAAAACATCGTCGGATTGCCGCGCAGATGCCACAGGTCGTTATGTGAATATTGCGCGACCGGAAGGAATAAGCCTGCCGAGGCATTGACAAAGTCTAAGTGGTCGAAGCCGATGCGCGCGAATTCGGCGAAGGCGATCGTCAAAATCGCGAAATAAACACCGGCGACGCGGAAGCGAAACGCGAGAAATCCAATCGTGGCGCCGCAGGCCGCAGCCACGGGAATGACGGCAATAAATCCGAGCCACGGAGCGACGCCGAAGCGAGCGAACAATGCCGCGGCTATATAGCCACCAAGACCGGCATAGATCGCATGCCCAAGCGAAAGCTGCCCGGCAAATCCCATCATGATATTCCAGGCCTGACCGGTAAAAGCGAAGTAGAGAACGACGATTAGAACGGTCAGCAGGTAGTCGTTGATGAGCCATGGCGCGATCAAAAGAAGCACGAGCAAAGTGCCGAGCAACACCATTGCCCGAGGAGTAACGTCGCCGAACATGGACGCGGCTAGGCGGGCGAAACGATCGACGAGATGGGCGAGCGTACTGGTGGGAGTCTCGGCAGCCATCAGATCGATCTTCTGCCAAGAATTCCCTGCGGTCGAAACAACAGCACCAAGACGAGAATAGCGAAGGCGAACATACTCTTGGCCGAAGGCGTGAACAGGAGTCCGGCCAAGGCTTCGGTCACCCCAATCAAGAGACCGCCCAGAAGCGCACCCGCCATCGAACCAAGCCCGCCGGTAATGACAATGACGAAGGCAAGCAGCGTATATGTCGGACCGATGATCGGCGTAACGTCGACGATCAGGGTCATCATGACGCCAGCGGCGCCGACGCAAGCCGCGCCAATGCCGAAGGTCAGCGCGTAAAGCCGCTTGACGTTGAGGCCGACGACAAGCGCTCCGGCATAGTTGTCTGCGCAGGCGCGTATCGCCCTGCCTAGCGGCGCAAAGCGGAAAAACGCAAATAGCAGTGCAGCAACGACGATCGCTGCGGCGCCGGCATAGAGTTTGGTGGCGTCGACGATCAGCACCCCGACCTGGAAACTGTCGAAGGCATACGAAGTCTGTACCGTGCGCGCGTCCGGACCGAATACGATCAAAAGGGTGTTGACGATGATGAGAGCGAGCGCAACCAGGAGCAGGAACTGACTGTGCTCGGGCCGGTTGATGAAAGGGTTGATCAATCCGGCTTGGAGCGCATAACCGAACACGAACAGGACCGCCGCGATTGGCACAAGCATAACTAAGGGATCGAGGTTCAGGCTCGAAAACAGCAGCACTGTCAGATACATTGCGATCGACATCATTTCGCCGTGGGCGAAATTGACCACGCGCACGACGCCAAAGATGACGGAAAGGCCGAGCGCCATCAGGCCATAAACCAAGCCCGTCAAAATTCCCGCAACGGTTACGTTCAGATAGACATCGATCGGCACCGCGCGACCTCAGGCGCGGTTCTGGTAAGGCGCCATCGGCCATTGCGGCTTGGCGTTCGCCGCGTCTTTCGGCGCCAAAGTCACGAGCTTGCCACCGCGGTTCTGGATCGTGCCGCACTTGAGCTTGTCATTCTGGCCCTTGGCGTTGAACTGAATGCCCGGACCGATGCTGACATTGTCGGCGATGTTGGTGGTGCGGATAGCATCGGCCAGCGCCTTTGGATCGCTGCTACCGGCGCGCTTGTAAGCGTCGGCGGCAATCAAGAGCGCCTCAAATGTATAGACGTGGTTGGTGCTCAGGTTGATCCCGGGATAGGCCTTGGCGAGCGCGGCTTCGAGCGCTTTGGCGAGCTTTTTATTCGGATCCTGAAACGGAACCAAGCTGATCGGGCCGTCCGACAATTTGCCGAGCGTCTTGAGATATTGATCCTCGTACCAGCCCGGGCCCATGCTCAAGATCGCCTGCGGGGTCCAGCGTTGTTTGACCAATTCCCGCGTGATCAGCATCGCATCGTTAAGCCGGCTAACGACCAAGAGCGCATCGGCATTGGCGCCCTTGGCTTTGGCAACTTCAACGGACAGATCGCGCGCGGTCGGATCATAGGCGATCTCATCAACGATCTTGTAAGGCATGTTGAACTTCGGCATCACCGCGTTGATGCCCTTCGACATCGCGGTGCCGAACGTGTCGTTGACGTGCATGTAAACGACGGACTTTGGCGCCGTGCCGATGAGGTTGAACAATTCCAGTTGATTCTCAAAAGCGCTGCCGAGAATCATCTGCGCGGTGAGAAAATTCCTGAACACGAACTTATAGCCTTGCTCGGTAATATCCGGCGCCGCGGCGATGTTGATGACGAGCGGGATCCCTTTTTGCTCGGCGACTTGGGCGATCGCGGTCGTCTGTCCGGAGTCGAAAGCGCCGATCAGAAGCTGTGCGCCATCATTGATAAGCTTCTCGGCGCGCTCGCGGGCGACATCGACACTGGATTCGGTATCGGCGTTCATCACTGCCAGCTCCGGCAGATTTAACGATTTGAGGATGCCCGGCGCGATATCGACGCCGCGCTGGCAGTCCTGCCCGATGCTCGCTTCGAAGCCGGACCGCGGCAGGAGCACGCCGACTTTCAGAGGTGGCCGACCGCCGGCGCCCTGGGCGCGCACGATGCCAGGCGCGGCGAGACTTGTTGCGCCGGCAACGGCGCTGGCGAGCAGATGACGACGGCTGAGATGGACGCGGCACGGCATGGCGATCTCCTCCTTATGCTTGGCAAATGCTAGAAAATGACCGTGCTGGCGGCAAGCCTTTACTCAAACGCCGCGCAAATAAGAGGTTTGACCCTAAAATCAGGCAGCGACCAATCGCATCACGGCGTCAGCAATCCGTAACAGCCGGCGATCCTGGCCATTGCGCGCGACCAGCATCAGGCCAACCGGCAGGCTTGCAGAAAGCGGCAGGGAAATCGCGCACAAATCGAAGAAATTCACCATGCTCGTGTTTCGCAGCACGGCTGCGTTGCGTACGGCGAAAATCTTCGGATCGCCAACCTCGGCGATGGTCGGCGCAACGATTGCGGCCGTAGGCATGGCGAGCACGTCGAGCCCGGCCAGCCGGGTATCCATCGCCGCAACAAGGCGGCGGCGTTTGCGCAAGATTTCGGCAAGATCCGCTTCGCTAACCGCGCAGCCGCGCTCGATGCGAAAGCGAACATTCGGGTCGATATCGGTCCCACGCCGGCGCAGCCGGTCACGATGAATCCCGCAAGCCTCCGGCGGAATTACGCCGCCGCGTTCATTCGCCGCAACCCAGTCATCCAGGAGCAGCAGTTCCTCACGGCTGATGCGGACGCCGCCCGCGTCGAGACGCGCGACGGCAGCCCTGAACGCCGGAGCGACAATATCGTCGAGCCGCTCCAGCAGGAGCCCTTCGGGGAGGCCAAAGCGCAAGCCGGCAAGCGCGATCGGCTCGAGCGGCGCAAATTCTTCGCCGGCCATGATCGCGTCCGCCTTGGCGCAATCGACGACGCTGCGGCCGATTGGCCCGACCGAATCCAGCGTCTTGCTCAGCGGAAAAGCGCCCTCGGTCGGAACGCGCTGGCGGCTTGGCTTGAAGCCAACCAGACCGCATAGAGCGGCAGGAATCCGCACCGACCCGCCGGTATCCGTACCGATCGCTATGTCACACATGCCGTCGGCAACCGCGACCGGCGCGCCGGCAGAGGAGCCGCCCGGCACGCGGCGGCGATCGCGCGGATTGCCCGGCGTGCCGAAATGCGGATTGGCGCCGATTCCCGAAAACGCGAATTCGGTCATGTTGGTCTTGGCGACGATAACCGCGCCCGCCTGACGCAGCCGCTGCACGATGGCAGCGTCGGCCGCTGCTGGCGCCGCTTCCTCGGCCAGGATCTTCGAGCCGGCCCTGGTCGGTTCGCCGGCAACATCGAAGAGATCCTTGATGCTGACGATGACGCCGTCGAGAGGTCCGAGCGAGTGGCCGCGCGCGGCGCGTGCATCGCTGGCATCGGCCGCCGCCCGCGCCGTATCGCCGTAGACGGTGAGGCAGGCGCACGCGCCCTCGCCTTTCGGATCGGCGATGCGCGCCAGCGCTTGTTCCAGCCGGTCGCGACAAGAGTGAGCTGTCATGGTTACTCGCCAAGGATTATGCGGGAGACGACTCCGCGGCATCGCGGAGCCAGGACTAGGGTCAAAACTCATTATTTCCGCGAGCCGCGTTGCAGCCAAAATCGCTCGCCGGGCAGGAGAAGGGCGAAGAGCGTATCGGCAATACGGTCAAGCCTTTCGACGAACCCGGCGGCGATTTTCGCTGCAACCCGAAGGGACGCGGGCCTTTCGGCCGCTGGCGTCGTTGCTCGTCGCTCATGATCGTCTAGATCACATCGCTCCTCTTGCCTAGCCGGCAGCCGAAATGCCCAGCGGCACGGCCGCGCAAATAATGAGTTTTGACCCTAGATTGCGGACCATATAGCAAACCTGCAACAAAGCTGCGATCATTTGCGGCAATGATGCGGGGACAACGCGCCGCAACCGGCGCGCCACACCCTAAACCTCCACGAGGAATGCATGGCCGACGGCAAACCGAGACTCGCGTTCATTGGCTTTGGCGAAGCCGGCCAGGCGATCGCCGCGGGACTGCATGAGGCCGGCGCGGCGCAGCTGAACGCCTGGGATATTCTTTTCCCGCAACCTGCGGGCAACAAACTGCGGCGCGCCGCGGATGCCAGCGGGGTGCGTTGTGCCGTTTCTGCGGCGGACGCGGTCCAACAAGCCGAGCTCATCATTTCCGCGGTGACCGCCGCGTCAAGCGGCGAGGCGGCGGAATCGGTGAAGGCGCATTTGCGCGGAAATCCGTTCTTCCTGGACATCAATTCGGTGTCCCCCGGCCGCAAGCAGGACACCGCCAAAATGCTCGCCGCCGCCGCACGCTACATTGACCTCGCCGTATTGGCGCCGATCCACCCGGCGCGCCATCGGACGCCGATGCTCATTGCCGGACCGGACAGCAAAGCTGTCGCGCCGATGCTTGCTGGTCTGGGGATGCGCACGAGCATTGCCGGCGCTGAAATTGGCGCGGCGGCCGCGATCAAGATGGTGCGCAGCGTGATGATCAAAGGCATCGAGGCACTCACGCTCGAGTGCTTTTTGGCCGCCGCGCGCGCCGGCGTAATCGATGAAGTCGCCGCATCGATGCGGAACAACTATCCCGGGCTCGATTGGGCACAGATCGTACCCTACAACCTGGAACGGATGGCGATCCACGGTGAGCGGCGCGCTGCCGAAATGGAGGAAGTGGCCGAAACCTTACGCGAGCTCAGAGTCGAACCCCTGATGACAAACGCCACGGTCAAGCGCCAGCGTGAAATGGGCGAAATCGGCCAGCAGCAAACCGTCCGCAGCGTTCTCGACAAAGACCGCGCCGCCATGCTCGGGGCCATCAGCGCCGCGGCGCGCGATCGTCATTAACGCTAGCGCAGCCTATCGCCGGCGGCCCTTGCGGCGTTCGCGCGCAGTGCCGCGCGCCGACCTTGCCATCGCGCGTCGGGGCGCTTTTGCCGGCATACGGCGCGGCGGCAGGCCGCCGCTTGCTTCCAGTCGCGCGCTCCAATATTCCCAGGTTCTGGTCACGACATTCGGCATCGCGCTCAACGTGCCCGCCAGTTTGATTTCATCGCGATGCAGCGGCTGCGGAGCGCCAAGCGCAAGCGCGCGCAGCTGGTACTCGGCGTTCTGGCACATAAAGATCGCGCGCGCCACAAGCTCCTTCAGATTAGCACCGACTACGGTCGCGCCGTGCCGGTTCATCAGCACGGCGGAACGTTGACCGAGCGCGCGGGCGAGCGAACGTCCCTCCTCGGGCTTGACGACCAGAAGATTGGTGGCGCCGAATTCGTCATATTGATCCCAGAACGGCGCCTCCTCGCCCATCGCCGCGCCCAGATGAAAAACCGGGACGATTGGCTTGCCGGCGATACAGAACGGCATCACCGCCGGAGCATGATGATGGCACACCGCGATCACGTCGGGACGCGCTTGATAGATGCAGCCGTGAATGACGCGCTCCGCATAGAGCAGCGCCTTCGGCGGCCGCACCGGTTCCGAATCGAGTGTGAACTCCAAAATGTCGTCAGGTTCGATCAATAGCGGCGAGCGCGAGCGCGACAGCAAATAGCGATCGGGACTATTTGGGTGCCGCACGCTGACATGGCCGAAAGCATCGAGGACGCCTTCATGCGCGAGGATGCGGTTGGCGAGCGCCAATCCCTCGATCGCACCCGTCATTCCATTGAGCACAGTCCCCCCAAGGTTCACCCCTCGAATAGCCTTATTTTATGCGGCCAGTTGCTCAAGCCGTCAAAACGCGCACGTTGAAGGCGCGGATCGGCCGGCGCAGACCTTTGAGGTCGAGTTCGCCGAGCGCCTCGAGATCGGCGACTTTTTCAACCGCAACCTGGACCCGGCCATCGATCAAAATCTGCCCGTCATTGGCGTGCGCGCACAAGCGCGATCCGAGATTGACCACCGTGCCCGTCGCCGAATAGTGGAAACGTCCCTCATAGCCCACATTTCCCAGCGTCGCATGGCCGGAGGCGATACCGATGCCGAAACCGAGCTCGTGACCGAGGCGGCGCCATTTCTCGGCAAGCGCCGCAACCTGGCTGCGCATCTCAACTGCCATACGCACGGCGCGCACCGCGGGATCGGGGCACGGGATCGGATCGTTGAAGATAACCAGGAGACCGTCGCCAGCGAAGTGCTGCAAGGTGCCCTCGAAACGATCGATAGATTCGCCAAGGCAGCGATAATATTCTTGCAGCACCGTGATGATGTCTTCGGGCTCGGCGTGTTCGGCAAATGTGGTGAAGCCGCGAAGATCGCAGAACACGGCGGTAATGTCGCGCCGATGGCTCTCCAAAAGTTTCTCGTCCGACACCACGAGCTTGGCGATCTGCGGTGAGAGAAAACCTTTAAGCTTGTTCATGCGGTCCAGCTCGGAGACCTGCTCGTTCACGCGCTGCTCGAGCATTTGATTCCAGCTCGCCAGATCCAAGGCTTGGGCTTGGACTTGATCGTGTAATTCCTTGATTCGCAGCATCGAGCGCACGCGGGCGACCAGCGCCGCCTGGTCGATCGGCTTAGTCAGATATTCGTCGGCGCCGGCATCGAGTCCGGTGACCACGTCCTGAGAGGCCGCCCGCGCGGTGCAGAGAATGATCGGCATGAACGGCATGGCCGGATCTTGCTTCAGCCGCCGGCAGACTTCGAAACCGTCGAGCTTTGGCATTTCGACGTCCAGCAGCATGAGATCGGGGCGATGCTGTGAGGCGCTCGCAAGGGCCTCCTCGCCGTCGGCGGCTTGCAGCGTTTCATAGCCGTGCTTGGACAACCGGGTGACAAGAATGTCCCGGTTAGTTTCGTTATCGTCGACGATGAGGATACGGGCTGGATTATGCATGTGACTTCGGAACGCTACGGCAAGAACTCTTTGATCTTGGCGAGCAGCTGGCGCGGACTGTAAGGCTTGGTGACGTAGGCATCACAACCGGCGGCGTGTGCTTTGCTATCGTCACCGCTCAAGGCATAGGACGTCACGACGATGATCGGGATTTTTTTCAGTTCGGGATCGGCTTTGATGCGGCGAGTCGCCTCATAACCGTCCATCAACGGCAATTGGATATCCATGAGAATGAGATCCGGGCGCTGCTCTTTGGCTGCGGCGACGCCGGCTTCGCCATCCCAGGCTTCCGTCATCTCGTAACCGACGCTGCCCAACAGATCGCGGAGGATTTGGCGGTTATCCTCCTGATCCTCGACGACAAGTATGCGCTTGCTCATGCCTTCCCCGTATGTTCGACGCGCAATGGAACCGTGAAGAAAAACGTCGAGCCGTTGCCGAGAGTCGATTCTACCCAAAGCCGGCCGCCATGCATTTCGACAATCCGTTTGGCGATGGCCAGGCCGAGGCCAGTGCCGCCCTTGGCCTTGGTGTGCGTGCTCTCCGACTGCTGAAATTCCTCAAATATTTTGGCCTGGTCGGCTTCGGCAATGCCGGGGCCGGTGTCCCTCACCGCAACAGTATAGCTGCCATTGGCCGCGGAAGCCTTCATCGCCACTTCGCCGGTATCGGTGAATTTGATCGCATTGCCGACCAGGTTGAGCAGCACCTGCGAGAGACGCCGCTCGTCGCCGCGCGCAGGAGGCAAATCCGGCGGCACTTCGAGCCTGAAGTTCAGTTTCTTGTTGCCGGCAAGCGGCTCGACCGCGACATAGACGCCCTGCATCATGTCCTTGATCGAATAATCGTTGAGCGAAAGCACGAGCTGCCCTGCTTCGATCTTCGACAGATCGAGCACGTCGTTGATCAGCCCGAGCAGATGCTTGCCATTGGTCTGGATGCGTTCAAGCACATTGCGCATCTTCTCCGGCGCGTCGCCGTAAATGCCATCGAGGACGAGCTCGGCATAGCCGAGGATCGCGTTGAGCGGCGTGCGCAATTCGTGGCTCATATTGGCGAGGAACTGCGATTTGTGTTTGCTCGCCTCCTCGACTTGCCGGCTCTTTTCTTGAATTTCCTCGAACAATCGCACGTTTTCGATTGCGATCACGGCCTGGTCGGCGAAAGTCATAGCGAGTTCGATCTGTTTGTCCGTAAATGGCCGCACCGCGGCACGGCCCAGAATGATGACGCCGATTGGGTTTCCTTCACGCAGCAAAGGCACCCCAAGGAAAGTATGGAAACCTGCCTGTTGCGAGATTGCGGTCATCTCATATTCCGGATCGGCTTGAACGTCGGCGACATGAACGGGCTTGGCTTCCAGCAAAACTCGGCCCGCGACCGTCCCTCGGCCCGGCTGGATGGGATGACTTTGCATATATTCGCTGTACTCACTTGGGACGCCGCGCGTGGCAACGTGAAGGAAGCCCAGGGCCTTGGGTCGGCGAATCGACGCCATGTCCGCTTCGCACAGCCGCGCTACCGATTCGACCAATGTGTTGAGCACCGATTGGAGATCGAAAGTCGAGCGGCTGATGATTTTCAGCACTTCCGCAGTCGCAGTCTGCTGCTCCAGCGATTCGGCAAGCTCACCGGTGCGCTGCTGCTCCGCCTCGAACAGCCGGACGTTCTCGATCGCGATCGCCGCCTGATCGGCAAAGGTCGACAGCAGCGCAATGTGTTTTTGCTCGAACGGCCGAACTTCCGTGCGGCGGATCAGGATGTTGCCAAGCGCGCGGCCCTCGCGAATCAACGGCACGGCGAGGGTCGTATGATGGCCAAACCTTTTCGCCAAATCTCGCCCGCGCGCAAATTCGTCACCGGCCTGTTGTAGATCCGCGACGTGGATCGGCTGCGCGTCGATAACGGACCGTCCCGAAATTGTGGAACGATCCAACGGAAGCGGTTCTGTGTCGGCACGTCGCCCAGGATCGCCAAAGGTGGCGACAATCTGCAGCGTGTCATTATCAACAATAAAGATATCTGCATACTGCGCCTCGCAGATGCGGGCCGCATGCTCGGCGACCGAGGCAAGCACCGGCTTCACGTCGCTCGGCGAATTCGAGATCACGCGCAGGATTTCACTGATCGCCGTCTGTTGCTCGAGCGATTCGCTTAATTCGTGGGTTCGCTGCTCGACCTTCTTCTCCAAATCGGCATAGGATTCCTGAAGCTTGCCCGCCATGTCGTTGAACTGGTTGGCCAGCGTTTCGACCTCGTCGCCGGTCTTAATCGTGATGCGCTGACCAAGATCGCCGCTGCCGATCCGCGCGGCGCCAACGCGTAGGGCCTGAATCGGCACCACCATGCGCCTGGCCAAGAACATGCCGGCGATGAAGGCGAGCGCCAGCGCGCCGAGCAAGACATAGCCCATGCGCTCGATTGACCGGTAAAGCGGCGCGTAGGCTTCTTCGATCGGGATCTCGACGAAGACGAACCAGCCGAGCGGATTGACCGGCGCATAGGCGGTCAGCACTCTGTGGCCGCCGATATCGTCGGCTTCCTGCACGGCCTCAGTCGCGGAACCCGCACGGGCACTGCGCACCTGCGCCAGGCGCGACATGTCGGTATTGCGCAACACCAGGCTGATGTCCGGATGCGCGATCAGCCGGCCGTCGGAATCCACCACATAGGCACGGCCATGCGCGCCGACCTTTATCTTGGAAACCACATCCCAGATCAGCTTGAGATTGACCTGCGCGATGCTCACGCCGGTGTCGCGCCGGGTGCCGGCGAGCGACAGCGTCATGTACGGTTCCGATTCCCGGCGAAAATAAACCGGGCCGTAATACACTTTGTGCGCCACGGCCTGCGTGAATTCCGGCTTGTGCGAGTAGTCGATGCCGCTACCGACCACGTCCATTGTCAGCCGGGAAACCTTGAGCTGCTCGTGGCCGGCAGCATCGATCTGAGCAAGCTCCGTGATCGCCGGTACTTGGCGCAAAAGTCGCAACGCATCGAAGCGGCGCTGATCGAGCGTGCCGTCGGTCCACGGCAGCTGCGTGGTCCAGCCCACTTGGCTTTCGATTTGAGTGATGAACTCTTCAATCTTGTCGGCGGCGGCAGCTGCCTGCTGCTCCTGGATGCCGATCAAGGAGCTCTTGTGTTCTTGATACGAAAACCGGACTTCGAATCCGCCACTGGCGACCAACGCCAGTACGACGACAGTCACGAACAAAAGGGTATATTTGAAAAACAACCGGCTGCGCACGATCGAAGCGCCGACGCCTGAGGGCGCCCCGCCGGGGCGTTCCACTAGATCGGCTTTAAGTCCGCCGCTTTTTTGGTCGACATCGGCCTTCATTGGATCATCTTAGCATTCGAGAAGGCGTCGTGCCCGCGTCATTCAATGACCTCGTCGGCCCTGGCAAGCAACGCGGACGGGATTTCAACCCCGATGGCGCGAGCGGTTTTTAAGTTAACAACGAGCCCGAACGAAATCGGCTGCTCGATCGGAAGCTCGCCGGGTCTGGCGCCGTTAAGAATTTTATCCACATAGCGGGCGCCGCGGCGAAACAGATCCGACAGGCTCGTGCCGTAGGACATCAGCCCGCCTTCGATGACATTACGCCGGAGCTGGAACATTCCCGGAATCCTATTCTTCA
>Ga0335081_10008386_pt1 | contig 16571 bp, 11 predicted proteins | sample Lox_Sample_35_FD_206713 | JGI IMG/M metagenome (GOLD analysis project Ga0335081, IMG submission 206713) | Soil microbial communities from Loxahatchee National Wildlife Refuge, Florida, United States - Lox_Sample_3.5 | ecosystem: Environmental > Terrestrial > Soil > Wetlands | place: USA... | reverse complement strand
CTTCCCACCTACCAGAATGGAGCGGGTGTGCCGCCTTCGGCCAATCCGGGCGGCAAAGTTGGCCGCGGAGTTCCGGACGTAGCAGGAGATGCCGATCCGACCACCGGCTACGTTACTTTGGTGGATGGGCAATCCGGAGTGATCGGCGGAACGAGTGCTGTGGCGCCGCTCTGGGCCGGATTGCTCGCGCTCGTCAATCAAAGCCTCGGAAAGCCGGTGGGCTTTGCAAACCCGCTCCTCTATCAGAATGCAAATACGGCAGCCGATTTAAACGATGTCTCGTCTGGAAATAACGGAGCTTACACGGCAGGCCCAGGGTGGGACGCATGTACAGGACTCGGGTCGCCGATCGGAGCGCACCTTGTAGCGGCCTTCGGCGGCTAATCTGCATGGGTGCAGAAAATCGTGACGTAGACCTGCCAGCACAGGGCACGGGCAAGTCGCGCTGCGCCTTGTCAATGTGTGGTTAATCTGACGAGTGCGCAGTCACATGGCAGATTCAATGCGGTTGCGCCCGTTTTCCTTTGCTCGATACAGCGCTGAATCGGCCGCTCGCAGCAACGTTCGAGATCTGAGCGTGTATTGCCTCGCAAGCCGGCAATCCCGAAGCTTGCAGTGACCCGCAATGACGCTCCGCCAAAGGTAAAAGTTTCACTCTCGAATTGATTGCGGATTATCGCAACAGCGATTTTGTGCAAACAACTGCATGATCATCAGATACCAACAAACGGTCGAAAGACATTTCTGGTGTCATAAGTGGCAGCTCGAATCCGGGGAGATTGCCCTTCCCAAAAGCACTTCAACGGCCAAACCACCGCGTCTAAGTCCTGGCTGTGCTTGCATTTGGCTGATGACGTCACCGCTCTCGAAGTTCGAATCTTAGATAACCGTCTGAGATCGGGACAGAAGTCAAAGTCCTGACGGTGGGCAGCAACTTGGTCAAGGGCGGGATGAACGTCCCCAATCGGTCTCCGGTTATATCTGTCCCGCTGCGGCTGCGCATTATTTCAAGATCACAATCAAGAGACCCCTCACTTTTGCTGTCGTATGTGCATCCGTATTCATTGAATGCCTTGTTGGCCGGTGAAGATGATGCTGTCGAGACGGCCCTTTGGGCCGCAGTCCGGGTGCTGCAGGAGAATGCGGAATTAAAAGAACGGACAGCCTCGATGTTCGAGCGAAGCAGACAGACTTCTAACGCTGCACGAACCAGAGAAGATGCCAAAGCGCAAATGCAACAAGCTAAATTGTTGCGTGATCGAATCAGCGCTGTTCAAAAGCCAGTAGTCTCCACTGGAATTGAGAGGACTCATCAGCTTCCGTTGTTCCAGGTGTCCGGCTCAGGACTTGGTGGCCGTAGGCTTCGCCATAGCCACAGCGGCAGCGGTGATGACGGTGCGAAGCCGCCGCGAGAGGATCGCGGCCAACGAATGATAAAACCGCGACCCCAAATGCGGGAATAATTCAAACGTTGACTGCAGCGTGGAATGATCTAGAAAGTAACTATCCACTGGCTCCTTCGCCACAACGTCGGCGGTGGCCGGTAGTTCGTCAACGAACGAGATTTCTCCGCACGCTTCGCCGGGACCAATCTCCCGGGGAGGCGGAATCTGCACCGACGCTGTCCCGCCTAGCAGCACGAAAATGCCGTGCGTCCGCTTGCCTTGCTCGACAATCTTTTCTCCGGCCTTGAACTTCCGGCGGACAGCTTTGTCTGCAATCAGAGCCCAATCATTTGGGGTGAGATAGATTAATCCCAGTTTGGCGTTTGTTAATATCGAGATTTCCTGTTGATGGGAGACGGTGGACATGGCGCGGGCGTTCGACTGTTCGGAAGATTTGACCAAAACAACAGGGCTACATGGGAGATTAGCAGAAACCGGCCTGTGCCGCATAGGAACGGACTCGGTACGTCACGAGCGTAACTCCGTGCCGGTACTCATGCTTAGCGCAATAGCCATACGAAGCACACGCCAAGCACAGCCGTGCCAAAGGTAAGCCACGCGACATAGTCCCCGGGATGCCCGCTCTGGGCTTTTCGCAACACAGACCTCCCGAGCTCCATATATTTGGTAAACGCCAGAGCCTTCCCAACTCGATCCCGAAACACTGTTCCGAGAACGATCATGAGCGCGAGAGAAGTCCTGCCAGACTCGTGCTGATGAGGGACGAATAAGATGATTCCTTTAATAACTCCGTCGGGACCGTCGGTGCTACCTTGTCTAAAGCAGCCTGGGCATAGCCCGACTGATTCAAGAATAAGCCCGCATTCGCTTGCGCGATGCTCCTAATATGTGGAACTGCATTTATAGATACCGCCAGAAGGATGAGTACAGCAGCGGGCAGTAGCATCAACGCTGGGCGGCAGGGCCTTGCTGCCGGTAGGTTTCAGGGCGTTCATCAATCCGGGAAGCTTCATCAGACGTCCGGATTGCGCTAATAACGTCGAGTATTTTCAGGCCTTCTGGCATTGAAAAACCGGCGTGAACTGGGGTTGGGCACGTGAAAGCCGGACATAATCCTCCGCGGCTCAGCGATCTTGCGTCCCGCCTCTTATTCCCTTGAATAGCAGGCTAATGCGGGCAGCACCGATGGACCTCTTCTCAGTTCAGCAGCCCATACACCACCAGGCTGTTCTGGGTGGTGATGTAGACCTTTCCATTGACAATCGTAGGTACCGTCATCTTGATCGGTGCGCCTGGATTATCTCGAGTGCTATTGGTGGAGGTGCTGTAAAGACGCTTGCTAAGATTCGTGGCGTCGTAAGCGTTCAGCGAAGCCGCTCCGGTCGTAGTTTTATATTGTCCGTTGTTCAAAGCCCACACAATGCCGTTGCTCGTTCCGTTGGAAGAGATGGACACGGTTGTTCCCGGGTAGCCGTACTTCGCGATGGTTTGACTGGTCGGTGTGGTAGACAGAAGTCCATCTGCCGGGTAGAAGGTGAAAGCTTTCAGATAGTCACCGCTCGCACCGATATAGACGTAATTGTTCCACCAGGCTGGTGAGCTCCACATTCCGGCATCGGCTCCGGGAAGGTACTGGACGATCTGGCTGTCGCCCGTAGAGTTGTAAGTACCCATCTGATCCCGATTCACTAAAAAGAGGTCTCCGGCCTTGTCGCCCTGAACAAGCAGGTGAGGATAAGGACCATTCTGATCGGGCAACAATGTTAAGCCGGACGAGCCGATATCGAGATCAGTGACGTTGTAGGTGAGAGCGTCGTAGGTCGTAAAGTAATCGAGGATCGGAAACGCGCCGTCGTCGGGAGGCCCCACTTTGACGACGCTCTGGCCGTAGTTCCCGCCATTCGTGTCGGCATCGAAATCACCGTTCGCGACTGCAATAAAGGTGTTGTAACTAGAATCTCCAGCCGGGCCATTGCCCGCTTGCCATATCGCGCCCTCTTCGCCATTTGGCGTGGTTAGCCAAGCCGCGGTTTGAGCCAACGTGGACGCGTCATACGCGATCATCCATCCGTGATACTTGCCGTAGTCGCAGAGGGAGCCCCACGAGATGTAGACAAGTCCATGTTGCAGCAACAAGGCCGCGCGTTGGTTTTCGAGGAGAGGGTCAAACGTGATCGTCCCCCCGCTCGAACCCGATCCGGTCCCCGGCTGGGAAGCCTGAATGGCGACGGGCCCACCGAATTTTTCCGCTCCGGTCGTAATGTCCAGAGCATGCAAGCGGAAGAAATAGGCACCGTTCTCCTTCGTACGGGCAACTACATAAATCGTATTGCTGGTGGTGTCGATCACGGGCGTCGACATGATTCCAACCTGGGTTGTAATCGGGTCGGGGCAGTTGAGATCACTGGTCGGAACCGTGGTAATGCCGAGCGCTGGATTTGTGAAGTTCACTTGCCATAAAGGCTGTGCATTGTTGCCGGAGTTACTGTCGGCATCGAAGGCGTAGACGCTGTCGTTCATGGTTGCCATATAAACAACGTTGTGAACGCCTTGATCGGGAAGAGCCACATTCGAAACGTATAGCGGTTGGCCGTAGGAGTAGCCATCGAGGGCTTGCGAAAACAGCTTGCCAAAGTTGGTGGTATTAACGTTCGCTGTGGTGAGAATCGTCTCTTGGGTGTTCTGCCCCGTCCGGCCGTTGTCTCTGTGATAAGTGGTCACCGCCATCTGTGTTGTTTGCGTCGTTCCCGTGCCTGTGAGAGAAACTGTCTGCGGACTCCCCACCGCATCATCCGTAACCGAAAGCATGCTGTTCTCGGTGCCCGCTGCATTGGGCGCAAAGCTCACATTAATCGTGCAAGAACTTCCAGCAGCCAGAGTTGAACCGCAATTATTGGTCTGCGAAAAACTGTCGGCAGCTGCAATTGACGAAATAGTGAGTGACGCGCTCCCGTTGTTCGTGAGAGTGACCGGCTTAGGCTGGCTCGTTGTGCCGACCAGCTGGTTCCCAAAGTTCAAAGTGCCGGGAGAGAGACTTACCGAAGGAGTCGTCCCCGTGCCGGTTAGCGAAACTGTTTGTGGGCTTCCCGCCGCGTTGTCGGTAACTGAAACCGTACCGCTTGTGCTTCCAATCGCAGTGGGCGCAAAGCTCACATTGATCGTACAGGAGCCTCCGGCGCTCAGGTTCGAGCCGCAGTTGTTCGTCTGGGTAAACCCTGCGCTGGCCGCAATCTCCGAAATCGTGAGTGCCGCGGTGCCGCCGTTCGTGAGGGTGACAGGCTGTGACGGGCTGGTCGTACCGACTTCCTGATTCCCGAATGTCAAGCTGTTGGGCGAGAGAGTTATCGTGGGGGACGTTCCCGTCCCGCTTATCGAAACTGTTTGTGGGCTCCCCGTCGCATTGTCGGTGACCGAGACCGTGCCGCTCGCACTCCCCGTCATCGTCGGCGCGAAACTCACATTGATGGTGCACGAACTTCCAGCGGCGACGCTTGTCCCGCAATTATTCGTCTGCGTGAATCCTGCGCTGGTCGCGATGCCGGAAATGGTTAGTGCCGCGGTGCCGCTGTTGGTAAGCGTGACCGGCTGCGACTGGCTGATTGTACCGACCATCTGATTTCCGAAGCTCAAATTGTTTGGAGACAGAGTTATTCCAGCAGAGGTTCCCGTGCCACTTAGCGAAACTGTGTGCGGACTACCGGTAGCATTGTCCGTGACTGAGATCGTGCCGCTTGCGGTACCCGATGTGGTTGGAGCGAAGCTCACATTGATAGCGCAAGAACTTCCAGCGGCAACCGCCGCGCCACAATTATTTGTCTCCGAAAAACCGGGACTGGCGGCGACTCCGGAAACCGTTAGCCCAGCGTTGCCATTGTTCGTGAGCGTAATCGACTGAGACTGACTCGTAGTGCCGACAGTCTGATTCCCAAAGCTCAAGCTCTTGGTCGAAAGGGCGACTTCGGGTGACGGAGGAGGGACCTTTATGCCTGATCCCGAACCACCGCCGCAACTATAAAGTCCGCAGGATCCCAGAAGGAGGACGATCGAGACGTATCTACGCAAAGTGGTCTCCGGTCTTGTTTGCAGGGGGGAGTCGGCAAGAAGTGCGGGGAAGGGAGCCCTATTCTACACCTTAATGTGACGGAAGGTCAGGTCCCTTTAGTAACTTCAAATTCCCGCAGCCAGGGTCGGCCGGGCAGAGCCCACCCAAGAACAAGAAAAACGTTTTCGGCGTTGGGAGTTTCGCGTATGCCGCTAGGTGGCATGCGGATCTTTCCGGTAAACGATTACCCGGATTAACCCCGGCCCTGCACAATGTTTCGACGGTTGCTTCTGCAAATTATGGAGCCACACGCGGTATCTTGGTTGGGAGCTTTACTGGCACAATTGTGAGAACGGAGCCTGCTGATGGAAATCAAGAAAGTTGGAGTACTCGGTTGTGGGCTGATGGGGTCTGGGATCGCGCAGGTTGCTGCGATGGCTGGATTCGATGTTGCGGTGCTTGAGGTTGAGCAGAAATTCATCGATAAGGGATTTGCCGGGATTGAGAAATCTCTAGCGAAGTTTGCGGAGCGTCCCGTCGAGAAGGGCGGAATCACGGCCGAGCAGAAGGACGCGATCCTGGCGCGATTGAAGGGAACGACGGATCGGTCCGGTCTCGCCGATTGCGACATTTTGATTGAGGCCATCATCGAGAACGTGCAAGAAAAGAAGAAGATGTATGCGTCGATCGACGGCATTGTGAAGAAGGACGCGATCTTCGCGACGAATACGTCTTCGATTTCTGTGACGGAGTTGTTGACGGCGGTGAAGCGTCCGGAGCGCTTTATCGGGCTGCACTTTTTCAATCCGGTGCCGCTGATGAAGTTGGTCGAAGTGGTGCGCACGATCGCGACCGCTGATGATGTGTACGAAACAGCATATGCGTTCGCGAAGAAGCTGGGCAAAGTTCCAGTGCGAACTTCGGACAAGACGGGATTTATCGTGAACCGGCTGCTGGTCCCGTATCTGCTGGATGCGATCCGGGCGTATGAAGAAGGTGTCGGATCGATCGAGGACATCGACAGTGCGATGAAGCTAGGCTGCGGGTATCCGATGGGGCCGTTTACGCTGCTGGATTTCGTCGGGCTCGATACGACTTATTACATTACTCATGTGATGTATGACGAGTTCAAGGAGCGGCGGTTTGCGTCGCCTCCGCTGCTCAAGCGGATGGTGATGGCCGGATGGTACGGGCGCAAGTCGGGCCGCGGGTTTTATGATTACTCGGACCCGGAGAAGCCGAAGGCGCAGAAACTTTAGCTACGGATTGGCACGGATTTTCACGGATCGAAGATCAGTTCACCACGGAGACGCAGAGGCACCGAGAATTTTTCCTCTTCTTCGCGGCTCCGTGCCTCCATAGTAGATTTCGATCGCTATAAATCCGTGAGAATTTGTGGCAAGGTTGGAAACTTATGAACTTCGAAAACATCATTCTCGAGAAGAAGAACGCGATTGCGTATGTCACTGTGAACCGGCCGAAGGTCCTCAACGCGCTGAATATGTCCACGATGGAGGAGCTGCGGGGCGCGTTTCATGACATCAAGAACGATGCGGCGATCCGCGTCGTCATTTTCACCGGATCGGGCGAGAAGGCATTCATCGCGGGAGCGGATATCGGCGAACTCGCGAAACAGGATGCGGTGACCGGGAAGGAATACACGCATCGGGGACAGAATGTCCTGAACCTGATTGAAAATCTGGGCAAGCCGGTGATTGCGTGCATCAACGGATTCGCGCTCGGCGGCGGATGCGAGATCGCGATGGCTTGCACGATGCGGCTGGCGAGCGACAATGCGAAGCTCGGACAGCCCGAGGTGAAGCTGGGGATTATCCCGGGCTACGGCGGGACGCAGCGGCTGCCGCGGCTGGTGGGCAAAGGGATTGCGATGCAGATGGTGCTGGCGGGCGAGATGATCACGGCGCAGGAGGCGCATCGGATCGGGCTGGTGAATGAAGTGGTTCCTCTGGCGGAATTGATTCCGCGCGCCGAGGCGATTGCTGCGAAGATTGTGGCGAACGCTCCGCTGGCCGTGCAGTACGCGATGGAGGCCGTCAATAAAGGGATGGAGATGACGCTGGCTGAGGGGCTGTATCTTGAGGCGGTCCTGTTCGCGGTGGCGTGCGCGACCGAGGATAAGGCCGAGGGGACGAAGGCGTTTCTGGAGAAGCGGGCGGCGCAGTTCAAGGGCAAGTGAATCAGAGATGCTCAAGAGCGCACATATCGGTCGCTATGTCGATTCAGCAGACTTTGGCAAGTTGACGGACTTCCTCGAGGCGATTGGACTCTGGCGTAAAGCTCCAGATAAGGAGGTGTTGGGCTTCCGGACTGCGTCGTTCGTGGCTCCTCTTAGAGCGATCTCCATCACCTCTTGGCCGGCTGAACTACCTGGGGGCCTCGCGAAGGACGCTCGGAATGCCGCTTTCTTACTTGGTCTTGAGGCTTCTGATCCAGCCTTGATCTACGAAACTGCAAGACGAATGAAGCTTCCCGTCGGCCTCCGAGATTCCGAAATTGAATGGTCGCCCGATGAACCGTTCTCTGTGTCTCTGCCAGGGAAAATCATTCTGAGTGTGACGCCGAAGAAAGGGCCGGAGAGCGACTGGTCCGGCAATCTTGATGCAAGTGGTAAGACGTTTGGCATCATCGTATCTCGCTTCAATTCGTTTATCACAGAACGGCTCTTGGATAGCGCGCTGGATGGGCTATATCGCACCGGAGCGCAGAAGGCGGGCGTAAAGGTTGTTCGTGTTCCCGGTGCATTCGAGATCCCGTCCGCCGCCCGCGCTCTAGCAGAGACAAAAAAATACGATGCCATTATTTGTCTCGGATGCCTGCTGCGCGGGGACACGGCGCATTATGACGTCATCGTCAACGAAGTGACGCGCGGGATCGGGCAGTCAGCGCAGGAAACCGGAATCCCTCATGCATTTGGAGTGTTGACCTGCGATACGCTCGAGCAGGCGATCGATCGTGCCGGACTGAAGATGGGGAACAAGGGATTCGAGGCAGCGCTGGCGGCGGTGGAGATGGCATCGCTAAAAAAAGTCGTCGGGCTTCAGTCGTCAGGCGTCAGGAAAACAACCGTCAGCCGTCAGCCGTCAGCTGTCAGCAAAGGCAATCGGCGATCGGCGCCTGCTCGGAAATCCCGCGAGAAGCAGTGATCGCGTTTGCGGATATCGTTTTCACTACGGGGCTTTTCTTTCGTGGTAAATCTCCTCACCAAATCCTTCCTGTAAACTTATTTTGCCATTCCTGATGTTTTTACTGAGGGCTGAAGGCTGACGGCTTCCATGGGTACACGGCGAAAATCCCGCGAACTCGCGCTGCAGATGTTGTTTCAGTCCGACATGGGCAAGCAGGATGCTGAACATGTGCGACGGACTTTCTGGGCGGAAAATGCCACAGCGAGCGCGGAGGTGCGCGGCTTTGCTGACGATCTTTTTCGTGTCGCCATCGATAGCGTAAGTGAGATCGACAAACTGATCGAGAAGCATGCCGAGCACTGGCGGATGGAGCGCATGGCGGCAGTGGATCGCAATCTCTTGAGGGCGGCCGTGGCGGAGTTCATGGCTTATCCCGAGACCCCGCGGGCGGTGGTGATCAATGAGGCGTTGGAGATTGCGCGGAAGTTTTCTTCCCCGGAGTCGGTGCACTTCGTGAACGGAGTGCTCGATAGTGTCGGGAAAGAGTTGGACGGTAAGGGATCGTAGTTAGGACTTCGGCAAGTTCCCAGGCTCCATTTCTAAGGCAGTAATTCTTCTCAATTCAAAACGAGAGGAGTTCCGGCTCAGTACATTCCAACTGCGGAACAGAGGGTCTCTCCACTCCGCATTGGGATCTGCGTTGCGGACGGCAATGCTCGGTCGAGATGACAGCGCGCGTGAGATGTCAGTTGTTTTTCGCTAAGGTCTCGTGGCGGCTATGGTCAACGAGCACGGGCCTGCACTCGGAGTTATCGAACAGAAGGCGTTCAAATAATTTGTCAGGTTGGGGAAGGGAAGAGGCGGAGAGGTATCGGTGCCGCCGATGGCGGTGGTGACCACGTGCAACAGACCGTCCGAGCCGGCAATCACGATGGTTCCTCCATCGACGCTCATCTGGGCGGTCACGGGCGTGGCGGTGTTCAGCAGAGGAATGCCGCCGATTACGGATCCGACCAGAAAGTTATAAACATAGATCGTGGAACTGCTGGCGCTCGCAACGTAGAGTTGTGAGCCGTCTGGAGAGGCAAAGAAGTTAACTGGTTGGAGCGTTCCCTCGCCAAGTTCGATCCGCTGAGCCGTGCGAGCGGGATCGTTGCTGATGAAATTCAAACTTTGTGGGCAGAGCGTTCCTGTCGCGGGTGGTGAAATCGTCGATGTGACGATGTCGAAGCCGGTGGAATCCATGACGAGGACGTGAATTCCGTCTGGAATCGGATTGCCGTAAGAGTCGCGGCCATCAATGTGAAGGTTGGGAAGTACCCGCGTGAGCAGGGGATTGGCGGGCAAAGTTACGCTTCCCGCGGGTTGATTGTTGCAAGTGGAGAAAACGGAAAGATTGGGGCCGCCGGCGCCGCTGGCCTCGGCGACATATGCGAAGGCGCCGTTGGGAGAGAACACAATGTCATTGGCCGGGCCGGAGAGAGTGATGGGCCCTTGCAGTGCTTGTAATGTCGAATAGATATATAGCGAGTTTCCGGTGGGACCAGCAACAATAAAGGTCTTCAGTCCGTCGGGAGAAAACGCGGCAGCGCTGGCTGCAGAAATGTTAAGGGCCGTTGTGCCTTGCGTGAGAGTGCTCGCCGTATTAACGATGTAAACCTGATTCGGCGTGTGGAGTGTATCGCTAAAAGCAGCGGAGGTGCCGTTGTTCGAAATTGCGAGAATTCGTCCGGTTACGGTGCCGAGGGGCGCAAAAGGGTTCGTGGATGTTCCAAAATTCGCTGGAGTGATCAGCTCCGCGCCGAAGTCGCTGCCCATATAGACCCTCGATCCGGAAAGATCAAAGAGGGCAGAGTTCGGTGCGGCAGGCAGGAGATTTGCCCCACCGACAGATCCCTTGGAGGTGGAGAAGTAGTACGCAGAGGTAAAGCAAGTGGAGGGCAATTCGTGCGCGCATCCTGTGCTGGCTGCGAATACGGAGGCTGCACCGGTGGCGCCCGTGATGACTCCGCCGACGGCGCCGGTGGGCGGTTGGAGGGTGATGTCCCCGGCCGGTTCAATAAAAACCGGAGAGGCGTAGACCGGAACAGGAATGAGTTCCTGGCAAGTAAACGATTTGTTGGGCACGAGCGGCTGAAAGAATTGTGTACAAGCTGTGATTTGCGCAGAAGTAGAGAGAGTAGCCGGTACCAGGGGAAATCCAACGTTGCAACTCGGAGGCGAGCACGAAGCTGTAATCGCGACCGATCCCGGTGAGCCCGCCGAAGCCGAACATGTCTGGCCGCAACTGCTGGCGATGGAGAACACTCCCGGCTGTGAGGATGTCCATGTCAGTGGAATTTTGGTAAGCACGATGCTGCCGTTTGTGTTGGGCAGGGACGAATTGCCCATCACGTCGGTGAGTGTGGCGGAGATGGTCTGCGAGGTTGACCTCGAAGCGATGAATGTGGTCTGGCCCGACCCGGCTTGGCCCGCTTCAAGGCTGATGTTCTCGATCGGGCATGTAGCGAAGAAGTCGAGGATCGGAGATGTTGCACCTTGGGAGTTTGCGTACTGCGGTTGCTGAAAGGTCGTGCTGGAAACTCCATTGGCAGTGGCGATGATGTTTGTGATCCCCGGAGTGACGGCTCGCGCCGTGGCTTGATTCGTCGGGAACTTGTAATAGCTATCTATGATCGGAATCAGATCGACGACCGTCGGGTTGTTGGAGGTCCAGGTGAACGGTCCGACTGAAGAAGTAATATCGTTGCCTTGGCTGTATGCGTGCGCCTCAACCATCATCGACTGCGTCTGGGAGAGGCATGGTTCCTGAACGGGGGTTCCCGTGGGAAACAGAGCTTCGACCGTGATGTTATCAATCTGGGGATGAACAAAAACGTAGGTCGGGACGCTGGTTGCCCCGAGGGCGCTGGCGGTGACAGTCACAACCCCGACGTTCCCGGGAGTACAAGTCGTGAACGCGATGTCCCATTGACCAGCGCAAGCGACGCCGTTCGAAGCAAGATTGAGGACAGAAGTATCGCTGGATGTGAAAGTGATCGGGACGTTCAGATTCGTCCCGGAGGAGGTCTGAACGGAGGCTGTGAAGTTGAGGGTTCCGCCAAGGGTCAAAGATATCGTGGTGGTCGGGGTCAGCGTTATGTGGCCGGGATAGAGGGGCGCGCCGCGTTTTGAGCCGCCTCCGCAACCGGCAAGGCTAAGCAGTCCAAGGATCGCAACAATCGGCGACAATCCGCGAGAACAGAACCTACCCATGCACTCCTCTTCTGTCTTATGCGTTGCGGCGCAGTTTTACTCATGGGAGCGCCGTACATTACTGAATGAATTGGAAAACCTGTAGTGTAGAGGGTGAAGCCGGAATCAGGCAAGCACGACTAGAATATTCTAAGTTACTGAGTTCGCGGCTATCCGAACGTGGGATGCAAAAAGACGAGTTGACGATGTGTCGGAGCGTTGCTATAGTAGTTTGGTTCCGCGAGTTCATCCAAGCTTGCTGTACGCTACCAGTTTCCTGCGGATGTGTGTGTCAGGAAGCCGGAAGTTAAGCTGTTGAGAAATGCGTTTCCGGATGGGTGTTGAATTCGGAGACTTTCCTCGCTGAAACGTGCCTGCGGAGCCTTTCGCCCTTATGCGAGGGGACATGCAGGGCAAGGCTGACGAAACGGAGTGCCCCCGGAGTTTGGCCGGGCGCCACCGTCGGCGGCGTAAGTCTTAAGGGAATCCAGAATCTCTGCGGCGCTGGCTTGCAGTCCTGAGTCTGCGCAGCGAGAAGTAATGGTTGGCGTCGAGCCGCCATGCCCACGGATGCGCGCCTGAAGCAGGGGATTTCATGTGCCGCTGCCCGCGCGATGAGTGGGCCAGTGTGCGGCCAAGGAGTGGCAAGAGTGCCTACGTTTAATCAATTGGTGGCCCAGGGCCGGAAGCGGCCTCGTTATAAGACGGCGAGTCCTGCGCTGCAGGGATGCCCGCAGAAGCGCGGGGTATGTACGCGCGTGTATACGCAGACGCCGAAGAAGCCAAACTCCGCGTTGCGGAAAGTGGCGCGCGTGCGGCTCACGAACGGCATTGAAGTTACAACGTACATTCCCGGCGTCGGGCACAACCTGCAGGAACACTCGATCGTGCTGATCCGCGGTGGCCGCGTGAAGGACCTGCCGGGCGTGCGTTATCACGTGATCCGCGGAACGCTGGACGCAGTCGGCGTTGCGAACCGCATGCAGGGACGTTCGAAGTACGGAGCGAAGCGGCCGAAGAAGGGCTAAGAGTTTCGAGTTTCAAGTGTCGAGTTTCGAGTGATTGGGTTGGAAACTTGAAACATAAAACTTGAAGCTGGCAGTCAGGAGCTGAGAGCTTACATGCCTCGTAAAGGACATATCGCCAAGCGGACCGTTCCAGCCGATGCCGTCTACGGGTCGGACCTGGTAACGAAGTTCATCAACTCGATGATGTGGCAGGGCAAGCGGTCGACGGCCGAGGGCATTTTCTACGATGCTTTGACGAAGCTGGAATCGAAGGGCGGCGATGAAGCGCTGAAGCTCTTCAAAAAGGCTGTGGAGAATACGAAACCGCTGCTGGAAGTGAAGACCCGCCGCGTCGGTGGCGCGAACTATCAGGTTCCCGTTGAAGTGAATGCCGACCGCCGGACGTCGCTGGCGATCCGCTGGATTATCAGCTATGCGCGCGCGCGCGGTGAAAAAGGAATGGTCGACAAGTTGAGCAATGAGTTGCTAGACGCGGCCAACAGCCGCGGCGCCGCCATCAAGAAAAAGGAAGATGTGCATCGAATGGCGGAAGCGAACAAGGCGTTCGCGCACTACCGCTGGTAAGAGGCAACTGCATAGATCCTTCGGCGCAAAGAGCGCGCCTCAGGATGACAAAAGTTTAGGTTCGGAGCCCTAGAAAGAGTAGAGATCAGGTCGTGCCAAGAACAGTCCCACTAGAGCGTTGCAGGAATATCGGTATCATGGCGCACATCGATGCCGGCAAGACCACTACGACGGAGCGCATCCTGTTTTATACAGGCAGGACGCACCGCATCGGAGAGGTCCATGAAGGCACTGCGACGATGGACTGGATGGAGCAGGAGCAGGAGCGCGGCATCACGATCACGTCTGCGGCGACCACTTGCACATGGCGCGATATCCGGATCAATATTATTGATACGCCCGGCCACGTGGACTTCACTGCCGAGGTCGAGCGGTCCCTGCGCGTGCTTGACGGCGCGGTTGCGGTGTTTGACGCGGTCCACGGCGTGCAGCCGCAATCTGAAAAGGTGTGGCGCCAGGCCGATAAATACGGTGTCCCGCGCATTTGCTTCATTAATAAGATCGATAAGATGGGTGCCGATTTTGAGCATGCCGTCGATACGCTCCGCAAGCGCCTCAGCGCCAAGCCCGTCGCGATTCAGATTCCGATCGGACAAGAAGATAAGTTCAAGGGTGTCGTTGACCTGATGATGATGAAAGCGATCCTCTGGAACGACGAGACGATGGGCGCCGAGTACGTTACTGAAGAAATTCCCGCCGAGTTGAAGAAGAAAGCTGAAGCCTTCCACGCGCAATTGGTTGAAACTATCGCCGAGAACGATGACGAGATTCTGCACAAGTTTCTTGAGGGCGAAGAGATCACATCGAATGAACTGAAAAAATCGCTGCGCAAGTCGACGATTGAATTGAAGCTCTTTCCAGTCGTCGTGGGAACGGCGTTCAAGAATAAAGGTGTGCAGCCGCTGCTCGATGCGGTCGTCGATTATCTTCCTTCGCCGCTCGACGTCGGCGAAACGCACGGGAAGAATCCGAACAACGGTCAGGAAGTGACGCGCAAGCCGGAAGACAAAGAACCGTTCTCCGCTCTCGCATTCAAGATCATGGCCGATCCGTTTGTCGGCCAGCTGACCTTTATTCGCGTGTACTCCGGACAGCTCAAGACTGGCGACTCTGTGCTGAATGTGCGCACGGGAAAGACCGAGCGCATTGGCCGTTTGATGAAGATGCACGCCAACAAGCGCGAAGAGATCAGCGAGATTCTCGCAGGTGATATTTGCGCGGCTGTTGGTCTCAAGAACGTTTCGACCGGCGACACGATTTGCAACGAAGATCATCCGATCGCGCTGGAATCGATCGAATTCGCGGCTCCCGTGATCTCGGTAGCGGTAGAGCCCAAGACCAAGGCCGATCAGGAAAAAATGGGCATGGCGCTTGGCAAGCTGGCCCAAGAGGATCCCACCTTCAAGGTTCATACGGATCCCGACAGCGGACAGACCATCATCAGCGGCATGGGCGAGTTGCATCTGGAAATCATCGTCGACCGCATGATGCGCGAGTACAAGGTTGAGGCGAATGTCGGCAAGCCGCAGGTGGCGTACCGCGAGACGATTCGCAAACATTCCGAAGCGGAAGGCAAGTACATCCGGCAGACGGGCGGCCGCGGACAATACGGGCACGCGAAGATTTATCTCGATCCTCAACCGCCAGGGACTGGCTACGAGTTTGTGAATGAGATCGTGGGCGGTTCGGTGCCGAAGGAATTCATCAAGCCGATCGACCAGGGCATTCAAGAGGCGCTCGAAGGTGGAGTGCTGGCTGGATATCCGATGGTGGACGTGAAGGCGACGCTGTTCGACGGCAGCTACCATGATGTCGATTCGAACGAAATGGCATTTAAGATCGCCGGCTCGATGGCATTCAAAGAAGCAGCTCGCAAAGCCTCTCCGGTGCTGTTGGAGCCGGTCATGGCCGTGGAAGTGGTAACGCCGGAGGATTACGCCGGCGTGATCATGGGCGACCTGAGCTCGCGGCGTGGACGCATTGAAGGGATGGAGCACCGCGCGGGATCTCAGGTGATCAAGGCGATCGTTCCGCTGGCGGAAATGTTCGGTTACGCGACACACATGCGTTCGTCAACGCAAGGCCGGGCGGAATACTCGATGCACTTTGCGCGCTATGAGGAGGCTCCGCGGTCCGTCGCGGAGGAAATTATCGCGAAAGTGCAGGGGACAGCGAAGTGACAGCGCTCCCCGTGGTTCGTGGTTGATCGAAGATTCTGGATTGCGGATGGCCGGCGGGAAGAGTTTGAGGCTGCGTTTGCACTGGGTGGGCCCTGGTCGAGACTGTTGTCGCAGGCTGATGGGTACTTACTGAGCGCATGCTATTGCGAGTCGCCTCAGGTTGCGCAGTATCGAGTAAGGGATTTTTGGAGCTGGCATCGAAACTTTGAGATTTTTCGGGCCCGGTTTCATGCGGAGTTCGAACAGTTCGAAGATTGGATTCGCTCCGAGAGGATGATTGGAAGAGAGCAATTCCTCGGCGCCTACTACGAAAAGTTCGAAGGCGGAAGCGAAGAAGATTTGGTTTGAGCTAGAAGCGCAGAGCTAGGAGCAAAGAGCTAAGGTTATGGCGAAAGAAAAATTTGATCGGACAAAGCCGCACTGCAACGTGGGGACGATTGGGCATATTGACCATGGCAAGACGACGTTGACGGCGGCGATCACCAAGGTGTTGTCCAAGCACAATCCGAATATCAAGTTCCGGTCGTTTGATTCGATCGATAACGCACCGGAAGAGAAGGCGCGCGGCATCACGATCGCGACGGCGCACGTCGAGTACGAGACGGCGAACCGTCACTACGCGCACGTCGATTGCCCGGGCCACGCCGACTACATCAAGAACATGATCACGGGCGCGGCGCAGATGGATGGCGCGATCCTGGTAGTGGCGGCGACGGATGGTCCGATGCCGCAGACGCGCGAGCACGTGCTGCTGGCGCGCCAGGTGGGTGTGCCGTACATCGTGGTGGCGCTGAACAAGTGCGATGCGGTGGACGATCCTGAGCTGCTGGATCTGGTTGAGCTCGAAGTGCGCGAGCTGCTGAAGTCGTACAAGTTCCCCGGAGACGACGTGCCGGTTGTGCGTCTCTCTGCACTGGGCGCATTGAACGGCGAAGAGAAGTGGGAAAAGCAGATTGATGCGCTGATGGAAG
>Ga0335081_10008385_pt1 | contig 16572 bp, 13 predicted proteins | sample Lox_Sample_35_FD_206713 | JGI IMG/M metagenome (GOLD analysis project Ga0335081, IMG submission 206713) | Soil microbial communities from Loxahatchee National Wildlife Refuge, Florida, United States - Lox_Sample_3.5 | ecosystem: Environmental > Terrestrial > Soil > Wetlands | place: USA... | reverse complement strand
CCGATCTAAAAGATGCAAAAGCACTTTTAGATCGGCTAGAGTCGGAGTCTTGACGCAGCTCGCGGACTCGCCTGCTCGCTCCGCGCGGCAACCGCGCTCCGCTAACGCGATCTCATAGAGGCGAAAGCGCTGCTCGACGAACTGGGCGCATAGTTCGTTCGCTGCGCGGATTCGACGAAACAGGTACAGCATGGAAAAACCGCTCGAGGGAATCCGCGTAATCGACCTGGGCCAGATTTTCGCCGCCCCTTATTCCACCCTGCAACTTGCTTATCTCGGCGCCGAGGTCATCAAGATCGAACCTCCCGGCGCCGGCGAGTATCTCCGCCGGCCCGACGCTTCGCCCGGCGGCGTCAGCTACTCCTTCCTGATGCTCAATGCGAACAAGAAGTCGGTCACGCTCAACCTTAAACATCCGCGCGGCCGCGAAATCCTGCTCGATCTGCTCGTTGGCGCCGATATCCTGGTCGAAAACTATTCGACCGGCGTGATGGAATCGCTCGGCCTGGGGTACGAAGCGCTGCGCGACCGATTCCCGCACCTGATTTACGCCTCGGGCAAGGGCTACGGTTCCGACGGGCGCTGGGCCAGGCTCGGCGCGATGGACAGCACGGTGCAGGCCGCCTCGGGTTTAATCTCGGTGACCGGCTTCGCCGAGGGACCGGGCACGCGCACCCCCGCGACCTTCATCGATATGGGCACTGGGAGCCATCTCACCAGCGCGATCCTTGCAGCGATCATCCAGCGCGGCCGCACCGGACGCGGCCAGAAGGTCGAAGTCTCGATGTTCGATATGTGCATACCCTCGATGGCGGGTTTGATCGCTAACGAACTCGAGGGCAAACCCTATCGGCGCATGGGCAACCGCCATCGCAACGCCTGCCCGTCGAACATTTATTCCGCGGCCGACGGCGACATTCTCATCTTCTGCCTTAGCGAAGCGCATTGGCGCACAGTCGCCAGGCTGATGCGGCGCGAGGACCTGCTCGAGTCCGATCGCTTCCAGGACCATGCCGCCCGCTTCGCCATCGCCGATGAAGTCGACGCGATTGTCACTACCTGGACCCGCGCACATCGGCGCGACGAACTGGTCGAAATCCTGCTCGAGCACGGCGTGCCCTGCGCGCCGGTGCGCTCGGTCGCGGAAGTTGTGGCCGACCCCGAAGTGGAAGCGCGCCGGATGCTCTTTGACAGCGAGTCTGTCACGCGCGGGAAGATCCGCGTGCTCGGCTCGCCCCTCAAATTGTCCGCCGCTGCGGATACACCTCCCGCCCCGCCCCCCGCGCTGGGCCAGCACACCGCCGAAGTTTTGGCGTCCATCGGAATCGACGCCGCCGCGCTCGCGCGTCTGCGCGACGAAGGCGTCGCCTAGCTCGGTCTGCGATCCGTTTGCGCCTCGTTGCCGCCGGAATCGGACCAACGGGCCCCTGCTTAGTGTAGCACAAGTATTCATTGCGTCGGTCGAAGGATTTCCACGATTTTTCGTGCTATCCACAGGTTTCGCGCCGGTGATGGTGAAGGTGCTACCCGCCACCGCCCCTTTTGTCTGGCAAGCGCGGGCGCCGATCGCTATATGAAAGCGTATGCGCTTTCAAAGGGGGACGCGCGAGACCGCCGTTAATGATCCGGTTCGAATCGCCGACGAGATCGCCGACCGGATGACGCTGGAAAGTGCGCCCGGCGCCACGGCTGTCGCCACTTTCGTGATCACGCGCGCGGCGCAGCGCGCCTGGGAAGCGATCAATCAACAACTCAACGACGCGCGCGGCGCGCTGTTCTGGATCGGCGGCCCGTCGGGCACGGGCAAGACTCACTTCCTCAACTATGTCATCGCCCTCAACCAGCGCGCGGGCTCACTAGACGCCGAACTCGCCCGCAACCTGACGCTCGCGATCCGGGTCGAGGGCCGCGCCGGTAACGTCGAACAGCTCCTGCTTCAAGGGCTCGCCCAGGAACTGAACGGCGCCCGGCCCAAGGCTGGCGCCTTGTGGCGGCGCCTAAGCGGCAGAGAAGCGATCGTCGCGGCTTTGGATCAAGCGCATCGCCAGGGCGTGAGAACTGTCACCATTGCGATCGATTTTGGCGACGTGAACATCCGTGCGGCCGACGCGCAGCTTGAAATGCTCGCAGTTCTCGCAGCCAGCCTCAAACATCCAAAGCTGACCTTGATCGCGGCGGGCCGCAACCCGCCAGCCGCGGCCGCGCCCGCCTTCACGGTCGCGCCCGAGGATACTGAAGTGTTGACAGTTGCAATCGGACGAGCGCGGCAGCTGGACGAAACGGTGCGGCCGGCGGTGGACGGGGCATACCGCGGACTTGACCTCGGTGAGTACGAGGGTCATGCGATTTATCCGTTCCATCCGGCTTCGTCGATTGTGCTGCGGGCCCTCAATGGCGCGGCCGGCGCAGTGGCGCCGCTGGCTCGGCTCGTGCGCGAGGTGCTGCTTGCTTGGCAAATGCGCAGGGACTTCGAGCGCCTAATCTATCCGAGCGATCTGATGCTTTCCGCGACGGCGCGGTCCGATGCCGAATTGCGCATCGGCGAGTCCGGGCGCGCCGCGCTTCGGCTCGCGTACCATGCGGCCGGTACGCTCGACGGATCTTCGAGCGGCGTCGCGCGGCAGGCGGTGGACACGCTGATGTTACAGGAACTTTGTGCGAACGCCGCGCCGCTTGGGATCGAGGATCTCAAGGCGCGACTGCCGGCGCTCGCCACGGGCGGCGATCGCGACGCGGGCCGGACGATCGCCGACGTTGTTCGAGAAATCGCGTCGCGCAGTCACGGTGTGATCCAGTTCGATTCCGAGTCGCTTACGGCGCGGTTCAATCCGCGCGCGGCGGGTGGCCCCGAGGTCGCAGCCTTCAATGCAGCGCGGTCGTTGGCCTGCCGCTTCGATTCGACGCTTACACCTGCGCAGGAGATGCCCGAACTCAGGGCCAAGCTCAAGCGTCTGCGCGACTCGATGGCGAGTGCGCTGGAAGAAGCGTTGCGCAATCGTGCGACACTCGAAGCCGCGGCGCGCGAGGCGGGCGGCAGGCTGTCGGCCGACCATCACAGGCACTTGGCCGATTTCATCGCGCTCGCGGAGGCCGGCCGCGGGCTTTGGTCGAATGCGGTGCCGACGCCCATCGACGGCAAGCCGCGATGAAGACCGTTGCGGACTATGAGGCTCTGGCGTTGGTTGCCGGATTCGTCCCGCGCTTGCGCGCCATGCGCGAATATCTGATAGCGACAGGTTTGCAGGCCGACCTCGGCGGCGATCCGGCCGGCGATCGGCGCCGGGTTGCACTCGAGACCGAATGCCAATTGCTGAGGGTCGCCGTTAACCTGGACGTGGCCATCGCAACGCCGGGCAAATACGACGCGCTCGAAGCGCGCTTCCAAAAATTCAAGTGGACTTACGTGCAGTATTATCGATCGGTACACGAATCATGGCGGCTCGACATGGATTGGGCGGGCGCGATCGCCGAAGAAGCGCATCGCCACCTCGGCGCCTTGCGCCGGCTCGACTCGATCGCCGCGCTTGCATCGCCCGCGAGCGGGGAAATCGCGGATCGGATGGAGACGCTTGGCCGGCGAATCATAAAGTGCAGCCTTCCGGGGCCGCTTTCACCCGAGATCACGCCGCGTTGCCCGAGTTGCGGCTTTGCGATCGGCACGCCATCACCGCGCGCCGAGATCGAAGACTTGCTGGCGGCGGCGAAACGCGAGCTGCAAGCGAAGCTCGCGGTACTCTCGCAGAGCACAATCGCTCGCCTGATTCGCCAGCATGACACCGGGCATCGGCTCGAGGGTTTCCTCAAAATAACCCAGGCGGCCCAGGCGGGCGCGCTGATCCGCGTACTGGACGATGAACTGGTGCGCTATCTTGCCCGCCTGCTCGATGAGAATCTGGTCCCGGAAGCGGATGGTTCAGCGCGGCCTCGGACCGTCGTCCAAACCTTCAAACCAGCGCGATTTAAGAGACAGCGAGCGGGGCATCATCAGCGCCCGCTGAAGATACCACCGGCCGGCGGCAGTGGTGCGCGCTAGCGCCGTGCCGCGACCGGCGCGCGTTTGCGCGGACGACCGGGAGGAAAGGCACTGGCGCGCCGTGGTCTCGGCCGCACGTTCATTCGGTCCAGGACGCGGAAAAATCGGTTACGTACGGCCTCGAGCGTCCATAGCAGGCTTAACCCAAGCGCAATCCCGATCCCTCTAAATATTTCGAGGACTGTCGAGCCGGCCCCGAGCTTCTCAATCTTAAGCGGCTCTTGAACCTTCTGTACCTGATCGGTCATCTCAGACGTCAGACTACGGTGCGCCGGACATGCGTTCAAGTCCGGGGCGAGGTGTCTTCTCCTGATTAGCGCCGCCGTGTCTGGAACTGGTTAGACTTCCGGAATCACGTTTTCGTCTTCATTTCGCCACAGAAAATAACTCTGAGTGACCCTAATTTCCCTTGACTGGAGTGGGGGAGAGTGGGAAATTGTGGGTGACCGGGGGATGACGCGGTGTTCAGCGGCCGTTTTGACCACACAATTGATGAGAAGGGGCGGGTCAGTATTCCCGTTCGGTTTCGCGATGTGCTGCAGCGGAAGGGTCATGATCGTCTCTACATTACCAACTTCAAGGAGAATGGCCAGCCCTGCCTTGAAGCTTATCTCCCCGATGAATGGGAAAACGTGATCAGCAAATTTATCAACAAGCGGATGCTTGATCCGAACATGCAACTTTTCGAGACTTTCTATGTCGGCGGAGCGCACGAGGTCCCGGTCGACAAGCAAGGCCGAATCCTGATTCCTCCCAAGCTGCGCGATTTTGCACATCTAGGCCATGACATGACCTTTTCGGCCAAGCATAACCGCTTCCAACTTTGGGACAAGTCGACGCTGGAACAGGTGTTGAAGGCGGCCGAAGAAAAACTGAGTGACCCTGAATTTTTGCAGAAAATCGACTTCTAGGAGCAAGGACCGAGCGAGTTCGCCAGGATGCTGCTGGTTGAGGAAAAAGGCTTGAGCGCGGCGGGCCGTCAACATGTGGCGGTGATGACGGAGGAGGTGGTACGGCTCGTCCGCGCTTGCAAGCCGATGACGATCGTCGACGCGACCGTCGGCACCGGCGGTCATGCCGAGGTTTTGCTCGAAGCGACCGGTGCCCATCTGCTGGGCCTCGATCGTGACGCGGCGGCGATAAGCCATGCAGGGGCGCGGCTCGAGCGCTTTGCCGACCGCGTGACCCTGCGTCAGGCCGACTTTTGCAACGTCGATACGGTTCTGGACGAGTGCGGGATGCCCTGGGCTGGCGCTATCCTTGCGGACCTCGGGATGAGCAGTTTTGCGCTGGATGATGCCGCGCGCGGGTTCAGCTTTCGCCTCGATGGTCCGCTCGACATGCGGATGGACCAGCGTCAGGAGCTGCGCGCCAGGGATATCGTCAATGAAGAGACCGAAGCCGAACTGGCCCGCATAATCGCGTTCTATGGCGAAGACCGAGCGGCGAGGAGGATCGCTCACGCGTTGGTCGAGGCGCGCCGCCGCCATCCGCTCGAAACTACCGGCGAGCTGTGCGCGGTGATCGAGGGAGTCGTCGGGGGCCGTCGCCGGGGCGGGATCAATCCGGCCACGCGGACCTTCCAGGCGCTGAGAATCGCCGTCAACCGTGAGATGGAGAGTCTCGCCGCCTTCCTCGAGAAGGCGCCGGCGCGTCTGGCGATAGGTGGCCGCATGATCGTGATCGCGTACCATTCGTTGGAGGACCGTCCGGTCAAGCATCACTTCCGCGAGTTGGTGCACGGCGGCGATTTCGAGGCGGTCACCCGCAAGGCGTCGAGACCCGCGCTGGAAGAGGTGGCGCTAAATCCGCGGGCGCGCAGCGCGCGCCTGCGTTGCATCGAACGGAGATCCGCTTGAAGCGCCGGCCCAAGCCCACCGCCAAACCGTCGCGGCTGGTCCCGGCGCTGCTCGGGATCGCGATCGTCGCGGCCGGATTTACCACCCTGATGGTACGGCTGGAGGTGACCCAGGAGGGCTATCGACTATCCGCCTTGCGCATCGACATTCGCAATCTCGAGGACAGCAACCAGCGGCTCAAGCTCGAAGCGGCTGAACTCTCCTCGCACGGGCGCCTGCGCGCGCTGGCAGCAAGATACAAACTCCAGCCGCCCGCGCCCGGTAGCGTGGTGATGATGCCGTGAACACGTGGTTCAAGCGGCGCCAGGCGCGTGTCGGCATGCTGACCTGGATTCTGGCGGGGCTCTTCGTGCTCGCCGCGCTCAGACTCGCGACGCTGGTGCTGCTGGACGGGCCGCGGCTGGCGTCGATGGCGCGCAGCGAGCACACCGCGGAGATGCAACTGGCGGCGGTGCGCGGGCCGATCGTGGATCGCAATGGCAAGCCGCTTGCGCTCTCAGCCGAGACGCGATCGATCTATGCGCGGCCGCATCGGTTGCTGGAAACCAGCAGCGCGGCGGATCGGGCAAAGTTGGCGGCCGCGCTGGGAATGAGCCCGACGGTGCTGGAAGAGCGGTTGCGGGGGCGAGCGCCTTTTGTGTGGCTGGTGCGTCATTTTCCGCCTGAGCAGGCGCGAGTGGCTGAAGATTTGGGGTTGGACGGCGTTGGAGCCGTGAGCGAATACAAAAGGTTTTATCCGGAGAGCAACCTGGCCGCATCGGTGGTGGGGATGGCGGGGACGGATGGCCAGGGGCTCTCCGGTGTTGAACTTGCCTATGACAAACTCGTGCGTGGCGAGCCGGTCGAACTGCGCCTGTATCATGACGCTTTCGGCCATCCGATCTTCGACTCGCCGCTCGAACTCAAGAACGCGCAGCCTGGCGCTCGGCTCGAGCTGACGATCGATTCGTCGATCCAGGCCGAGGCTGAAAACTATCTCTCCGAGCAGGTCAAGAGTACCGGCGCCAGACGCGGCGCCGCGGTGGTGCTCGATCCCTTCACAGGTGAGCTGCTCGCGCTTGCCAATATCAGTGCGGACCCCGCCAAGGTGCGCGATCGGCTGCATGACAGCGCGACGCAGGATGCGTTCGAGCCGGGCTCGACGATGAAGGGAATACTTGGCTCGGTGGCGCTCGAGGACCACGTAATCGATACCAAGCGCCAGATCTATTGCGAGAACGGCCGGTGGCATTTTGCCCGCCACGTGATCCATGACGACAGCCGCCGCGGGTGGCTCAACCTTGGCGGAATCATCGAAGTGTCGTCGAATATAGGCGCGTCCAAGATCGCGCTCGCGTTGGGGGCGCAACGCTTTTACAAGGGTCTGATCGCGTTTGGCCTCGGGCACAAAACCGGCGTCGATTTACCCGGGGAAGCCGCCGGGCTGTTGCGCCCGCCGTCGAGCTGGCGCGAGATCGAACTCGCCGACCATGGCTTCGGCCAGGGAGTGGCGGTAACGCCGATTCAACTCGCTACCGCGTATGCGGCGATCGCGAACGGCGGAGTCGTCATGCGTCCGTACGTGGTTAAGGCCGCTTACGACGCGGCGGGCCATCCGATACTGCAGCATACGCCACAGGCGCTGCGCCGGGCGGTTTCCCCTGAAGTTGCACACACGATAAATCTACTGCTGCGGGGCGTGGTCAACGGAAAAGACGGTACCGGGCGGCTTGCGCAGGTCGCCGACTTCACCGTGGCCGGCAAGACCGGCACGGCGCAAATGGTCAATCCCGCCACTGGCACTTACTACCCGAGCCGTCTGGTCGCGTCGTTCGTCGGTTTCCTGCCGGCCGACGACCCTCGGCTGGTGATTCTGGTGGTGCTCTATGACGTGCCGCACGGCCATTTCGGCGGATTGGTGGCAGCGCCCGTATTCAGCGAAATCGCTTCGGGGGCGCTGCGGCGCCTCGACGTCGCGCCGCCGCATCCGGCCTATCAGACCGCAAGCATGCTACCATTTGATCTTGCCGCGAGCGTATTGGGCGGCGACGAAACGACCGACAGTTCGGTGGAAGCCGCCGGTCGCGACGGATCGGTCGTTGCGCCCGCGCCGACCGCGGCGGGTGCGACGCCCGATTTTCGCGGCATGAGCCTGCGCCGGGCGCTGGCGGCGGCCGGCGGCCGCGGCCTCGACCTCAACGTGACGGGAAGCGGCTACGTGACTCGTCAGACGCCGGCGCCGGGTGTGCCTCTGGATCGTGGTGCGGTTCAGATCGCGCTTTCGGCTGACGTCGGTCTGGAACCGGTTCGAGCGCAGTCTGCGAATGGCAGGTCACAGCGGGCAGCCGCCTCGAGACACGTCGGTCAGCTCCACTTATACGGCCAACGACAGCGCCGGCACGCAGGGAGGAGCCGGTGAAACTGCGCGAGCTTATCACCGGCGAGGGCGCCGCGCGGGTCAACGGCGATCCGGGGGTCGAGATCACCGGGCTTGCCTACGATTCGCGCAAGGTGCGGCCGGGCGATCTCTTCTTTTCAACGGCACGAGGCGCGGCGCAGAGCCGCGCCAACGTGGCAGATGCTTTGAACCGCGGGGCGCGCGCATTGGTGGTGCGGGAGGGGGATGAGGTGGATGCGCGCCCCGCGGTAACCGTGGTCGAGTCCGGGCATCTGCGCCCGCTGATGGGCCTGGCGGCGTCGCGCTTTTTTGGCGCGCCCAGCCGGCATATCGATCTGATCGGCGTTACCGGCACCAGCGGCAAAACCACTACGACCTATCTGCTTTCTTCGATTTTTGAGGCCGCAGGCCGTCCCAGCGGAATCATCGGTACGATTGGAATCTTTGCTGCCGGGCAAAAGCTCTATAGCGGCCTGACTACGCCCGAATCGATCGATTTCGAGGCTGCGCTGGCCGCGATGGAGCGCGCTGGCGTGCGCGCCGTGGCGGCTGAAATCTCCTCGATCGGACTGGAAGAGAGGCGGGTCGATGAACTGAATTTCCGCGCCTGCGTCTTTACCAATCTTGCGCGCGATCACCTTGATTACCACGGTACGGTCGAGAAGTATTTCGCCGCCAAGCTGAGGCTCTTTACCGAAATTCTTCCGCGCAGCAGCAGCGGGGATGCAATTGCGGTAGTTCACGGAGGTGATCCCTACGGACGGCGGGTGCTGGAGGCGGTGCGCGGGCGCAAGCTGAGTTTCGGACTCGATCCGGCCTGCGATGTTCATCCCGTGACCTACAGCACCGGACTGGACGGGATCCGCGCTTCGGTAATTGCAGGGGGCCGCAGCTTCGAAATTCGCTCGCCGTTGCTAGGCCGAATCAACCTGCTCAATATTTTGGGCGCGTGCGCTGTGTCGGCGGCCCTGGGCATCGAAGGGGATGCAGTGGTCGAGGGGGTGCGGCGATGCCCAGGGGCCCCCGGCAGACTGGAGGCGGTGGCGGGACCCGCGGGGGTCAAGGTACTGGTCGATTACGCGCACAAGCCCGATGCGCTTTTGGCCGTGCTCGAAACGTTGCGGGAGTTACGGCCGCGTCGGCTGCTATGCGTGTTCGGATGCGGTGGCGACCGCGATCGTGGAAAGCGCCCGATCATGGGTGAAATCGCGGGCCGCATCGCGGATCTGCCCATCCTCACGTCGGATAATCCGCGCAGCGAAGATCCCCTGCGCATCGTCGCGGAAGTCGAGGCGGGACTGCGGGCGACAGCGCTTAAGCGAATCGAACCGAACGCGGCGCCGGCCGCGGCGGGTTACCTGGTCGAGCCTGACCGGCGCGCTGCAATTGCCATGGCGTTAAGAATCGCCGCCGCCGGCGACATCGTTCTGATCGCGGGCAAAGGGCACGAAGATTATCAGTTGGTGGCGGGGCGCCGTCTCGACTTTGACGATCGCAAGGTCGTACGCGAGTTGACGACGGCGGTTTATGCGATGGGTTCGGAGCGTCCGCCGGGTACGGCTAACTGAATGGACAGCCGGACGGGGCGGAGTGGAAGGCTGGTGGTGGAATCCGGTGGCTATTCGAAAGCCGGCCCGGCGGACGCATGTTAGGGTACATTTTCGAGGGACGGTGCAGACTCGCGTCCCGGCATGGCGCGGGTATCTATGAGAGCGGGACTTCGCGAGGGGAGCCTTCTGCTGGCAGTGGTGGATGAGGTGGGGAGGCGGTGGCTGGCGGGAGGCTTACCTCGTAAAGTCCCGGCGGGACGCTGATCGGCTCTACGACGACGGCCGCCTGAGAGCGTCGAAGTGATCGCCGCCCTGAACGACGAGGGGAACGGTAGACCGATTCGCAACCGAAACTAAGGAAGGGATGTTCGCGCGCCAGGGGTCGCGGCCGTGCGCCGCCGATCTGCAGCGCAGATTTTAGGAATAAGATGTTCTACCTGGCGCTGTACCAGTTCCATATTCGTTATCCCGTTCTCAACGTGCTCCGCTACGAGACTTTCCGCTCGGTTATGGCCGGACTGGCGGCGCTGTTGCTTTCGCTTGCGCTCGGACCGCTGCTGATCGAGCGGTTCCGAGCCGCCCGTATCGGCCAAACCATCCGCGAAGAGGTTCCTCAAAGCCATCAGAAGAAAGCAGGTACGCCGACCATGGGCGGTCTGCTGATCCTCGCGTCCTGCCTCGCGGCGACGCTGATGCTTGCCGATCCGCGCGACCCGTTTATCTGGATCGCGATGTTCGTAACCGTCAGCTACGGCGCGATTGGCTTTGCCGACGATTTTCTCAAGCTCAAGCGCGGCAAGGGTAACGGCCTGTCGGAAGGGCAGAAGCTCGGATGGCAATTTGGATGCGCTTTTGTCGCTGCGGTCTGGCTGTTTGGCATTCTGCGCTTCCCCACCTTTGTCACCGTGCCTTTTTTCAAGCATCTGCATCCCAGTCTTCATTGGTGGGGCTATGTGCCGTTCGCGATGGTTGTAATCGTCGCATGCTCGAATGCGGTCAATCTGACTGACGGCCTCGACGGCCTTGCGATTGGTCCGGTGATGACGGTGGGGTTCTGCTACTGGGTTTTCACTTATGTCGCCGGAAACCTGAAGTTCGCCCGTTACCTCGACGTGCCGCACGTTCCCGGGGCCGGCGAACTCGCGATCTTTTGCGCGGCGCTGGTCGCGTCGTCGATGGGTTTCCTCTGGTACAATGCCTACCCGGCCTCAATGATGATGGGCGATGTCGGCGCGCTTTCGCTAGGCGGCGCACTGGGCACGGTGGCGCTGCTGGCCAAGCAGGAGCTGATACTGCCGATAGCAGGAGGCATCTTCGTGCTCGAGGCGGTCTCCGTCATAATGCAGCGCTACTATTACAAAATGACCCATCGCCGGATCTTCCGGATGGCGCCGATCCATCATCATTTCGAACTTGGCGGCTGGCCCGAGACGGTCGTGGTCACACGCTTCTGGATTATCTCGATAGTTTGCTCGCTGATCGCGCTGAGCACGCTCAAGCTGCGCTGAAATCGTACGGCTCGCGATGGAGCTGAAGGACAAACGGGTGATGGTAATCGGTCTCGGCGTGAGCGGACGCGCAGCGGCGTGTTTTCTCGCCGGGCGCGGTGCGACGGTTGTTATGACCGACCGTCGGCCGGATCTCGCGCGCGAGCAAATGCCACCCGGGGAATTACGCCTCGGCGCCGAAGATCCGGCATGGCTTAGAGGCGTCGATCTCGTGGTGACAAGCCCCGGTGTGCCGCCGACGTCGCCGCTGATGCGTGAGGCGGCTGCCTTGCGCATCCCGGTTATTGGCGAACTCGAACTCGGTTACCGCTTCGTCCGCGCACCCATCGTCGCGGTCACCGGCACCAACGGCAAAAGCACGGTGACGGTTTTGCTCGGTGCGATTTTCCGGGCTGCGGGGAGAGAGCCCTTCATCGGCGGCAATCTCGGTACGCCGCTTATCGCCGCCGCGAACGAAAGCTTCGATGTCGCCGTGGTCGAAGTCTCGAGCTATCAACTCGAAACGATCGAGCGCTTCAAGGCGGCCGTCGCGATTCATCTGAATCTTACCGACGACCATCTCGATCGCTATCACGATCTCGCCGAGTATGGCCGCGCCAAGGCGCGCATCTTCGAAAATCAGGAGCAGGGCGATTGGGCGGTGCTCAACCGTGACGATCCCGAAGTCTGGAAACTGGCCCACACCGTGCGCTCGCGCGCCTTCAGCTTCGGCCTGACTCGGCCGGAGCGCAAACCGGCGATCTGGTGCGAATCCGGCGCTCTCGCCTTCGATGATGGTGATCGCGGCGGCCGTATCGCGATGAACCGCTTCAGGCTGCCCGGCGCGCACAATCTTTCCAACGCAATGGCGGCGGCGGCCGCGGCGCTGGTGATGAAGGTCGAACCCGAAGTCATCGAGCGCGCGCTAGCCGGCTTCTCGAGCCTGCCGCATCGGCTCGAATTCGTGCGCGCTCACCTTGGCGCCGAATGGATCGACGACTCCAAGGGCACCAATGTAGGCGCGGTGGTCGAGGCGCTCAACGCGACGCCCAGCCCAATTATTCTGATCGCCGGCGGCATGGACAAAGGGGGCGATTATGCGCCGCTGCGCGCGCCGCTTGAGCGCAAGGTGAAGCTGCTGATTCTGCTGGGCGCGGCCCGCGAAAAAATGCGCAAGGCGCTGGCCGGAGCCACCACTATCGAATGCGTGGCGGCGCTGCCCGAGGCGGTGCGGCTTGCAGCCGCCGAGGCAACGGCGGGCGATACGGTCCTGATGTCACCGGCATGTTCGAGTTTCGATCAATTCAAGGACTATGCGGAACGCGGTCGAGTATTTCAGGAGCTGGTTCGGGCACTTTGAACAGCAGCTCTCCTGGCGCCGGCCCGATCCGTGGCTGTGCGTGCCGGCGATGGCGCTGATTGCGTTGGGGACCCTGATGGTGCTGGACACCACATATTTCCTCGGCCGCGAGCGGGCGGGAGACGCCTTTCATTTCTTCCGGCTCCATCTCGTGCATGTCGGCGCCGGACTTCTGATCTGCGTGATTATCTCGCAGTTCTCGCTTGCCGGACTGCGCCGCCTGGTGGTGCCGCTCGGGGCGATCGCGATCGTGCTCCTGATCGTGGTGTGGATTCCCGGGCTCGGAGTTGTTCGCGGCCACGCCCGGCGCTGGGTCCGGCTGGGTCCGGTCCTCGCCGAACCTTCGGAGCTGGTCAAATTCGCCTTGGTGTTCTTCCTCTCCGACTTTCTCGCCAAACGGCAGGAAACCATCCAGGAATTCGCGCGCGGCGCGCTGCCGGCGCTGATCGTGGTGGCACCGGTCACGCTGCTGGTCCTGATGCAGCCCGACTTCGGCGCGACCGTGATGATCGTTGTGCTGCTGTTCGCTTTGCTGTATGCGGCGGGTGCGCGTCCGCGGCATCTCGCGGCCGCGGGCGGATGCGCGTTCGCCGTTCTAGCCTTGCAGGCTGTAGCAAGACCCTACAGAATTAGGCGTTTTGTCGCGTTCTTTGATCCCTGGCGCACCGCGCGCACCGCGGGCTTCCAGTTGATCCAGTCGTTCATCGCGCTGGGCGGCGGTGGAGGTCTCGGCCGCGGACTGGGGGCCGGCCGCCAGAAGATGTTCTACCTGCCCGAGGCGCACACCGATTTTGTTTTTGCCGTGATAACCGAGGACTTCGGCATCATCGGCGCGCTGGTTGTCTTCCTCTTGTTCGGCACGCTTCTTTTCCGCGGAATGCGAATCGCGCGCATGGAACCGGACCCTTTTGCAAGCCTGCTGGCCGTGGGGCTCACGGTGCTACTTTCGCTGCAGGCGCTGATGAACATGGCGGTCGTGATCGGACTGGTCCCAACCAAGGGATTGCCGCTGCCGTTTCTGAGCTACGGCGGAACCTCGATGGTTATGGCGTTGGCGGAACTTGGTGCGTTGCTCGCGCTTTCGCGGCGTCCGGCGGTGCGATGAAGGTGATAATCGCAGGCGGAGGCACTGGCGGCCATCTATTCCCCGCGGTTGCGGTTGGCGAGGAACTGAAGCGGGAACGTCCCGACGTTGAGGTGCTTCATGTCGGTGCGAGCAACGGGATGGAAGCGAAGTGGCTCCCGCAACACGGATTCCACCACGAACTGCTGGAGGTTCGCGGATGGACCGGAAAAGGTCCCCTCACGCGCCTGCGCGCGCTCGCCGAGTTTGTCGCGGCGATCGGCCGGGCGCGCGTTCTACTCAAAAGTCACCGCGCCGACCTGGTGGTCGCCGCGGGCGGCTACGCCTCCGCGCCAATGGCCGTCGCAGCAATCCTCGCCCGCGTCCCACTCGTGCTGATGGAACAGAACGTGCGACCCGGCGCGTCCAACCGGATGCTCTGGCGCTTCGCGCGCAAGGTTTGCGTCGGCTTCAACGAATCGGCGCTGGCGTTTTCAGCGGAGAAGGTCGAGGTCACCGGCAACCCGGTCCGCTTTGCCGTTTATCCACAGCCTCGAAAGCCTTCTCTCCCACTTCAAATTCTTGTTTTAGGTGGGTCAAGCGGTGCGCACCGTCTCAATCTCGGAGTCCTAAACGCTTTCAAAATCTGCGGAGACTCTGTTATAAAGTTGACCATCGTTCATCAGACGGGAGAGGCTGACGTGGGGCTGGTGGCGGACGGGTATCGAAATCTCGGGCGCGAGGCTCTTGTCGTCGCGTTTATCGACGATATAGCCAGCGCGCTTGACCGAGCCGACCTCGTTATCGCCCGCTCCGGTGCGATGACGGTTTCCGAGGTTGCCCTCGCCGGGCGCCCAGCGATCTTCGTCCCTTATCCCTTCCATCGCGACCGGCAGCAGGAATTGAACGCCCGCGTACTTGAGCGCCGTGGCGCCGCGCGGATCATGCTCGACGACGACCATCTCGGCGAAAATCTTGCCGGTGCGCTGCGGGACCTCGCGTGCGATCCGGCGCAACTGGTCGCAATGGGAGCCAAGGCTCGCCATGCGGCTCATATCGACGCCGCCGCGAAGATCGCGCGCATCTGCTTCGAAGTTGCCGGAGTATCGGAGCACCGCGCCGCATGAATGAAGGATTGCGCATACGCATGCTAACGCGGCAACGGCGCTTGCATTTCATCGGCGTGGGCGGCGCCGGCATGAGCGGAATCGCCGAGCTGTGCCAGCGACTCGGGTTCGCGGTCAGCGGCTGCGATCTTCACGAGAGCGCAACCACGGCGCGGCTCGCACGCCTGGGCATCGCGCTTACAATCGGCCATCATCCGAGCCATTTGCACGCCGATCTCGACGCCGTGATCATCTCGTCGGCGGTCAAGTTTTCCAATCCCGAGGTGGCCTTCGCGCGCGCCATGAAAGTTCCGGTAATTCCCCGAGCCGAGATGCTTGGGGAGTTGTTGCGTATGGCGCGCCTCGGGGTTGGGGTAGCGGGTACGCACGGCAAGACCACCACGACGTCGCTGATCGGTCTCATCATGGAGGAAGCTGGCTTCGATCCGACCGTAGCGATTGGGGGCAACCTTCGTGCGCGTGGCACCAATGTCCGTCTCGGACGCGGCGATTTTATGGTCGCCGAGGCCGACGAGAGCGATGCGTCATTTCTGCTGCTGCTGCCTACGGTCGCCGTGGTGACCAATATCGACCCCGAGCATCTGGACTATTACGGTGCGATGGATCGCGTGCGCGAGGCGTATCTGAGTTTTATCAATCGCGTCCCTTTCTATGGCGTCGCGGTGCTCGGCATCGACAGTATCAACGTGCGGGGACTACTCCCCGCGGTGCGCAAGCCGGTCGTGACCTACGGGCTTGCCGCCGACGCCGATTTGCGCGCCGCCGAGATCGCGATCGAAGGATTGTCAACGCGCTTCAAGGTGATCCGCGCGGGCACCACGCTCGGAACCGTCGCGATACCCACGCCGGGGCATCACGTTGCGATGAATGCGCTGGCGGCGATTGCGGTCGCGCTCGAGCTCGATATCGATTTCGAGGTCGCGGCAAGCGCGCTCGCGGCTTTTTCCGGAATTTCGCGGCGCTTTGAAATCAAGGGAGAGGCCGGCGGCAGGATCGTGCTCGACGATTACGCGCACCATCCTGAGGAAGTTCGCGCGACCCTGGCCGCCGCACGCGCATCCTTTAAACGGCGGTTGGTCGCGGTTTTCCAGCCGCATCGCTACACTCGCCTGCGCGATCTCTTCGACGAGTTCCTGACCGCGTTCGACGACGCCGACGTGCTTTATCTTTTGGAGGTTTATCCGGCCGGAGAAGATCCGATCGCGGACGTTTCGTCGCGCCGGCTTTACGAAGCATTGCGCGCCCGCGGACATCTCGATGTGCGTTACCTCGGTGACGATGCTGACCCCGCGGGCAAGATTGTCGAGGAGTCGGTCGAAGGCGATATCATTGCAACGTTGGGGGCCGGTGACGTTTACAAACTGGGGGAAAGGTCCCTCGCGCTTTTGGGTGAGGGCTGCAAGCTTGATGAGCGCGCTTGAACAGGAATTGCGCGCGCGTTTCCGCGCACGTTTGCAATGCGGGCGTCCGCTCGCGGACCTGACCTCGTTCCGCATCGGCGGGCCGGCAGATCTTTACCTCCTGGTCGAAAGCGAGGATGAGCTCGCGGTGGCTTTGGCCACAGCCGCCCGCAATCGAGTTGCGGCTTTCTGCCTTGGTTCCGGAACCAACCTGCTGGTGAGCGATCGCGGAGTCCGTGGCCTGGTCGTCAAGCTCGGCGAAGCGTTCGATACTGTCTCGATCGAGGCGGTGAGAGTCACGGCCGGTGCTGCTGCC
>Ga0335081_10008384_pt1 | contig 16572 bp, 13 predicted proteins | sample Lox_Sample_35_FD_206713 | JGI IMG/M metagenome (GOLD analysis project Ga0335081, IMG submission 206713) | Soil microbial communities from Loxahatchee National Wildlife Refuge, Florida, United States - Lox_Sample_3.5 | ecosystem: Environmental > Terrestrial > Soil > Wetlands | place: USA... | reverse complement strand
AAAATGGTGAAATTCCAAAGCACATTGCCATCATTATGGATGGTAATGGGCGCTGGGCAAAACGAAGGGGATTGCCGCGGATCGCGGGTCACCGTGAAGGTGTGAACTCGGTCCGTGATATCGTCGAGGCCTGCGGCCAACTTGGAGTCAAGTTCCTCACCCTGTATGCTTTCTCAACAGAGAATTGGAAAAGACCTAAAGATGAAGTCTCTATGCTGATGAGACTTCTTCTAAAGGCATTGCGCGATGAACGGGATAGGCTGCATCAAAATGAAGTTCGCCTCAAAGCGATCGGTGATATCGCGACGCTGCCACAGGACGTGCAGGACGAGTTGCTCGATGCCATCGAGATGATGCGGCACAATGATGGTCTGACCCTTATTTTGGCTCTGAGTTATAGCGGTCGTTGGGATTTGTTGAATGCAATGAAGCGAATGCACGATGAGATCAGAAAAGGGTCGCTTTCGAAAGACGATATCTCAGAACAATTGGTCTCCAGCTTTCTCTCCACAAAGGATTTCCCCGATCCGGACCTCCTCATTCGAACCAGTGGCGAGTTCCGGATAAGCAATTTTCTGCTTTGGCAGCTTGCTTACAGTGAGCTTGTCATCACAGAGGACTATTGGCCGTCTTTTCGCAGAAAACACCTCTATTCCGCAATTACGGACTTCCAGAAACGAGAGCGCCGTTTTGGGATGGTCAGCGAACAAATCCGAAAACCGCAGCGCGTCGGCTCCGTTTACGTGGAAAGGTTTCTCAAAAGTGTTGCAAAACTCTAGGATTTTCGCTCTCCTTTTATTCTTTTTTGCAGACGCCAGTTTTGTTATCCTCCAAGCTCAGACACGGCCTGAGGTGTACAAGATCCTGGGAATTAGTGTCGAGGGGCAGCGATCGGCTGAACCCTCGGCCATCATTGCGAATACGGGCCTGAAGGTCGGGGATGAGATGACGATTCCGGGGGACCAAACTCGCCAAGCCATCCAGCGGCTGTACAACCTGCATTTATTCAGCGATATTCAAATTCTGATTGACCACAAGGTCGAAAACGGCATCTATTTGCTTATCCGCCTGAAGGAGAATCCCCGCCTCGACAATATCAAAATCTTTGGCAATGATGAGCTGAGTGAAGACGATATCCTCAAAAAGATAGCCCTGATCAAGGGTCAAATTGTCAGTGGTGAGGACCTGGCGACGGTCAAGAGGCTGTTGAAAACCCAGTACGAATCCGATGGGTACTTGAATGCAGAAGTGAATCCTGAATTTGTGCCTCTCGAAGATACGACAAGAAACCGGGTTGACCTCAAGATCAGCATTGATGAGGGACCGAAGGTGAAGGTGGATAGGATTGTGTTCTTTGGCAACAAGGCTTTTGATGCCGGTGATCTGAAGAGCGAATTCAAAGAGACGAGCGAGCGCAGGTGGTGGAAATTCTGGACGACGAACAAATTTGACAAAAAGAAGTGGAAAGAAGACAAAGACTTGCTGGTGGCATTCTACAGGAAGAATGGATACCGCGACATGGAAATCCTGTCCGATTCGCTGACCTATGACGAAACGAAAAAATATCTGACCATCGACGTCTATTTACACGAGGGTCCGCAATATCACGTTCGGAATATCACGTGGGAAGGAAACACCGTTTATCCTACGCCGTTGCTTAACGCCCGCCTGGGATTCAAGAAAGGCGATGTGTATGATCAGGATAAATTCGACAAGAACCTGCACAGGAACGACGATGAAACCGATGTCTCCTCTCTCTATTATGACAACGGTTACTTGATGTTCCAGGTCGACCCGGAAGAAACGCGGGTTGGAGAAGACAGCGTTGATATCAAGATGGTTGTTCACGAACACAATCTCTTCAAAGTTGGCCAGGTATTAATTACCGGGAACACGAAGACGTATGACAAGGTTATTCGGAGAGAGCTCCGGACTCGTCCGGGCGACGTGTTCAGCCGCCAAGCCATCATTCGGAGCCTGCGCCAGTTGCAGCAGCTCAATTACTTCAACCCTGAAAAAATCAAGCCGGATACGAAGATTGTCAACGACAAGACTGTCGATCTTGTCTATGATGTTGAGGAAAAATCAAGCGACACATTCAACATGTCCGTCGGATATAGCGGCGCATTCGGTTTCAACGGAGGGTTGGGGCTGACCTTCAACAATTTCTCCCTGTCGGAGCCACTCCGGGGTGGAGCTGGTCAAATGCTCAACTTCGACTGGCAGTTCGGAGTTTCCAGCTATTACCAGACATTTTCGGTTGGATTCCAGGAGCCCTGGATGTTCGACACGCCGACTTCGTTCGGGGTGAACTTGTTCGATACGCACCAGATCTATTATTACGATGTCCGGTACACCGGTGCGTCCATCCAGGTAGGCCGTCAATTCAAGTGGCCCGACGATTATTTCCGGGGACTGTGGAGTGTGCGCTACCAGCGGAACGAATCCAATACAACGACGGAGTTTAGCTATGCAGGTGTGATAAGGCAATTTGCGATTTCGCAGGTTCTTTCGCGCAACAGCACCAACAATCCGATTTTTCCGTCTGAAGGTTCTTCCTTTTCGCTTTCGACAGAGATCGATGGAGGTCCGTTCCTGCCAGGAAACGCAAACTATACCAAACACATTTTTACAGCCGACTGGTACATTCCACTGTTCAATAATCCCCGTCTGGCGCTCGTGAGTCAGAATGTGGTTGCGTACATTTTCGGCTTTGGCGGCAAGTCGCTCTTGCTGCCTCCTCAGGAGTATTTCTTCATGGGCGGCACGGGTTTGGGATATATTTCCGTCACGCCATTGAGAGGATATGATGATCAATCGGTTGGTCCGAGAGACCCTGTTTCCGGGACCGTGCTCGGGGGGAGGGCGATGATCAAACACACTCTTGAGTTTCGTGTTGCCCTTACGCTCGACCCGATTCCGATCTATGCGTTGACCTTCGTGGAGGCCGGTAATGTGTGGCTCGACCAGACGACGCAAGACCCGCTCGATCTGCGCAGATCCGCAGGCGTGGGCATGCGGCTCATGATCGCTCCAATCGGTCTGGTGGGATTCGATTACGCATATGGATTTGACGGACCCAAACCCGGGACTGCACCGTCAGGTTGGAAATTCCACTTTCAGTTTGGCAAAGGCTTTTAGTCTTGTTTTAGACTGCCATTCTTGTACAAGGCTTGTGTGCGCTTTGTTCCCTAAATGCCGGAATCTGGAGAATTCAAAGAGAGTTTTCTCGGTCGCAGAATCATTGAGCAAGGATGGCCTCACCTATTGAACGGTTTCCCTTTTTTTCTGATATTCTAGAGAATTCATTTCCTCATTCATCCACTTAAGAGGTACTCGTGAAAAAGATCTTAGTAGCACTTCTCGGTACGTTCATGTTCTCATCGATAGCAATCACTCAAACGCAACGCCTTGCATTTGTCGATTCCGAAAAAATCTTGGGCCAACTGCAGGAAGCTCAGGATGCCAAAGCAGCGGTGGATGACGCTGTTAACCAATGGCAGGACGAACTTAACAAAATGGGAAAGGACCTTGATTCGAGCCTGCAGGATTATCAGAACAAGGTGGCGCTCTACTCACCGCAAAAGAAAGAAGAGGAACAAAAGAGGCTCTCGGATATGCAGCAGAAGATACGTGACCTGCAACTCAAACGTCAACAAGATGCCGCGCAACTTCGGGATACGAAGTTCCAGCCGATTCGGAACAAAGTCTTGAAGGCGATCGAAAGCGTCGCCAAGGAAGAAGGGTTTACCTTTGTGTTCGACAAGTTGAACGAGACTGTCCTTTTGTACGCCGATGTAAAATATGATCTTACGTGGAAAGTGATTGACAGGCTGAAGAGAGGACCCTCGGGAAAGTCAAAATAGGAAATGATGTTGAGTGCACGGTCATGTCGACCGAAGTAAAAACACGACTACCGGCGGGTCCGCGGTCATCATTGTGATGGTTCCAAACAGCCTTCGTTGACATCCGCTGACATACATGTTTCAGTTCTTAAGGAAGATGGGAAAATGAAAAAAGTGTTTATGGCAATGACCTGTGTCCTCGTGTTCGGGTCTCTGACTGCGGTTGCACAGATGAAGCTTGGCCACGTCAGCACGGAGGCAATCATGAAACAGCTTCCGGACGCACAGGATGCCCAGAAGCAGCTGGATGCCCTCACGGCAAGCTGGCAGGAAGAGCTTAACAAGATGCAGGATGACTGGAAAAAGAAATATGATGAGTACGATAAGAAGAAGCTCATCATGACCGACCAGCGCCGGGCGGATGCGGAACGCGAATTGAGAGAATTGGACCAGAAGATGGCCGATTTCCGGAATCAGAAATTCGGTCAGAACGGAGAGCTCTTTGCCAAGCAGAACGAATTGATGAAGCCGGTGCAAGACCGTGTGTTCAAAGCAATCGAAGATGTCGCGGTCGAGGAAGGATTTGACTATGTGTTTGACAAGAGCGGAGAAATCCTGCTGATGTACGCGAACCCGAAATATGACCTGACCGACAAGGTTCTTGAAAAACTGAAGGTCACTCCACAGTCCACTAAGAAATAGTGTCTTGAATGACTGTATTGGAAATTGCGACGTGGCTTCGCGGCGAAGTTGTCGGCAACGGAACGATGGAGATAGACCATGTTGCCAAGATCGAAGAAGCTGACCACCAGAGCATTTCCTTTCTCGCCAACCCCAAGTACGATCGTTTTCTGGAGACAACCCGGGCTTCCGCCGTTCTGGTATCATCGAAGTACGAGACCGCAAGGCTTCCGCGTCGGACCGAGCTTGCGTTCATCAAGGTCGACGACCCATACATGGCATTTCTGCAGGTTCACAAAAGACTTACACCGGCAGTAAACCCATTTCCCAACGGCATCCACCCGTCAGCAATAATCGCCGGAACAGCGACAGTGGGGAAGAACGTGGCGCTCGGGGCAAATGTTGTCGTGGGCGAAGACGTTGTCATTGGCGATAATACCATTGTCTCCCACAACTGTGTGATCGGCGTCGGCGCAGTTTTGGGGACGGAATGCAGGTTGTTTCCCGGGGTCACCCTGTACCATCAAACGAAAATCGGCAATCGCGTCACTCTTCATTCGGGGGTCGTGATTGGAGCAGACGGATTCGGCTTCGCACCGAAAGAAGATGGGCCTTTTGAAAAAATTCCTCAACTGGGCATCGTCGTTATCGAAGATGATGTGGAAATAGGAGCAAACTCTGCAATTGATCGGGCAACTGTCGGCGAAACGGTCATCCGAACAGGGGTTAAGATCGACAACCTTGTCCAAATCGGACATAACTGCACGGTAGGCGAGAATACTGTGATTGCGGCACAAACAGGAATAGCGGGAAGTGTGAAGATCGGAAAACAGTGTATGATCGGGGGTCAGGTTGGCATCGCAGGCCACCTTGAGATCGCAGATCGCGTCACGATCCTTGCCCAGTCGGGTGTTGCAAAGTCAATTGAAGAACCCGGGGGAGTCTATTTCGGCACAACGATCAAGGAACGGAGCCGGGCGCACCGCATTGAGGCGGTGATCCGATCCCTCCCTGAACTAAGTCGAGACGTGTATCAGTTACGGCGTGATGTCGAGACATTGCGGAACGAACTCACGCGAAACAAATCCTGATCCAATCCCATCAGGGGTTTAGGAAACCACTATGCTTGTTCAACAACGAACGATCAAACGAGCGGTCTCAATGTCCGGCGTCGGTCTCCACACAGGTGTGCAGACCACGATGACGTTCAAACCGGCATCCGAGAATTTTGGCATACGCTTCCGACGTATCGATTTGGGCGGCCACCCGGAGATACCGGCGGACGTTGACCACGTGGTCGACATTGAGCGCGGAACGACGCTCGGCATCGGCGATGCGAAAGTTCACACGACGGAACACGTACTGGCTGCCGTTGTTGGTCTTGAAATCGACAATATCATTATTGAACTCAACAACATTGAGCCACCCATCGCTGATGGAAGCTCCAAAGCGTTCGTCGAGATGCTGGAGCAGGCAGGGTTGCAGGAGCAGGACGAGCCGAAGGACTATTTGATTATCGATCAGCTCATTCATTACCACAATGAAGCAAACGGAGTGGATATCGTAGCTCTTCCTGCGCCCGAGTTTCGGATGACTGTCGTCATCGACTACAAAAACCCCGCACTAGGAACCCAACACACGAGCTTGTTCAGCCTCGAAAAAGAATTCGTCAGCGAGTACGCCGCTGCTCGTACATTCTGCTTCCTCCATGAGGTCGAAATGCTGTGGGACAATGGCTTGATCAAGGGTGGAAATCTCGACAACGCGATTGTTATCAATGATCGTGATCTCTCAGAGTCTGATCTTCGGAAGCTTACTCACAAGCTTGGCATCGATCACTCCGTCATCCTTGGGTCATCGGGCGTTCTCAACAACAAACAACTCCACTATCGCAATGAGCCTGCGAGGCACAAGCTTCTTGATCTGATTGGCGATCTCGCGTTAATCGGCGTCCCGTTAAGGGCGCAAATACAAGCGGCACGACCAGGCCATGCAAGCAACGTTGAGTTTGCACGAATGGTCCGAAAGCTCTACCAGCAGAAGAAACTTGTCAGCAAATACCAGCACGAGAAGAAAGAGGGCGTGGTCTTCGACGTCAACGCAATTCAGAGGATCCTGCCGCACAGGTATCCATTCCTGATGATCGACAAGATCACCGACTTTGAGATGGACAAGAGAGTGGTTGCAGTAAAAAGCGTCACCGTCAATGAGCCATTCTTCCAGGGGCATTTCCCCGGTCGTCCGGTAATGCCGGGTGTTATGATTGTTGAAGCGATGGCCCAGGCGGGTGGTGTCCTTCTGTTGAACGGCCTTGAGAACCCCGGGAATAAGCTCGTCTACTTTATGTCGATGAACAATGTGAAATTCAGGAAGGTCGTCTTGCCCGGCGACCAGCTCGTTCTTGAAGTTGAGATGGTAGGAAGGAGATCGAAAGTGATCCATATTCGCTCGAAGGCATTTGTGAACACAAGTGTCGTCGCGGAGGGAGAATTTACCGCTGCAATTGTTGACCGGGAGGAAGGGATGTCCCCGGCTTCATCTTCGCAGAACTAACCGATAAGACGGCTATGAGTGTGTCAGTCGATCCGCACGCGATCGTGAGTCCCAAAGCCAAGCTGGGCGTAAATGTTTGTGTGGGGCCCTTCACAACAATAGAGGACGATGTTATCGTCGGCGATGGGACTTGGGTTGGGCCTCGTGTTCACATTGCGAACGGAACGCGATTAGGGGCGAACTGCAAGGTGTTCCCGGGCGCCGTCGTCGGTGGTCCTCCCCAGGACTTGAAGTACAAGGGCGAACCCACGACGGTCGAAATTGGCAGCAACACCGTTATCCGTGAGTGCGTCACGCTGAACCGGGCGACCGCAGAAACTGGCAAGACAGTCATCGGCAACGATTGTCTGTTTATGGCGTATACGCACGTTGCGCACGATTGCCGCGTTGGAAATAATGTGATCATGGCAAACTGCGCTCCGCTTGGCGGCCACGTGCATCTCGGCGATTACGTGATTATCGGAGGATTGACGCCCGTTCACCAGTTTGTGCACGTTGGAGATCATGCCATGATCGGCGGGGGTTTCCGGATTGTAAAAGATGTTCCTCCCTACATCCTCTGCGGCCAGGAGCCGCTTTGTTTCGAAGGGCTCAATATTGTCGGTCTCCGGAGGCGAGGGTTCTCAGCAAAATCCATCGAAATGCTTGACAAGACCTATCGGCTCATTTACAGATCGAATCTCAATGTTTCGCAAGCAGTCGCGCGCATCAGGCAAGAAGTGGAGTTGGTTCCTGAGGTAGAAAAGGTGCTGAAATTTATTGCCGCGAGCAAACGCGGAATCCTGCCCGGTCACCCGCACAGGTGACACGGGAGGCGAAGAAGACCAGAATGCGTTACCGTTTTCTCGATACTGGATTTCACAGCGGTGCGTTCAACATGGAACTCGATGAATCGCTCGTACGTTCTCTTGCTGAAGGCACCGGCTCTGCGACCGTCCGTGTGTATGGATGGAGCCCACCTGCAATCTCGCTTGGCTGGAATCAGCGGATTGATGAGGTCGATGTGGACAAAGCGAAAACCGCAGGGATAGGCATTGTGCGGAGGCCAACGGGGGGGAGGGCAATTCTCCATTCTGAAGAATTGACCTATAGCGTCGTCACGACAGCCTCATCGAAAAATATCCTTGCTGTCTACAGCGAAATAAGCCTGGCACTTGTCCGGGGATTGAACAGGCTCGGAGTTCATGCTTCATTGGAAAAATCGCAGCCTCATTTCCCTTCGCTGTACCATTCCCCCTCTTCGATGGCGTGCTTCTCAAGCTCGGCGAGGTACGAAATACACCTCGATGGCAGGAAACTTGTCGGCAGCGCTCAGAGACGATACGCAGGAAGCAATGGCGAAGATGTCGTATTGCAGCAGGGATCGTTGCTCCTCGGGGCTTTCCATAGGAAGCTGGTTGATTTCCTCAAGATCGAAAGTGCTCTTGATCGAAGTCGACTTGTGGAGGAAATGGAAGACAAGACAACCGATGTTTCCGAATCTTTGGGGCGGGTAGTGACGTTCGCCGAAGCTGCTGAAGCTGTCAAGTTCGGATTTGAAGAAGCGTGGGGGATCAAGTTCGAATCTGGTTCTTTTGAATCCGTTATAGCCGGAGTTTTCTCATGAAACAAGTATCCGATATCTCAGGCCCCAAGCGTGTGACAACGCGGACCATTCTGGAGATGAAACGCAAAGGGCAACCGATCGCCTGTTTGACTTCATACGATTTCATCACTGCGCGGATTTTGGACAGGTCGGGGGTGGACCTGGTTCTTGTGGGCGATACCCTGGGCGTCGTGTTCCAGGGACAGGAGACCACGATCTCGGTGACTCTCGACGAAATGATTTATCACGCCAAAACCGTTGTCCGTGGGGTCGACCGGGCGATGGTGATCGTCGATATGCCATTTATGAGCTATCAAGTCCACGCGGACGATGGATTTCGAAACGCCGGCAGGGTCATGAAAGAAACGGGAGCGGGAGGTGTCAAATTTGAAGGTGGCGACAGAATTGCAGAGATGGTACACAAAGTGGCACAGGCGGGGATTCCGGTGATGGGGCACATTGGATTGACGCCACAGTCGATTCATCAGTTCGGAGGCTACCAAACCCGCGGCGTCACGCCCGCAGAGGCAAAACAAATCGCAAAAGATGCGAAAGTGTTGGAAGAGGCCGGAGCGTTCTCGGTTGTCCTTGAAAAGATCCCCAGAGCGCTGGCGGCAAAAATCACAAAGTCGTTGAAGATACCAACGATCGGTATTGGCGCTGGCATTCACTGTGACGGTCAGATCCTCGTGGTTTCCGACATGTTGGGGCTGTACGAGGATTTCAATCCGAGGTTTGTGAGGAAGTACGCTCATCTTACACAATCTATTCAGGACTCAGTCAGCAATTATGTGAAAGACGTCAAAGAGGCGAAGTTCCCATCGAAGGACGAAAGTTATTAGAGAATCTTTCCGAGAGTTGTCAACAATCGGAATGAAGCCTTGGACAACGTTCAGGGCTTCGTTGTGTACGGAGCATTTTTTTTCTATCTTCATCAGCCATGGCAAAGAATCGTCGAACGAAGAAACTAAGAATCCTTGTCTGCAACGACGACGGAATCGATGCGCCCGGCATTTATGCCCTCGTGCAGGAATTGAAGAAGATCGGGACTGTCACCGTTGTTGCCCCGGACAAACAGCAAAGCGCAGTCGGCCATGCAATTACAATGAGTTATCCGTTGCGGATGAAAGAGTTTCGAAAAGACGGGAAGTTTTTTGGCTATGCCGTCCAGGGAACTCCCGCGGATTGTGTGAAACTTGCGATCCGGGCAATCTTAAAACGGAAACCGGACATCGTAGTATCCGGAATCAATCACGGTTCCAATACTGCGATTAGCATTATTTATTCCGGGACAGTATCGGCGGCAACCGAGGGCACGATTCTCGGCGTTCCTTCGATCGCAGCCTCGATCACGACATACGGGAAAGTGGACTTTCGCTTTGCTGCAAGGTTCGTGAAGAAACTTGCTCTCCGTGTTTCAAAAAAGGGGTTGCCCGAGCGGACGCTCTTGAATGTCAATATCCCTCCTTTGAAAGAACAGGATTTCCGGGGTGTCCTTGTTACTCGTCAAGGACGATCCTTGTGGAACGATACGTTCGACACACGAAGAGACCCTGGGAACAAGGAATATTTCTGGCTCACCGGCGGACTCGACGAGGCGGACAAGGAATTGGAGTTTGATCAGGCAGCAGTACGCAATAACTATATTTCCATTTCTCCCATTCAGTATGATCTTACCGACTATGCGATGATGGATGTATTGAAGCGTTGGAATTTGAATGATCTCATACACTAGACTCTGAACAAAGGATAATCATATGAGGATTGGAATCTTGACAGGTGGAGGCGACGTCCCGGGTCTCAACCCATGCATCAAGGCTGTCGTGTATCGTTCTGAAGACAAGGGGGCCGAGGTCATCGGCTTTCGCAAGGGATGGGGCGGATTGCTCAATTTTGATTTTAACGCTTCCGACAACGAGGGCAGGCGCTATGTTAAACTCAATAAGTCAAATACGCGCACCATCGACAGATCGGGCGGCACCTTCCTTCACACCTCGCGTACGAATCCTGCAAAAGTACGAAAGGAAGATATTCCGGAATTCCTTCGAGGCTCTGACTTCGACAAAATCAAGGACGATGCCAGGATCGATTGTACGCCGCACGTTCTCAAAGTGATCGAACACTTGAAGCTCGATGTCATTATTAGTATCGGTGGAGACGACACGCAAAGCTACGCTGCCCGACTTCATAAGGAAGGAGTATCCGTTGTTTCGATTCCGAAGACAATGGACAACGATGTCTATGGAACCGACTACTGCATCGGATTTTCCACTGCTGTCACGCGGAGCGTGGACTTCATTACCTCATTGAGAACGGTTGCCGGTTCGCACGAGCGAATCGCTGTTGTGGAGTTATTCGGTCGCAACTCCGGCGAGACCTCATTGCTCTCAGCCTACCTGGGAGGGGCGGATCGCGCGGTAATTTCGGAAGTCCCGTTCGACGTGGAGAAACTGGCGAAAATGTTGTGGGAAGACAAGAAAAACAATCCCAGTAATTATGCCGTGATGACAATCTCGGAAGGCGCGCACCTTATCGGTGGCCAGGTCGTCGAGTACGGTGAGGAGGATGCCTACGGTCACAAGAAGCTTGGCGGTATTGGCGCCATTACGGAACAGGCCCTGCGGAAGATCCTGGGGACGCATACCGTTTACCAACAACTTGCTTATTTGATGCGAAGCGGTGAACCGGATGCGCTCGACAGGATGGTCGCATCGAGCTTCGCAGTCATCGCAACTGATATGGCACTCAAGAAAGATTGCGGCCGGATGGTTGCATTGCGGGATGGGAAGTATGCCACTGTTCCCATCGAAATGCTTGGTCAGGGATTAAAACGGGTGGACGTCGCCGAGCTCTACGATTCGGAGCACTATCGTCCGAACGTGAGTCATCTTCTGGGGAAGCCGATGTTCTTGTACTAGAATCTGCCTCACGTCTCTTTGCTACGAAAGGCTCGCTGTGCAGACAGCGGGCCTTTCTTATTTGTCTCCAACTTCAAGATTCTGTATCTTTACCGCACGATGGATGGAGCGCTTGCCGAATATGCTTGCTCCTACTGTGGTGAGCTGAATGAAACACTGGTTGACCCGACAGCCGGCATCACGCAGTCGTACATCGAAGATTGTTCAATCTGTTGCCACCCGAATGTTTTGAGCGTCCGGCTCGATGCGTTGACCGGCGAAGTCAAAATCGAAGCCCGACGAGAGGAATGACTGTCCAGATTTGAACCGAGTCTCACAATGAACGGGGGAGCACCGCATGCCGATCAAGAAAACCCTGCGTGGCACTCAGGTTCCCGTGAAAGTATGGACAGATGACATCGAAGAGGGGGCGGAGAAACAGCTTCTTCAGCTTGCATCGATGCCATTTGTCTTCAAACACGTGGCGGTGATGCCGGATGTTCACGCAGGAAGAGGTTCGACGATTGGCACCGTCTATGTCTCGAAGGATGTCATCATTCCGGCTGCTGTAGGGGTCGACATCGGATGCGGGATGGCTGCCGTCCAAACCCCTTTTCGACTTGCAGTCCTTGAAGGAAAGCTTGCGGAGCTGAGGCATTCCATTGAGCGGTCAATTCCCGTGGGTTTTCACGAACACAGAGAATTGGTAGCGCAAACAAAGGACTGGGATGGGTGGTCCGAATTTCCAAACTTGACGCCAGACGTACGGGATTTGTTCGGAAAGGCGCAACGCCAGCACGGCACCCTCGGGAGCGGGAACCACTTTATCGAGGTTTGCCACGACGAAGAGGAACGCGTGTGGATTCTTCTTCACAGCGGAAGCCGCCATATCGGCAAGACGCTTGCCGATGTGCACATCGATATTGCAGAAGAAATCATGAAACTGCACGATATCGTGCTGCCGCATCGGGATTTTTCCTATCTCCGTGACGGTACAAAGGAATGCAACCAGTACTTGCACGATGTGCTTTGGGCGCAGGCATATGCGAGAAAAAACAGGGATATCATGCTTGAACTCATTATGCGCGATATCGCGCGAGCTGTGAACAACGGAGAGTCGTTCGAGCCGCTGAAAACCGTGAACTGCCATCACAACTATGTGGCGAAGGAATTGCATTTTGGTGCGAATGTCTGGGTGACCCGAAAAGGAGCCATTCGTGCTGAAAAGGGAGACGAGGGGATTGTTCCAGGCTCCATGGGAACGAAGTCGTATATCGTACGTGGATTGGGAAATCCTGAATCGTTCAATTCTGCAAGCCACGGTGCGGGCAGAAGAATGTCCCGAACGAAAGCAAAAACCGTGTTCACTGCACGGGACCTGGAAGAACAGACGAGAGGCGTTGAATGCCGAAAGGACAAGGGCGTCATCGATGAGATCCCCGAGGCTTACAAGGACATTGATACTGTCCTTGACAATGAATGCGATCTCGTCGAGCCTGTCGCGGTCTTAAAACAAGTCATATGTGTAAAAGGTTGATAGAAGTCAACGAATCTATTTCATCCCTGGCGCGGATTCCCGAATGTCAACTCCCTTGATGTCGCAATATCGTCAGGTTAAAGCGAAATATCCGGAGACCATTCTGTTATTCCGGATGGGGGACTTTTATGAGACGTTTGAAGACGACGCGAAGGTCACAGCGAAAGTGCTGGGCATTGTCCTGACGAAACGTGGAAACGGGGCGGCCGGCGATATTCCGCTTGCCGGATTTCCGCATCATGCGCTTGATTCGTATCTGCCAAAGCTCTTGAAGGCCGGTTACAGAGTAGCGGTGTGCGAACAACTTGAAGATCCCAAATTCGCTAAAGGAATCGTGAAGCGCGATGTCATCGAGGTCGTCACTCCCGGAATCGCATTCTCCGAAAAGGTGCTTGAGCGCAGTCAAAACAATTTTCTTGCATCAATCGCACTGTCGTCTCCGTTGGCCACGAGTCAAGATCAGGTGGGATTTGCCTATATCGACGTGTCGACCGGTGAGTTCACCGTGAGCGAGTTCCCGCTGAAGAATCTCGCCGAGCAGGTCGCCAGCCTGCAGGCATCCGAGCTGATCGTGCAAAAAAGGGACCTTGAGACCCTGAAGGGGTTGTTGAAAGACGATTACCGGGGCATCTATACAAAGACGGATGACTGGGTATTCAATGTTGATTACGCATACGAAATCCTCATCAACCACTTCAAGACAAAGACGCTCAAAGGGTTCGGCATCGAAGAAATGCGGATCGGCGTAATTGCCGCGGGCGCCATCATGAACTATCTGCAGGAAACCCAGAAAACGAATTTGCTCCACATCCGTCGAATCGTCCCGACGGACATTGGCGATTCCATGGTTCTCGATACCTCCACGAAGCGAAATCTGGAAATCACCGCTTCAATGTCCGGTCACGCGGAAGGAACGCTGTTCTCCGTTCTTGACGACACGCAGACTCCGATGGGGAGCCGCCTCTTGAAGTTATGGGTCAATCGTCCGTCGAAGAAACTTGAACCCATTCAGCAACGCCTGACTGCAATCCGTGAGCTCGTGAGCGTCGATGCAATCCGCAGGACCATCAAGCATGAACTGAGTCACATCGGGGACTTATCTCGAGTTATCGCAAGAATTGCCACCGGACGCGCAAATCCTCGCGAAGTGAATCAGCTCAAGGAATTTTTGATGCACGTCGGCCCGCTAAAGAACCACTTGTCGCCCCTCAAGACTTCCCCATTGAAAGCCCTCCGGGCGTCCCTGGATCCGATGGACAGCGTCGTGGAAGCGATCCAGAAAGCTCTTGCGGAGGAGTTGCCCCTTTCGCTTGCCGATGGCGGAGTAATCCGGAAAGGATACAATGCCGAACTTGATGAGATACGGTCGCTGGCAGCGGGAGCTAAGGAATGGATAGCTTCTCAACAACTGCGTGAGCGTCAACGAACGGGCATTCCTTCACTAAAGATCAGTTACAACAATGTTTTTGGTTATTACATCGAGATCACGAATACGCATAAGGACAAGGTTCCGGCTGATTATTTGCGGAAACAGACGCTGAGCAATGCGGAACGCTACATAACTCCCGAACTGAAAGAGTATGAAGAGAAAATCCTCCACGCCGAAGAGAAGATCGTGGCGTTGGAAACGAAGCTCTTCAACGAGCTGCGCACCACGATCGCGGAACATTCTTCGAGCGTCCAAAGCAATGCAGAACAGATAGCAATACTTGATTGTTATGTTTCCCTGGCAGAAGTCGCAGTCTCAAATCATTATGTCTGTCCGGATGTGGACAACTCCACCGTTATCGAGATAAAAGAGGGCCGACATCCGGTAATCGAAAAACTGCTTCCGCCCGGCGAGCCCTATACACCAAACGACACCTATCTCAATACGGATAAAGACCTGATTATTATCCTGACAGGTCCAAATATGAGCGGCAAATCGAGCTATCTGAGACAGGTCGGCTTGATCATTCTCCTCGCACAGGTGGGAAGCTTTGTACCTGCTGCCGCAGCGAGGATAGGGATTGTCGACCGTATTTACACGCGTGTTGGTGCAAGCGATAATATTGCTTCCGGCGAAAGCACGTTTCTCGTAGAAATGCACGAGGCGGCGAACATCGTCAACACAGCGACGCAGCACAGTCTGATATTGCTCGATGAAGTGGGGAGAGGAACGAGCACATTCGATGGAATCAGCATTGCCTGGGCATTGACAGAATACCTGCATCAGCGTATCGGCGCGAAAACCCTGTTTGCCACGCACTACCACGAGCTCAACGAGCTTGCAGAGCATTTTCCCAGGATAAGGAATTACAAAGTCGATGTTCGCGAGTACGGCGACAAGGTTGTTTTCCTTCACAAAGTGGTTCAGGGGTTTGCAGACCATTCGTACGGAATACAGGTTGCTCAAATGGCCGGACTGCCGGAGGAGGTAACAGAACGGGCAAAAAAAATCCTGAAGAACCTCGAGGGCTCGGAACTGTCGGTGAGTGGAGAGGAGAAGAAACGAGAGAGGGGCCGGATCGCCGGCGAAGAAATTCAAATGACGATGTTCGAGATGAAAGATGATGCCTTGCGAGAGGAGTTGCGGGCCATTGAGATCGAAAAAATGACACCACTGGAGGCCCTGGAGAAACTTGCAGAGCTGAGGAAGAGGGTGAGTTGAAAACAGGCACCGTCACTTGAATTTCCCCGGGGCCCGATGAAAACAACGCTGAAGGAATTCTCCTACGTTCTCCCCGTGGTGACGCCCCGGCGCGTCTGGAATTATGCCAAAGTGGTGACGAGTTTCTATGTTTCAAAAGTACTGAAGCGGCCCGTTGTGTGGGGGTTACCGATCTACCTTCTGTATGAGCCGACCAACTATTGCAATCTTCGTTGTCCCCAATGTCCGACGGGCACACGAGAACTGGCCCGGCCGGAGGGAATGGTTCGCGAGACGGACGCTTACATAAAAACCGTCGATGAACTTGCCAGGGATAGCTTTCTTGTTCAGTTATACTTCCAGGGTGAATCATACCTGAGCCCGAAATTCTTCGATATGGTCGAATATGCTTCTTCGAAGAACCTCTTTACCGAGATCAGCACGAACGCTCACTTCCTCACGGACGAGAATTGCCGCAAGACCATTGAAACCGGCCTTACCAAAATGATCATCTCGATCGACGGAACCACCCAAGAGGTCTTTGAGAAGTACCGCGTACGTGGCAAGCTGTCCAAAGTGATCGATGGGACCAAACGTCTCATAGAATGGAAAAAGAAGTTGGGCAGGAGGAACCCGTACACTGTCTTTCAGTTTATTGTCTTTTCGCATAACGAGCATCAGATTGACGAGATCAAGAAACTTGGCAAGCAACTTGGTGTCGATGAAGTATCCATCAAGACCGCGCAGATCTACAATCCTGAGAACGGCAATGAGTTGATGCCGCGGAACGATCAGCTGAGTCGCTACGAACTCGGTCCAGACGGGCAGTACCACATCAAATCGGA
>Ga0335081_10008382_pt1 | contig 16573 bp, 16 predicted proteins | sample Lox_Sample_35_FD_206713 | JGI IMG/M metagenome (GOLD analysis project Ga0335081, IMG submission 206713) | Soil microbial communities from Loxahatchee National Wildlife Refuge, Florida, United States - Lox_Sample_3.5 | ecosystem: Environmental > Terrestrial > Soil > Wetlands | place: USA... | reverse complement strand
TAAGCTGATCCCGTAATCCTGGGATTGAAAGCCGAGCAGACGCCACAAAACAAAGAGGATCAGCACCAAGGCATAAGGCAAATAGGCCAGGAGGGCACGCTTGATCCGATCTTTGCCTGGCAGCCGCGTGTCGGAAACCACCACCCACAATAATAATGGACGCAACAACTCCAGGCCGAAATAGTATTCCAGCGAAAAAAGATTCACGGCCGAGCACACCACCCCCCCGATCGTGGCGGGCCAATAATGGCGCGGATGGCGTTCACCAAATAGCATAAGGGCGATGGAGAGAAAGAAGAACGTGAAGATCAACGAGAAATGTCCATACGTGATGACAATCGAGTGTTCCATGAAGCCGGGATATAAAGCGACAAACAGTGCCATGAAAAACAAGGCCCGCGACCTGTGCGGCCACGTCAAATGCAGCGCCCACCATAACGCCACCGCGGCCAGCCAACGCCAGACCAACGCGAAAACCTGCCAGGCCGCGATATTTGTGCCGATCAGCGAAGTCGAGATCACATAGAAATATCCCCAGAATGGACGGCTCGTTGAGAAATATTGAACGAGGCCCCCTTTCCCCAAAAAGGCGGGGATCCACATGAAGGCCCAATCGTCCCAATGAATTCCCCCCTGGGCCGCGGATAAGCCATAGGCCGCGGACACTGCCACCAGGAGCGCCGCAGGAATCGTCCAGAGCGGGAAGGAAATCCGACGCGCCACGTTCAGTCCTCCGACTTTGGACGGCGTATCAGATAAATTGGCCGATGCTTCACTTCCTGGAAAATGTAACCGACATAAACACCGATGAAGCCAAGCAGGATCATGATGATGCCGCTGGCGATCAGCGAGACCGCCATCAACGAACTCCAGCCGGGTACGATGCGGTCCGTTTGATGGGTCAGCCAGAGAAATACGACATAAAGGATCTGGGCCAGGGCCAGGATGATGAACGTAAATCCGGCGCTGAGACCGATATACAAGGGCATCAGCGAAAAGGAAAAGATCGCATCCGACGCGAGACGAATCATCTTTCCGAGCGAATACTTGGAGGTGCCTGCGATGCGCTCCGGTTCGCGGTAGGGCAGGATCACGCTCCGATATCCCATCCAGGCAATCATGCCGCGCAGGAAGCGATGATATTCCGGCATGGCCTTAAGCGCCTCGACCGCCTGACGCGACATCGCCCGGAAATCCGCCGCGCCCGGCAGGACATGCGTCCCGCTGATCAGATTCAGAATCCGATAAAAACCTTCCGAGGTCCATCTTTTGAACGCGCCCAAGGCGGCCGCATCGCTGCGCTGCGCCTGAATTACATCGTAGCCCTGTTTGAAGAGCTGGATCATTTCAGGAATCAGTTCCGGCGGATGCTGGCCATCGCAATCCATCGTGATGACCAGATCGCCGCGCGAGGCATCCAGTCCGGCGGTCAGTGCGGCCTGGTGGCCAAAGTTGCGGCTGAATTCAATGAGGTCTATCCGTTTATCGCGGGCGGCCAGCGAGGCCAGCGACTCGGACGTGGCATCGGTGGAGCCATCATTGACATAATGGATTGTGAAAGCGGCTGAAAGCGGATCTATCACCGCGCACAGACTGGCATAGGTTTGTTCCACGACGCCAGCTTCATTGAAAACAGGAATGACAATATCAATCGAGAGACGGGATCTTCGCGGCACAGTTTCCTCTTTCCCCGGTCATTTTACCATGCGGGGTTGCGGCCAGCCCTGCCCTCCGGCCGACTTCCGCCACCGAGGCGTTCCGGTCATCCAATTCATTCAGATTCCCTGGGTCCAGGCGGCCCGCAGCCACGGGAACGATCATGGCACCAGCCGATCATTCACTGGCCAGTTTCAGCAGGTAGTCCCCGTAACTGTTTTTCTGGTGCAGCGAGGCCAAGGCGATCAATTGAGCCCGGCTGATGAAACCAACACGGTAGGCGACCTCTTCGGGACAGCCGATCATCAGTCCCTGCCGCTCTTCAACGGTTTGGACAAAGTTGGCGGCCTGCAAAAGCGTCTCGTGCGTCCCGGCATCCAGCCAGGCGATGCCGCGTCCAAGCTGTTGAACGCGGAGCAGGCCGCCCTCCAGGTAAATGCGATTAATGTCGCTGATCTCCAGTTCACCGCGTGCGGAAGGCTTGAGATGCGCGGCAATGTCCACGACGCGGTTGTCATAGAAATACAAGCCCGGCACGGCGAAGCTCGAACGCGGTTGATCCGGTTTCTCTTCGAGGCTGAGCGCCTTGCCATCCGGGTCGAATTCGATCACGCCGTAATGCCGGGGCTCGCGCACCGGATAGGCAAAGACCTGCGCGCCTTCGCGCAGGGCCGCCGCGCTGCGCAGATAATCCCACAAACCGGTCCCGAAGAAGATATTATCGCCGAGAATCAAGCAAACCGTGGCGCCGCCGATGAAATCCCTTCCGATGATGAACGCCTCGGCCAGGCCGCGCGGCTCGGCTTGTTGCGCGTATGAAAACGAGACTCCCCATTGGCTGCCATCGCCAAGCAGGCGCTGGAACGACGGCAAATCCTCCTGCGAACTGATAACAAGAATCTCTCGAAGGCCGGCCAACATTAGCATGGTTAGCGGATAATAAATCATCGGCTTGTTATAGACTGGCAGAATTTGTTTGCTCACGCCAAGCGTCAATGGATAAAGACGCGTGCCGCGTCCGCCCGCCAGAATGATGCCTTTCATCTGCCCCTCCGCAGGTAATTTTGTTCGAGCCAAGCACTGAAATTGTCCTGCTTCATGATCGCCTCGACCCAATCCAGGTGATCGAGATACCACTTCACCGTTTCGCGCAACCCCCCTTCGATATCGTGTTTGGGAGTCCAACCCAATTCGTTTCGGATCTTCGTGATCTCCATCGCATAACGCCGGTCATGCCCGGGGCGGTCTGGAACAAAGGTGATCAATTCCTGATATGACCTGACAGCCGGTTTCAGTTCATCCAGGATGAAACACAGCTCGCGTACGAGGTCGATGTTGAACGGCTGGTTGCCGCCTCCGACGTTGTACGTTTCGCCCGGCCGGCCGTCTTTCAAGACAAGATGGATTGCTTCGCAATGATCTTCGACATACAGCCAATCACGGATCTGTTTGCCGTCGCCATACAGCGGCAGTGGTTTTGCGTGCAAGGCATTCAGGATCATCAGGGGGATCAACTTTTCGGGGAATTGATAAGGGCCATAATTGTTCGAGCAGTTCGTGATCGTGACCGGCAAGCCATACGTATGAAAGTAGGCGCGCACCAGATGATCCGACGAGGCTTTCGAGGCGGAATACGGCGAGCGCGGTTCATAGGGCGTTGACTCCCGAAACGCGGATTCGCCTGAATTCAATGAACCGAAGACCTCATCGGTGGAAACGTGGTGAAATCTCTTGCCGGTCCCGTCTGCGCGCCAGGCCTGCCGCGCGGCTTCGAGGAGGGTAAACGTGCCGAGGATGTTCGTCTGAATGAACGGCGCGGGTCCGACGATGGAACGATCCACGTGCGACTCGGCCGCAAAGTGAACAACCGTGTCAATTTTATTTGCGCTGAAAAGTTGGCCGATGAGCTTCGCCTCACAGATATCCCCCCGGACAAATTCATGACGCGAGGCATCCGGCAGGTCTTTCAGGTTTTCCAGGCTGCCGGCGTAGGTCAAGGCGTCAAGGTTGATGACGTGCACGCCCGGCTCGGCTTTGAGCAGATAGCGCACAAAGTTCGAGCCGATAAATCCCGCGCCGCCGGTTACCAGGACATTTTGCATCAGAACTTGAATTCCAGAATCGCTTCGATCACCTGCTCCTGGTCCGCGCCGGACAGCACATTGTGGAACGGCAATCGAATCAGTTGATCACTCACGCGTTCCGCGACGGGACAATCGCCGGCCCGTCCCCCAAATCCGCGTCCCATGTCCGAAAGGTGCAGAGGCAGATAATGAAAGACGCTATATATGCCGCGCTGGCGCAGGTAGAGGATCAACCTCTGGCGCAGCTCCAGATCCGGCATCAACATGTAAAACATGTGATAGGACTGCTCACAATGGTCCGGCACAGCCGGCAGCTGGACATCGTGCTGATCGGCCCAATCCTGCAGACCGGCTTGATAGGTCTGCCAGAGATTCCGGCGATGGCTTTGGATCCGGTCGCGTTGCTCCAATTGTCCATAAAGATACGCTGCCAGGATGTCGGACGGCAGGAACGAAGAGCCGATATCGACCCAGGTATATTTGTCGATCTGGCCGCGGAAGAAGCGGGCGCGGTTGGTTCCTTTCTCGCGGATGATCTCGGCGCGTTCGGCCAGCGCCGGATCGTTGATCAGCAGGGCCCCGCCCTCGCCGCTGCTGAAGTTCTTCGTTTCGTGGAAGGATTGGGCGGCCAGCGCACCGAATGTGCCGAGATATTTGCCCTTGTATTTTCCAAACAGGCCGTGGGCGTTATCTTCGACAACGGCAATGCCGTGCTGGGCGGCCAGCGCCAGAATCTGATCCATTTCACAACCCACGCCCGCATAGTGGACGGGCACAATCGCTTTGGTGCGCGAGGTGATCGCGGCTTCCAGCCTGGATTCGTCCAGGTTCAGGGTATCGGCTCGAACGTCAAGGAAGACCGGCCTGGCGCCGCGCAGCACGAAGGCATTGACCGTCGAGACAAAAGTGAAGTCGGGAATGATGACTTCATCGGCCGGTTGAACATTCAAAAGTATCGCGGACATGTCCAGCGCGTGCGTGCAGGAGGTGGTCAATAAGACTTTCGGCACGCCCAGTTCCTGCTCCAGCAGCGAGTTGCACTTTTTGGTGAACGGACCGTCGCCGGAAATATGTCCGCTTTGGACGGCCTGGGCGATGTATTCGAGCTCCCTGCCGACCGGCACGGGGCGGTTAAAATCGATGCGGAAATCTTCGTTCATGTCAATCCTTGCGAACCAGAATGGTGAAATCGTAGATGCGGTAATCGTGCAGCAGCGCGACGTTCCTTGAGAAACGGCGCTTGCAATAATCAAACAGATACAGCGGATCGGCATAGTAAAGATCGGCACGCATTCGATCGGCATCGGAATATTTGGTCAGGAAGTTGCTGCCAAATCCCTTGCGGCTGAGTTCGTTGAAGCGCTGAAGATGATCCAGCACATATGCGGTCCACGTTTCAAAAGATTCCTCGCCGCGCACATTGAACACGCCGCTGGCAACCACATAATCGCAGACAGGCGCTTGAGCCGGATCCGTGAGGAAGGTCCGATTCGGCTTGCCCTGCTGCATTCGCCGCGCAATCGCAATGGCGCTTTCCAAAATATCGAAGCCGTAATAATCGGCGCGCAGACCTTTTTGCTCCATGTAATCAGCGAGCGCGCCATAGCCGCAGCCATAATCCAGGATGGAAAACGAGGGTGTCTCGATGATCTTGAGCAATTGATCGAAGCGCGTCTTTTGCGACTCAGCCGAATTCCAATCTACGCCGCGCGGCGAGGCGCCGTGTTGTTCGATCCGTTTGCCGAAATACGATTTGACCTGCTCCAGACCGGGCACGCCGCTCATGGGCCTCCCTTTTCAAAATATCGCGCGGCATCCGATCCGACCATGAACAGCAGATCCAGCACGCTGACCTGCGCATCATAGGGCGGGTACAACTGCGGATATTCCGGGTAATCGTACTGCAGGTACTCGAGCGCGATGCCCTCCGCCGCGAACTTTCCGGCCTCGATGTAATCCCGCGCGGACGGCCCGCTCAGGTAATGGGTCGCCCCGACCCGCTTCAGAATCTGGATCAGGCGGTCGGTTTTCTGGCCGTCGATCCGTTCCAGCTCGGACGAACGCATAAAGCGGGTATGCTGATTACCCAGTTCGCGCGCCAGGCGGATGGTCGTTTCGATGGTAAAGTCAGCGATGAATTCATCGCGGCGATCGTAAAACGACTCAAGCAGGGGAAGATATTTCTTGAAGCACGGCGCTTTGCTGTAGGAAACCGTCAGCGCCTTGAGATGATTTTTGGCCCACGGCTTGCTCTGATCAATTTTCACTTCCCGGATTGGAATGCCCTGCGTAACACCCGCACTGTGCACCGGGATCGTCAGCCACTGTTTTCCCTGGGCGGTCTTGATTTGATTCCGGTTGCGCCATCCGTGTTTGTCATACTGCACATCATCGTAAAAGATGAACAGGTCCGCTCGGCGGATCTGATCAAAATAGCCGCGCCACGGAATATAAGACGGCTGCAGGATCACCACGTTCATGAATTGCCGCCCACTCTTTTTTGAACCACGTAGGGAGGCCGGCCGGAACTGCGTTCAAACAGGCGGGCCAGATATTCGCCGATGATGCCCAGGCCAAAAAGCTGGACACCGCTGAAGATGCTCACCGCCGAAATCAAGAATGTGAACCCCGGAATGGAACCGAGCGTAAAATAGACCACGATCACATACAGCAGGACAAAGAAGCCGATGATGGTGAACAGGAAGCCCGCCAGGCTGGCGAGTCGCAGGGGGATCGTCGTGTAATTGGTGAGAACCAGCAGAGACACCTTGATCAGCCGAACGAAATCATAGTTGGAGGTGCCGACCGTCCGGGGCGCCTCTTCGATCTCAACGGATGCGAAACGCGTCGCACCCCAGGAGAGCAGCACATCAATCTGCACGTCCGGGCTGCTGATAAAAAGGAAGGCTTCCTTCAGTTCGGCGCGAAAGACCTTATAGGCACTGATGTCCCGGATCGTCCTTACTCCCATCACGGATGAGACGGCCCATTTTACGATCGCGGAGAAAATGCTCTTCCACCAGACCTGGCCCCGCACGCGCGGTACCCCGTACACGACATCGTAGCCTTCGTTCAGTTTCGCCAGCAGTTTGGGCAGGTCCGCCGGATCATGCTGAAGGTCATCATCCATCGTAACGATCACGCGGCTGCGCGCTTCCCGGATGCCGCACAGCGTCGCATTTTCCTGGCCGTAGTTGCGCATCAATTGGATGCCGCGCACCCACGAATATCTTTGGCTCAGCGCTTCGATCACCTCCCAGCTGCGATCGGGGCTGCCATCATTGACCAGCAGGACTTCGAACATTTCCGCGCATTCCGGCAATACCACCGCCAGGCGCGACACCAGCACCTCGAGGGTCCGTTCACCGCGATATACCGGAATGACCACGGAACAATTCATGGAAAAGATTTTACCATGCGATTGAAGGCGACCCTGCCAGGATCTGAACCTTCGCAGGGTGATTTCGGCCAGGCTTCACAATCGGACCCCGTGCTGTTCTTCCAGCAGCTTGAGCGCGCGCGCCACTTCAGCCTCTTCCCGTGGGGCTTCCCAATGGAGCGATTCGCCGAGCACATCACAAATGCCGTCAAGGGCTGCGCGCGTCAGACGTCCGAGCATCCCCAGCATCGAGCGCCGCAGGAGAAAATCATCGAGATGCACGACCTTTTCTGACTGGGCGATGAAACCGATCTCGCGGCGGCTGTAGGAAGGCAGGGCTGGCAGGGGCCGATCCGCTCCGCGGCTGATGAATGCGGCGATCTGCTCGGCGCGCGTACCATATCGCCCGTACAAAGCCTGGACACGCTCCAGCGGCAGGCCGGTCCAGGCCGCCAGGCCGTCCACTTTTCGTTTGATTTCTTCCGCGGTGGAGGGATAGCCGCGCCCACCGCCGATGGGCAGGGCGCGGGTTTGCTTCTGGCGCGCCTGTCCCAGGAATTCCAACGCCTGATCCGTGGCCTGCTCCGCAAAGGCGCGGAAGGAAGTCCACTTGCCGCCCACCAGCGAATAGACCGGGAAATTCAGCCCGGTCCAATCGCCGCTCACCACCTGGATTTCATGGTCCCGCGTGATCTGTCCGGTGGTTTTGGCACTGCTGGCCGCCAGCGGGCGGACCCCGCTAAAACGATATACAATATTCCGGCGCGTGACGTTAATGGTCGGGAATACCCGGGCGATCATTTCGATGAAATAGTCTATTTCTTGTTCCGTACAATTGGCTTCATCGGGATTCTCAATTTCAATGTCCGACGTGCCGACCAGCACGCGGTCGAAAAGAGGGAAGATCAAAACAATCCTTCCATCGCTATTTTCAAAGAAGAATTCATGATCGCCGATGGCGGTGCGGAGTTCAGGATGATCCAACACCAGGTGCGAGCCCTTCGTCCCCCCAATGAAATGAGTCGAGAGTCCCAGACTGCGATTTGTGAGATCGATCCACGGGCCGGCCGCGTTGATTACCAGACGAGGTTTCACGTCGTAGACGGCATCCGTCAATTCATCCCGGAGCAGGAGGGTGTCCCCGCTCCCGCCCACCAGACCCATATAATTGACCGCCCGCGCACGGGGATTATCCGCCTCCGCGTCCAGGATGAGCTCCAGTCCAAGGCGTTCAGGCTGGAGAATTGCGCCGTCATAATAGGTGGCGGTGTTGATGATCTTCGGATTCAGTTTCTCCCAGCGCGCCAGCGAGGCGCGGCGGTCCTGGAACTGATGGCGCGGCACGGTGCGCTGTCTGCCGGAAAAGGCGTCGTAAAACATCAAGCCGATCTTGATCACAACCGCGCCGCGTTCCGAAGGTTTATCGAGCAGGCGCAGAAATTTCAGCGGGGCATTGAACAGGCCGGAAAAAACCTTGAACATGGGCACCGTGGTCGGCAGGGGTTTGACGAGATGCGGCGCGTTCTGGATCAGGCGGTTGCGTTCCTGAACCGCCTCGCGCACCAGGCGAAATTCCCCGTTCTCCAGATAGCGGATGCCGCCGTGGGCCATGTGCGAAGACGCCGCGCTCGCACCACTGCAAAAATCGGCGCGGTCCACCAGCAGAACCTCGACACCATTCAACGCCAAATCGCGGAAGGTGCCAATGCCGTTGATGCCGGCACCGACGATCAGCACCGCGACTTGCGGTTGCTGCTTGAGGGCCTGGAGGATTTCATCTCGATTCATCAGTCCGTCCAGTCGAACGTGCGCGTCACGGCCTTTTTCCAACCCGAGTACAGCCTCTCACGTTGCTTTGAGTCCATCTTCGGAATCCATTCATTATCCTTGCCCCAGTTGAGGCGCAGCTCGGCCAGGTCCCGCCAAAAGCCAACCGCGAGCCCCGCCGCATAGGCCGCACCCAGCGCCGTCGTCTCGGCGACTTTTGGCCGGATCACGGGCACGTTCAGCAGATCGGCTTGGAATTGCATCAGCAATTCATCGAACACCATTCCACCGTCCACCTTTAAAGCGGTGAGTGTGACGCCGCTGTCCTTTTCCATGGCCTCCAATACCTCGCGGGTTTGATAGGCGGTGGCCTCCAGCACCGCGCGCGCCAGATGGCCCTTGTTCACATACTGGGTCATGCCGACGATCGCGCCGCGCGCGTCCGAACGCCAATACGGCGCGAACAATCCGCTGAACGCCGGGACGAAATAAATGCCGCCGTTATCCTCCACAGACTTCGCCAGCGTCTCAACCTCTGACGATTGGCGGATCAGTCCCAGGCTGTCTCTCAGCCACTGAACCAGCGCGCCCGCGATGGCAATCGAACCTTCCAGGGCGTAAACAGCCTTTTGACCTCCGATCTTATAGCCCAGCGTCGTGAGCAAGCCGGATCTGGACGAAACAGGTTTCTCGCCTGTGTTCAACAGCATGAAACAGCCCGTGCCATAGGTATTCTTTGCCTCGCCGGCCGAGTAACAGGTTTGACCGAACAACGCGGCCTGCTGATCGCCCAGGTCCCCTGAAACCGGGATGCCGTTCAGCTCGCCGCGGGCCGTACCGTAGTTTTCCGACGACGAGCGGATTTTGGGCAGCATCCGCCGCGGGATGCCGAGCATCGCTAGAATTCCCTCATCCCAATCCAGGGTATTGAGATTCATCAGCATCGTGCGCGAGGCATTGGTGACATCGGTCAGGTGTTGGCCGGTTAAATTCCAAATCGTCCAGGTGTCCATGTTGCCGAAAAGCAGCTCCCCCTGCTCGGCCTTCTTCCGGGCGTCTGCGACATTATCCAGGATCCATTTGATCTTCGGACCTGAAAAATAAGTCGCCAGCGGCAGGCCGGTTTTCTCCCGAAAGCGATCCTGGCCCCCGTTTTTCGATAACTCACTGATGAGGCCGTCGGTCCGCGTATCCTGCCATACGATCGAGTTATAAACTGGTTTTCCGGTTTTCTGATCCCAGACCAGCGCGGTCTCCCGTTGATTGGTCACCCCAATCGCGGCGATATCCCCGGGATTCACGTTGCCCTGCCTCAGCGCGCCCGCAATCACCTGCTGGGTGCGCATCCAAATCTCGAGCGGATCATGCTCCACCCAGCCCGGCCTGGGATAGATCTGCCGATGCTCTTTCTGGTCAACAGCAACCATCCTGCCCCCATGGTCAAAAATGATGAAACGGGTGCTGGTCGTACCCTGATCGATCGCGGCAACGAATTTTGGCATGTCGGCCCTCCACAAATGAAGATGATCCTTATTGTAAAACAAAAAAGGCCGTCCGGTTTTGTTCCGGATACACCCTCTGCCGGCCGGGTTTGTCACGATTCCCCTGCGGACGTTCGAGCAACCTATCCCCAAAAGCAGACGGGGTCATCCGTTGGACGGATCTGCATCGGTTCTTTTCCCATCACGAGAAATGGGCCGGAAATTCCAGCCCATCCTCTTCAAAACCAAAGCGTTCCGGCGCTCACTTCTCCATCGAAGGTTTCCAAACTCTCCATACATTGCCGACCAGATCGGGCCCCGGCTTGAGCGTCAGTTGACCGGGCATCCAGCCGGCGGGAGTTGCCTCCGCGCCTCGGCTGGCGCGCACGTGCTGGAACGCCTGAATTTGTCGAACCGTTTCCGAGAAGCGGCGTCCCACGGCAGGCGTCAAGACCTCCATGGCCTGGATCACGCCATCCGGATCGATGATGAATCGTCCGCGCAACTCGATGCCCTGATTCTCATCCCAGACTCCGTAGGCGCGTCCGACATTTCCTGCCTGATCCGACGCCATGTGGAAGGGCACGCCTCCATCGACCATCTTGGTCAATTCATTATCATTCCACATTTTGTGAACGAAGTGGCTGTCCACACTGACCGAGATGACCTCCACCCCCAATTTCTGCAGTTCGGGATATTTATCGGCGACCGCCGATACTTCGGTCGCTCAAACAAAAGTGAAATCACCCGGATAGAAGCAAAGCAAGACCCACTTGCCAAGATAATCGGTCAATTTGATGTTCGTGAATTTTCCCTGGTAGTACGCGGGGGCTTGAAAATCGGGTGCCTTCTGCCCAACCCGAGCCGTCATCGTCATCATCTCCTTTTGAGGTACGCTAGTTTCTTTGGAAGCTTCCGCCAGCTTTTCGCCTATCACGGAGCCGGTCGTGCGGGCACAACCAGCAGGTTGATCTGCCATACAGCCTCCTTTCATGAAAATGGGCTTTAAGATTTTAGCACGGCGGCAGGGATTTCAAAGATGCTATTCATCCCGATTTTCGATTACATCCATTTACGCCCGCCGGATAAAAATGCCTTTCCGCCCATGGACTTTTTCCCCGCCGGCTGCACGACGTCCAAGATGAGAAGCCCGCCGCGCGCCCCGACCGCGGGCTGACCTGCCTGAATCAGCCTCTGCCCCTCTGCGGCACTGCCCGCCTCGGCGTGGGCGCGATGAATCTTTAAGGGGCCGTCGCTCCACTCCAAATATGCGCCTGGCCACGGATCGAACGCGCGCACGCCTCGGGCCAGTTCTTCAACCGGCCTGGTGAAATCGAGCAGCCCATCTTGTTTTTTCAGCATCGGTGCGTAGGTTGCCCCGCCTTCCTCTTGGGGCTGCGGTTGGAGCTCGCCTGCCAAATAGTGCGGCAGGGTTTCCAGGAGCAGCTCCGCGCCGAGCTGCGACAGCTTTTCAGATAAGGAACCGGCGGTATCATCGTCTTCAATCTTGATTGCGCGCTGATCGATGATCGGACCCGTATCCACGCCTTGATCCATTTTCATGATGGTCACACCGGTTTGAGGATCCCCGGCCAGGATCGCAGCCTGGATCGGCGCGGCGCCGCGCCAGCGCGGCAGCAGCGAGGCATGCACATTGAGGCATCCGTGCGCGGGCAGCGCCAGCACATCCGGTTTGAGAATCTGCCCGAAGGCGGCGACCGCAATCAAGTCGGGCGACCAGAGCCGGAGTTGATGCATCGCCTCGGGCGCGCGCAGCTTTTCCGGTTGAATCACATTCAGGCCAAGTTCATCGGCGACTTTTTTGATCGGCGACGATCGGAGCCCGCGCCCGCGGCCCGCGGCCCGATCCGGCTGGGTCACAATCCCGACCACTTCGTGATGGAATGCCAGGGCCCGCAGCGTGGGAACGGCAAATTCAGGCGAGCCCATGAAGACGATGCGAGTCATAAGTGCATTTTAGCACAGTAGTACCTTTGGCTTCTTTGCTTTTTGATTGATTCCGTTGTACAATACACGCCAAATTCATACCAAAGGAGAAGCAAACTATGTCTCAAGCACCAATGTCTTCTGATGTCACCAGCGATGACAAGCTGTGGGTTCTGCTGGCCTACATCCTGTCGCCGCTTATTCCGATCATTCTGATGCTGATGGAAGATAAGAAGAATCGCCCGTTCATCAAAGCCCACAACGCGCAGGCCCTCGTCTTGGGCGTAATCGAGATCGTGTTGTACTTGGTCCTCGGCTGGCTGTTCTTCATCGGGGTGTGCCTCGGCCTCTTGCTCTGGATCGCGATGATCTACTGGGGCATTCAGGGATATCAAGGCAAATACGTAAACATTCCGGTCATTACAGACTTTGTTAAGAATCAGGGCTGGGCGTAGGGCCAAAGCCAAATTCACCAAAAGCCTGCTGCAGTTCGGCAGGTTTTTTGTTATCCGGCCAAAGAAAGGATTTTCTTCCTCTTGACTTCCCTTTCCATGCCCCATACAATGGGCTTACAAATTAACGGAACGCAGGGAAGAGCTTCCAGATCGAACGGAACGCCGAAGGTGCAAGTCTGGCAAACAGGCGAAACCAGACGAAACTCTCAGGCAAAAGGACCCTGCCCCGCATTTCTCTGGAAAGTCCCGCATGGATGCGGGACACCGACGGTGCAAATTTAGTTTGGTAGTTCCATAGTCGGTGCGTCAGGCCATCAAGTGCCCGACCACGAAGCCGCTTGACTACACAACTAAACGAATCTCTCAGGTGGAACTACAGAGGACGCGCGAGTTCAATATCGTGCGTCCTTTTTGATTCGCCAAATTCCTGTTCGATGAGGAGACCCAAATTATGAACGTTCCAGCCAGTCTAAAATACACCAAGTCGGATGAATGGTTCGATCCAGCCAGCGGCGCGATGGGACTGAGCGACTACGCCCAATCCCAGCTCTCCGACATTGTCTTCGTGGAGGTTCTGGTGGAGGTGGGGGACACCGTGGAAGTCGGCAGCCCTATCGCCTCCGTCGAATCGGTCAAGGCTTCGGCGGAAACCTACGCCTCCGCCACGGGCAAGGTGGTCGCCGTCAACAAAGCACTATCCGAAAAGCCGGAAACCCTCAACAGCGATCCATACGGCGCGGGCTGGATGGTCAAGGTTGAGAACGGTCAACCCGGCGAGGTGATGGATTCGGGCGCGTACGAGAAGTATTGCGCACAGCGAACGCATTAGCCGGCCGTTCAGGTTCGAGACGCGGCCCGCAGGAGTTGTTATGACTTACATTCCCATTAGTCCCAAAGAGCGGGACGCGATGCTGGCGGTCATCGGCGTTAAAACGCTTGACGATCTTTTCAAAGATGTGCCCGTCAAACATCGCTTCCCGAAACTGGATCTACCCCCCGCGTTGACCGAGATGGAAGCCGCGGCGGAACTGGCAGACATCGCGGCCAGCAACGAGAACGTGCATGGCGATTTGATTTCCTTCCTCGGTGCGGGAATCTACAACCATTACATCCCAGCCGTGGTGGATCATATGCTGCGCCGCGGCGAGTTTTATACGGCCTACACTCCCTATCAGCCGGAGATTTCCCAAGGTACTTTGCAGGCCATCTTTGAATACCAATCTCTGATGGCCGCCCTGACCGGCATGGAAGTCTCCAACGCTTCGCATTATGACGGCGCGACCGCGGCGGCGGAGGCGGTCAACATGGCCTGGGCGCAATTCCGAGGCAAACGCCGGAAGGTGGTCATCTCGGCGACGGTCCATCCGCAGTATCGCGCCGTGATCCGCACCTACACCCAGGGGATGGAATTGGACCTGGCGGGTGACGACGCAGACACCGATCTTGATGCGAGTCCCGAGGAACTGGAGACGCTCATTGACGACAACACGATGATGGTCATCGTTCAATATCCCGATTTCTTTGGGCGCATCTACGACTACACCAAATTGATCGGGGCCGCGCATGGGAAAGGCGCGCTGGTTTGCGTCGTTGCGAACCCGACCGCACTGGCGTTGTTCAAAACGCCGGGTGAAATGGATGCGGACATCGTGGTCGGTGACGGACAGCCGCTCGGCATCCCGATGTGGTTCGGCGGACCGACGCTCGGTTTCTTCACGACGAAGAAATCGTATGTTCACAAAATGGCAGGACGGCTCGTCGGTGAAACGGTTGACAATCACGGGCAGCGGGCCTATGTGCTCACGCTCACCGCGCGTGAGCAGCACATCAAACGGGAGCGCGCAACCTCCAACATCTGCACCAATCAAGGTTTGCTGGCCCTGGCCTCTGCCGTTTACATGTCGGTGCTTGGCAAGAGCGGCCTGAGGCAGGTCGCCGAGCTGAGTTACCACAAGGCCCATTATGCGGCAGAACAGCTCAGCAAAATCAAAGGCATGGGCTTGTGCTTCAGCGAGCCGTTCTTCCATGAATTTGCGCTGTGTGTCAACCGGCCGGCGGACGAGGTCAATGCCCATCTGCTCGAACACGGCATCCTCGGCGGGTATGCGCTGGGCCAGGACTACCCCTCGCTGAAAAATCATTTATTGATCGCGGTGACCGAAATGAATACCAAGGAAGAGATTGATACACTGGCGGGGGTTCTTTCGGAGGTGAACAATGACTGACGCCGCTTCGACCAAGACCGGCCCGAAGATCGTCGAACCGACCATCTTCGATTTGTCCTCGCCGGGGCGCACGGGCGTTTCGTTCCCTGACCCGGATGTGCCGCACTCGGAACTGCCGAAATCCATGTTGAGAGCCGATCTGCCGCTGCCCGAACTTGCGGAAGTGGACGTCGTGCGGCATTACATGCATCTCAGCAAGTTCAACTACAGCGTGGACGGCGGATATTATCCGCTCGGCTCCTGTACAATGAAATACAATCCGAAGATTGACGAAGACACCTGCCGGCTGCCCGGCTTCCTGTTCACGCATCCGCTTCAGCCGATTGAAACCGTGCAGGGCAATCTGGCGTTGATGTATCAATTGCAGGAATGGCTGAAGGAGATCAGCGGATTTGCGGCGGTGACGCTCCAGCCGGCGGCCGGCGCACACGGAGAATTCACCGGCGTGCTCCTCATGCGGGCCTATCACAAGTCCAGAGGCGACGCCAAACGGATTAAGATGCTGATTCCCGATTCGGCGCACGGCACGAATCCCGCCTCGGCGGGCATGCTGGGACTGAAGATCGTGCAGATCCCATCCGACCCGCGCGGCAACGTGGATCTGAAGGCACTGCAGGAGCGATGCGACGATACTGTGCTCGGCATGATGTTGACCAACCCCAACACGCTCGGCCTGTTCGATGAACACATCGAAGAGGTGTGCCGGATCATCCATGCGTGCGGCGGCCTGATGTATGGCGATGGCGCCAATCTCAACGCACTGCTTGGAATCGTCCGCCCCGCCGAGATCGGCTTCGATCTGATGCACTTCAATTTACACAAGACATTTGCCGTCCCGCACGGAGGCGGCGGACCGGGTTCGGGTCCGGTGGGAGTCGCCGCGCCTCTCGCCGATTTCCTGCCCGAGCCGCTGGTCGGAATGCTCGAAGAAGGCGACGAGGAAACCCCTCCCTTGTTTGGATTCGTCAAGCCTGCCAAATCCATCGGACGCATGAAAGCCTTCCATGGACATTTTGGCGGCGGCCTGGTACGGGCCTTCACATACATTGCCATGCATGGCCCCGACGGCTTGAAAGATATTTCGCAGTATGCAGTCCTGAACGCGAATTACCTGCTGGCCCGATTGCGAAGAACATATCGCGTTCCCTTTGACCGCATCTGCATGCACGAGTTCGTGGCCGAGGGACAGTTCGAAGGCAGCGACGTACGCGCCCTGGATATCGCCAAGCGGCTGATGGACTACAACTTCCATCCGCCGACGAACTACTTCCCGCTGATCGTCCACGAAGCATTGATGATCGAGCCGACGGAGACCGAAAATAAGGATACGCTGGATGCCTTCGCAGAGGCCCTGATCAAGATCGCGGCAGAGTCCAAGACCCAGCCCGAACTTCTTCACAATGCGCCCAGTACAACTCAATTTGGACGCATGGACGAAGTCAAGGCCGCCCGGGACCTGGTGCTGTGCTGCTGGCTGCCGGAAGATTACGAGGAACAACGCTAGACAATCCAGGGGAAATATGACGGACGGGCTCATGGCCCGTCCGTCATACGCTTTGAAATGTGCAGGGCTGCGTGA
>Ga0335081_10008380_pt1 | contig 16574 bp, 13 predicted proteins | sample Lox_Sample_35_FD_206713 | JGI IMG/M metagenome (GOLD analysis project Ga0335081, IMG submission 206713) | Soil microbial communities from Loxahatchee National Wildlife Refuge, Florida, United States - Lox_Sample_3.5 | ecosystem: Environmental > Terrestrial > Soil > Wetlands | place: USA... | reverse complement strand
ACTCATTTCCGGATATGAGCCGGCGATGGTTTGGTATGCGGAAACAGAGTTGCCCGCGGGCACCGACCTTGTGGTCATCCCAGGTGGCTTTGCCTATGGCGATTATTTGCGCTGTGGTGCCATCGCAGCGCGTGCTCCGATCATGGAGGCGGTGCGGAAATTCGCACGGAAAGGTGGTCTCGTCCTTGGCGTCTGCAACGGCTTTCAGATTTTATGCGAGGCCGAACTGCTTCCCGGTGTGCTGATGCGTAACAGACAAATGCGTTTCATTTGCCGCGACGTGTATCTGCGCGTCGAGAGGTCGGATAACCCGTTCACACGGGGCTACAATGCCGGCCAAGTCATCCGCGTGCCGGTGGCACACGGCGAGGGTAATTATGTCGCCGACGACCAAACCATTGCCCGGCTTGAAGGCGAGGGCAGGGTACTGTTCCGTTATGCCTCGCCAGATGGTATCGTGGATTTGAATTGGAACTTCAACGGTTCCATGAACGCTATCGCTGGAATCGTTAACGAACGGTCGAATGTTGCGGGGATGATGCCGCATCCGGAGAACCACGTCGAAGCATCCATGGGGTGTACGGATGGTCGGGGCCTCTTCGCGGGATTGGTTGATGCTCTTGCCGCGTAGCGCATCTAATCCACGGTTCAGTGAGGATAAATCCGTGGCGGAAAGGCAAGAATCGCTTACAATGCCTGCCGCCGCTGCTGATTCCTCTTTCGCGCCTTCAAACGAATCCCGGGCCCTCGCGGGAGGCTCTGCCATTGTTTGCGCTTGCGACAATGGCGGGCATTCACTCGGTCGTTCTCAAACTTTGCCAACGCGCAAGCGAGAACGCGCCAAACGCTAACCACCAATTTTGGTAGGCAAAGGCCACCTTGAGGCTTTGGGGTGGCTCCTAGGCAAGCGCAGAATGCAAAAAACAGCAACCATTCGTGGAATGTACGAAGTGCGGGGTAGGAATCAATCCACCTCAAAATTACCGCATGCTCCTCGAAATCAGGCAAAAGGTCGAAAGCCAAAAAATCAAGAGCCTCCGGTAGAAGGTTTGACATCCAACGAATATGAGAGGCTTCAAAAGTTAGTTAAGCGGGAGCCGACGATAACGGAAGCCGGTATAGCGGCCGCGATGTGGAGCGAGCACTGCTCGTATAAGTCGTCTAAGGTTCATTTGCGCAAGTTACCAACCAAGGCAGATTGGGTCATCCAGGGGCCGGGCGAAAACGCTGGTGTGATCGACATCGGCGACGGGCTCGCCCTCGTGTTCAAGATGGAGAGCCACAACCACCCGAGCTACATCGAGCCCTATCAGGGTGCGGCGACCGGCGTCGGCGGCATTTTGCGCGACGTCTTTACCATGGGGGCGCGGCCGATCGCGTGCCTCAACGCATTGTCGTTCGGCGATCCGGGCAGTCCCAAGACGCGCCACCTGGTCGCCGGCGTGGTCGCGGGCATCGGCGGCTACGGCAATTCGTTCGGCGTCCCTACGGTCGGCGGCGAGGTGCGTTTCCACCGCCGCTACGACGGCAATTGCCTGGTCAACGCCATGGCGGTCGGCCTCGCCGAGACCGACAAGATTTTCTATTCGGCGGCGTCGGGCGTCGGCATGCCGATCGTCTATCTGGGCTCCAAGACCGGCCGCGATGGCATCCACGGCGCTACCATGTCATCGGCTGAGTTTACCTCGGATGTGGAACAAAAGCGCCCAACGGTGCAGGTTGGCGATCCATTTTCGGAAAAGCTTCTGCTCGAAGCCTGCCTCGAAATCATGGCCAAGGACTGTGTGATCGCCATCCAGGATATGGGGTCGGCCGGTCTTACCTGTTCTGCGGTCGAGATGGGTGCTAAGGGTGATCTTGGCGTGACGCTCGACCTCGATCGCGTGCCGTGCCGCGAAACCGGCATGAGCGCCTACGAGATGATGCTGTCGGAGAGCCAGGAGCGCATGCTCATGGTGCTCAAGCCCGAGAAGGAAAAGGAAGCCGAAGCGATCTTCCGCAAGTGGGGCCTGGACTTCGCGATTGTCGGCGAAACTACGCGCGCGAAACGGTTTTTGGTTAGGCACGGCGGCGCGATTGTAGCCAATTTGCCGATTAAGAAGCTTGGCGACAAGGCGCCGGTTTATAGGCGGCGACGCACGCACACTCCGAAGCAAACGGTGCTCGAGGCGACTGCGATCAAGCCACCGATGGATACGGTGGAGACTCTCGAAAAGCTGATCGGCTCGCCCGACCTGTGCTCCAAGCGCTGGGTCTGGGAGCAATACGATCATGTCATTCTCGGCAACACGGTGCAGCGGCCGGGCGGCGATGCCGCCGTGGTGCGCATTGAGGGGGGGCCCAAAGGGCTGGCGCTCACCTCGGACGTGACGCCGCGCTACTGCGAGGCTGATCCATTCGAGGGCGGCAAGCAGGCGGTCGCCGAGGCGTGGCGTAATTTGACAGCGGTCGGCGCGCGGCCGCTGGCGGTCACCGATAATCTGAATTTCGGCAATCCGGAGCGGCCCGAAATCATGGGGCAACTGGTCGGCTGCATCCGCGGCATCGGCGAAGCCTGCCGTGCGCTGGACTTCCCGGTCGTGTCCGGGAATGTCTCGCTCTACAACGAGACGAACGGTCGCGCGATCCTGCCGACGCCGACCATCGGCGCCGTCGGCCTGCTCGATGACTTCACCCGATCGATGACGCTCGCCTTCAAGGCCGAGGACGAAGCGATCCTGCTGATTGGCGATACACCCGGCTGGCTCGGCCAATCGCTCTATCTGCGCGAGATCTGCGGCCGCGAAGAGGGCGCGCCGCCGCCGGTCGATCTCGCGGCTGAGCGGCGCCACGGCGATTTCGTCCGCGCGCTGATCCGCGATGGCCTGGTCACCGCGGTTCACGATGTATCTGACGGCGGTCTTCTCATTGCGCTGGCCGAAATGGCCATGGCCGGCCGGATCGGCGCGGTGCTCGAAGCTCCGTCTGCGCTTCCCGTCCACGCATTTTGGTTCGGCGAGGATCAGGCGCGGTACGTGGTGACCGCCCCTGACGCCGAAGCGATCGCGCGGCGGGCACAGGCGGCCGGCGTGCCGCTGACCCGGCTGGGCGCGACCGGCGGCAAGATTTTGGCCATCGCCAACGAACGCCCGCTGCCGATTGCCGATCTAGCGGCGCAGTTCGAGGGCTGGCTTCCGGCTTACATGACCGGACCGGCGTAAGGACATGACGCATTGACGGTTTCGGCCGTGCGGCTCTATTCAGTGTGCCGCAAGCAACCGTGCGAGGCGCGCCATGGCAATGGCTGCCAACGATATTGAACGGCTGATCCGGGCCCGTATTCCCGATGCCGATGTGACGATCCGCGACCTCGCCGGTGACGGCGACCATTACGCCGCTACCGTGATCGCCGAATCGTTCCGCGGTAAATCGCGCGTCCAACAGCACCAGATCGTCTACGACGCGCTGAAAGCCGAAATGGGCGGCAAGCTGCATGCGCTGGCGCTGCAGACCGGGACGCCCGAGCGGTAGCGTGGTTCGCCCAGCCGGATCGCCCGAATTCCTGACTCACGGGACGCCGCGAAAAATCCCATTCTCCGGGAAAGGCCCGATAGAGGGCTATTCTATCTTAGCCTTTTGCCGGGCCAGGAGTGAAATCCGCGCATGGCTTTGCGCCGATTTTGCGCTACATATAGAGCACGGCGACTAGATGGGAATCGGCGCGGAACGCCGCCCGGCCGCCCCAGCAAGGAAGACGAGAATGTCCATCGACCAATTCATCGACAATGAGGTCAAAGCCAACCAGGTGGTGCTGTTCATGAAGGGCACCCCGCAGTTTCCGATGTGCGGCTTTTCCGGCCAGGTCGTGCAGATCCTAGACTATCTCGGCGTGGCCTACAAAGGCCTCAACGTTCTGGAAAACGACGATCTGCGGCAGGGTATCAAGTCATACTCGAACTGGCCGACTATCCCGCAGCTCTACGTGAAGGGCGAATTCGTCGGCGGCTGCGATATCATCCGCGAGATGTTCCAGGCTGGCGAACTGCAGTCGTTCTTCAAGGACAAGGGCATCGCAGTGAAGGAAGCTGCGGCGGCCTCGTAGACATCAAGCCGTCGCGCAAGATCTTGGAATAAGCGTTCGTCTCCGGTGTAAGTCGGCAAGGGTTACACCGGAGGCTCTGATGCGCATTTCGCGAAGCCTTGCAACGCGACTATTCGGGAAGCGATTGTTCGCGCGTGCTGCTGTTCTCGCAATTGCTGCAGCCGTGATGGTGACGGGCCCCGCTTCCGCCTACGCGGCGAAGAAGCCCAAACATTCAAGATCGGCGCATAGCCAGCAATCAGCGTCACCGTCGAGCGGGACGCAGCAGACCACGCCGGGGCCTCCCGACCCCGGCTCGTACAAATAAGGCTACCGTAGAAGCTTCCGGTGTGGGCCCGTCAGCGCGAGTAGTATTCGACAACCAGGTGCGGTTCCATCATCACCGGGTAGGGCACATCGCCGATGCCGGGGATGCGGGTGAGCTTGGCGGTCATCTTGGTGTGATCGACGTCGATGTAGTCGGGCACGTCGCGCTCGGCGAGGCCGGTCGCTTCGAGCACCAGCGCCAGCTGTTTCGACTTATCCTTGACCTCGACCAAGTCATCGACCTTGACCCGATAGCTCGAAACCGTCACCCGGCGGCCGTTCACCTTGACGTGGCCGTGGCTGATGAACTGCCGCGCGGCGAACACGGTCGGTACGAACTTGGCCCGGTAGATAATGGTGTCGAGCCGCCGTTCGAGCAGCCCGATCATGTGGGCGCCGGTGTCGCCCTTCAGCCGCCGCGCCTCGTCGTAGATGCCGCGGAAGTGCCGCTCCGACATGTTGGCGTAATAGCCCTTGAGTTTCTGCTTGGCGCGCAGCTGCACGCCGTAGTCCGACAGCTTGCCCTTGCGGCGCTGGCCGTGCTGGCCAGGGCCGTATTCGCGCTTGTTGATCGGTGATTTCGGCCGGCCCCAGATGTTCTGGCCCATTCGCCGGTCGATCTTGTACTTCGCCTCATGGCGCTTGGTCATTCGCGTCCTCTTAAAAGATGAAGGTTGAGGATCGCGCCCTCCTCTGTCACGGACCGTCTCGTTCGGAGAGGTCGGACCGACAGGTTTTGCGCCGAAGCGCCGGCCAAGCAAAACCACGGGTCGCGAAACACTTTGCGGGCCCATGCGGGCCCGCAGAGTGCGCGGTTTCTAGGGGGAAAGCCGCGACATGTCAAACGGTCAGGGCAAAAGCCTTTACCCCTGGGCGAAGTGCCGTTGCCGCATACTGCGCAAGGCCGTGATCGCCAGGAGCGCCGTCACGGCGTCCAGGATTGCCACGACAATGAACACGGCGGTCCAGTTTCCGGTGCGCTGATGCAGGTAGGCCGCCGCCGGCCCGCCCAGGATCGAGCCGACGCCCTGCGCGATATAGAGAAAGCCGTAATTGGTGGCGGCGAATTTCGGACCGAAAGTGTCGGTCAGCGTCGAGGGAAACAGCGAGAAGATCTCGCCCCAGCCGAAGAACACCAGGCCCGTCAGTACGACGAACAGTGCCGGCTGGTCGATGAAGGCGAACATGACCAGGATTGCAGCGCATTCGAGCGAGAAGGCGAGCGCCATCGTGCTTTCGCGGCCGATATGGTCGGACACCCAGCCGAAGAAGGGCCGTGTCAGTCCGTTGGTCAGGCGCGACAGCGTCAGCGACAGCGGCAGCGCCGCCATGCCCAAGACCAGCGCCTGCGCGACTTTGTACTCGTTGGCAAACGGCCCAACGTTGGAGACGACCATCAGGCCTGACGTCGACATCATGCTCATCATGATAAACAGCAGCCAGAAGATCGGATTTTGCAGCATCTCGCGCGGCGTGTAGCTGCGCCTGGCCTGGGTGGTCGATGCGGCCGCCGACGAATAGCCCGCTGGCACCCAACCCTCAGGCGGAATGCGCAGCCACTGCGCCGCAATAAGGCCGATGACGCCCTGGATGATGCCCCAGACCACGAGCGTGTGCGCGTAGCCCGAACTCTTGATCATGCTGTCGATCGGAAAGCTCGTGAAGATCGCGCCAAAACCGTAGCCGGCGGCGGCAAGTCCGGTGGCAAGCCCGCGCCGGTCCGGAAACCAGCGCACCATCAGGCCGATGATCCCGACATAGATGATGCCGGTGCCGAAGCCGCAGATCACTCCGTAAGTCAAATACAGCGCCCAGACGTTCCCGACGTAAGCCGACAGCACCCAGCCGCCGCCCGCCAAGAGCGCGCCGACCGAGATCAGAAGCCGCGGACCGAAGCGGTCGACCAGATAGGCCTGCAGCGGCGAACACCACGTCTGCAGAATGATGAGCAGAGAAAATGCCCATTGCAATTCGGCAAGTGTCGTGCCGAGTTTCTGATTGAGCGGCCCGGTAAAGAGCGTCCAGACATATTGCGGGCTGGAGATCGCCATCATGGCGATCACGCCCAGAATGAGCTGATTCCAGCGATTAAGGTACCAGGGCCTTGTTCGAGCAGCCGCGACGACAGTGGACATGTCATGTTCCCCAAAACACAATGCCCGGCGCTGGCACGAAGCCTAATGCCAGCCGACCGGGGGAACAAGGCGGCTGTGGCCGAAATTTGTTGCAGCAATGACCGGGAATGAGGCGCCGGTTAACCCGGTTCGGTCGCTGCAGGTGCCGCTGCGCCGATCCCGAAGCGCGTGAGTACCGCGCCGGGCGCCAGGCCGGACGTGAAAATTGCACGCGCTGTGCCGGCCGGCGCCGCCGGTTGCTTCGATCCCAGGAGGGCGACGACCCGGCGCGCGATGGCCGGCGCCGGATCAATGAAATTGACCGGCCAGGGCGAAAGCCGGCCCAGGCGATCGAGCAACAGCGGAAAATGGGTGCAGGCGAGCACGATGGTGTCGGTGCGGCTGCCATCCTCAATGAAAGCAGGCGCGATTTCGTCGCGCAGTGCCGCATCGCTGACGGGTTTGCCGGCGATGTCGTCCTCCGCGTAGGCGGCGAGTTTTTTTGATCCGACCAAAGTGACCCGGCAGTCGCCCGCGTGATCGCGGATCAGCGCGCGGGTATATTCCCGCGCCACCGTTCCTTCGGTACCGAGCACGGACACGCGCCGCGTCACCGACGCCGCGCAGGCCGGCTTGATCGCCGGCACGGTACCGACGAACGGCACGGAAAATTTCTTGCGCAAGTCGGGAAGCACGATCGTCGAAGCGGTATTGCAGGCGATCACGACGAGATCGGGCTGGTGGGCCTCGATCAATTCCCCCATCAACATGATGACACGTGAAATCAGCGCGCCTTCGGCGAGCCCGCCATAGGGAAAGCCTGCGTCGTCGGCGATGAAAACAAAGTCGGCGTCGGGCCGCACCGCCGCGATCTCACGAAATACGGTCAGGCCCCCAAGCCCGGAATCGAACACCAGAATGGTCGGAGACGCGGCCATGCGCGAAACACATGCACGATGAATGTGGCCAGATCAAATCGCCGGCGCGGCGCTACTGGTGACGTTGCGACAGAGCCGTCTCAGCTGGCGAGCGCGCCGACGAGGCGCGGCCCTTCCTTCGGCATGGCGGCCAGTTCTTCGCGGAGTTTCATTCTGCGTGCCGGCGGTGAGACTACGCCGCTGACGGCCGTGAATGTCAGCACCAGGATCGCTGCCAGGTTGCCGTCCTGATAATTGGCAAAAGCGACCGCGCCCATCAGGTAGGCCCAGAATGGAAACGCGATCGTCGAGACGATCGCGTTGACAATCCAGGCGTCGCCGTCCTGGCGAACATACCAGCAGAATAGCGGCGTCAGAACCAGGCAGCTGATAACGAGCGTACCAACGGCAACCAGGTTGACCGGGATGCCCGCCATGGAGGCGTGGATGCCGCCCGACCGGATCGCCTGTTGGAGGATGGCATTGACCAGCATGGTGAAGGCGAGCACCTCGCCCGGAATGTATTTCACCATCCGGAGCAGATAATCGTCGCCCGGCTCGGCATTGGGGGTCGCGATGCCATCGAGGTCGGAACGAAGCACGCGCTCGAGATCGGAAATCTGCTCGTCCGCAATCTGCGGTTTGCGCACCAGTCTGGCCATGGCTGTCTCCTCGGCGTTGCTCAAGATTTACGGCAGGCGCGGTGAGTCGGGCAAACAAACAATGCGGGAATCTGCCGCGGCGCGTTGAAGTTGTGTCGGCCATTGGCCGAACGGCAGGCGCGCTTAATGATCCGAGGCCTGGTAGAACCCACCGTCGGATACCAGTCAGGCCTGCTGCGAACGCGTTTGAGGAAAACCCCGCATCCCGTTACCTTTGATTGGTAATCGGCTTTCGGCTTTTGCCAGGCAGTCTTGGAGGGGCGATGAAAAAGTCTTTCGTGATGGTCATGACGCTAGCCGTGCTTGCCGTCGCACGGACAGGCGCCGCCAACGCCGATCCGATCGCCGACTTCTACCGAGGCAAGACAGTGCGCATGATCATCGGCTATGGGGTCGGCGGCGGCTATGACCTCTATGCGCGGATTGCCGCGGAATTTCTCGGTCGACACATTCCGGGCAATCCAAGGATACTGCCGGAAAACATGACGGGGGCAGGCAGTTTCATCGCTGCCAAGTACCTCGGCGACGTCGCGCCGCACGACGGCACGGCGCTGGGCAGCTTGGCGCAGACGCTTGCGATCGACGCCGCCACGGGCACCGGCAGCGGGCTCGACGTCACGCAGTTTCATTATATCGGCCGTCTCACCGGCAGCATCGATCTCGGCGTCGCGCTGCCCAGCGCCGGCATCACCTCGTTCGACGATGTGCGCAAAAAGGAATTCAGCGTGGGCTCCTCCGGCGGCGCATCGACGGCGGTTCTGCTGCCGGCGTCGCTCAACGCCTTTGGCGGCGCCAAATTCAAGCTGGTGCGCGGCTACAAGGGGGCCGCCGAGGTGATGCTTGCGTTGGAGCGCGGCGAAGTGCAGATCGCCGGCGCAGTCGGCATTCCGCTGCTTCTCGCGCGTCATCCCGACTGGATATTGCAGGGCAAGGCGACGTTCGTTTATCAGGCCGCGCTCAAGCGCAGTCCTTATCTGCCGAATGTGCCGACGCTGCCGGAACTTGGCCTGACCGATGAGGGCCGGGCGGTGCTCCGCGCGCTGGCCGGCACGGCGGAGATCGGGCGCTCGATCATCACCACGCCCGGTGTGCCGAAGGAGCGGCTCGCGGCGCTGCGCAACGCGTTCGCCGAGATGCTCAAGGACCCGGACTTCATCGCGGCCTGCAAGCAGCGCCATATCATGATCGATCCCGCCACCGGCGAAGACATGGATGCGATCGTGACCGAGACCGTCAATCTGCCGAAACCGATCATCGCCAAGCTCGGTGTCTTGCTGCGCGAGTAGAGGCCTGTTTTACCCAGTTGGTCGCATTTGCTTTGGGCGTTCCCTTTTCCGGAAAATGCTCCAGGCAATCAAAAAAGGAGAATGCCAGTGCCCGTCATTGTACTGACCAACGAGCAGGTCAGAGAGCTGCTGCCGATCGCCGCCTATGTCGACGCCATCGAGACCGCTTATCGCGAATACGGCCTGGGCCGGGCCGTCAATCAGACCCGGATCGACCTCTACGGCGAGTCCCCCGGCGAAAACCAATACTGCGTCTTCAAGTCGATGGTCGGCATGCTGCCCAAGGATCATGTGGTCGCGCTACGCATCAATTCGGATGTGATCTCCTGGACCAGGCGCGAAGGCAATCTGCGCAAGGAGAAGATACCGGCCGCCGAGGGCGGGCGCTGGGTCGGCCTGGTCTTCATCTTCGATACGCTGACGGGCGAACTGCGCGGCATCATGCCCGACGGCGAAGTGCAGCGCCGGCGCGTCGGCGCCACCACGGCGGTAGCCGTTCGTCACCTGGCGCGGCCCGGCGCACGCACGGTCGGCCTCTATGGCAGCGGCGCGCAAGCCGAAGGAGCGGCGATTGCGATCGCCGCCGCGATGCCGGATTGCGAAATACGAATGTGGAGCCCGAACCGCAATAATCGCAACGCTCTGTCGCAGCGGCTGCGCGGGGAGGGCCTCAATATCGAGGCGGTGGAGTCGCGCGAGCAGGCCGCGGCCGATGCCGACATCGTCGTCACCGCCACCAATGCGCTCGACCGCGTCGTCGAGCCGGATTGGATCAAGCCCGGCGCCGTCGTCGCCTGCGTCAAGGCGCAGGAACTTGGCCGCGAAATTCTCAAACAGGCGGATCGCATCATCCTTCACACCCACGATCTCGATCCGATCAATTACATGGCGGGCAAGGGCAACGAGCCGTTCCGCGACACCGATTTCGTCGACACGCTGTTCGGCGAAAAGCGCGGCGATGGCGACGTCCGCGATCTGCTGAAATCACTCGCCGCGGATACGCCTGATCTTGCCGATGTGGTCAGCGGCCGGGTGTCGGGACGAACCAGCGACAAAGAGCGCGTGGTGTTTCTCAATCCAGTCGGGACCGGGCTGCAATTTGCCGCGGTCGCCAAGCATATCCTCGCCGCCGCAGAGAAGCAGAAGATGGGCGAGCGGCTTCCCACCGGCTGGTTCACCGAGGATATGCATCCTTGAACTGAAACCGCCGCTTCGTCATCGCGAGGAGCGAAGCGACGAAGCGATCCAGAATTGCCTCGACGCCACTGCACGCTGGATTGCTTCGCTCCGCTCGCAATAACAATTCTAGCCTCGCCCAAACACCCGGCGAAAAATCGTATCGACGTGGGAGAGGTGATAGTCGAGGTCGAAATTCGCTTTCAGCTCGGCCGCCGAAAGATACTTGCCGACGTCTTTGTCCGCCGTGAGCAGGGTGAGAAAATCGCCTTCGCCGGCCCACGACTTCATGGCGTTGCGCTGCACGAGCCGATAGGCGTCCTCGCGCGCCGCGCCTTTCTGGGTCAGCGCCAACAGCACACGCTGCGAATGCACGAGGCCGCCGAGCCGGTCGAGATTCTTGCGCATGTTGTCCGGGTAGATGACGAGCCGCTCGATGACGCCGGCGAGCCGGCCGAGCGCGAAATCGAGCGTCACCGTGGCGTCGGGGCCGATCATGCGTTCGACCGACGAATGCGAGATATCGCGCTCGTGCCAGAGCGCGACATCTTCCATCGCCGGCGTCACATAGGCGCGCACCATGCGCGACAGCCCGACCAGGTTTTCCGACAGCACCGGATTGCGCTTGTGCGGCATCGCCGAGGAGCCTTTTTGGCCCGGCGAGAAGAATTCCTCGGCCTCGAGCACCTCGGTGCGCTGCAAGTGGCGAATCTCGGTCGCCAGCCGCTCGACCGAGGCCGCGACCACGCCGAGGGTGGCGAAATACATCGCATGGCGGTCGCGCGGGATGACTTGCGTGGAAATAGGCTCGACCGCGAGCCCGAGCTTCTTCGCCACATGCGCTTCGACCCGCGGATCGATCTGCGCGAATGTGCCGACCGCGCCGGAGATGGCGCAGGTCGCGACCTCCTTGCGGGCCGCCTGCAGCCGCGTCTTTGCCCGCCCGAACTCCGCATAGGCCAGGGCGAGCTTGAGGCCGAACGTGGTCGGCTCGGCGTGGATGCCGTGCGAGCGCCCGATGGTCGGGGTGTATTTGTGTTCCTCGGCGCGCTTTTTGAGCGCGGCGAGGAGCTTGTCGACGTCGGCGAGCAAAAGATCGGCGGCGCGCACCAGCTGCACGTTCAGGCAGGTGTCCAGCACGTCCGATGACGTCATGCCCTGGTGCACGAAGCGCGCCTCGGGCCCGACGAGCTCGGCGAGATGGGTGAGGAAGGCGATGACGTCGTGTTTGGTGACGCGCTCGATCTCGTCGATCCGCGCGATGTCGAATTCGGCTTCCTTGCCCTTGGCCCAGATCTTCTTCGCCGCCGCTTTCGGAATCATGCCGAGTTCGGCCATGGCCTCGGCGGCGTAGGCCTCGATCTCGAACCAGATACGAAAGCGCGTCTCGGGCGACCAGATCGCCGCCATTTCAGGCCGGGCGTAGCGGGGAATCATATTTGATCTCGGTTATCCTCTGCGTCTGACGGGTTTGCGCGCGGTCCGGCGACGTGGGCTGCTGAGGCGAGCTGAAAGCGTGATGCCGAGTGCGCGGTTGATCCTCATGACTGTGCCGAATTCCGGGTTTCCCCTCTCGCCCAGAGCTTTATACAGGCTTTCTCGGCTTAGCCCAGTTTCCTGTGCGATACGCGTCATGCCACGGGCGCGCGCAACGACGTTGTAGGCATCGCGGATGAATTCGGGATCGCCGGTTTCATAGGCCGCCGCGATATACTCGACTTGTGCCTCCCGCGTGCCGAGATAGTCCGCCGGGTCGAAGGCTGTGGTTCTCATCCGTCCAACTCCACGATTAGGTGCCGTGCTTTGGCGATGTCGCGCTGCTGGGACCTTTTATCGCCACCGCACAGCAGGAGAATGATCGAGCCCGCCCGACGCATGAAATAGATTCGATAGCCCGGGCCGTAGTCGATCCGCATTTCCATCAATCCACCGCCCAGCGAGCGTGTATCCCCCGGATTTTCGAGCTCCATCCGACGGATACGTGCAGCAATCCGCGCCTTTGCGCGTTCGTCACGCAGCCGGTGCAACCAATCCCGAAAATAATCGGTTTGTCGGACGCTGACCGCGGTCATGACGATATGTATCCTATGGGATACGGAAATTCAAGATTGCCAATCAGGAACGGTGGACATTTTTGTGCCGGCGGCAGTCGCGGCTCGCCGCGGTCAGAGCGGACAATTCTTCCGGTTCATCCGGCCGACGAGAATTGCCGTTCGATTTCGTCCATCAGCGGACTGGTGAGGCCGGCCTTCTTGAAAGTGTCAAACCCGTTGAGAATGACGGCGTCCCAGGATTTCCCCGCCATGACGTTCTTCTCGCCGCGATACTTGAGATAGAGCGCCCGTGCCTCGTCGAGACGGCCGAGGAACATCAGCGCATGGGCGCGAATGGCGTACGCCCATATCACCTGAGGCGCTACGCCGATCACTTGGTCGGCCCCGTCCAGCGCCGTGGCGAAATTCCGCGTCAGCACCGCATTCCAGGCAGCATTGCCGATTCTGCCGATGCAAAATTGCAGGTCGTTTTGCCACTGTGCATTGTGGGGGTCGCTTTCGGCCAGACGCTGCACGATGGTGAGCGCCGCATGGTAAGACTTGAGGGCTGCGGGCAACTCGTGCTGCGTGAGCAGCACGTTGCCGACGAGATTGTACGAGACGGCGACATCGCGCTGCCAGCCTGCGTTGGTCGGATCGGTCTTGGCTAATGCCTCGATCACGGCCAGGCCGTCCCGAAAGCTGCGCAACGCCTCCGGCGCGTCGCCTTGCGTCAGTGCCGCGCTGCCGGCCTTGTTATCGAGAACCGCAAGCGCGCGCCGCCATTCGGCATTGTCCGGCCTGGACTTGATGAGGGTTTCCATGATGCCGAGACTGTCGCGATACGATTGAAGCGCATCCGTCCGATTTTGCTGCGCGCTGAGAACATCGCCGACTTTCTCGTAGAGCACCGCGAGCGTGTGTTGCCATTCGGTGTTGCCGGGCTCGGACGTGGCCAGTGCTTTCAGGATGGCTAATCCGTCGCGGTACGATGTGAGTGCGTCCGGCGGGTTTCGCAGGATAACGAGCATGTCGCCGATCGTCTGATAGGTCGCCGCCAGGTCGGCTTGCCAACCCGCATCGGCGGGATTGAGCTTGGCGAGACTTTGGAGAACCGCCAGACTGTCGCGATACGATTTCAGGGCGTCAGCCGGTTTACCCTGCGCCCGCAGCGCATCGGCGATCAGGCTATCGGTGACGGCAAGATCGTGCTGCCAGCCTGCATTGGCCGGATCAACCGTCGTCAGGTGCTCGATGATCACCAGCCCGTCGCGATAGTTCTGCAGCGCCTCGGTGAGGTTCTTTTGCGCCGCGAGCACGCTTCCGACCCTGTTGTGAAAAAACGCAACGTCGGCCTGCCAGCTGGCATTGCTGGGATCGGTCTGCGCAAGATGCAGTATGATTGCGAGCCCGTCTCGATAGGCCTTCAACGCGCCGGCCAGGTCACCTTGCGTCTGTAGCGCAGCGGCAATCCTATTGTCGGAAATCGCGAGGTCGTGTTGCCGGCTGGTATCGCTCGGATCAGTCGTCGCCAGCCGCTCGCGAATCGCGTGTCCGTCGCGGTAGGATTGAAGCGCTTCCGCGGTTTGGCCCAGCGCCCGCAGCGCATCGCCGACATTCTGGTAGGCGGTCGAGAGGTCGCGCTGCAATCCCGCATTTGCCGGGTCGGCCTTTGCCAGACGCGCGGCGATCGCCAGACTGTCGCGGTAGGTCTTCAGGGCTTCGGACACATCGCCCTGTTCCATCAAAACCGCGCCGATCTTTGAGAGGCTAAAGCGCAGATCGGCTTGCCATGTGCCATTGCCCGGGTCCGCCTTGGCAAGGGAGGCGATTACGGCGATGGCATTGCGATAGAACGTAAGCGCGTCCGCAAAGTGCCCCTGTTTTAAGAGAATATCGCCGACCCCATTGTAGGCGAGCGCGAGGCCGCGCTGCACGCCGGTGTTGTCGGGCTGAGCCTTGGCGACGCGCTCCATGATGGCGACGCTATCCCGCAGCGCCTGAAGTGCGTCACCGAGATGACCTTGCGCTTCGAACACGTCGGCGATTTCCGATTTGAGGGTCGCAAGGTCGCGCTGCCATTCCATGTTGGCTGGATCGGATTGGGCGAGGTGTTCCATGATCGCCACGCACTCGCGATAGGTCTGCAGGGCGTCGGGCAGCTTGCCTTGCTCGAACAGCACACCGGCGACCTTCTCCTGCGAGATCGAGAGATCGCGCGGCCAATTGGGATTATGTGGATCGGCTTTGATCGCCCGCTGCATCGTCGCCAAGTCTTGGCGATAGATTTGGAGGGCATCTGCGAGGTGACCTTGCGCCCTTAAGACATAACCGACTTTCTCCTGCGCGGTCGCAAGACCGCGCAGCAACCGCGCATTCTGCGGATCGGCGTTTGCCAGTTGCTCGGATATGGCGAGACTTTCGCGATATGCTTTCACCGCGCTTTCAAGATCGTTGAGCGCCAGATAAGTGTCGCCGAACGTGTCCAGCATTTGCGTGCGGCTCGCCAGCATGGTCGGGTTGCCGGGGTCTGACGATGATATTTGGTTGAAGGTTGTCTCGGCCGTGCCGAGGATTTTGCGCACCGTCTCGGCGCGCAGCCCTTCGACCTCCCGAAGGCCCTGAGCGATGTCGATCACGAGACTGTCAGCCGCTTGCTTGGCGGCCGTGAAGTTGCGCAGCGCTTCCTGCTGCGCACGGTATGCCAAGAACCCGGCCGCCGCCGCCGCGATGGTGAGCGCCAACAGGCCCGCCGCGGCGCCGACGGCGAGCCGCAGCGCGCGCCGCTGCTGGCGCACCTCCTGGGAAAGCAAATCTTCCTTCGGCATGCCGCGCATGACGGCGGCGAAATCGGCGGCAAGGTCGGTGAACTTGGCGTCGCGCTTGTCCGCACCCTCACGATAGGGGCACAGATCGACCCATTTCGGCTCGCTCGGAAAAGCCTTCGCCAGCGCTGGCGGTAGCGGGGTGCTGCCGCGCGAGGCAAAGTCGCCGGCGGCTTCGTCCCAGAACAACTCGCCGTCGGTCAGCCCGATCAGCAGCGTTTCAACGCAATTGTGCTCCAGCCAATGCGTGACTTCCCTGTTGACCCATTTGGAGGCGGCGGCTTCCGGCGAGGCCAGCAACAAAAAATACCGCGATTGCCCGAGCGCCTGCTCGATCGTCGGCCACAGATGCGGGGTGGCGGAGAGACTGGTGTCGTCGCGGAACAGCCTCAGCGCTCGCCGCGCGTACCACGGCTTGCCGAGTTTCTGGACCGCCGATTGCAGCGCCGCCGCGATCGGTTTGTCCTTGGCATGGCTGTAGGAGATGAAACCGTCGTAGAGCGCCATGATGCTGCCCCCGCAGGGCACCCGGAGATGCGTCATTCAAGGCGGCAAAGCGCCTCGCTGGCAAGCGGGCGCTGCAAATTTTATTGCCGGCGGCTGTTTTGGCTATAGAGCCTGACCGTGCCCGTGGCGCTTACGCTGCAAACCGCGCGCGGTCGTGCGGCCGCAGATAATCGACCGGCGTGCCCTTCGGGATGATGCCGTTCGGATTGGCGCGCGCGATCGAATAATAATTGATCACGTAGTAGCGCGGCTTCACCGTCTCGGCGACGCCCGGCACCTGATAAAGCTCGCGCATGTAATTCGACAGGTTCGGGAAATCGGCGATGCGGTTGCGGTTGCACTTGAACAGCGAAAAGTAGGCGACGTCGAAGCGCACCAGCGTGGGAAAAAGCCGCCAGTCCGCTTCGGTGATCTGCCGGCCGACCAGATAACGCTGCCGTCCGAGGCGGGCTTCCAGCTCGTCGAGCGTGGCGAACAGCGCGTCGTAGGCGGCCTCGTAGGCGGCTTGCGTACGGGCAAAGCCGCAGCGGTACACGCCGTTATTGACGTTGGCGTAGACGAGTTCGTTGATCCGGTCGATTTCGTCGCGCAGCGCGGCCGGATAATAGTCGGTCGGCTCAGCGCCGACGCCGCCAAACTCGCTGTTGAGCATGCGGATGATTTCGGA
>Ga0335081_10008377_pt1 | contig 16575 bp, 16 predicted proteins | sample Lox_Sample_35_FD_206713 | JGI IMG/M metagenome (GOLD analysis project Ga0335081, IMG submission 206713) | Soil microbial communities from Loxahatchee National Wildlife Refuge, Florida, United States - Lox_Sample_3.5 | ecosystem: Environmental > Terrestrial > Soil > Wetlands | place: USA... | reverse complement strand
GTAGAACATGGCCCGGCCCATCTCCTCCTCGGTCCAGGTGATCGGCTCGAAGTCCGGGTCGACCCAGTAGCCGCCGGTGAAGACCTCGTTCCTGTTGCCGACCGGGTCGAAGAAGTAGACGGTGTAGCCCCGGGTGACGCCGTGCCTGGTCGGTGCCACGTCGATGGTGACGCCGTTGAAGGCCAGCAGGTCGGCGGCCTCGCGGACCGCGTTCCAGTCGTCGAGCCAGAAGGCGAAGTGGTGCAGGGCGCCGTTCGGGCCGGTGACGATGGCGATGTCGTGCGGGGTGTGCGAGCGCTCCAGCCAGGTGGCGAGCTGGTGGCCGTCGTTGGCGAGGATCTGTTCGGTCAGCCGGAATTCGAGCACGTCACGGAAGAAGGCGGTGGCGCCGTCGACGTCCTCGGCCATGATGAAGATGTGGTCGAGACGGGGCGGCGCGATGCCGACCAGGTTGGCCGGGCGGGGCGGCGGGTTGGTCAGCGGCAGCATGTTGCCGACCTTCTCCATGCCGTAGACCAGCTCGACCAGGTGGCCCGAGGGCGCCTCGAACCTGATGGCCTCGCCCCAGCCCGGGCCGAGTTCGGCCCTGGCGAAGCGCTTTACGTTGATGCCGGCCTTTTCCACCCGGCCGGCGTAGTAGTCGAGGTCTTCCCGCTCGGCCACCTTGAACGACATGTGGTCCAGGCCGTAGGTGGGCGCCTGGCGGAGCACGACGCTGTGGTGCTCGTGCTCGTCCCAGCACTTCAGGAACACCCGGCCCTCGTCGTGGGCGACCTCGATGAGGCCGACCACCTCGGTGTAGTAGGCGGTGCACAGCTCCAGGTCGGGAACCCTGACCTCCACGTGCTGCAGGCGCAGGATGCGGTCGCTCATGGTGTCTCCCGTTTCAGGTGTGGAAGCTGAGGAAGCGCTGGCTGATGACGTTCTCGTAGTAGAACAGCCCGCGGCCGAACTGGTCCTCGGTCCAGGTGATGCTCGGGAAGTCCGGGTCCGGGCGGTAGCCGCCGGTGAACACCTCGTTCCTGATGCCCAGCGGGTCGAAGAAGTAGATGGTGTTGCCGCGGGTCACGCCGTGCCGGGTCGGGCCCTGGTCGATCTGCACGCGGTTGAAGGCCAGGATGTCGGCGGCCTTGCGGACCTGGTCCCAGTCGTCGAGCCAGAAGGCGAAGTGGTGCAGGGCGCCGTTCGGGCCGTTGACGATGGCGATGTCGTGCGGGGAGTGGCTGCGTTCCAGCCACACGCCGAGCTGGTGGCCGTTGGCGTCCAGGACCTGTTCGGTCATCCGGAAGCCGAGGGTTCTCTGGAAGAACGCGGCCGCCTCGCCGACCTCCTCGGCGTTGATCAGCATGTGGTCCAGCCGCGGCGGCGCGATGCCGGGCAGGCCGGGCGGCGGCACCGGTGCGGGGTTCAGCTTGCCGAGCAGGCCGCCGGTCTTGTGGAGGTCGTAGACCAGCTCCATGGTCTGCCCGGACGGGATCGTGAACCTGATCGACTCGCCCTGGCCCACGGCCTCGTTCCTGCTGACCCGCCGCACCTGGCAGCCGTACGCTTCGACGGCCTTTTCCAGCTCGGCGAGGTCGTCCTCCTGCTCGACCCGGAAGCTGAACAGGTCGAGCCCGGTGCGCGGGTCGTAGCGGAGCCGGATCGAGTGGTGGTCCTCCTCGTCCCAGCATTTGAGATAGACGGTGTCCTCGCCGCGCTCGGCCAGCTGCAGGCCGAGCACCTCGGTGTAGTAGGCGGTGGACAGCTCGAGGTCGGGGGTCCGGACGTCGACGTGGGCAAGGCGCAGGATTCCCACGGTGCCTCCCGGGGATGTGTCGAGGCTTGACGGCTCGAACATACCTCGCCTACTGTTCCAGATAAAGATGCGGTGTTCCATATAGAGGAACGCTGTTGATGCTGGCTGTGGTGAGGCCGCTCCGATGTCGACGCCGGAACAGATGCGCGCGGCCGTCGCGCAGTACGTCGAGGAGATCCACGGTGCCTACGTGGCGCAGGCGCTGACCTTCCCGGCTGCCGTCCGCGGCCGGATGCCGCTGCTGGCGCCGGGGCCGCTGACCGTGGCGGCGGTGGCGGCCCGCAACCTGCACGTGCTGGCCACGCGGGACTCGCTCGGGCCGGTGCACGGGCAGGAGGTGGAGGTCCCCGGCTCGGTGGAGGGGCTTTCCTGGACGCTGCGGTTCTTCGACTCCGTGGTGCTGCCCGAGCTCGCGCTGATCGACGAGTCGGACGGGCCGGCGTTCGGCGAGGTGCGGCACGCGCTGGGGGTGGGGACCGTGGTGTACCACTTCGTGGCCTCACCCGGTTCGGGGCTGTCGGCGCATAACGCGGCCCACGTGGGCACTGGCCTGGCGGGCGGGCACTCGGCGGCGGCGCGGGACTTCGAGACGATCCGCAGCCGGGTGCGCGGCCGGGAGGACCTGGTGGACGAGATGGCCGGCGCGGCGGCGGCCGGGCTGGTCCGGGCGCACGCCATGCTGGCCGCCGCGGTCATGCCGCACAACGCCGCGCTTTCCGCGCTGGCCTCACAGCCGCGGCCTGATCCGGACGCGGTACGGCGCGAGCTGCTGGCCGCGGTCGGCGGGCGGACGCAGTGGGAGCCCCCGGCGTGACCGCCGACGCCGCTGGGGGGCTCGGGCCCGCCGCCGCAGGCGGCCAGGCCAGCAGGGTCGTCCCCCCCGGAGCCAGCAGAGCCCCGCAGGGCGGGCTTTCTACCGTGCGCAACGCGGCCCGGCTGCTGAAGGTGTTCCGGTCCCGCGAGGCCGATCTCGGCGTCTCGGAGCTGGCCCGGCGGCTGGGCCTGGGCAAGAGCACGGTGCACCGGCTGCTCACCACGCTGGCCGCCGAGGGGCTGATCGAGCAGGATCCGCGCACCGGCGGCTACCGGCTCGGCATCGTGATGTTCGAGCTGGGCGAGGCGGTCCGGGTGCACCTGGACCTGCACGCCGCGGTGGGCCCGGTGCTCGGCGAGCTGCGCGCCCAGACCGGGGAGTCATCCCAGGTCGGAGTGCTCGACGGGCACGAGGTCGTGTACGTGGACCGGCTGGAGAGCGCGCACTCGCTGCGGCTGTTCACCGAGACCGGGCGGCGGGTGCCGGTGCACTGCACCTCGTCGGGAAAGGTACTGCTCGCTTACCTGCCCGAGGCGCGGCGGCAGGCCGTGCTGCGCTCCGCGCCGCTGACGGCGCTGACGCCGCACACGATTACGTCTCGTGAGCAGCTCGAGGCCGAGCTGGACCGGGTGCGCCGCCGCGGCTGGGCCGAGGCCGTCAACGAGCGCGAGATCGGCGTGGCGTCCATCGCGGCGCCGGTGCGCGACGTCACCGGCGAGGTGGTCGCCGCGATCAGCATCGGCGTCCCGCTGGCCCGGTGCAGCGTGATGGCGCTGCGCAGGCTGGCGCCTACGATCATGGAGGCGGCCGAGGCGGCGTCGCGCCGGCTCGGCTGGTCCGGTGAATTGCGACAGCAGAGGGAAGGGTGACCCAGGGATGCCGTTGACCGACGTGCCCGGCAAGGCCAGGGCGCTGTACGAGGCCCGCCGGACCCGGCAGCCGATCGAGCCGTTCACCGACGCCGATCCCGACCTCGGCATGGCCGACGGCTATGCGGTGCAGCAGGAGCTGGCCGGGATGCTGCTGGCCGAGGGCGACAGCATCGTCGGCTACAAGGTCGGGCTGACGTCCAAGCCCATGCAGAAGATGATCGGGGTCGACCAGCCCGACTACGGGCCGGTGCTGGCCTCCACGGTCTACGCGGACGGCGACACGGTGCCGGCCAGCGCCTTCATCCAGCCGAAGATCGAGGCCGAGATCGCGTTCGTGCTCGGGGCGCCGCTGGCCGGGCCGGGGGTGACCGTGCTGGACGCCCGGCGGGCGATCGCCGGGATGACCGCCGCGGTGGAGATCGTCGACTCCCGGTTCGCCGACTGGCGGATCAGGCTGGCCGACACGATCGCCGACCTGGCCTCCAACGGGGCGGTGGCGGTCTCGAGCCGGGTGGTCCCCTTGGCAGGCCTGGATCCGCGGCTGATCGGGATGGTGCTGACCCGGCAGGGCGAACTGGCGGACACCGGCGCCGGCGCGGCCGCGCTCGGCGACCCGGTCCGGGTGGTGGCCTGGCTCGCCAACACGCTCGGCGAGATGGGCGCCAAGCTCGAAGCCGGGCACCTGGTCATGACCGGGGCGCTGCACGCCGCCGTGCCGATGCGGGCCGGGGACGTGTTCCGCGCCGACTTCGACCGCCTCGGCCCTGTCACTGTCCGCGTCGTGGAGTAAAGGTAGCGATGGTTATGACTTTTGACGCTTCTGAGGTGGCGGCGCGGCTGGCCAAGGCGCGCGCCGACCGGGTGGCGGTCGACTCGATGTCCGCGTCGATCGACGGCTTCGACCTCGCGGCGGGCTACGAGGTGCAGCGGCTGCTGCGGCGCGAGGCCGGCCCGCTGGCCGGCTGGAAGCTCGGCGTGACCTCCCGCGCGAAGCAGGCCCAGGTCGGGGTGCACGAGCCGGTCCGCGGCTACCTGGCCGCTGGTGACGGTCTGGACCTGGGTGCGCCGCTGGTCGTGGCCGAGCACATCCAGCCGCGGGCCGAGCCGGAGATCGTGTTCATCATGGGCGCCGACCTGTCCGGCCCTTCGGTCACCTCGTCGGCCGTGCTGGCGGCCACCGCCTCGGTGGCGGTCGGCATCGAGGTGCTCGACTCCCGGTACACGGACTACAAGTTCACCATGCCGGACGTGGTCGCGGACAACACCTCCGCGGGGCGCTACCTGGTGGGTTCGGCCGTCCCGGCGGCAGGCCTGGACCTGCGGCTGATCGGGGTGGTGCTGGAGCACAACGGCGAGGTGGCGGCGACCGCGGCGGGCGCCGCGGCGCTTGGCCACCCGGCGGGCGCGGTAGCCTGGCTGGTCCGCTCGCTGGCCGCGGAGAACGAGGGGCTGCGGGCCGGGGACATCGTGCTGTCCGGCGGGCTCACCGCAGCCGTGCCGGTCAAGGCCGGCGACGTGGTGACCGTGACCGCCGACCGGCTCGGCAGCGTCGAGCTCGGGTGCGTATGAAGGGACCGAACGAGCCCGGCACATCAGCCCTGGTACCGCTCGACCGCCCGGCGGGCCGGACGCAGTGGGCCTTCTCGCACGCCGGGAGGTCCTTCGCGGTCTTCGAGGTAGGCGGGGAGCTGCACGTCACCGACGGAGCCTGCCCGCACAATGGCGGCCCGCTGGCCGAGGGCCTGGTCCGCGACGGCGTCGTCACCTGCCCGTGGCACTGGTACGGCTACGAGCTGGCCACCGGCCGGTGCCGGACGACGGCGGGATACGAGCTGCGGCGGTACCCGGTGGTCCTGGTCGGCGGCAGGCCGCACGCGTCGATCCCGCCCGCCGGGCCGGCCCGGAGCTGGTCGCAGATCCTGCGGGCGCACGCCCGGGGAGACACTGATGAAAGACCCGGTTAGGCTGCTCCGCCGGATCGCGGTCAGTGTCGCGGGCACGGTGATCCTCGCCGTCGGCGTGGTGCTCCTGGTGGCACCCGGGCCTGGCCTGGTGGTCATAGGGCTGGCGCTGGCCGTGTTCGCCATCGAGTATCAATGGGCCAGGCGCCATCTTGCCGCCGTCCAGGAACGCGCTCGTTCGGCGGCCCTCAAGGCGGCGGCCAGCCGCGTGGCCACAGCCTCCGCCGTCCTTTTCGGCATCGGCGCCATCGGCCTCGGCGTCGTGCTGGTCTTCACCGACCTGCTGCCGTTTTCCGGCACGGGAACCGGCGTGGGCGTCGCCGTCGGCGGCCTGACCGTGCTGGCGACCATGGCCTACAGCGTCCGGGAATTGCGGCAGGCTAAGAAGGCCGGGGAGAACGAGGACGCTGAAGAGAACGAAGACGCCGAATAGGCCCGGCGGCGCCAGGGCGAGGCGAATATCACGGAGCCCGGATGATCCGGGCTCAGGCGGCCTGCTCGCCGGTTTCGAGTATGCAGCGCAGCCGCCGGAGCCCGTAATAGACCCGGGTCCGCAAGGTACCGGGCGTAACGCCGAGCTCGGCGGCAACGTCGGCGTAGGGACGATCGCGCAGGACCGTCTCGACCACCGCGTCCCGGTGGTGGGCGCCGATGCTGGACAGGGCCTCCCGCAGCTGGGAGCGCAGGATCAGCAGGTCGATGTCGCTGAGGCCGGCAGCGGGTGCGTTCTCGTCGGCCGACCCGGCCGCCAGCGGGGGGCGCCGGACGCGCGCCTTGACCATGTCGACCGCGGTGTTCGCGGTGATGACGAGGAGCCAGTTCGCCAGCGGTCCGCCCGCGGGATCGAACGAAGAGCAGGCCCGCCAGGCCCGGAGGAAGGCTTCCTGAACCACATCCTCGGCGAGGTCGGGGTCCACGACGATCCGGCGAGCGCGGGCGAGCATACGAGCGTGATAGGCATCGTGCGCGGCGGCCATGCCGAGCTCGGTGCAGAGCCGGGCGCATCCGTCAGGACTGCAGGTGTCGTCGGTGCCAGTTGCGGTCACCGCTTTGGCGTTCATGACCCGAGCGTCCCGCCGAGGCCCCGGCTGCCTCATCGGTGGGCGCTGCCTATTCACATCGCCGCGCCTGCCTATCCATAAGGCGGGCAGGGCCACATGGGATGCCGTGAACGCGGGGGCCTGCCGCGGCGTACCCCACGTGTTGCCGGACTGCACGGAGCGGAGAGATGAATCCCCAGCCACGGTTGTGGTGGACGTTCGCGATCACGTCACTGGCCCTGTTCATGTTCACGCTGGACAGGCTGGTGGTGGCGATCGCGCTCCCGGCCATCCGCACCGGCCTCGGCGCCCAGGTGGCCGGCCTGGAGTGGACGGTGAACGCCTACACGCTCAGCTTCGCGGTGCTGCTGCTGACCGGCGGCGCGCTGGGCGACCGGTTCGGGAGACGCCGGATGTTCACCGTCGGCGTAGCGGTCTTCACGGCGGGATCGGCGGCCGCCGCGCTCGCACCGACGATCGGCGCGCTGGTGGCGGCCCGGGCGGTGCAGGGGGTGGGCGGTGCGCTCCTGGTGCCGCTGACCCTGACGATGCTCTCGGCGGTGACACCACCCGCGCGCCGCGGCGCCGTGCTCGGGGCATGGGGCGGGATCGGCGGGCTGGGCGTGGCACTCGGCCCGCTGGCGGGTGGCGCGCTGACCGGCAGCGTCGGCTGGCGCGCCATCTTCTGGCTGAATGTTCCGGTGGGCCTGGTGGTGATGGCCCTGGCCCGGCTGCGGCTGGCGGAGACCTACGGTCCGCGGCGGAGACTCGACCTGGCCGGTGTCGTACTGGGCAGCGCCGGACTGTGCGGCGTGGTCTGGGCGGTGGTCCGCGTCGGAGCCGCGGGGTGGGCGAGCACCGAGGTGCCACTCGCGCTGGGTGGCGGGGTGGTGCTGCTGGTGTTGTTCGTCATCTGGGAGATGCGGACGCCGGCCCCGATGCTGCCGATGCGCTTCTTCCGGAACCGGGCGTTCACGATCGGCGGGCTGGCCGCGCTCATGATGTACTCCGCCATGTTCGGCGCACTGTTCCTGATAGCTCAGCTGTTGCAGGTCGGGATGGGCGCGACGCCGCTGCAAGCGGGCCTGCGCGCGCTGCCGATGGCCATCATGCCCATGCTGCTCACCCCGGCGGGCGGTGCTATCGCGGACCGCGTCGGCTTCCGCCCGCTGATGATCTGCGGCCTGGCGATGGAGGCGATCGCCCTGGGCTGGCTCGCCGTCGCGGTGACGCCGGCGGTGTCCTACGGTTTCCTGGTTCCAGCCCTGGTGCTGGCCGGCACCGGGAGCGCGATGTTCTTCGCGCCCATGGCGACCGCGATGCTGTCGGCCGTCGCGCCGCAGGAGCATGGCCAGGCCTCCGGCGCGGCCACGGCGATCCGCGAACTGGCGGCCGTGTTCGGGGTGGCGGTGCTGGGCCTGGTCTTCGGCGGGCACGGCGGATATGCGTCGCGCGCGGATTTCGTCGACGGGTTCGTTCCCGCGATGTGGCTAGCCGCGGGGCTGGCCGCGGCCGGCGTGCTGGCCGCTGCCGCCCTGCCGCGCGCTCTGCCGGGCGCGGCGGCAGAGACGCACGAGCCGATCGGGCACCCGGCCGCGCGCGGCCGGGTGCCCGGACACGAGCTGACGATCCCGCCTCGCCTGGCCCATTATCCTGGGCGTTCCCGCGGATCGCGGTCTTACCGATCCGGCGGCCCCGTGGGAGAATAACGCACGTGATGCCGTACCTGCTGGAACGGCAGGTAGAGCTGCAGGTGCTCAGCACGGCGGTCGAGCGCGCCGGCACGGGGCGGGGATCGGCCGTGCTGGTGCTCGGCGAGGCTGGCATCGGCAAGACCAGCCTCGTGCACGCTTTCCTGTCCGCGACGGCTGGCCGAGCGCGGGTCCTCGCAGGGGCGTGCGAGGATCTTCTCACCCCGCGCGCCCTGGGTCCGCTGCGAGATGCGGTCCGCTCGGCCGCGGGCGGTCCGCTCGCCACGGCGCTGTCCCCTCGCGCCGATCCGGATCTCGTGTTCCCGGCCGTGTGCGACGAACTGGCCTCGCCGCCATCGCCCGCCATGCTCGTCATCGAAGACGCCCACTGGGCCGACGGCGCGACCCTCGATGTGCTGCGCTACCTCGGTCCCCGGGTGCGCGATCTGCCCGCGGTGCTGCTGATGACCTACCGCGACGACGCCCTGGCCCGGGACCATCCGCTGCGCGGCCTGCTCGGCGTGCTCGGCAGCACGGCGGCCACCCGGTTGCGGCTGACCCGGCTCACCGCGGACGCGGTCCGCGAACTGGCCGCCTCGACGGACATCGATCCTGGCGAGCTGTTCCGGCTCACCGGCGGCAACCCGTTCTTCGTCACCGAGGTGCTCGCCAACCCGTGTGAAATCGTGCCGCCGACGGTCGTTGACGCGGTGCTGGCCCGGGTGCGCAGCTTGAGCCCGCCGGCCCAGACCGCTCTGGACCGGCTGGCGGTGATCCCGTCCGGCGCCGAGGTGGACCTGCTGCGCGTGCTGGTCGGCGACCTGGCACCGGTCGCGGAGGCCGAGCGCGCCGGCGTCGTGGAGGTACGCGGTGACGTGGTCGCCTTCCGGCACGAACTTGCCCGCCGGGCCGTCGCGGAATCGCTGCCGGCCAGCGTCCGGCTGGAACTGAACGCCGACGTGCTGCGCGCCCTGCTCACGCGTCCGGATCGCGATCCGTTCCGGGTCCTGCACCACGCGGTGGAGGCCGGCGACGACGCTGCCGTCATCAGGCACGGCGAGGCGGCCGCACGGGAGGCCAGGCGGGTCGGCGCGCACCCGCAAGCGGCGGCCTGCTACGCCCAGGTCCTGGCCCGCGGGCACCGGCTGCCGACCGCACGGCGGGCTGCTCTCGGCGAGGCGTACTCATGGGCGCTGTCCAACAGCAACCAGCTGCATTTCGCGGTGGCCGCGGCCGCGACGGCCGCCGAGCTCTGGCAACAGCACGGTGACGACCGGCGGCTCGTCCGGGCCCTGGTCACCCTCTCCCGGCAGCAGTGGCTGACCGAGCGCCCCGCCGCCGCGCGGGTGTCGGCCGAGCGCGCGCTCGAGCTGGCCCGGCCGCTCGGGGACAGCTACCAGAGTGCGCTCGCCACGGGCAACCTCGGCGGGCTGCTCGTCGTCATCGACCGGGAAGAGGAGGGACTGCCGTACCTGGATGAAGCGATGGACATCGCCGGACGCTGCGGCGCCGTCAGCGTGGCCGCGCTGATGCGCAACTACCGGGGCTCCGCGCGGCTGCAGCTGGGCGACGTCAGCGGGCGCGAGGACCTGCTGCGCAGCGTGGCGGAGGCGAACGAGCTGGGCAACCACGAGTTCGTCATGCGGGCTTACTACAACCTCACCGAGGGCCTGTGGCGGCTCGGTGAGTATCGTGAGGCGCTCGGCTACCTCGAGCAGGGGGAGCACTTCGGCCGGGACACGGACTTCCGCGTCTACGGCTACATGTTCGCCGCGCGCCGGTGCCGGCTGGCGCTGATGCGCGGCCAGTGGGTGGAGGCCGAGGCCGGGCTGCGGGACCTGCTGGACGGACAGGACGATCCCGGCATGATCGGCCGTGAGACGGTTCCCACCCTGGCCCGGGTACTGGTCCGGCAGGGCAGCGCGGATGCCCCGGAGTGGCTCGCGCTGGCGGCCCGCCACACGGCGGGGGCGGATGTGCTGGAGTGGCTGGTGCCGACTGGCCTCGCGCACATCGAGCACGCGTGGCTGACCGGCGGCCACACGCAGGCCGGGCCCTACCCGGAATTGCTGCTGGAACGCACGGACCGTCCCGGCACGCTCGCGTGGCGCGGCGAACTGCTGGTGTACCTGCGCCGGCTCGGCTATCTGGCTGAGCCCTTCCCTGGCTGTCCGGAGCCGTACGCCTCGGCGCTGCGGGGAGACTGGCGGTCGGCCGCACAGGCGTGGCTGAGCCACGGCGACCCGTACGAGCATGCCATCGAGCTCGCCGAATCGGGCCAGGTCGAGCCCACCCTCAAGGCGCTGACGACCCTCGACGGCCTCGGCGCCAAGCCCGCGGTGGCCATCGTGCGGCGCCGTCTGCGGAACCTGGGTGTCACCCGGCTGCCGCGCCGGCCGCAGCCGGGCACGCTGACCAACCCCGCGGGGCTGACCGACCGCCAGCTGGAGATCCTGCGACTGGTCGCAACCGGGCTGTCCAACGCCGAGATCGCGGAGCGGCTGGTGCTATCGCCCCGGACCGTGGACCACCATGTCTCCGCCATCCTGCAGAAGCTCGGCGTGCCCACGAGGCGCGACGCCGCGGTCCGGGCCGCCGAATTCGAGAGCAAGCTTCACGGCGCGGAGTGATCTGAGGAATTCTTTTGCGCGTGGCGTGAACATTCACCCTTGACGTGTCGTGCCCTTGGCGTCAGCCACTACGACACGAAGGACACAGCGTCATGTCAGTACCCGACACCGCCGTACCGGCACCGCAGAATGCGCTGCTGCTCGTTCGCGACGCGGTGCCAGCGGACTATCCGGCGATCCGCGACGTGGTGATCGCTGCGTACCGCCAATACGCCGACCTGATCACCCAGGACATCTTCTCGCCCTACCTGGCCGACGTGCTCGACCTGGAAACGCACGCTCATCACGGCCGGCTGTTCGTCGTCGAGGTAGACGAACAGATCAGGGGGTTCGCGGCGTTCTACCCGGACGCCACGGTCCAAGGGGTCGGCTGGCCGCCCGGCTGGGCCAGCGGACGCGCGCTTGCCGTCCATCCGGCGGCCCGCGGCCATGGTGTCGCGCGCGCGCTGCTGGCCACGGCCGAGCGCCTGGCGCGAGAGGCCGGGGCGCCGGTCTTCGCGTTCCACACGTCCAGCTTCATGACCGGCGCCATTTCCCTGTACGAGCGACTCGGCTACCTCCGGGCACCGGAGTTCGACTACAACCTGGCCGCCCGCTACAGCCGATTCGGCGCCAAGCCGATCATGTCGTTCGCCTACCTCCGCCACCTGACCGGCATGCGCGCGCACGCCGATGGCGCGCGACAGGCCTGTTGCGCTTAACACCAATTCCGCATCTCATCCTTGGAGGAATCGATGACCACCCGCACCCGTACTCGGCGGGCCAGCGCGCCCGCCTACTACCTGGGCCGTCCCGCCGGCCTCTGGCTGGCCGCGCTGGCGCCGCGGTCCACGGCTCGCAGATCACCTCGCGCGTCGTTCGCCAGCCGCGATGCGATGCTCATCTCTGAACAGCACACGAGGTGACGAGACATCCGGGCGCAGGCGCAGGCGTTGCCCGACGCCTGCGCCTACCCGCGGGCGGCCGGGGTCAGGATGTCGCCGACCGCCTCCACCAGGAGCGTCATCTCGTAGGCGACCTGGTCCATGTCGCACTCCGGCGCGGCGAGCACGGCCAGGCTGGAGCCGCCGCTGACCGTCTTCACCACCATCAGCCCGCGTTCCATCTCAACCAGGGCCTGGATCACCGCCCCGCCCTCGAACATCCGCGCCGCCCCCTCTGTGAGGCCGGTCAGCCCGGAGGTGATGGCGCACAGCTGTCCGACCCGGTCGGGCGGGATCGCGTCGGAGACCGCCACCGGCACCCCGTCGGATGACACGACGACCGCGTGCGCGACATCGGAGACCCGTTCGGTGAAGTCGGTGACCAGCCAGTCCAGGCTGGGGTTCAGCTCGGCCGGGTTACGCAACGCCCGCTCCCTTCCTCCGGCACCGCATCATCCGTCCGCCGGCTCCCTGACACGGGGAGCGGCCGCGTTCTCCGCCCGGCGGGTCCCCCGCTGCAACCCCGCGAGGCGGTTGCGGGCGGCGTCCGCCGACCGCTGCGCCCCGGCCGGGGCCGGGTGATCGCCGGGCGGCGCCTGGCGTCCGCCGCCGGGCGGCGCCTGGCGTTCGGCGATCGACCCCGGCACGATGTTGGCCCGCGGAATGCGCTGCGGCAGCCCGGCGGTGGTGAGCTGGCCGCGCACGGGCGTGACCGCCGATTCCGCGGCGCGCCATCCGGCATCGGCCGGCGAATCCCAGTTCGCCGGGGTCCACGCGCCGGCCTGCTCCGCGCTTCCCGTCCCGTCGGCGGGCACTTCGCCGCGGAACCAGCCGGGCACCGCCGGCTCGCTGATCGGTACCGTATCCGCCTCGCGGGGCGGCGGCGCGGTATCCGCCGGGCCGCCCGCCATCTTCCGGGCGGACCGGTGCCGGCCGAACGCGTACCAGCCGCCGCCCATGCTGGTGGCCTCCTCCGGCAGCCTCGTGACCTGCGCTCCAGCCCAGCCGGGGGTCGCGTCGCCCGCCGCGGTGATGAGCATCTCCGGAACCCAGACCAGGGCGGTCAGCCCGCGCGGGACGGCCGGGCGCAGCCGCACCCGCACGCCATGCCGCGCCGCCAGGTGCGCCACCGCGAACAGGCCCATATGCCGGGATACCGACACGTCGGCGACGGGCGGGTTGTCCAACTGCCAGTTGAGCTGCGCCAGCCGGTCGGCGGGGATGCCGATGCCGCTGTCGGTGACGTCGAGGAGTATCCCGCCGGTGCTCAGGTGCTGGCCGGTGACGCGGATCGGGCTGTCGCCCGCCGAGAACAAGGTCGCGTTCTCGATGATCTCGGCGAGCAGGTGGACGACGTCGCTGACGGCCTGACCCGATATGGCGACGTTCGTCTGGATGTTGAGCAGGACCCGGTTGTACTGCTGGATCTCGGAGACGGCGGCGCGCACCACATCGGTCAGGGCGACTGGCTCCGCCCGCTTGCGCGTCGGCTCGTGGCCGGCCAGCACGAGCAGGTTCTCTGAATGGCGGCGCATGCGCGTGACCAGGTGGTCCATCGTGAACAGGTTCGACAGCCGACCGGGATCATCCTCCCGCTGCTCCAGCGAATCGATCACCCGCGCCAGCCGTTCCAGCAGCGACTGGCTGCGCCTGGACAGGCTGACGAATATCGCGTTCATGTTGTTCCGCAGCATCGCCTCGTTGGCCGCCAGCCGCACCGCCTCCGTGTGCACCTGGTCGAACGCGCGCGCGACCTCGCCTATCTCGTCGGAGGAATGCACGCTCACCGGCACCACGCCCAGGCCGGCCGTCATATCCTCGGCGTCGCTGAGCTCGCGCACTTTCTCCGGCAGCCGTACGCTCGCGATCTCCAGCGCGTCGGACCGCAGGACCCGCAGCGGGCGCACCATGGACCGGGCCACGATGAGCGTGGCGACCAGTGCCAGGAACAGCAGCGCCAGCGAAAGGAGGATGGTGAGCAGCGCCGACCGCTGGGCTCCCTGCTGCAGCGCCTGGCTCTGCGCGACCGCGGAGGCGGCCAGCCGTTCCTCTACGATGCGCATGCGGTCGATGGTGCTGGTCATCGACGTGTACCACTGGCTCGCCGAGACGCTCGCCACATCCGGGGTGTTGGAGTCGACCATCAGCTGCTCCACGACCTCGGCCAGGTCCATGGGCGGGCCGGTCACCGTGTTGTCGTACAGATTCTGCTCGGCGAGCGTGGCGGATGCCTCGAACGCCGACTGGTCGCTGTCCTCCTGGGCCTGGGCGGCGGTCAGCGCGTCCGGTGCCCCGAGTTCGAACTGCCGTTCGATCAGCGCGGCATAGAGGAGGGCGCGCTGCTGGGAGGCGTCGTCCTTCATCCCGGACAGCGAGTTGAGCGTCCGGACGGTGTCCGCCAGCACGGAGTTGGCGCTGTCCTGGGCGATCTCGTCGTTGAAGCCCAGCAGCTCGCTGATCGTGGTCGAGTACTCGGTGATCAGCGGCAGCGCCTCCGGTTCGTTGCCCGCCGCGGTGGCGCGCAACCCGGGCAGGTCGCTGAGCCTGGCCAGCACCACGCCCGCCTTGGCCTGGGTCGCGGCCGGGTAAGCGGCGCCGATTCCGTTCGCCATGCTCCCCACCCGCGCGGCCCAGGCGTCGGTGACCGCGTACTGCCTCTGCAGCTGCGTGAACCGGGCCGCCGGCCTCCCGGCCGCGACGTACCCGGCGGTGAGGTCGCGCTCGTCCTCCAGCGCCTGCACCAGGCCGGTGACCTGCTGGCCGAGCAGCGCCAGTTGCCTGACCTGGCCGAACTGGCTGGCGGTGCCGTCCGCGGCGGCCACCCGCAGGCCGCCGAAGATCAGGCCCATCATGGTCGGTATCACGATGAGGGCGATCAGCCGCCAGGTCACCCGCCAGTTGCGCAACGCCAGGGCCGAGCCTGCCGGGGACCGGCGCGGCAAGGACGGATCGACGGAGAAGACCGCCGGTAGCTCGACGTCAGGCGCCTGGTGACCCATCGCTCGTGCCCTCGCTGGTAGAGACCTCTGACCTGAAAATCCTCGCTAGCAGGAATTACCTGCGGAAATAGACGATCGGTGCTCGTTTTCATTTGGCGAGAACTGGGGTGGCCACGTCCGGCGCCGTTCTGGGTGCAACGTGGCCTGATGGCCACACACAATAAACCAACGGCACGCAAAATACGGGGCGATATCCCGACGGATCGGGACATTAATGACATAGCACAATTTTTATCCCTATCAGCCCGGCGGCGGACACAAATGAGCGCCGGGCGCCGCCGCCGGCCGCTCCTGGAAGATCACCGGCGTGCGGACCGCGGGGACATAGGTGAAGTCGCATCCGGCTCCGGTCCGGCGCGACCGCATGGCTTCATGATCCGCATGATCCGTGCGAGATGTTTCCAGGTTATTACGTGGGTCGTGCGGTCCGGGCCGGGCTGAACTGTGCCCGGCACGGGGCCGTAGTTAACGGTTGGGAGCTGAGGGACGTGGCAGGAGACAGGAAAGGGGAGCTGATCAGATGGCTGATGGTCATGGCAGGCTCGCGGCCCCGGGCAGGCACACGCGCCGGCCGGGGCGGGCCGGGCTGCGCCGGGCTTCCCTGGCGGCGCTGATCATGCTGGTGGTCCAGTACGGCCTGGGCATCTTCCTGAACCTCTACGTCGCCATCCCGGCCTCCGACGCGCACGCCAGCATCTTCGGCGAGATCGCCACCGCGCCACTGGCGCTGACCGTCCACGCGCTGCTCGGCCTCGCCCTGACCGGGACCGCGATCATGCTGGTGGTCCGGGCCATCGGCGTGCGGGACCGGCTGCTCGCGACGCTGGCGGCGGCCGGCCTGATGGCCATCGGCGGCGCATTCCTGGCCGGCGAGATGTTCGTGCGCAACGGCCAGGACAGCGCGTCGCTGGCGATGGCCATCCTGACCGGGGTGGCGCTGCTGTGTTACATCGGCACGCTGGTGCTGGCCAGCGCGGCCCAGCGGCAGGCCGCCCGCCCGCAACCGTACCCCGCCGCCACGGCCGCACCCCGGCCCGCGACTGGTCCCCGGCCCGCGACTGGTCCCCGGCCCGCGACCGGTCACCGGCCCGCGACCGCGCCCCGGCCCCGCCCGGCGTATCCCGCCCCCTGGCCCGCATCCCCGGCGCCCGCCTACCCGGCCCGGGAGAACTGGCACGCCCCGCCGCCCGGGGAGTCCACCGGCTCCTGGTTCGTGCGGGAATAGAGGTGGTCCCGTGGCTGTCCGGGACGGGGCGCTGCAGGCGGCCTCGGTCGTCCCCTACGCGCTGCTGCCGGCCGCCTGGCCCGTCGTCGCGGCGCGCGCCGCGGCCGGCGTCGCCACCGGCCGGTTGTTCAAGCCGCTGGCCGCGATCTCCAGCGCCTTGCCGACGTAGACGCGGTAGCCGAGGTCGGGGCGGTAGCCGTGGATCTCGGGGGTGTCCAGGCTGCGCATGAAGGACAGGATCTCCGGGGTGAACACCTGGCCGGGCACCAGCACGGGGTAGCCGGGCGGGTAGGGCGTGACGTAGGTGGTGGACACGACCTGCTCGCCGTTCTCCACCCGCTGCTCGACCTCCTCCTGCTTGAGGTACTCGCAGTAGCTGTCGTTGTAGGACAGGTAGAAGGCGCGCCGCACGTCGCCCTCCGGGGTAGGCAGCCCGGTAGCGTCCTGGAAGCTGGGATGGAAGCCGCTGAAGTCGGGCAGCGGCGCCGACGGCGCGGTCAGCCGCAGCACGGCGCGCTCGTGCTCGGCCCGCTCGGCCGGGCTCATGTCCGTCAGCTGGGCCTCCAGGTCGCGGGCGATGGTCACGAGCACCTCGATCAGGTAGGCCACCGAGCTGCGGGTG
>Ga0335081_10008376_pt1 | contig 16576 bp, 17 predicted proteins | sample Lox_Sample_35_FD_206713 | JGI IMG/M metagenome (GOLD analysis project Ga0335081, IMG submission 206713) | Soil microbial communities from Loxahatchee National Wildlife Refuge, Florida, United States - Lox_Sample_3.5 | ecosystem: Environmental > Terrestrial > Soil > Wetlands | place: USA... | reverse complement strand
CGCGCGCTTCATCGCCCGGCGAAAGGCGACGCGGTTCTGCAGCTGCTCGGCGATCGACTGCGCGACCAGGCGCGCGTCGAGCTCGGGTCGCTTGATCTCGAGGATGTTCACCTTGACCTGCTTGCCGGTGATCCGGTGCAGGTCGCGGCGCAGCTGGTCGACCTCCGACCCGGACTTGCCGATCACGATCCCGGGCCGAGCGGTGTGGATGTTGACCTCGACCTCGTTCTGGTTCTTGCGAATCGTGATGTCCGACAGTCCGGCGTGCGAAAGCCGCCCGACGATGTGCTCCCGGATCTGTGTGTCCTCATGGAGGAAGTCCGCGAACTGGCGCTCGTTGAACCAGTTCGACTTCCAGTCGTGGATGTAGCCCACGCGGAGCGACTCGGGATGAACTTTTTGACCCATATCTGTGACTAGTCCTTCGGCGTGAGCAAGATCGTGAGGTGGCTGGTGCGCTTGCGGATCCGCGTCGCCCGGCCCATCGCGCGGGGCCGGAAGCGCCTGATCGTCGGACCCTCGTCAGCGTGGACCGCCTTCACATAAAGGTCCTCGCCCACGAGCTCGTGGTTGTTCTCAGCGTTAGCCACCGCCGACTCGAGCAGTTTGCTCCAGTCGCGCGCGACTGCACGCGAGGTGTGAGCGAGGATAGCTCGCGCTTCCTCAACACTCTTTCCGCGGATGTGATCGCACACCAGCCGCGCCTTCCGGGCCGAGGACCGCACGTACTTCGCCTGCGCCCGGACCACAACATCCCGCCGCTCGCCCGGGCTTCCCCTCCTCCGACGAGCAGGGGTGGGTGCGGCCGGCGGTTCGGGCGCCTCCGCCTCGGGCTCAGCTTCGGCTTCCGCGGTGGCGGCACCCCGGCGCCGACGCCGACGCGACGGCGCGGGAGCCTCCTCGGGCTCGTCCTCGATGGGCTCCAGGTCCGCGAGCGCTTCCTCGTCGGCTTCTTCTTCGGCCTCTGCCTCGGCGTCGTCCTCGCCTTCGGCCTCAGCGTCGGCCTCGAGCATCACGTCGGCCGCGGCCTCCTCGGCCTCGACATCCGCCGGGGTCTCGTCCACGACGTCGGCGGCCTCGCCCTCGGCGGCCGTGTCCGTGTCCGCCGGCGCCGAAGACGCAGGCGCGTCCCCGGTGGCCTTCTTGCGCGAGCGACGTCGGCGCTTCGGCGCCTCTTCGGCCTCAGTCTCTGGCGTCTCTTCCGGAGTCTCTTCAGGTGGAGTCATCGCCTCTTACCGGTTCCTGCGTGTCCTCGATACAGCCGCGTCGGCGCGAACTCGCCGAGTTTGTGGCCGACCATCGACTCGGTGACGAACACCGGCACGTGCTTGCGGCCGTCGTGCACGGCGATCGTGTGACCGACCATCTCGGGGAAGATCGTCGACGCGCGCGACCAGGTGCGCAGCATGCGCTTCTCGCCCGAGGCGTTCATGGCCTCGATCCGCGACATCAGCCGCTCCTGAACGTACGGTCCCTTCTTGCTGGAGCGACTCATCGCTTCTTACCTCTCCTGCGTCCGCGCACTATCAATTTGTCTGAAGCCTTGCCCTTCGCCCGGGTGCGATACCCGAGTGTGGGCACTCCCCACGGCGTGACCGGGTGACGCCCGGGCGTCGTCGAGCCCTCGCCACCGCCGTGCGGATGGTCGACCGGATTCATCGCGGTGCCGCGGGTCTGCGGGCGCACGCCCAAGTGGCGCTTGCGTCCGGCCTTCCCGATCGACACGTTCTGATGGTCGGTGTTGCCGATCGTCCCGACGGTCGCGCGACATTCGGCGCGGACCATCCGCATCTCACCGGAGGGGAGCCGCAGCGTGACGTGGTCGCCCTCCTTGGCCAGCAGCTGCACGCTGGCGCCGGCCGCGCGCGCCATCTGGCCGCCGCGCCCAGGAGTCAGCTCGACGTTGTGGACCACGGTGCCCGCCGGCATGTTGCCGAGCGGCAGGCTGTTGCCCACGCGGATCTCGGCGCGCTCGCCGGACTGCACGGACATGCCGACGCGCAGTCGCTGTGGCGCGAGGATGTAGCGCTTCTCGCCGTCGGCGTAGTGCAGCAGCGCGATGTAGGCCGAGCGGTTGGGGTCGTACTCGATGTGCGCCACCTTGGCCGGGACCCCGTCCTTGCGACGCTTGAAGTCGATCTTGCGATACAGCCGCTTGGCCCCGCCGCCGCGGTGGCGCGAGGTCTTCCGACCGTACGAGTTCCGCCCGCCCGACTTCTTGAGTCCTTCGACAAGCGACTTCTCCGGCTCGGTGCGGGTGATCTCCGCGTAGTCGGGATAGGTGACGAAGCGACGACCCGGTGACGTTGGCTTTGGCTTGCGAATCGGCATTAGGAATCCTCCGCGGGGCATCCAGCCCCGCGATTTGATGGTGTCCGGCTCCCTTCGGCCGCCGTTAAACGTTCGCTCACGCTCACTCCCCGGCCTCAAGGCCACCGAAGATCGGGATGGTCTGGCCCTCGCGCACCTGCACGATCGCCTTCTTCCACTGCCGAGTGCGGCCGCGGGTCTGGCCGCGGCGCTTCGGCTTCGAGTGCACGTGGGCGGTCCGCACCTCGAGCACGTTGACGTCGAACAGCTGCTCGATGGCCTGGCGGATCTGCGTCTTGTGCGCCTTGTCGTGAACGCGGAACGTGTACTTGCCGACCTCCGCGAGCGCGAACGTCTTCTCCGACAGAACCGGGCGGATGATCACCTGCGTGGGCTCCATCAGTCTTCCTCCTCGTCTCCGGACCCCGGAGATTCGGCGCCAGCCGAATCCGCGGAATCGGCGCCTGCGGAGGTTCCGCCGGAACCGCCGCCAGCCGATTCCGTTACGGAATCCGCGCCAGCGGATTCCGCAGAGCCCGCGGCACGGGCGACGAGCGACTCCATCGCCGCCTGCGACACGAGCAACGACGCGGCCCCGACGAGATCGGCGACGCCGGTGTCCTGCACCGGGATCGCGTGGGCGTGGGAAAGATTTCGGAACGACTTGCCGGCGGCGGCCTCGGACTCGGTCAGGACGATCAGCGTCGGCGCAGTCGCGCTCCACTCGGCGAGCATCTCCGCCGCGCGCGCGGTCGAGGGTGCGTCAAACGCCTGGGCGTCGAACACGGCGAGCGACCCCCGCTCGGCGTGGAGCGACAGGACGCTGCGGAGCGCGGCGCGGCGCGCCTTCCGGTTCACCTTCACCGTGTAATGGCGGGGCGTCGGGCCAAACACCGTGCCACCGCCGGTCCACACCGGCGAGCGCGAGGAGCCGGCGCGGGCGCGACCGGTGCCCTTCTGGCGCCACGGCTTGGCGCCGCCACCCGAGACCTGGCCGCGCGTCTTGGTCGACGCGGTGCCGTGCCGGCGCGCGTTCAACTCCGCGCGCACCGTCTCATGAACGAGCGGCATGTTGAACGGCGCTTCGAATGCGGCCGCGTCGAGCGTGAAGCTCCCGCCGCCGAGTACCGGCGCGCTAGGCATCGGTCCGCACCTCCACCGTTCCGCCGCGCGGGCCGGGCACGGCGCCGCGGACCAGCATCAGGTTCTGGTTCGGGATGATCTCGACCACCGTCAGGCCGCGCTGGGTCACGCGCCCGCCGCCCATCCGGCCGGGACCGCGCAGGCCCTTGAACACCCGCGACGGCGTCGCCGACGCGCCGATCGAACCCGGCGCGCGGACGTTGTGCGAGCCGTGCGACTTAGGTCCGCTGCTGAAGTTGTGGCGCTTGATCGTCCCCTGGAAGCCCTTGCCCTTGGTCTTCCCCGAGATCTTGATCTTGTCCCCCGGGTTGAACGCCTCCACCGTCACGGTCTGACCGACGAGCAACTCACCCGCCTCGTCGCGGAACTCCGTCAGGTGGCGGTGCGCGGAGGCGTCGGCCTTCTTCAGGTGCCCGAGCTCGGGCTTCGTGATGGCCTTCTCCTTGCACTGGCCGAACGCAAGCTGGACGGCCTCATAGCCGTCACGCTCGACGGTGCGGATCGCGGTCACCGGACACGGGCCGGCCTCGAGCACGGTCACGCGCTCGACGCGCCCGTCGTCGAGGAACCGCTGCGTCATCCCGAGCTTCTTGGCGAGGATCGCGGCCATCGTGGGTCAGGACGCCAGGCGGATCTCGATATCCACGCCCGCGGGAAGGTGGTCGAGGCGCTGGAGCGAGTCAACCGTCTTCGGCGTGGGCTGGTGGATGTCGATCAGCCGCTTGTGCGTGCGGATCTCGAAGTGCTCGCGCGAGTCCTTGTCCTTGAACGGCGAGCGGATCACGCAGTACACGTTCTTCTCGGTCGGGAGCGGCACGGGACCGGAGACGGTCGCGCCGGTGCGCGCGGCCGTCTCGACGATCTCCTTCGCCGCCGTTTCGATCGCCGTGTGGTCGTATGACTTCAGGCGAATTCGGATCTTGTTCTGGGCAATAGTTGCCATAAAAGTGGTCCTCCGCGGGCCATCCGGGCCCGCGTCTTGAACTAAACGTTCGGCCTCCAGCCTCTCTTAACAGTCTGTCTTTTCAGTGTTGAGGGCGAGCCCCGGGCTTCGGGGCCCGCCCATAAAGGTCGTATCTGTCAAAAAAGAGGCGGCGGGCCTGAAAGGCCACGCCGCCTCATCAACTATTGAATTACTTCGGAGACGACCCCCGAGCCGACCGTACGGCCGCCCTCGCGGATCGCGAACCGCAGCCCCTGGTCCATGGCGATCGGCTGGATGAGCTCGATCTCCATCTGGACGTTGTCGCCGGGCATGACCATCTCGGTGCCCTCGGGCAGCCTCGCCACGCCGGTGACGTCGGTGGTGCGGAAATAGAACTGCGGCCGATAGCCCGTGAAGAACGGCGTGTGACGGCCGCCCTCTTCCTTCTTCAGGATGTAGACCTCGGACTTGAACTTGGTGTGCGGGGTGATCGAGCCTGGCTTGCACAGCACCTGGCCGCGCTCGATCTCGTCGCGCTTGGTGCCGCGCAGCAGGCAGCCCGCGTTGTCGCCCGCCTGACCCTGATCGAGGTTCTTTTTGAACATCTCGACCCCGGTCACGACGGTCGAGGTGGTGGGCTTGATGCCGACGATCTCGACGGTCTCGCCGGTCTTGATGATCCCGCTCTCGATCCGGCCCGTGGCCACCGTCCCGCGTCCGGTGATCGAGAACACGTCCTCGACCGGCATCAGGAACGGCTTGTCGAGATCGCGTACGGGCTCCGGAATGTAGGTGTCCAGCGCCTCGGCGAGCTCGAGAATCTTCGCCTCGTACTCCTCGTCTCCCTCCAGCGCCTTGAGCGCCGAGCCGGCGACGAACGGAATGTCGTCTCCGGGGAAGTCGTACTCGGAGAGCAGATCGCGGATCTCGACCTCGACGAGCTCGAGGAGCTCCTCGTCGTCGACCATGTCGACCTTGTTGAGGAACACGACGATGTAGGGCACGCCCACCTGACGGGCAAGCAGGATGTGCTCACGCGTCTGGGGCATCGCGCCGTCAGCCGCGGACACGACCAGGATCGCGCCGTCCATCTGGGCGGCGCCCGTGATCATGTTCTTGACGTAGTCGGCATGCCCGGGGCAGTCGACGTGCGCGTAGTGCCGGTTCGGAGTCTGGTATTCGACGTGAGAGGTCGCGATCGTGATGCCGCGGGCCTTCTCTTCCGGAGCGTTATCGATCGATTCGAACGATCGAACCTCCGTGCCACCGTACCTCTCGTTCAGCACCTTGGTGATGGCCGCCGTCAGCGTCGTCTTGCCATGGTCGATGTGACCGATGGTCCCGACGTTGACGTGGGGCTTATCTCGCTCGAACTTGGCTTTCGCCACTTTGCTTTCGCTCCTTCTTGTTTCTGTAGTGGTGTCCGTCTACAGACGAACCTATTCAGGATATAAAGATTTCCCGGGTCAGTGCGGCTAAGCCGCCGCCTGCCCCTGGTCTCCGACCACGCGCTCGGCGATGTTGGGCGGAACTTCGTCGTAACGCTCGAACTGCATCGTGTACGTCGCGCGGCCCTGGGTGTTGGACCGCACGTCGGTCGCGTATCCGAACATCTCCGCCAGCGGCACGAACGCGGTGATGACCTGCGCGTTGCCGCGCTGCTCCATCCCGTTGACGTGGCCGCGCCGGCGATTGAGGTCGCCGATGACGTCACCCATGAATTCCTCCGGCGTGACTACCTCGACCGCGAAGATCGGCTCGAGCAGGATCGGCTTGGCCCGTGCCACCGCTGCTTTGAGAGCGAGCGACCCCGCCACCTTGAACGCCAGCTCCGAGGAGTCGGTGTCGTGGTACTTGCCGTCGGTCAGCGTGGCGCGTACGTCCACCATCGGGTACCCCGCACGCGGTCCGTTCTCCATCGCCTCCTCCATGCCCTTCTCGACCGCCGGGATGAACTCCGTCGGGATCGACCCGCCCCTGATCTTGTTGACGAAGTCGAAGCCCTCGCCGGGCGCCGGCTCGACGTTGACGTAGACGATTCCGTACTGGCCCGCGCCACCGGTCTGGCGGACGAACCGGCCCTCGACTTTCTCGGCCGTGCCCTTGATCGTCTCGCGGTAGGAGACCTGCGGCCGACCGACGTTGGCGTCGACCTTGTACTCGCGCAGCATCCTGTCGACCAGCACCTCGAGGTGCAGCTCGCCCATGCCGGAGATCTCGGTCTGACCGGTCTCCTCGTTGGTCCGGACCTGGAAGGTCGGGTCTTCCTCGGCCAGTCGCGCGAGCGCGGTGGCCATCTTTTCCTGGTCGGCCTTTGTCTTCGGCTCGATTGCGACCTTGATCACGGGCTCGGGGAACTCGATCGTCTCGAGCTTGATCGGCTTGTCGGGCGCGGCGAGCGTGTCGCCGGTCACGACCTGCTTGATCCCAACCGCGGCCGCGATGTCGCCGGCGTGAACCTCCTTGACCTCCTCGCGCTCGTTGGCGTGCATCATCAGGATGCGCCCGACGCGCTCGGTCCGGCCGGTATTGACGTTGAGGATGCGCGCGCCCGCGTCGAGCTGGCCCGAGTAGACGCGGAAGTAAGTGAGCTTGCCGACGTACGGGTCGGCCATGATCTTGAACGCAAGCGCGGCAAACGGCTCGTCATCGGAAGCGTCGCGGTGTGCCGGCACGCCACCGTTGTCCGAGCCCTTCTCGGGCTCGAGGCCCTCGACCGGCGGCACGTCGAGCGGGCTCGGCAGGTAGTCGAGCACCGCATCGAGCAGGACCTGGACGCCCTTGTTCTTGAAGCTCGAGCCGCACAGCACCGGGGTGATCTCGATTGCCAGCGTGGCGTTTCGGATCGCCTGCTTGAGGCGCTCGGGCGAAATCTCCTGCTCCTCGAGGATCATCTCGGTGAGCTCGTCGTCGTGGTGTGAGACCTCGTCGAGCAGCTTCTCCCGCGCGGCCGTGGCCTCGTCGACCAACTCCGCCGGAATGTCGATGATCTCCTGCTCCTTGCCGAGCTCGTCCTTGTAGACGATCGCCTTCATCCCGATCAGGTCGACGATCCCGCGGAAGTCGGCCTCGGCGCCAATCGGCAGCTGGACCGGCACGGGGTTCGCCCCGAGGCGGTCGATCATCGTCTGCACGCCGCGCGCGAAGTCCGCGCCGATGCGGTCCATCTTGTTGATGTAGGCGATGCGCGGAACGCGGTACTTGTCGGCCTGTCGCCATACCGTCTCGGACTGCGGCTCTACGCCGGCGACCGAGTCGAACAGCGCGATCGCGCCGTCGAGCACGCGCAGCGAGCGCTCGACCTCGACGGTGAAGTCCACGTGGCCGGGCGTGTCGATGATGTTGATCCGGTAGCCCTTCCACTCGGCTGTGGTGGCCGCGGACGTGATCGTGATCCCACGCTCCTGCTCCTGCGCCATCCAGTCCATGACGGCGGCGCCCTCGTGAACCTCCCCCATCTTGTAGGTCCGACCTGTGTAATAGAGGATGCGCTCAGTCGTCGTCGTCTTTCCGGCGTCGATGTGAGCCATGATCCCGATATTGCGAATCTTGTTCAGAGGGAATGTTCGAGGCATGAGCAGTAGTTATTGGGGGGAGAGAGGTGTCGGCCCGGCGCTACGAAACTGCACCGGTTCTCCCGGCGGAAGTTGCGGACATGAAAAAGGGCCCGGAGGGCCCAATCACGACGCACCTGTCGGGAAGGGGCGGGGGTCTATGCGGTGGACGACTCCATCACGGGGAACCTGCGTGCCTGGGGGCAAGCGCAGGTGAGCGTGCCACCCGAGGCCAACGCCGAATATAGCAGAGGTTCTGAGCCGTTCGAACGCGTGCTCGTCCGCGACGAGAGCGCCCATTCGGCGCCTCATCCGGAGCCCCACGAAGGTCGCTCCGCCGCCACCGCAGCGGTCGCTCTCGCGGCCGTTCTCGGCGCGCTTCTGATCATCGTCGCGCAGTTCACCGCCCTCTACCACGTGCATGTGCCTACGAGCGCCACCCCGGTCAAGAGCGTCGGCACCGGAGGCAACCACGCCTGGGCGCCGATCCCGCTCGCGCTCCTGGCGGCGGTGCTCGCCTTCGCCGCCTACCGGTACCGCAACCGCGTCGCCCTGCTCGCGATCGCCCTCCTCGGCGTCGTCACCCTCGCGATCGCGCTCCTCGGCGACCTGCCCGATGTCCACGCCACCGGCCTGATCGGGTCGGGCGCGTCGCAGTACGTGGAGGGCACTGCGAGCCCCAGCGCCGGCCTGTACATGGAGACGCTCGGGGCGATCGTGCTGCTCGTCAGCGGCGGCGTCGGGTTCCTGCTCCTCGCACCATCTCGCCGCCAGTCCGACTAAGAGCACTCTTACGATCTGGCCCCTCGACGGTCGGCATGCTGACACTGTCCGCCGAGTAGTGCGAGGCGCCAGAGATACGCCGTTACTCTTGGAAAACGCGAGGGTTGTCTCACTGCAGCCCCCGGTCCCGTGTGGTGGGCAGCCCTCGCGTCAAGCTTTCCGGCGGGGCGCCGGCGAGGGCGTCGATCGCCCCGAGCACAGCGGTCACGGTCCGCTTCCCAGCTGTTAGCGAGCTAAGCGGGCCTCTGTAGCTGCGTAGGTGGCTGCCCCTTCGGGGGCCCTCGCGTGAAGCGCGACCACCGCACGACGACCGACCCCGCAAGCGTCGGGCCCCAAAAGGGGCACCACCGAAGCGGCTACCAGCGGTAGTGAGCGAACGCCTTGTTCGCTTGGGCCATGCGGTAGATGTCGTCCTTGCGCTTGAACGCGCCGCCCTGCTGCTGCTGGGCGTCGAGGAGCTCGTGCGCGAGGCGCTGAGCCATCGACTTCTCGCGGCGCTGCCGTGAGAACTGGACGAGCCACCGGACAGCGAGCGTGCGGGCCCGGCGGGCGGGCACCTCGACGGGCACCTGGTAGGTCGCGCCACCGACGCGACGCGAGCGGACCTCGAGCACCGGCGTGAGCGCCTTGATCCCGGCCTCGAGCTGCTCGACCGGGTTCTTGCCCGACCGCTCGCCCAGGATCGCCAGCGCGTCGTAGACGATCTCCTCGGCGACGGACTTCTTGCCGTCGAGCATCACCTTGTTGATGACCTGCTGGACGAGGCGGTTGCGGTGGACCGGGTCAGGCTCGATCGGCCGGACCTGGGCTGCTGCGCGACGCGGCACTACTTGGCCTTCACGCCGTACTGCGAGCGGGCCTTCTTGCGGTCGCCGACGCCGGCGGCGTCGAGCGTGCCGCGGATGACCTTGTAGCGGAAGCCCGGAAGATCCTTGACCCGGCCGCCACGCACCAGAACCACCGAGTGCTCCTGGAGGTTGTGGCCCTCGCCGGGGATGTACGCGCCGACTTCCATGCCGTTCGTCAGCCGCACGCGGGCCACCTTACGCAGCGCCGAGTTCGGCTTCTTCGGCGTCGTCGTGTACACGCGCGTGCACACGCCCCGTCGCTGAGGCGCGGCAACCTTCTTCTTCCGGCCCTTGCCGGACTTCAGGCCCGGCGTGGCCAGCTTCTTCTTCGGCGGCGTACGGCCCTTGCGGATCAATTGGCTAGTAGTCGGCATGCGGATCGCAGCGTAGCAGGGCGGGAAATCGAGGCCGTGTCGATCCTGTGGCGGCCCTGATCGGCCTGGACAACGCAGCAAACCACCCCGAGCCGCCGGCTTCAGACCCACATAAGCATGGTGGGCATGCTTATGTGGCCGCGGAGCCGCCACGGAGGGGACTTTGCTGCGTTATACAGGTGCGCCGCCCGTCGCAGGCGATGACCAGACCCGCCGCGCATGACTCAGGCCGCCACCACCTGAAGAACCTCGTCGGCCGGGACATAGGGAACCCCGACCGCCTCGGCCACCGGCAGGTACGTGACGTGTCCGCCGGCGACGTTCACGCCCAGCTTCAGCCCCGGGTTCTCGGCGATCGCGCCGACCACGCCGGCGGAGGCGACGTGGAGCACATACGGGATGGTGGCGTTGGTGAGCGCGTAGGTCGAGGTGATCGGCACCGCTCCCGGCATGTTCGTGACGCAGTAGTGGGTGATCCCGTCGACCTCGTAGGTCGGATCCGAATGCGTCGTCGGACGCGACGTCTCAAAGCAGCCACCCTGGTCGATCGAGACATCCACGAGCACCGCCTGGTGCTTCATCAGCCCGAGCTGAGCCCGAGTGATCACCCTCGGCGCCCGCGCCCCGTGCACCAGGACCGCTCCGATTACCAGATCCATATCGGGAAGCCGCTCCTCGATCGACAACGTCGAGGCAAAGCACGTGTCCGCCCGTCCGCCGAACGCGATGTCCAGTTCGCGCAGCCTGTCGATGTTCCGGTCAAAAACGTAGACCGTGGCCTCCATCCCGAGCGCGATGAACGCAGCGTGCATGCCGACCACCCCGCCGCCGATGACCATCACGTTGGCCGCCGCGACACCCGGCACGCCGCCGAGCAGGATCCCGCGGCCGCCGAGCGGCTTCTCGAGCATGAACGCGCCCGCCTGGGTGGCGATCTTGCCGGCGACTTCGGACATCGGCGCCAGCAGCGGCAGCCGCCCGCGGGTGTCCTCGACAGTCTCGTAGGCGATGCACGTCGCCCCTGACTCCATCAGCCCGCGCGTCAGGGAAGCGTCGGCCGCCAAATGCAAATAGGTGAACAGCGTGTGGTGGGGCTTCAGCCGCCCGACTTCCTCGGGCTGGGGCTCCTTGACCTTGACGATTAGCGTCGCCTCTTCGAACACGGCGTCCGCGTCGGGCAGGATCGTGGCCCCCTGGGCGGCGTATCCCTCGTCGGGCAACGCCGATCCGAGCCCGGCGCCGCTCTGCACGAACACCTCATGTCCGGCGTCGGCCAGCTCGCGCACGCCGGCCGGCGTCAGCGCGACCCGGTACTCGTCCGACTTGACCTCTGTTGGAACCCCGACCTTCACGCTAGGACCGCCTTCCCGGTTGTTCGTCTATGCACAGGCTCAACTGACCAGCTGCCGCCCCCGCAGCGCCAGCCAAAACTCGATCCGATCGCGCGCTGAGGCGAGGTTCCGTCCCGTCAGCTCTTCGACGCGCCGGATCCGGTAGCGCAGCGTGTGGCGGTGGCAGTACAACCGCCGGGCCGCGCGCTCCCACTGCCCGTTCTCCTCGATGAACGCCTCGAGCGAGCGCATCAGCTCTCCCCCGTACGGACCCTCGCTGGCCTCGATCGGACCGAGGATCGAGTCGCAGAAGAGCCGCAGTGCCTCGTCGTCCTGCAGTGACAACAGCAGCTGGAACGACCCGAGATCTTTGTAGGTCCCAACGCGGGGACGATCCGGCGACGCCGACGCCGACGCCAACCCAGCCGACGCCGAGGCACCGTTGCCGTTCTCGACCGCCGCCGCCCCCAGCGCCAAAGCCTCCAACGCACACCGCGCCTCGTGGAAGCTCCGCCGGGCGTCGACCACCGGCACGGCGCGCCCCACGCCGACGCGCACGTCGCCGCGGAGTTCGGCGGTGGTCGCCACAGCGACTCGCTCGCCCAGCGCGAACAACTCCTCCTCAGAACCAGCCCCATCGATGAGCGCGCACGCGAGCGTCTCGACCGAGGCGACCAGCGCCGGGGCCGCTTCGTCTCGGAGCGCTGACCACAGCGCGGCTTCGATCGACGCGCCTGTCCCCCGGCCGTCGCCGGCGCGCCCAAGCACGATCGCGGCCACCCGATCTGAGAGACCGAACGGCCCCAGCCGCCGCGCGACGTCCGTGCCACTGAGCTCACCGCTCACGATCGCTTCGAGCACGTCGCCGGCCAGCCGGCGCTCGGTCTCGCCCGCCACCCGGGCCCTCAGCAGCTCGAGCGCGACGATCGTCACTGCCTGGTGCAGCGTCAGCCGGTCGAAGTCAGAGAGCGGACCGGTGTCCTTGATCGCAACGAGCCAGGCCTCGGGCGGCCGGGCCGGGCCCCCGGCCGAGCCGGATCCGGGCGCCCCGTCGGAGGCGACGGGCAGGGCCAGTCCCTGGTTGCCGTCGACGAGCGAGGGCATGAACGTCCGCGCCTCGCGCCGCCGTGCGCGCTCGCGTACCTCATCCCGCAATCCGGCGAGCGTCTCGGGCTCGATCGGGCGCCGGAAGGCGTGCTGCTGCAAAGGCTCGCCGCGCGCGTCGAATACCACCACGGCGGCTCCGATCAACGTGGCCAGGGCGGCAACCAGGACATCGAGGCCCCGCTCCGAGAGGACGATCCGCTCGAGCCGCTCCTGCGCCGCCAGTGCGCGCCGCAGCACGGCGTACTGCTCGTTTACGAGCTGGCTGAAGGCCGCCTCGGTGACCGCGATGAACGGCACCTCGTAGGGGACCTCGAACACCGGGAACTCCCGCTCGGCCGCCACCTCGAGCAGCGGCTCCGGCACCGTGGCGTGCTTGAAGCCGGTCCCGAACCCGACGCCGGCTAGGTGATGGTCAGCCAGCCGCGCCGCGTACTCGCGGGCCTGTTCGGGCGTGTCCAGCTGCATCCCCGTGGTGAGCAGCAACTCGCCACCGGACAGCCACGGCGTCGGATCGAGCAGCTCGGAGATGTGCACCCACCGCACCGGCAGGTGCAGGCCGCGCTCGCCTGCGAGCAGGCTGACGTCCAGATCGCGCAGCAGGTCCCCGACGGTCAGCATCGAGCCCTATACACCTGGGCGGACAGCGAAGTGCCCAGTCCCCGAATGCACGTGCATCCGCTGCGCCGCCTCGGTCAGCACGCCGCGGAGGATCTCCTCGATCTCGGCGAACTGCTCGGGCCCCGCGATCAGCGGCGGCGACAGCTGGATCACCGGGTCGCCACGATCGTCGGCGCGGCAGATCAGGCCGCGGCGGTAGAGCTCCCCGGACAGGAACCCGCGGAGCAGCGTCTCGCACTCCTCGTCGGTGAAGGTCTCCTTCGACTCCTGATCCTTGACCAGCTCGATCGCGAGGAAGTAGCCGGTGCCGCGGACGTCGCCGACGATCGGAATGTCGCGTAGCCCCTCGATCGCCTCGCGGAACTTCCCCTCGTTCGCCCGCACGTTTTCCAAGATCCCCTCGCGCTCGAACACGTCGAGGTTCGCCATCGCGATCGCGGAGCACACCGGGTGCCCGGCGAACGTGAACCCGTGCGTGAAGCTGTGCATGCCCGTCGCAAACGGAGCGAACACCCGGTCTGACGCGATCACCGCGCCCATCGGCGCATACGCGCTCGTGATCCCCTTGGCAGTCGTGATCATGTCGGGCAGGTAGTCGTACTTGATCGCGCCGAACCATTCACCGAGGCGGCCCCATGCGCAGATCACCTCGTCGGAGATCAAGAGCACGTTGTACTCGTCGCAGATCTCCCGGACGCGCTGGAAGTAGCCGTCCGGCGGCGTGAAGCAGCCGCCGGCGTTCTGGACCGGCTCGAGGATCACGGCCGCGACGGTGTCGGGCCCCTCGAACTCGATCTTCTCCGCAATCGACTCGGCGAACCAACTCGGGCTGATGCCGTCGGGCAGGCGATAGGTGTTCGTGTTGGGGACGTGATGATCGCCGGGCGTGAGCGGCTCGAACGGCTCGCGCAGGCTGGTGATGCCCGTCGCCGACAGGGCGCCGAGGCTGGTGCCGTGGTAGGCGATCTCGCGCGCGATCAGCTTCGTCTTGTTCGGCTTGCCGGTGACCTTGTGGTACTGGCGGGCGAGCTTGTACGCGGACTCGACCGCTTCCGAGCCGCCGCTCGTGAAGAACACCCGGTCGAGATCACCGGGCGCGAGCGACGCGATCCGCGCGGCGAGTTCGATCGCCGGCGGGTGCGCGTAGGACCACGTCGTGTAGAAGCCGAGGTCCTTCGCCTGATCGGCGCCGGCCTGGACGACGTCGGCGCGGCCGTGGCCGATGTTCACGCAGAACAGCGCCGACAGCGCATCGAGGTAGCGATTGCCGTGCTCGTCCCACACGTAGCACCCGTCGCCGCGGACGATGATCGGCACCTCGTGATCGTGGTACGCCGACATCCGCGTGAAATGCATCCACAGGTGGCGCTTGGCCAGCTCCTGGAGCGTGCTCTGCCCGGTCCTCACTGCCTCCTCGGTGCTCGCCATCCGTTCCCTCCAGTCGTGTGCCGTTTTGTACAACCGTAGCGACGCGCGCAGGCCAGGGCAATTGTGCAGGCCGGAGGGGTCTTTGGCCAGTCTGGAGGATGGGCCGCCTGCGGCGGCGTCCATGGGGCCGTTCCGCCGGACATCCATGCCCGGCGGCGCCATCGCGACCACGGACAGGACGGGCCTGCCAGGCCCCACGGATGCCGCGAAGCGGCCCCAGATTACGCTGCAGCTGCTGCGATCGCCGGCGAGGCGGCGCGGACCGGCGCCGGCATCAGCCACGCCGCGCCGACGACCAGCACGAACGCGAGGCACTGGACGATCAGCGCGACCGGGCTCCCGGGCAGCGGATCGCCGAACACGATGAACCCGCCGACGATGCCGGCGACGTTCGCGGCCGTGCCGGTGACCGCGATCACCGGGACCGCGTCGCCGTCCTGGAGGCCCTTCGCCGAGGAATAGAAGGCCGCGACCGAGGCCGCGACGCAGACGAGCAGCCACGGGGTCAGCAGGCCGGCGGCGCCGTGTGAGCCGACCATCCCGGAGATCGCCTTGATCGCGACGTCGGAGACGCCGAACAGGATTCCGGAGGCCGCACCCAGCATGTAGCCGTGGTGGTGCGCCGGCGCGCCCATGCTCGGGCCCATGATCAGCAGGCCGCCGGCCGCGATCAGCACGGTCTCGAACGCGATCATGCCGGGGATGGAGAAATGCGAGTCGGCGCCGTGGGCGACCGGGAGCGTGAAGCCGAGCAGCATCAGGCCGAACGCCGTGAGCGCCAGGCCGATCCACTGGCGCCGGCCGATCGAGCAACCGAGCATCTGCTCGGCCATGATCGCCAGCAGCACCATGCCGCCGGCCAGGACCGCCTGGACGAGCGACAGCGGCGCGACCGACATCGCGGCGACGTGGAAGACCCACGCTCCGGTGCCGATCAACCACCCGATCGTGAACAGCGGCGAGGCGAACAGGGCCTTAGCCGAGCGCAGCGGGCGGCGGATGTCCACGGCCGGGGCCGCGCAGGCTCCCCGATGCTTGTACAGGAAGCCGACATTCGTGGCCAGGGCGCACAGAAGCGCGAGAAGGATGCCGAAAAAAGAGCTCATTGCTAGGTGGCGGGGCGAGCTATCCGTGCTCGCCGTCACTGGGAACTTCGGCAAGACGAGCGAGGGGCTTGAGCGCACCCGGCGACTACAGCCAGATGGGTACCCGTGCCAGCATCAGTTCAGTCATGGACCGTCCGCTACTCCTGATCGACGTTGACGGCGTGATCTCCCTTTTCGGGTTCGATCACGCCGCACCTCCCGCCGGCAGGTATCAGCTGATCGACGGCATCGCCCATTTCCTCTCGGGCTCGGCCGGAGAGTACCTACGACAGCTAAGAGCCGCATACGAACTCGCCTGGTGCACCGGCTGGGAGGAGAAGGCCAACGACTACCTGCCGCTGGCGCTCGGCCTGGACGGACCCCTCCCCCACGTCGAGTTCGACCGCGGCGAGCGCCCCAGCCAGGCTCACTGGAAGCTCGGCGCGATCGACCTCCACGTCCATCCGTCCAGGCCGATGGCGTGGATCGACGACGCCCACGACGACGCCTGCCGATCGTGGGCCGCCGCTCGGGTCGGGCCCACGCTGCTCGTGACGACCGACCCGGCCGTCGGGATCACCGGCGAGGAGGTCGACCGCCTGCTGTTCTGGGCCGGCGGCCTCGAGAACGGCGCTACGCGCTCGCGGTGACCGAGAACACCGGCGGTAGACGCGAGGCCACCTCGAACCAGCTTCCGCCGGCGTCGCCCGAGCCGAACACGTCGCCCGACGTCGCCCCGAAGTAGAGCTGTAGCGCCTCGCCCTCGCCCGCCTGGTCGAAGGCGCGGCGGAGCACGGTCAGGTACGCCTGCTCGCCCGGGAGGCCGTCGCCGCGCGGCGTCCAGGTCGAGCCGCCGTCGCGGGTCTCGTAGACGCGGACGCGGCCCTCGGGGGTGACGCGGTCGAAGTCGCCGGTCAGCGGAATGACATACGCGCTGTCGGGATCGGCGGGGTCGAGCGCCAACGGAAAGCCGAAGTCCGAGGGCAGGCCGTCGCCGATCGCCGTCCAGGAGCCACCCGCGTCATCGGACCGGTACACGCCGCCGTGGAACTGGATGAACATCCGCTGCG
>Ga0335081_10008375_pt1 | contig 16576 bp, 15 predicted proteins | sample Lox_Sample_35_FD_206713 | JGI IMG/M metagenome (GOLD analysis project Ga0335081, IMG submission 206713) | Soil microbial communities from Loxahatchee National Wildlife Refuge, Florida, United States - Lox_Sample_3.5 | ecosystem: Environmental > Terrestrial > Soil > Wetlands | place: USA... | reverse complement strand
TGAAGCCTACGCCGACTCTGCCGAGCTAGCGGTGGTCTACCCCAGCGAGGGTTGGGTCTGTCTATCCGGCGCGCGAACGCGGTAGGATTGCGGCCTCCCTTGCCGCAAGGGTCATGAGCATGTACACCCGCTGCCCGCACTGCGACACCTATTTCCGCGTCACACGCGAGCAGCTCCAAATCTCGAGCGGCCAGGTCCGCTGCGGCCGCTGCGAACGGGTGTTCGACGCTTTCGCGACGCTCAGCGCGCAGCTTCCAGCACCACCGCCTTCGCTGGAGGGTGTAGTCTCAGGCGACGCCCCCGGATCCGAATCCGCGCGCGCCAGCGAGGCCGCGCGCGGGGCCGAACCACCTGACCTGGATACGCACGGTGCGACGTCGGGACTGGGGGATCATCCGGCGCCTAGTGCCTCCGACGCTCCAAGCCCAACTGAGCCGCAGGCTTTGACACTGCCGGACAACCTGTTCGGCCCCGCGGCTCAGCGCGCAAGCACCGGTCGCGGTTGGCCCTGGGCCGTCGCTAGTCTCGTTTTGGTGATTGGGCTGTTCGGCCAGGGACTGTTCCTCCTTGGGACCGACCTCGCCGTACGGCTCCCGGAGCTGCGCCCTACCTTGATCGAAGCGTGCAATTGGCTGGGCTGCGCGGTCGTGCTGCCACGTTTGCCGGATCAGCTCTACATTGAGGCCTCCGACCTTCAGGTGCTGAATGCGACGCGGCCCAACGAAGTACTGCTCACCGCAACCATACGCAATCGCGCCGCGGTCGCGCAGGAGCTGCCGCTGTTAGAGCTGACGCTGACTGACAAGCTCAATCAAGCAGCCGCTCGGAAGGTGTTCTATCCTTCCGAATATCTGGACAAGTCCCAGGATCCGGAGCAGGGCGTCGGAGCGAGCCAGGAGATCGCGGTCAAGTTGTACTTGGACACGGGCGAGATTCGGGCCGCCGGCTATCGTTTGTATCTGTTCTTCGCGTGATGGCCACAGAGCTCAAGCGCACACCGCTCAACGCAGAGCACCGACGGCTAGGCGCACGGCTGGTCGACTTCGGCGGCTGGGAGATGCCGCTGCACTATGGCTCGCAGCTCGAGGAGCATCACCGCGTCCGCCGCGACGCAGGCATCTTCGATGTGTCCCACATGCTCATTCTCGACGTGGTCGGCGGATCGGCATTCGATTTCCTGCGCCATCTGCTCGCGAACGACGTGGCACGCCTGAAGCAACCAGGCAAGGCGTTGTACTCTTGTCTGCTCAACGACGACGCTGGCGTGCTCGACGACCTGGTCGTCTATTATCTGCAGCCGGAACGCTACCGGCTCGTGGTCAACGCCGCTACCGCGCACAAGGATCTGAGCTGGATCCAGGCGCAGCGCGACCGCTACGCGCCGGACGTCGGCGTGGACCCACGCCGCGACCTTGCGATAGTCGCCGTACAGGGCCCAGATGCGCGGACACGGTTCTGGACCGCGCAGCCGGCCAGCAAGCAGGCGACGGAAGGCCTTGCTGCGTTCCAGGGCGCGGAGTTGCCCGCCGAGGTGTTTGTGGCCCGTACCGGCTATACGGGTGAAGACGGGTTAGAGGTGATGCTGCCCGAAAGTCGCGTGGTCGCGACGTGGCGAGCACTGCTTGAGGCCGGTGTGGCGCCATGTGGCCTGGGCGCTCGCGACACCCTCCGGCTGGAAGCGGGAATGAACCTGTATGGCAACGACATGGACGAGTCCGTCACGCCCATGGAGGCGGGGCTCGCATGGACAGTAGATCTGAGCACTCAGCGCGACTTTGTCGGGCGCCGTGCACTCCTCACCCGCCAGCCCCGCGCCCGGCTCGTCGGTCTGGTGTTGAGCGAGAAGGGAGTGTTACGCAGTCACCTGCCGGTGCGCACCGCACAAGGCGACGGTGTGACGACCAGTGGCAGCTTCGCGCCAACCTTGAGCTGTTCCATCGCCTTGGCGCGGGTTCCGCTTGGCGTGTCGCCGTCGGACCCCGTAGAGGTCCTGATCCGCGACAAGTGGCTGCCGGCGCGGGTAGTAAAATACCCCTTCGTCCGCTGCGGCAAGAGCCTGCTGCAGCCGGTTGCTTCCTGAGCGGGGTTCCGAATGCACGTGCCAAGTGATTTGCGTTACACCGACACCCACGAATGGGTGCGCCTCGACAGCGACGGTACGGCCACGGTGGGAATCACTTGGCATGCGCAAGACCGCCTTGGTGATCTCGTTTATGTCGAGAACCCCAAGGTCGGCGGCTCGTTCCAGAAGGGGCAAGAGTGCGGCGTGGTCGAGTCGGTGAAGGCGGCCTCCGACATCTTTGCTCCGCTCTCGGGCGAGGTGGTGGCGGTGAACGAGCAGCTGTCGAAGAGCCCCGAGATGATTAACCAGGATGCCTACGGCGCTTGGATGTTCAAGCTCAAGGCCAAGGATCCCGCCGAGTGGCAAGCGCTCCTCGATTCAGCCGCGTACGAGCGGCTGATCGCGGCGGAGGAACACTGACCGCACCAAGCGCCAGAGCGGTCATCGGCGCGGCGCGGGTGCCGCTGAGCACAGCGGGTGCGCTCCGCCTGGACGAGAACGCATACGAATGTCGAACGCGATCTTCTATTCGAGCTCTGGCCGCGAGGCGTCACTGAGGAGGACGGCACCGATTCGCGCTCGTCCTGCGCCCCGCTGACATGCCGTTCATCCCGCATACCGAGGCCGAAGTCCAGGGCATGCTGGCCGCGATTGGCGCCTCGTCGATCGACGATCTGTTCGAGGAGATCCCCCCGCGGCTCCGCGCGGCCCGGCTCGACGGCGTGCCGGCAGGGGTCTCGGAAATGGAGATCATGCGGCTGATGCAGGAGCGGGCAGATGCCGATGGCCGCTATCTAAACTTCATCGGTGCGGGCGCCTACGAGCACCACATTCCCTCCGCCGTATGGCAGCTCGCTACGCGCGGTGAGTTCTACTCCGCATACACGCCCTATCAGGCCGAAGCCAGTCAGGGCACCCTGCAGGTGCTGTACGAGTATCAAACCATGATGGCGTCGCTTACGGGCCTGGAAGTCACCAATGCCAGCCTGTACGACGGCGCCTCGGCGCTGGCAGAAGCGGTGCTCATGGCCGTGCGCCTGCATCGGTCTTCGCGCCGCGTTCTGGTGCCTGCCACGCTTCACCCGGTGTATCAGGTAGTGGTGCGCACGATCGTGTCCGCGCAACAGGTCGAGCTACTGGAGCTGCCGTTTTGCACTGAGCAGGGCCGTATCCTTCCGGAGTCCTTGCAGCGCTACGATGGGCAGGATTTCGCCGCGCTGGTGGTTCCGCAGCCAAATTTCTTCGGCGTGCTCGAACACGCGCATCAGCTCACCGACTGGGCCCATGCACAGGGCGCCCTGGTGATCGGTGTGGTGAATCCGATTGCACTGGCATTGCTTGCTCCGCCTGGAAACTGGGGCGCGTTGGGAGCCGACATCGCCGTCGGAGAAGGGCAGCCGTTGGGGGTGCCATTGTCCGCGGGCGGGCCATACTTCGGATTCATGGCCTGCAAGCAAGCACATGTGCGCCAGATGCCCGGGCGCATCGTAGGCCGCACCGTGGACCTCGACGGGAAGCCAGGGTTCACCCTGACACTCCAGGCTCGCGAGCAGCACATTCGCCGCTCCAAGGCGACCTCGAACATCTGCACCAATCAAGGTCTCGCCGTGACGGCGGCGACAATCCATATGGCGATCCTTGGCCCGGAGGGACTCAGGAGAACGGCAGCGGCCTGTCACGCCAGTTCGATGAGCCTGCTGGACAAGCTTGCCCGCATCCCGGGCGTATCGCGCCGGTTTCGCTCTCCCATATTCCATGAAGTGGTGCTGCGCTTACCGGCTGCTCCGGAGGCGGTTTTGCGCCAGCTGCGTAGCGAGGGAGTGCTAGGCGGGCTCGATCTGACCAGGTGGTATCCCGAGCTGGACAATGCCATCCTGGTCTGCGCCACGGAGACCAAGACCGAATTGGACTTGGAACGCTACGCCACCGGCCTGGACTCGGCGCTGCGCAGCTCGCCTGCTGTCGCGGCATAAATCATTCGGTTCCGCTCACCCTTGACGCAAAGGAGAATCCAATGGCCACCGTTACGCTCAAAGGCAACCCAGTCACCGTCGGCGGCACGCTGCCGGCCCGCGGTCAGGTCGTACCCGACTTTGCGTTGACCAACAAGGAGCTCAAAGACCTGACGCTTGCGGAGTTTGCCGGGAAGCGCAAGGTGCTGAATATCGTCCCCAGCCTGGACACTCCGACGTGCCAGAAATCCACCCGCGCATTCAACGAAAAAGCGAGCGGCATGAACAACGCAGTGGTGCTGGTGATCTCGGCCGATCTGCCGTTCGCCATGTCGCGCTTCTGCGGGGCCGAGGGATTGAACAACGTGACCACGCTGTCGACCTTCCGCAACCATGCTTTTCACAGCAAATATGGAGTAGACATCGCCGACGGGCCGCTCAAGGGTTTGACGGCACGCGCCGTAGTCGTGCTGGACGAGAACAACCGGGTCTTGCACTCGGAGCTGGTGCCCGAGATCGCCAACGAGCCTAACTACGATGCAGCACTGAGCGCATTGAAGTAAGCGCATCGTATAGGTAGCGATGAACCTTCGACGGCCGGCTGGCATGCCGCTTCCGCACCCTCGGCGGTCGCGAGGATTCGCGCCGGTATCTTGCATCGACTGGGCGGGCGGGAGCGGTCCTATTCCATGCTGATCTTCGAGCTGTCCGAGGCTGGTCGCGTCAACCGCGCACAGGCTCCCGCGCCTTCCGCAACGGCGGGCGAGATCCCGGACGAGTTGCGCCGACGCGACTTGCCGCTGCTGCCGGAGGTATCGGAACTGGATGCAGTGCGCCATTACACCCGTCTGTCGCAGTTGAACTTCTCGATCGACACCCAGTTTTATCCGCTCGGCTCGTGCACGATGAAGTACAACCCACGGGCGTGCAACGCGGCCGCGCTGCTCCCGCAGTTTCTGGCCCGGCATCCGCAGGCGCCCGCGGACACGGGACAGGGTTATCTGGCGTGCCTGTTCGAGCTGCAGGAGATGCTCAAGGACCTGACCGGTATGCAAGCCGTCAGCCTTACGCCCATGGCAGGTGCCCAAGGGGAATTTGCCGGCGTGGCGATGATTCGCGCGTACCATCGGTCCCGCGGTGATGTCGCCCGCAAAGAGATCATCGTCCCGGATGCGGCGCATGGAACCAACCCAGCCACCGCGACGATGTGCGGTTTTGTCGTTCGCGAGATCGCCACAGGGCCGGACGGCAATGTCGACCTGGAGGCGTTGCGAGCGGCCGTCGGCCCGGAGACCGCCGGCCTCATGCTCACGAACCCATCGACGCTCGGGGTGTTCGAGGAAAAGATCCTCGAGATCCGCGACGTGGTCCACGCCGCCGGTGGCCTGCTCTATTACGACGGGGCGAATCTCAACGCAATCCTGGGCAAGGTCAAGCCGGGCGCGATGGGGTTCGACGTCGTCCATCTGAACCTGCACAAGACCTTCTCGACCCCGCATGGGGGCGGCGGCCCCGGTGCAGGCCCGGTGGGCGTCGCGCCAAGACTCGAGCCTTTCCTGCCGGTACCGATGGTTGCTTTCGAGCAGGGGCGCTATCGCTGGCTCACAGAGCAGGACCGGCCCTCCAGCATTGGCCGGCTTTCGGCGCACATGGGGAACGCAGGGGTACTGCTACGGGCCTTTGTCTACGCCCGGCTGCTCGGTCGAGAAGGAATGCGTCGGGTGGCCGAGTTTTCGACGCTGAACGCGAACTACCTTATGGTGCAGCTGCAGCGCGCTGGCTTCGAGGTCGCCTTCCCTCGACGGCGGGCGAGCCACGAGTTTATCGTCACACTCAAGGGGCTGAAAGACACAACCGGGGTCACCGCGATGGATGTGGCCAAGCGGTTGCTGGATAAGGGCTTTCACGCTCCGACCACCTACTTTCCGTTGCTCGTTCCGGAATGCCTGCTCGTCGAGCCGACGGAAACCGAGTCCAAACAGACGTTGGATGCGTTTGTGGTCGCCATGACCGAGATCATGAAAGAGGCGCACAGCGACCCGGCGCTCGTCAAACACGCGCCACACACGACGCCGGTTCGCAAGCTCGACGACGTGAAAGCCGCTCGCGAGCTCGATTTGACATGGAAAAAGTGAGCGACAAGCCGCACGAGCGCCCGGACAAAGGCAAGACAGGGCTGCGGCGGATCTGGAACGCGCTGCTCTACTCACTGGACGGCTTCCGGGCCGCCTATCGGCACGAGGACGCCTTCCGGCAAGAATGCCTACTGGCGGCGGTCCTGGTTCCGGTCGCGATGCTCCTACCTGTCAGCGGGACAGACAAAGCATTGATGGTTGCCTCGGTCCTGTTGGTTCTCATCGTGGAACTGCTCAACTCCGCAGTGGAGGCCACGGTCGACCGGATCTCGCTCGAGAATCATCAGCTCGCCAAGCGCGCGAAGGACATCGGCAGTGCGGCCGTGTTCATGAGTTTGATGAACGTCGTGCTGATCTGGGGATTAGTATTGATCGGTTGACCGGACCATGCCGAGGAGCGGACGACTTTGTTCCCGGAGTTCCGATCCACCGGCCCTACTCCGGCGAGCATACCGGGCACGTTGGGCCCAGGGCGAAAACGGCCATGTAATCGCCCCGTGATCCGCCGCAACCAGCAAGGAGAACCCAGCATGCCGGCTTATCTCATCTCCACGATCGAGGTCACTGACCCGGTCGCCTACGAGGAATACAAGAAACGGGTGGCTGCGCCGCTTGCCGCGCACGGCGGCAAGTTCATCGTGCGCGGCGGTGCGATCGAGCACAAGGAAGGCGATTGGCGACCTAAGCGGGTTGTGGTCGTCGAGTTCGAGAGCATGGCCAAAGCTCGGGCGTTCTATGAGTCCGCCGAATACGCTCCAGCCAAGCAGATCCGCCAGCGCAGTTCCGTGAGCAGCGTTTTGCTGGTCGAAGGGGCCTGATGCTCATCAGCGAGGCCGGTCTAACTTCTTGGCATAGGGTTTGCATCGGGCGTGGACCGCTGGAGGCCCGAGCGCCTGTAGACGTGGATACGTGAGCGAGGCCAGGTGTCATCAGGGAGGATCGACGTCTACCGCAGCCCAACCGCATCTCGAGCTGCCGAACGACATTCCTCCGCCGGCTGAGGAGTTCGGCGGCAGCCCTCGCTCAGCTCTTACCCTCTGTCATCCGGCCAGGCCGTTGCTGCGTCCGGGCTGCCCACCGGCCCGTCTCCAGGTTCAGCTTTTGGCAAGAAAATCAAAGCTTCAAGAAGTGAATGCGATAGAAACAGCGACTGATGTCGAGTAACTCACTACGAAACAACGGGATCCATCGTTCTGTGCCGCCAGCCGGAAGGCCTTGGGTGCCGGCGCAGAAGGCCCGGATCGCGGCCTTCACCGGGCCCGACCGAGGTGGCGAGGAGGCGCTTGCGCCAAGCGGAATCCTGACCATAGCCAGGAAGGAAGTGGGCGGCGGCAACCCATGCCGATTTCCTCTGGGCGCGCCGATATTGCGTCGCACAATGCCTGGTGCGCTCGCGGTCCCGGCAAACGACGGTTGGGCCGACGACCTCACGCGTTGGCCTGCAGGGTGCAGAAACCGCAACCCTGCGGCGGGATGCACGGTTGCGATCAGGCTCAAGACGGGATCGCGGGCATCGCAGGGACTCGTTGAACTGGGCACCGGTCCCGTCCAGCGGATCGAAGCCACTAAGTGCCTCAACCATCCCAGGATCGTGACGATCTTGAATCCCGTGAAGAAGATGAGCTCGCCTGCATCGCCATGGAACGCCTGAAAGGTAGGGTTCCTACCGCCAAGATCGAACCTGGTAAGCCGGCGGTGCCGCCAGGGGCTGGACGCGCGCAGCAGCTCGCGGCCGCACTCGACAATGGCGCCACGCTCCTCCAAGTCCGGACTGCCTCGGTGATCGGGTTTAGTAAGACCAATGCGGGGATTGGGAAGCCTGGCAGAGTGGCATCTGCGGGACCATCCGACGAAGCTGCCTGGGAGCCGATCGCGAACCTGCGGAACGAGTGTACCGCTAGACCCGGGTGCTCGAGTGCCGACATCGGCAACGTGCTGCGCGAGTGCAGTGCGGCTGGAGGCTGGTCTCGCGGCGGCGCAGAGCAGAACGTTTGCGACGGCACCAGCTCGGCATGTGGCAGGGACATCAACGCCTAGCCGGGCGAGCCGGAATGGACCTGTCCAAGTACATCGAAATGGCCTCCGCAACGCATACTGGGATGGTCCGCGCGCACAACGAGGACAGCATTGGCACGGATCCCACCATCGGATTGGCCGTGTTGGCCGATGGAATGGGGGGCTACAATGCAGGCGAGGTCGCGAGTGGAATCGCGGTTGCGTTGATCACCAAGGAAACCCGCGATGCGGTCTTGCGCTACTCCCCTTCCGAGCAGGACCCCGAGTCGGGTGAGCCGGTGGTCGAGAAGCTGTTGCGCACGGTGACCGCCGATGCCAACACCTCCATCTATCAGGCGGCGAATAGCCAGCCGCAGTACGCGGGAATGGGTACGACTCTGGTCGTGGCCCTGCTGTGCGACAACCTCGTGACCGTGGCGCATATCGGCGATTCGCGGATGTACCGCCTCCGAGACGGCGTGCTCGAGCAGCTCACACGCGATCACTCGCTGCTTCAGGAGCAGATCGACAGCGGGATGATTTCCAAGGAGATGGCGCGCCGGTCCCAGAACAAGAATTTGGTTACGCGCGCAGTCGGCATTGAGCCCGAAGTAGAGGCCGACATCAACACATTCGAGGTCAGCGAAGGCGACCTGTTCTTGCTGTGCTCCGACGGACTGAATGACATGGTCGATGACGACGAGATCCATCAGACGCTCTCATCGCTATCGGCCAACCTTTCGTTCGCCGCGAGCCAACTGGTACAGATGGCGAACGACAATGGCGGCCGCGACAACATATCGGTGATTCTCATCCGTGTGCGGAAGTTATTCCCGGCCGAGCGCGGCTGGCTGGGGCGGGTGAAGGCGTGGTTTAGATGAGAAACGGGGATTGATCTTATGGCGAAGCTGATCCTGAGCCTAGACGGCATGGTGATCCGGGAGTACCCGCTCACCAAGGAACGCACCACCATCGGCCGCAAGCCGCACAACGACATCGTCATCGACAACCTCGCCATCAGCGGGGAGCATGCGACGATCATGACGATTTTGAATGATTCGTTCCTGGAGGATCTAGGCAGCACCAACGGCACGCTCGTCAACGGCCAGCCGATCAAGAAGCACTTTCTCCAGAACAACGACGTCGTCGAGCTCGGGAAGTACAAGCTCAAGTACATGACCGAAGCCACCGCAGCGCAGGCTGACCCGGGTGACTTCGAGAAGACGATGGTGCTGCGTGCGCCGACCGCCGGCGGTAAAGCGGAGGGTGGACCCGGCGCACGTAGCTTCGGCGATACTGTGGTGAACCCGGAGATGATGCAGACGCAGGGGCCGGGCTTGCGTGAGGCTGCGCGCCAGGCCGCAGCCGCAGGCTCGCCCACGGTGGCGACTGCAACGGCGCCAAGAGTTCCCGCTGCCGCCGCGGCGACCGCTACGGCTGACGCTGCAGCAGCGCCGAAGCCAGCGGTGGCGGACGTCGCGGCCACAATCCCGCCGGCCGGGGCTCAGCCCGCCGCTGCCGCCCGCACCGCGACGGGTGCTGCCGTGGTTGCCCCTAGCGCCACCGGGCCGCAGATTCAGGGCACGATTCAGATCCTCTCCGGACCCAGCGCCGGAAAAGAGCTGCCGCTGGCAAAGCCCCTGACAACGCTGGGGAAACCGGGGGTACAGGTCGCCGTGATCGCTAAGCGCCCACAGGGATATTTCATCACTCATGTGGAGGGGACGACGTTCCCGGTGGTCAACGGCAAGCAGCTCGACGCTCAGGCTCACGCCCTCAATGACCACGATGTCATCGAGCTCGCGGGCGTCAAAATGGAGTTCTATCTCAAGCCGCTGTCGTAGGTGTTGCGCGGATGCGTGGGCTTGGACGCCGCTGAGAATCCAACGTCCCCGGATTCGAGACCGATGTCGCCGGCGGTGCTGTGCGGGTTGTTGACGCCGTGGCGCGCTGCCCGCGCCCCGCGACATGCCCCTCGAGACTGCACGACGTCGACCATACTGCGGCCGAGACCCGTGACCAGGGCTGCTCCCGTTATTGCTCCGAAATGCGCGATCACCATGGAAAGCGTGAGAGCGAACCCCTTCCGCCGAGCGAGCCAATTCTTCCTACGCCAATGCCTCCGTAGGCGTGATGAACAAAATGTGTGGTGCTGGCGCAACATCAACCGTTCGATCTATACCCCTCTGCGGCCAGCGCTGTCCTAATCCGAGACAATACTAACCGGTCGTACAGGTTCACTTGGCGCGCCCTCGTGTCCGCCCGATCGACATTGTCTGGAGCATACGCGGGGCCAGGATGCGGAGAGCGCCAACGCCGGCACGGTGCGGTTGTGGATGCCGCTGCGCGGTTGCCGCGGGTCAAACGAGCGTTTGCAGGTGCGAAGTGTGAGGGGAGCACCATCCTGGTTCGGAGCGAGTCGAACAAGGTGTCCACGCCAGCGACGTCTCGGGACAACGGGGCTGATCCGCTTTCGGGCCGGTCGAAGCAGGCCGCGCTTTCCCTTGGGTCCCAGTCAACAAATTCATGGAGGACTACTCGAACCCAAAGGTCCTGGCCACCGGGATCTAGCTCGCTGTGGCGCTTGCCAATCCCAAATCCCAGTGGATGCGTTCCGCGCCCAATCGTCCGCTGTGCCCAGAGCTTGAGAAGGGCGCTGTCTCCATGCGTCCCGCAGCTACGGGGGCCGGGAAGCGGGTTTCCCTGGTTGTACAGGCTCCGGGCGGCCCACTGCTCGGCCGCGTGGTGGCCGTGGCCCTGGTCCTGCGCTTGCTTAAACCCTACGGGTTCCCGTGTTGACCGAGTGGGCCGTGGTTATTATTTTTGCAATTACCGGTTGGTAGGGATCGATCCTGCCCCGGCGCTGCGGGTAGGTTTTGCGGCCTTGGTGATGCTTGACCGCCAGCCGGGAGATGCCATATGGATCCCGCGTCAACTGTTACGAATGCACTTGGCCACTGGGCCGATCCCTGGTGCCAAGCAGTGTCGCGTCAGCTTGAACCCGGACGAGGTCGCGATGCCCGTCTCGTCCGCGTTGTTTATGAGGATGTGGGCGTTATCCATGACCGGCAAACGGTTGCACTCGCACGGAAGTCTATGGAGCGACGGCCGACGGGTTCACCCGAGGCGATCGCCCGCGGCACATTCGCGTCCGCTCAACTGCCGGGCAGTAATGAAGATATGATGCTCTTCTGCCTTGCTTGGGCGAGCGACGCTGGGCACGCCGGCGAGATCGAGCGGGCTCGCGGTGACGTCCCCCGAGTCATGGACTCACCGCCGGCACAGCACAGGAGCGGCTGGTTCGGCGGAGATTCGCATGGGCATCAGCCGAGACGGACGCCGGATGAACGTCAGAACAATGAGGTCCGCCCAGCGAGGCGATCCGCAGATCGTTCCTTGGCCGACATCGCTCGGGCGGGTGATTCACCCTTGCAAGCCGCTGCCACGGTTCACCCTAGGCGCTAGGTGGCCCTCCGGGACCAGGTAGAGATGCGGCTCAAAGTACTCGGTTGCAGCGGCGGGATCGGCGGGAGTCTGCGCACCACGTCGATGCTGCTCGATGACGATGTCCTGATCGATGCCGGCACGGGCGTGGGAGATCTCGCGCTATCCGAGCTCAAACAGATCGATCATATCTTCGTTACGCATTCTCACCTGGACCATATCGCTTGCATTCCCTTCCTGGTGGATACGGTCGGGGGGATGCGGCGCTCCCCGATCACGATCCACGCGACGCCAGAGACGACGGCGAGTTTGCGGGCGCATATCTTCAACTGGAAAATCTGGCCGGACTTTGCGCAGATCCCCAGCCGGGATGCGCCATATCTGCGCTACGAAGAGATCCAGGTCGGGGAACCGGTGAGCCTCTCGGGTCGGCGCATCACTGCGCTGCCGGCCAACCACGTCGTTCCGGCCGTCGGGTTTCATCTGGATAGCGGTAAGCAGAGTTTGGTGTTCACCGGTGACACCACCACGAACGATGCGTTGTGGGAAGTGGTGAACCGGATAGACAACCTCCAGTACATCATCATCGAGACCGCGTTCTCCAATGCGGAACGTCAGCTCGCTCTAGATTCGAAGCATCTTTGCCCCAGCTTGCTCGCGGTGGAGCTGGCAAAGCTGAAACGCTCTGCGCAAATCTTCATCACCCATCTCAAGCCCGGCGAGGGCGCGCTGACGATGGAGGAAATCGAACAGGTGGCGGGGACCTATAGCCCCCGCATGCTGCACAACGGGCAGGTGTTCGAGCTCTAAGCGTGGGCAGCCGGCTGCGACAAGCAGCGGCGTCTGGCACGGCCGGCGCACACACCAGCCGCCGACCCATATCACAATCCGAACCATGGTTAAGGTCGCTCACGCGGCCGGCTTGAAAAGGATGGCTCCTATGAGCACGGTGTTTGAGGCGAGATCACAACAGAACCTTGCGGACATCAGCAGCAAGTTGGAGTTTCAAAAGCAGCTGCAAGCGGTCACCAACCGCATTCACGCGACCAGCAACGCCGACGAGATCATGCTGGAGCTGGGCCAGGACATCTGCAGCTTGCTCGGCGCCGACCGCCTAACCGTGTACGCCGTATCCGACGATCGGGCCTCCATCATATCCAAAGTCAAGACCGGATTGACTTCGTTCAAGGATCTCAAGCTGCCGATCAACGATCAAAGCGTTGCCGGGTTCGCTGCGCAGAACCGCATGCTGATCAACATCCGCGACGTGTACGATGAGAACGAGCTGCGCAAGCATAGTCCGCATCTGCGGTTCCTCAAGGAAGTGGACAAGCGAACGGGGTACCGCACCAAGCAGATGCTGGTTGCGCCCATCATCGACTCCACCACCAACGAGCTGGTCGGGGTTGTGCAGGCGATCAACACCAGGAGCGGGCAACCCTTCTCGCCGCTTGCCGAGGAGGGTGTGACCAACGTCTGCGAGACGCTGGCCATTGCCCTGAAGCAGCGCCAGAAGTCGCAGACACTGGTGCGCGGCAAGTATGACGCGCTGGTGGCCAACGCGGTGCTGTCCGCCGAGGAAATGGAACTGGCGCTGCGCTCAGCTAGGCGCAAAGGGATGGACCTGGAGGCGGTGTTGCTGGACGAGTTCCAGGTCAAGCCGCAGGCCATCGGCGAGGCGCTGTCGGCTTTCTTCGGTGTCCCCTACGAGTCGTTCAAGGCGGACCGAATCAAACCCATGGACTTGCTCAAGAACCTGAAGCGCGACTTCCTGGAGAGCAGCTCGTGGGCGCCGGTGGAGGACTCCCGCGAGGGCCTAATCGTGGTCACCACCGACCCGGAGCGCGTGCGTGCATCCAAGATCGTGGCCAACGTTTTTCCCAAGTCTCGCGTCGTGTTCCGCGTCACCACGCAGCGAGAGCTCGCTGCCACGTTGGACCAGTTCTTCGGCGGGGATCTCGGAGACTCTGGTTCCATCGGCGACCTGCTCTCGGACATGACGGAGGAGAACGACGAGGACGGCGGCGGCGCCGATGATGTCTCGCTCGCCGCGGACAACGAGTTGGTCAAGCTGGTCAACAAGATCATCATCGACGCCTACAACCAGGGCGCGTCCGACATTCACATCGAGCCCTATCCGGGGAAGGGCAAGACCGAGGTCCGTTTCCGCAAAGACGGAAGTCTCGTGCCTTATATCTCGGTCCCGGCGAGCTATCGCAACGCCATCGCGGCCCGGCTCAAGATCATGTGCGATCTCGACATCTCCGAGAAGCGCAGGCCACAAGACGGCAAGATCAAGTTCAAGAAGTTCGGCCCCCTGGACATCGAGCTGCGCGTAGCCACAGTTCCCTCTCAGGGGGGCGTTGAAGACATCGTGATGCGTATCCTCGCCGCCGGGGAGCCGCTTCCACTCGACAAGCTGAACCTGTCGGCGCGCAACCAGAAGAACCTGAAGGATACCGTGAGCAAGCCCTACGGGCTGTTTTTCGTGTGTGGGCCGACCGGCTCCGGTAAGACGACCACCCTGCATTCCGTGCTCGGCCATCTGAATACGCCGGACACGAAGATCTGGACAGCCGAGGACCCGGTCGAGATCACGCAAAAGGGTCTAAGGCAGGTGCAGATGAATCCCAAGGCTGGGCTGACCTTCGCCACGGCGATGAAGGCGTTTCTGCGCGCGGATCCCGACATCATCATGGTGGGTGAGATGCGAGACAAGGAGACCACCGCAATCGGCATCGAGGCGTCCCTCACGGGTCACCTGGTTTTCGCCACTCTGCACACGAACAGCGCGCCCGAGTCTATCGTGCGGCTGCTCGACATGGGGATGGATCCGTTCAACTTCGCCGACGCTCTTCTCGGAGTGCTGGCCCAGCGTCTGGCGAAGCGCCTATGCGCAAAGTGCAAGCAGCCGCATTCGGCATCGCAGGAAGAAATCAAGCTGCTGCTGGAGGAGTACTGCCAGGAGCTCAAGAACACCGATAGCTGGAAGCGCGATCCCAAAGCGGCGTATGAAGGTGTCTATCGGGAATGGGCGAAGAGCTTCGCCGACGACAAGGGACAGTTCACGCTGTGCACGCCTGTGGGCTGCGAGGCTTGCAGTGGAACAGGCTACAAGGGGCGGGTAGGCTTGCATGAGCTGCTGCTCGGCAGCGACGCGATCAAGAAACAGATCCAGGAGCATGCACGCGTGGCGGACGTGCTGGCCACTGCGCTCAACGAAGGAATGCGCACGCTGAAGCAGGACGGTCTAGAGAAAGTACTGCAGGGCATCACAGACGTGCATCAGGTTCGCGCCGTCTGCATCAAGTAGACGGGCGAAGCAGCGCTCGGCCGCGGTCATGGACACGATAGTACAGCCGGAATCGGACGATCTGCTTCGGCGTCTCACGCAGCTCAACCACATCGGGATCGCGCTGTCCAGGGAAAAGGACATCACGCGGCTGCTCGAAGCGATACTGGTGGCGGCCAAGAAGATCACTGACGCAGACGGCGGCACCCTTTATCGAGTACATAACGGGCGTGAGCTGCGCTTCGAGATCATGCTTACCGACTCCCTCGGGATCGCGATGGGCGGAACCACAGGTAAGCCGATCCCGTTTCACCCCGTCAAGCTTTACGAGGAAGACGGTACGCCGAACAACTCGATGGTGGTCGCCTACGCCGTGTTGCACGACCAGACGATCAACATCGCGGACGCCTACACCGAGCAGGGCTTCGACTTTTCCGGCACCAAGAGCTTCGACGGCAAGACCGGTTACCGCTCCAAGTCCTTCCTCACCGTCCCGATGAAGAATCACGAGGATGAGATCATCGGGGTGCTGCAGCTGATCAATAGCAAGGACCGACAGACCGGCAAGATCGGTCCGTTCTCACAGGCCGATCAGCATCTGGTGGAGTCTCTCGCCTCGCAGGCTGCGGTCGCGCTCACCAACCGGCTGCTGATCAATCAGCTGGAGGAGTTGTTCGAGTCGTTCATCAGCCTCATCAACGCCGCGATCGACGACAAGTCGCCGTACACGGGCGGGCACTGCCAGCGGGTGCCGACGCTGACGATGATGCTGGCCGAGGCGGTGAACAGCACGCGGGTGGGGCCGCTCGCCGGCTTCACGATGAGCGACCAGGACCGCTACGAGCTGAAGATTGCAGGCATGCTGCACGATTGCGGCAAGGTGACTACGCCCGTGCACGTCGTGGACAAGGCGACCAAGCTCCAGACGATCTTCGATCGCGTCGGATTGATCGACACGCGCTTCGAGGTCCTGAAGCGGGACGCCGAGCTGCGCGCGTTGCGGGCGAAGCTGGAGTCTCTGGAGCGCGGTGACCGCTCGACCTGGCTCGAGATCGAGGCACGCCTGTCGGCGGAGATCAAGCAGATCGACGCGGATCGAGAATTCCTGCGCTTCTGCAACATCGGGGTCGAGCGGATGGCGCCCGAGGATCAGCAGCGGGTGGCGGCGATCGGCTGGGGCTACAAGTGGCGTGATGTCGACGGCGTCGCGGACGCGCCGTTCCTGACCGACGACGAGATCAAGAACCTGACGATCCGCTCCGGCACATTGACCGAGGAAGAGCGCAAGATCATCAATCATCACATCGAGGTCACCATCATGATGCTCGAGTCGCTCCCGTGGCCCAGGCATCTGAAGAACGTGCCCGAGTACGCTGGCGGTCATCACGAACGCATGGACGGCAGGGGCTATCCGCGCGGGCTCACCCGCGATCAGATGTCGATCCAGGCGCGAGTGATGGGGATCGCCGATATCTTCGAGGCGTTGACGGCGAAGGATCGCCCCTATAAGAAGGGAAAAACGCTGACCGAGGCATTGACCATCCTCGGCAAGTTCAAGCTCAACGGCCACATCGATCCCGACCTCTTCGACGTTTTCCTCCGCGAGAAGGTTTACCTCAAGTACGCCACACAGTTCCTCGATCCGGAGCAGATCGATGAGGTCGATCTGGCCATGATCCCTGGTGTTCCCGAGGAT
>Ga0335081_10008373_pt1 | contig 16577 bp, 20 predicted proteins | sample Lox_Sample_35_FD_206713 | JGI IMG/M metagenome (GOLD analysis project Ga0335081, IMG submission 206713) | Soil microbial communities from Loxahatchee National Wildlife Refuge, Florida, United States - Lox_Sample_3.5 | ecosystem: Environmental > Terrestrial > Soil > Wetlands | place: USA... | reverse complement strand
CGCACATGGCGCGGCGGTCTTCCTTGGCCGCTTCGTAGTTCTCCAACATCGCTTTGATGACGAAAGACGAGAGGTCGCCCTTCTCGGTGTCGGCACAGCGGCGCAAGCCGTCGAGATAGTCCTCGGGGATCTCGATGGCGGCCTTCGCCATCAACTCCTCGGCGGTGCGCTGGATGCTTGCGAGCGGGATCATGATCGCCTCAAGGATTCATTCGGCCGCGAGCGCATCGCGGATCAGCGTCTCGCCCGGCTTCACATGGGTGAACTGCACCGGGCTTTCACTGATATCAACGCCGTTGGCGCCCTGGCGTGCCACCGTGAACGTCGAAGTGGCGAGATCGCCTTCGCCCGGAAAATCGGACCGGAAATGGGCGCCGCGGGAATTCTCGCGCCGGAGCGCGGCGAGCGCAATGACCCGGCTCACTTCGACCAGCGAGCGCAGATTGAGCCAGTCGTGCCAGGTCAGATTGAAGCGGCGGTCGGCATCGGCGACGCCGGTTGCCAGAAGTTCCGTTTCGATGCCATCGAGCGCGGTGAGCCCGCGGTCGATGCTCAAACGGTCGCGCACCACGCCGACTTCGTCCCACATGATGTCCAGCAGCTTCTCGCGCAATGCGTTCAAATCGCCGGCCTTTTGTGAGAACGGATATTGCGCGCGCGCAAGTTCCGCCTCGAGCACATTATTATCCGGTTCGCGGTAGCCGGGATTGGCCTTGATCCAGCGCGGCATCACGTCGCCCGCAATGCCGCCGAACACGGTGGAGTTGGCGACGCCGTTGCCGCCGAGCCGGTTGGCGCCGTGCATGCCGCTGGCGTCCTCGCCGGCGACGAACAGGCCGTGGCGCTCCGTCGCAGTGGTCACGTCGCACACCACGCCGCCCATGAAATAGTGCGCCGTCGGCACCACTTCGACGAGGCCGCCGGCGAGATCGAAGCCGCAGTCGCGGCAGCGGTCAACCATGCCCTTGAATTCCTTCGCCACCTTGGCGGGCCCGAGATGGCCCATCTTGATGTAGACGCCGCCGTTCTTCGTGGTGCGGCCGGCGCGCATCTCGGCATAGATGGCGCGGCTGACGACGTCGCGGGTGGCACGCTCGAGCTTCGGATCGTAGTCGGCCATGAAGCGGTGCATGGCGCCGTTGAGCAGGTGCCCGCCGGCGCCGCGCAAGCCTTCTTCCAGCACGGTGCCGGTCATGCGCGTGTCGGGCCCGGCGAGCAGCCCGGTCGGATGGAACTGCACCATCTCCATGTCGCGCAAGGGGAGGCCGAGCCGCAGCGCCATGGCAAGTCCGTCCATGCTCTTGTCGCCCGACGGCGTGTGATAGCGATACATGGTCGGGCCGCCGCCGGTGGCGAGCAGCACCGCTTGCGCGGTGACGAAACGGAATTCGCCGGAGCGCACGTCGAGCAGCAGCACGCCGGACAGCGCGCCGTCCTTCGCCGGGATCAGCGCCACGGCGCGGTGCTCTTCCAAGCGGCGGATCGGCCGCGCCCACACCTGCTCCATCAGCCGGTTGATGATCTCGATGCCGGTGAGGTCGCCTTTGTGCACGGTGCGGTCGAACGTCTGCCCGGCGAACGCCTTGCCGTGCAGGGTGCCGTCGGCATTGCGGTCGAAGAAGCAGCCGATCTCGTTCTCCAATTCCTGCACGCGCTCGATCGCCTTGGTCACCAAGGTCCAGGCCAGCTCCTGGTGCGGCAGCCATTTGCCGCCCTCGATGGTGTCCATGAAGTGGCGCTCGACCGAGTCGCCGGGATTGAGCGCGACGTTGTAGCCGCCTTGCACCATGCGGGTGCAGCCGCATTTGCCGAGCAAACCCTTGCTGACGACGGTGACGTCGAGATCGGGATTAGCTTTGAGCGCATGCAGCGCAGCGAACAAGCCGGCGCCGCCGGCGCCGAGGATCAGAATGTCGGTTTTTTCCCGTTCGACGTTCATCAGAACGCCCGCACCAAAAAGATGAAGGCGATCACCGCCGACACCGCGGCGGCGAGCGTCGCCAGCTGCTTCTGGCCGTCGCGCCAGGCGAAGTTCTCGATCACCAGCACGCGCAGGCCGCCGAGCAGGTGCACCGTGAGCAGAAAGACAAGACCGCCTTCGGCGAATTTCACCAGCGGCTGATCGGTCCAGCGCAGGAAGGCGTCGAGCCGCGCGCCGCGCTCGACCGCGAGCCCGAGCACGAAGAAATGCACCGGCAGGAAGATCGCCAGCAGGAGCCCGGAGACACGGTGGACAAAGGCCGCGATCCACAGCACGCTGCCGCGATGCTTGAATGCCGCCGGCGTCATGTCAGCACCAAAACGACAATGGCGTGCGCGCCGAGCACCGCCAGCGCGAGGCCGAACAGGACGGCAAAGAATCCGGCGCTGCGTTCGCCGAGCGCCGTCCATTCGGCCAGCACGTTGCGCACGCCGATCGACGCGTGAATGGAAGCGGCGGCGACAAACAGCCCGTAATACGATGCCCACAGCACGCTGCCATGGGTGCGCGACAAAATGTCGGCCGCGGTCAGGCCCTGGCGCGACACATATAAGATGACGGCGATGTGAACGAGCACCAGCGGCGCCATCACCGCCGCGGTCGCCCGCTGCCAGACATAGAGCCGCACGTTCATGGCGCGATCTCGCCCTTGAGATACGCGGCGAGAGTGCGTCGCTTCAGGTCGGCGATTACCGCGGTCGGATTGAGCGCCTGCGGGCAAAGCTCCTGGCACGATTGGTGCGAGTGGCAGGAATGGCAGCCGCCGGAACCGGCGACCGCCTGCAGCCGCGCGGCGTTGCCGGCGTCGCGCTGGTCGTTGAGGAGCGTCCACGCCCGCGTCAGCGCCGCCGGACCGAAATAATCCCGGTTCCACCGCACCGTATCGCAGGCGGCGTAACAGACGCCGCAATTGATGCATTCGATCGCCGCATCGGCGGCCCGCCGCGCCGGGCTGTCGGGGCGGATTTGCTCGATGGCGTCGGCTCTTGTCTTCGACGGCTCGAAGGCGCCCTTAGCCTTTTGCCACTTCTCGAAGAACGGCTGCATGTCGGTCGCCAAATCCTTGATCACCCGCAGATTTTCCAAGGGGCCGATGGTGAGCCGGTCATCGCCCGCGACCTTGGCCACGTGCGTCCGGCAGGTCCAGCGCGGACGGCCGTTGACCGTCATGGCGCAGGAGCCGCATACGCCGACGCGGCAGGCGAAGCGGTAGGTCAGCGTCGGGTCGAGGTGGCGCTGCACGAAGGTCACGACGTCGAGCACGGTCTGGCTCTCGCGCCGCGGCACGCGGTACGTCTCGTAGCATCCGTCTTCCGCGCCTCGCCACAGCGAGACCGACAATTCGCCCGGCATTTCCTCTCCTTGACGGGCCTTGTTACGCCCGCACCGCGGAGCAGACAAGCGAGGATGGGCTGGGTCCTACACAGCAGCGCACGCAGCACCACATGAACTGGCGCCACCGCCGGCTCTCCTCTACTATTTGCCGCCATCGTGGAGCCGGGGAGTCATGAAACACAGCGTCGACCGCATTCTCACCACCCACGCCGGCAGCCTGTCGCGGCCGGCAAACCTCATCGCCCTGAGCAAGGCCATCGCCATCGGCGAAGCCAAGGGCGACGACGCGGGATACGCGAAAGTGCTCGCCGCGTCCGTCGCCGACGTGGTCAAGAAGCAGCGCGAGCTCGGCGTCGACATTCCCGACGACGGCGAGTTCGGCAAGCCGGTCGGCGGTTCCTATGATTACGGCGCCTGGTGGAATTACGCCTTTGCCCGCATGTCGGGCTTTTCGGCGGCCGGCAGTCCGGCCGCCGCCGCGCACGAGACCCAGCACAAGAAATCGAGCGTCGCCGATGTGGCGCTGACCTCGTTCGCCAACCGCCGCGACTGGCAGAAATTCGCCGAGTTCTATCTGGATCCGGAATCGAGCGGCAGCCTGATGGGCAGCGCGGCGCGGCGGCCGGTCGGCCGGCCGGCCTGCACCGGGCCGATCAAATATACCGGCCATGCCGCGCTCAAAGCCGACATCGATAACCTGAAGAAGGCCATGGCCGCCGTCGGTGCCGATGAAGGCTTCATGTGCTCGATCGGCCCGGGCAGCTTCGCCCGCGGCATCGACCTTTACTACAAGACCGAGGAGGAATTTCTGTTCGCCTCGGCCGACGCCATGCACGAGGAATACAAGGCCATCGTCGACGCCGGCATCGTGCTGCAGATCGACGATCCGAGCCTGCCCGACAACTGGGACATGATCAATCCCGAGCCGCCACTCCGCGAGTTCAAGAAATTCGAGCAGGTGCGCATGGAGGCGCTCAATCACGCGCTGCGCGGGCTGCCGGCGGACCGCATCCGTTTCCACATCTGCTGGGGCTCCTGGCACGGCCCGCACACCACCGATATTCCGCTGAAAGACATCGTCGACCTCGTGCTCAGCGTCAACGCCGGCGCCTATTCGGTCGAGGCCGGCAATGTGCGCCACGAGCACGAATGGCGGGTGTGGCAGGACGTGAAACTCCCCGACGGCAAGCTGTTGATCCCCGGCGTCGTCAGCCACGCCACCAACATCGTCGAGCATCCGCAGGTGGTCGCCGACCGCATCGTGCGTTACGCCAAGGTGGTCGGCCGCGAGAACGTCATCGCCGGCACCGATTGCGGGCTGGGCGGCCGCATCCATCCGCAGATCGCCTGGGCGAAATTGCAGGCGCTGGCCGAAGGCGCCAAGCTCGCGACCAAGGAGCTGTGGGGCTAGCCGCCTGCGGAAAATCGGAAATGAAGCGCAGCACCGAGCGAATTCTGACCACCCATGTGGGCAGCCTGCCGCGGCCGGACGATCTGGTCGCGCTCTATCGCGACGACGCGCCCGACCGGACGCTGCTGCCGCGCCTGCGCTCGGCGATTGCCGACGTGGTGCGCGAGCAGGCGCGCTGCGGCATCGACGTCGTCAACGACGGCGAGTTCGGCAAAGCCATGCGCCGCGCCGTCGATTTCGGCGCCTGGTGGTCCTACGTCTACGACCGCTTGGCCGGCTTCACGCTGAGCCAGGAGGAAGCCAAGAAGGGCCGCGGGGCGTGGACCTTCGGCAGCAAGGAACGCAAGGAATTCGCGGCGTTCTACGCCGCCGAAGCCAGCGCCGGCCAGGGCAGCGGCGCCCAGGCAACGACGACGCAGACCGGCACCAGCACCGCGCGGCTTTACGGCCTGACTTGCACCGGCCCGGTCAAATATACCGGCCATGCGGCGATTGCGCGCGACATCGAAAACCTCAAGGCGGCGCTCGGCGGCGTGCCGGTCGAAGAAGCGTTCATGACCGCGGTGTCGCCGGCGACGCTGCAGATCCTGCCCAACGCCCATTACAAGAGCCGCGAGGACTATACCTGGGCGCTGGCCGAGGCGATCCGCGACGAATACAAGGCCATCGTCGACGCCGGCTTCGTGCTGCAGATCGACGACCCGGCGCTGGTCGACATCTACGACTGGTGGTTCTCAGCCGACGACGATCTCGCCGGCTATCGCAAATGGGCGCAGTTCCAGGTCGAGGCGGTCAACCACGCGTTGGCAGACATCCCCGAGGACCGCGTCCGCTTCCATATTTGCTGGGGCAGCTGGCACGGCCCGCACAAAGGCGACGTGCCGCTCAAGGACATGGCCGATCTGCTGCTCAAGGTGAAGGCGCAGGCTTACGTCATCGAGGCCGGCAATGTGCGGCACGAGCACGAATGGAAAGTCTGGCAGACCACCAGGCTGCCCGCCGGCAAGCTGCTCATTCCCGGTGTCGTCAGCCATGCCACCAACGTGCTCGAACATCCGGAGCTCGTCGCCGACCGCCTGATCCGCTTTGCCCGCACCGTCGGTCGCGAGAACGTCATTGCCGGCACCGACTGCGGCCTCGGCGGCCGCGTCCATCCGCAGATCGCCTGGGCGAAGCTGCAGGCGCTGTCGGAAGGCGCCAAGCTCGCGACAAAGGAGCTGTGGGGGTAGGGCGGTCATAAGCGCATGCAGATGCGCGGCATTGCCACGACCTTGCTCGGCGCGCTCATCTGCGGCGCCGCCTGGTATTGCGCTTGGTCCGATATCGGGCTCGCGTCGCGCTATTCGTTCTTTCCGCTCTGGCTCGGCTATATCGTGCTGGTCAACGGCGTCACCGAGTTGATCTTCCATGACTCGCTGTTCCGCCGCGCCGGCATGCATTTCGCTTGGCTGTTCGCTCTCTCGGTGCCGTTCTGGTGGTTCTTCGAATTTTTGAACCGGCTGGTGCAGAACTGGCACTATCTGTTCGCCGCGCCGGTCTCATCGCTGCATTTCGCCGTCGAATCCTCGATCGATTTCTCGACGGTCATACCGGCGGTGATGTCGACGACGTTTCTGTTTTATTTGCTGCTGAATGCGAGACGCCGGCGACCCACGGCTCCCAGGGGGTTGCCGAGCGCACGAACCATGGGCGGGGTTTTCGTCGTCGGCCTCTTGGGTCTGCTGTCATTGTGGCTGGCGCCGATGCAGACCTTTCCGTTGGTCTGGATTGCGCCCGTTCTGCTCATCGAGCCGGTGCTGTATTTCGCGGGCTGGCCGTCGCTGCTGCGACGCTATGCGCACGGCGACCGGCTGCTCCTCGCCGCGGCGATGAGCGCGACCTTGTTCACCGGCTTCTGGTGGGAATGCTGGAATTACTACTCGCTGCCGAAATGGGTCTACACCGTCCCCTATGTCGGATTTTGGAAAGTGTTCGAGATGCCGATTCTCGGCTATCTCGGCTATCCGTTCTTCGGGCTGATCGTTTTCGGCTACACGGTGCTGGCGGTTCACCTCTGCTGCGGCGAAGGCGCCAGGTTGCGCGAGGCCATCGTGCGCGGCTTCGATCTGGGTGGCAATGCGCCCCACATGCGCGCGCGGTTGTGACGGATGGTTCGGCCGCCGGCTATGCTGGCGCCGCGGCCGACCCTAAAGTAGAAGCTGTCTGCGCCATGCAGGCCGCGGCTGATTGAGAAAGAGCAAACCGACAATGGCCATCGATCCGAACGATCTGACGCCGACCATCCCGCCGCACGATCCGAATCCGAAGAAGCCGAGCATCAAGCTGCCGCCGCTGTCGTGCGACTCACACTTCCACGTGTTCGGGCCGCATCGCACCTTTCCCTATGCGCCGGACCGGGCGTTCACGCCGACCGACGCGTCCAAGGAAGATTTGTTCGCCCTGCACGACTTTCTCGGCATCCAGCGCGGCGTGTTCGTGCAATCGACGGCGCACCGCAGCGACAACCGCGTGCTGGTCGATCTGCTCCAGGCCGGGCAGGGCCGCTACCGCGGCGTGGCGCTGCTCGAGCCGACCACGCCGGACGGCGAAGTCGAGCGGCTGGACGAGGCTGGCGTGCGCGGCGTGCGGCTGCACTGGTACTTTCCGCACGGCGGCGCGCCGCGGCCGCGCGACGAGATGCGCAGGATCATCGAGAAGGTCGCGCCCTACGGCTGGCACATCGCCAACCACGTCGGCGGCAACAACATCATCGATTATTACGAATTCCTCGCCGGCATCGAGGCGCCGGTGGTGATCGACCATATGGGCCGCATCGACATCGACGAAGGCTTGAACGGCAAGGCGTTCAGGGCGCTGTTGCGCCTGCTCGACCGCGGCAATGTCTGGGTGAAACTGTCCGGCGCCGACCGCATCACCAAGCATCCGCACGCCTACGCCGAGGCCATACCGTTCGCCCGCGCGCTCGCCGTCCACGCGCCCGAGCGCATCGTCTGGGGCACCGACTGGCCGCATCCGAATCACAAGCCCGGCGCCGTGCCGAACGACGGCGAGCTCGTCGATCTGATCGCCGAGATCGCCCCCGACACGAAAACGCGCCAGCGCATGATGGTCGACAATCCGACCCGGCTGTTCGGATTCTGAAGGCCGGTCATGGCCAAGCAAACCCTGGGCAAGCTTCCCGCCGACGCCTTCGGCATGCTGGAGCTGCCGGCGCTGCCGCGCGAACTGATCGACGGCTTTCGCGCGCTGCCCGACCTCACCCGGCATCGTCTCCGATGCCATGGACGAGCTCGGCATCGTCGGTGCGATACCGGCTGCGGTGTTGCGTCCGACCGATCCGAAGGCGCGCCTCGTCGGCCGCGCGCTCACCGTGCGCAACATTTCCGCGAGCCAGCCGGTCCCCGACAAGGTCAAGGCCGGGGTGTCCGGCCTCGGCGAGATCGAGGCGCATAATCTCGCCGCGCCGGGCGACGTCTTGGTGGTGCAAGGCGTCGACCTCGTGTCGAATCTCGGCGGCATTTCCGCAACCATCGGCCATCGCCAGGGCGAGCTCGGCGCCATCGTCGACGGCGGCGCCCGCGACGTCGATCATTCGCGCGGCATCGGCTATCCGATCTGGTCGAAGAGCGTGAGCCCGATCACCGGCAAATGGCGGGTCGAGACCGTCGCCATCAACAAGCCGGTGATGATCTGCGGCATTGCCGTCAATCCCGGCGACCTCGTGCTCGCCGACGAGACCGGCGTCTGTCTGGTGCCGCGGGCGCGCGCCGCCGAGGTGCTGCAGCGCGCCGAGCGCAATGTCGCCGCCGAGCAGGCGCGCGAGGCCAAGATCGCCTCCGGCGCGCCGGTGCCGGATTTGTTCGGCAAGGCGCGCTAGAGGCTCGCGAGGTCGGCGCTGGCTCGATCCGTTACAGCAGGTCGGCGCGGACATAGATGACGCCGCGGTCGACCATGTCGAGCGCGCGCGCCGCCTTGGGGCACAGATCGAGCACCCGGCCGCGGTTGAAGGGGCCGCGATCGTTGATGGTGACGACGACGCTGCGGCCGGTCTTCACGTCGGTGACGCGAACGCGAGTTCCAAAGGGCAAAGTCTTGTGCGCCGCTGTCAGTCCGCTGCCGCGGCCGGGGTAGAAGGCCGCCATGCCGTAAAAGCTGCGCGGAGCAGCCGCTGCCGCGTGTCCTGCCTGTGCCGGCATTGGCGAGGCAGCAGCCAGCGTGGCTGCCACGGCAGCGATTGCGCACCGATGCATGCGGATCCCGACGATTGTCCGCTATCCGAACGCATCAGCTGCGACGCGGTTCCGCTCAAAATGCCACGCGGCTGCACTCGCGCCTGTCTTGAAGTTCCGGCTCCGATAAAGTTCCTTGTGGAATTGCGGCGATGCTGCTTCGCTTAAGCAATCCAGAACGGCTTGGCGGCCTCAAAGTCCGCCGTGCAACGGGTCAGTCCGATATCCTGCAGCGACTTGTCGTCGAGGCTTTCCAGCTCGGCGCGCGACCGCGCGGCGTGCCACCAGTCCGTCAGCTGCCGCTTGACGTCGCGCCATTGCAAACCGCTGCAAGACCGCTTCGTCAGGTCCAAGCTCATCGTGCTCATGGCGCCCTCCGTCCTGGACAAGGCCTCTGGCTATGATTGACCTTTTACCCTGCAGGAGCGAAGCGCGGCGTGATCGCCGACACAATTTGGCGCTTTTCCGCCCGTTCGCCCGAACCCCGGCGGCCGTGCGGTTGGTTGCCTTGGGTTACCGAAGCATCGGCTCGAAGGCCGCTGCGTGCTGCCGACCAACCACGCGCCATGTCCGTTAGGCCGGCGGCAGCGCCGCGCCGGCGCCGAGCCACTCTTTGATCAGCGCCGGCAGCGTGCCGTCGGCGGCGAGCGCGGCCTGCGCCTTGGCGATGGCGTCGCGCAGCGCCGCGTTGCCTTTGCGCACGCAGATGCCGAGACGCTCGACGGTAATGCCGGTCTCGACCACCTTGAGCTTCGGCCGGTCGCGCACGAACCACGCCGTGACCGGCGCGAGCTTCATGAAGGCGTCGCAGCCGCCGGTCGAGAGATCGCCAAGCGCCTTGCCGATCTCGTCATAGGCATAGACCCGCACGCGCGCGGCGCGATGCTCGGCCACCAGCTTTTCGGCGACCGGCTCGCTGGTATTGCCCCGCTGCACGCCGATCACCAGGCCTTTGAGATCGCCGATGCCGTGCACGTCGGGATGACGGCTCGCGTCGACGACGAGCGATTGGCCCGACACCGCATAGGGCGGGCAGAAATCGGCGACCTGCCGGCGTTCCGGCGTGATCGTGGTCCCCGAAGCGATGCAGTCGTAGCTGCCGTCATCGAGGCCGGCGAAGATGCCGTTGAAGTCGGCGCCCTTATAGGGCACCAGCCGCCATTGGCGGCCCAGCATTTCGGCGATGCGCCGCAAGCAAAGCGCGGCGCGTCATCTCGCTCCCTCCCCGTCGCCTCGCCAAAACCATGGGGCCGGACGCTTCTCCGCGTCCCAGTCTCCTCGCGTGAACGGCGAAGCCTTGGCTTTTCAGGCTCCGGCACAAATCCTTGCCCGAGCCGCGGCATCTTGGCCAAAGGCGCATAAAAGGCCTGGCCGGCGATTGCCGCCGACCAGGCAAGTCTGGGAGGAAACGCCCCTTCTGCAGACAGCTCAAGGAGCCTCCATCTGTTGGCACACGCGCGGGGGCGCGGTCGTGACCTAAGTCACAGTGCGTCGTTGTGACCGCCCTGAAATTCCTGTGGTACATTGCCGCGTCCATAAGCCGGGCGCGAGGGACCGGCCTGCATATTCACACGATAAGGGAGGTCGGCATGCTTCGCTTTTTGCTCGTTGCAACAACGATCGCGCTGCTCGCTGCAATGCCGGACGCGCGCGCCGCCAGTCCCGAGCAGATGGAGGCGAACAAGAAGACGGTGGCCGCGTTCGAGGACGCCGCGCTCAATCAGAAGGACTTCGATGCGGCGGCGAAATATCTCGGGCCGCGTTACACCCAGCACAATCCGCTCGCCGCCGACGGGCCGGAGGGGCTGAAGGCCTATATCGCGTTCCTGAAGGACAAATTTCCGAACAACCGCACCGAGATCAAGCACATCTATGCCGACGGCGATTACGTCATCACGCACGATCGTGCGGTGCGCGAACCGGGCACCCTCGGCCTCGCCATTGTTAATATTTTCAAGCTTGAAAACGGAAAAGTTGTCGAACACTGGGACGTCATTCAGCCGATCCCGGAAAAGACGGCGAACAATAACGGCATGTTCTAGGGCGGAAGCGCGCCTCGGAGGGCGCGCCGGTAAGTTCGGCCTTTTGGGATAATGTGCCTTGAAATCGACGGACAGGCGCAAAAACCCGTAAACACCCTGACGGCTAGCGTGGCGGCCGACGCTGCAATCGATTTGTGCAGCGAACTTGGCTGGGGCGACCGCCGTGCCGATACTGAACGCCGAGCAACAAGCCGCCGCGCGCGAGCTCGACAGTTTCGCGGTATTCCGCGAGCTGACGCTGCAGGTCAGCAATTTGGAATACAGTCTGCGGTCGTTCGATTTCGCCACGCCCGACGTCCACGCCACGAGCCTGCGCGACATGGTCCGCGCCGTCGCCGTCTCGGCGGAGCAGGTCGAGCTCGCCATCTGGTCCGACGACACCCGCATCTGGGCGCTGGCCGACACCATCCGCATGCGCGCGGCCAAGCTGTGGGACGAATGGAATCCGGCCGACAGCGAAACCTGCCTGTGGCTCGCGCTGGAGCGCGCCGCGCCGATCAGCCGGCAGCTTCGCGCCATCGCCCGCTTGTGCGAGCTGCTGCAGATCGAGCTGGACGGCCGGCACGCCCCCGGCGCGCCGTCGCTGCCGACGATGTGAGCCCTCCCGCCGGCCAGACGCGGCGGAATGTCGCTTGGCCCGCGGTGGAACCGTGTTCGCCGGCAAGCGTTTGGCTTGGGAACTCGGCGGGGATGCCTGCGACCAATCTGTCTCGATGCGGATAGCTGCGGCGGCGCCGGGTGACGCCGCTTCTCCGCGCTCGGCGGGCTGTTTTGGGGAGCCGTAGTCTGGACCGCGACCATGAATCGGAAGCAGAGTTGCTCTCCTTCGCGGGCGCCGCGATCGGCTCGGTGTGCGCGCTCGAGCTTTTGATCCTGCTGCGGCGCGAACCGGGCAAGCAATGGGGACGGGAAGCCCTCGTCCACGAGCTGCGCAGCAGTCCCGGTGCGGTGGCACAGGCGCTCGACCACCTGCGCCAATCCGGTCTGGTCGTGGAGGCGGCCGAGGGCTTCCAGTATCAGCAGTCGTCGCCCCGGCTCGACGACATCTGCCGGCGGCTGGAAAGCCAATATGCGGCAAAGCCGGTCACCGTCATCCGCGCTATTTTCGAGGCGCCGGGCGAGAAGCTGCGCCTCTATGCTGACGCCTTCCGCGTATCGGGGAAGACCAAATGAACATCTGGATCGACATCCTTTATTTGCTCTGCTTTTGCACCTGCCTGTTCTGCTGCATGCTGCTGATCCGCAGTCATCGGATCAACCGCAGCCGCATCCTGCTGTGGAGCGCGGCATGCTTCGCCCTGCTGGCGCTCAACAATCTGCTGGTCGTCATCGATCTGATCCTGCTGCCGACCGTCGATCTGTCGCTGCCGCGGCTGATCGCCTCATTCCTCGCGGTATCGACCTTGCTGGTCGGCTTTATCTGGGAATTCGTCTAGGGGGCGGCGATGAATCAGTTCATCTACGGGATGAATACCATGGGGTTCCTGCTGGCGGGCGCCTTCTTTCTGCGCTTTTGGCAGAAGTCCAAGGACGATCTGTTTCTCGCCTTCAGCGCCGCGTTCATGCTGTTCGCGATCGACGAAGCGTCTCACGCCATGACGGCAGACTCGGCATACGGCGGCTGGGCGTTCTCTTTCCGCCTCGCCGGCTTCGGCCTGCTGATCTTTGCCATCCTGCGCAAAAGCCTCAAATGACCGGCATGGAGGTTCTTCTTGCGCCAACGGAGAACGGACATGAAAAGTCGACCGCGCGGCGGAGCAATTTGGACCGGCCGGTTATGGCAATGCGCCTCGCTCGGGTCGTTGATGATCGTCGTCTTGATCGCCTGCGGCGGGCCTCGCTTTGCCTACGCCAAGGAGGTAAACGGCTGCAGACCATGCAGCGAGGAATGGCGCGACTGCATGTCCGGCTATTCCCGGAGGATCTGTCAAATCGAGTTGGACCGCTGCATGAAAAAATGCCGCCGCAAGCACGCGATACACGCGCGACGTTAGCGGCCCGCGTGACCGCGAACGGCCGTTGCCATTTGGGAGGGCGCCATGAAATTCGTCATTCGCTACGGCTTGGCGGCACTGCTCATGGTCGTCGCAATGGTGCTGCTGATTCCGCCGTTTGCCGCCTCGCTGATCGAGCAGTGGTCCAAGAGCGACGTCGAATCGCGCTCGGTATTGGCCTTCAACACCGCGCTCGATGACTTGACCGGCCTGCTCGACGAGCACGACGCCAAGAAGATCGTGGCGCTGTTCGAGCGCATGGCGCTCGACGAGCAATTGCTCGCCGTCGGATTCTGCGACCGCAACGGCGTGCTGGTCTACAAGACCAAGGAGATGCCGAAAAGTTTCGTGTGCAAGGCGCCGACGACGAACGGCACGCCGCAGTTTTCGACGCTGCATCTGGGCCGCCGCAGCCTGATGGTGTCGAGCTTTCCGGTCAACACGCCCAGCGAGCGCGGGCAGATGGTGCTGCTGCACGATCTGGCGGTGGTCGCGCAACGCGGCGCCGAGGCGCGACGATGGACCATCGCGGTTCTGGTCGGCGTGGTGTTCCTTGCCGCGGCCTTCGCCGGCCTGGTCACGATCCTGCTGGCGCGGCGATGGCTGCAGTCCATGCGCAGCGCCATCGATGACGTGCGGCTCGGCGGCAGCGGCGCCATCGCGGCGACCGAAGCGACGCCGTTTGCGGGCGAGTTCCGTCGCCTGCTGCGCGACCTGCAGGTGGGCCAGCTTCCGGCCGAGGGGCCTGACGTCGAATGGTCTCCCGCCATGCTGCGCAGCGTGCTAGCGCGCAAGCTTCCCGGCGCCGAAGTCATCGTGGTCTCCAATCGCGAGCCGTACATTCACAACCGCGAGGGCGGCGCGATCGCCCTGCAGATTCCGGCAAGCGGCCTGGTGGCGGCAATCGAGCCGATCATGCGCGCCTGCGGCGGCACCTGGATCGCCCACGGCAGCGGCAGCGCCGACGCCGAAACGGTCGACCGCTTCGATCGCATCCGCGTGCCGCCGCCGCAGCCGAGCTACACGCTGCGGCGCGTGTGGCTGACCGAGGACGAGCAGAACGGCTACTACTACGGCCTTGCCAACGAGGGCCTATGGCCGCTGTGCCACATGGCTTTCGTGCGCCCGAATTTCCGCGACGGCGACTGGAGCCGGTACAAGCTCGTCAACGCCCGCTACGCCCAGGCCGTCGTCGACGAGGCCAAGCGTTCCGATCCGATCATTCTCGTTCAGGATTATCATTTTGCGCTGCTGCCGGCCTTGCTGCGCAAGAAATTGCCGAACGCGACCATCATCACGTTCTGGCACATTCCCTGGCCGAATCCCGAGATCTTCGGGATTTGCCCGTGGAAAGAGGAAATCATCGCCGGCTTGCTCGGCAGCTCGGTCATCGGCTTCCACACCCGCTTCCACTGCAACAATTTTCTCGATACCGTCGACCGCTTCATGGAGGCCCGGACCGATCGCGAGCACTCGCTGATCAGCTTCGGCAGCCACGACACGCTGGTCCGGCCGTATCCGATCTCGATCGAATGGCCGCCCGCCGCCATGGCCGCCCAGAAGCCGGTCGCGGAGTGCCGGTCGCTGGTGCGCAAGCGCTTCGGGCTTGCCGATCGGGTGCGCCTCGGCGTCGGCATCGAGCGTTTCGACTACACCAAGGGAATTCTCGACCGGCTGCGCGTGATCGATGCGCTGTTATCGCGATGCCCGGAATGGAAGGACGAGTTCGTCTTCGTCCAGGTCGCGGCGCCGACCCGGAGCAAGCTTGCCGTCTATACCGGGCTGCAGCAGGAGGCCGCCGAGCTCGCGCGCGAAATCAACGCGCGGCACGGCAGCAAGACCTATCAGCCGATCTTCCTGATCGTGCGTCATTACGAGCCGCACGAGATATTCGAATTGTTTCGCGCCGCCGACCTGTGCATCGTGTCGAGCTTGCACGACGGCATGAATCTCGTCGCCAAGGAGTTCGTCGCCGCCCGCGACGACGAGGAAGGCGTCTTGCTGTTGTCGAACTTCGCCGGGGCGTCGCGGGAACTGTCGGAGGCGCTGATCGTCAACCCCTACGACGTTCATAGCGTGAGTGTCGCCATCGAGGAGGCGCTGTTGATGCCGCCCGCGGAGCAGCGTGAGCGGATGCGGCTGATGCGCGAGATCGTCCGGCTGCGCAATGTGTACCGGTGGGCCGGCCAGATACTGCTCGACGCCGCCGACCTGAGGAAGCGCCGGCGCATTCTGCAGTTGATGTCGCGCGAGCAAGCGGCGGTCAAGGCGCCGCGCATCAATCGGGCGTAAGAAGCAAACATCCCCGGCGCGACGCGCGCGATGCGCTATCCTACACCGGCTTCTCGCCCAGCACGGTCACGCGCCGCAGCAGGCGCCGCTCGCCGGCGGAGAAATCGGTGCGTGCGTGCAGCGTGCAGCGGTTGTCCCACATCAGGATGTCGCCGACGCGCCAGACGTGCTCGTAGACGAACTGCGGCTGCTCCTGATGATCGAACAGCCGTTGCAGGATCGCGTCGCTCTCGTCGCGCGGCAGGCCTTCGATTTCCCTGGTCATCAGGCGGTTGACATAGAGCGCCTTGCGTCCGGTGGCCGGATGGGTGCGCACCACCGGATGCCAGTACGACGACTTGGCGTCGTCGTAGTTGGCGCTGCGCAGCGTGGTGTCCGCCGTGTAGGCGTTCAGCGCGCGGCGGCCGGCGATGCGCTGCCGGACGTCTTCGGGCAAAGTCTCGTAGGCCGTGTAGGCGTTGGCGAACAGCGTGTTGCCGCCCTGGCGCGGCACCTCGACGGCGTAGAGCAATGTCGCCTTGGCCGGGGTTGCCTGGTGGCACTGATCGGTGTGGAAATGCATTTCGCCGTCGGGCAGCGCCCCGATCGGCTTGCCGTCCTCGCGGATATTCGAGACCAGCATGACGGACGGATGCTTGGCGCTGAAGGCGCGGCCCGAGGTGGTCTTCGCCAGCGCGCCGAAGGTTTCGGCAAAGCGCACCTGGGCATCTTCGTCGAGCGTCTGGTTGCGCAGCAAGAGAACGAGATGCCGGTGCCAGGCGTCGAGCAGTTTCTGCTTGAGCGCCTCGTCGATCGGATCGCGCAAGTCGACACCCAAAATTTCCGCCCCCAGTGCCGGCGACAGCGGACGCACGGCGAAGCTGTCGGATTTGTTGGATAAAGCGAGCGTTTCCATGAGTTGATCTCCCGGCGGTCGATTTCCCGGCGCTTTTTCTGACGTCGAACGCCCCAGGCCGCTGTTGGCGCGCGACGACCCGATTTTTCCGATCTGTTTACGATATATCAAACCAGTCCGGAAAAACGATCGGTCACAAGTCCGTCTTATATATGAACGCACGCGCTCCAGGCCCGACGCTACGCTTCGTTTTGCATCGTTTTCCGACCATTTCGAACGACCGCCATGCAAGAAATGACGCTAAGCGCCGAAAAATCGGCTCGGCGGAAAAATTCCCGCACCAGAATTTCTGATCACTGTGGCAGTTGCATCATACGCGTTCTCGCGGAGTGGATGTAAACTCCGGGCGTGGGAAAATCTTTTGTGCCGGCGCGCTTCGGCCGGACAGGGGGATGACA
>Ga0335081_10008372_pt1 | contig 16577 bp, 23 predicted proteins | sample Lox_Sample_35_FD_206713 | JGI IMG/M metagenome (GOLD analysis project Ga0335081, IMG submission 206713) | Soil microbial communities from Loxahatchee National Wildlife Refuge, Florida, United States - Lox_Sample_3.5 | ecosystem: Environmental > Terrestrial > Soil > Wetlands | place: USA... | reverse complement strand
CCCAACAATGCGACATCATCAGCACGGCTTATGCTTCGCATGGCGATACCAAGCACATTTTGCTGTTCCCTGAAGATCCCGCCGAGGCCTTCGAAATGGCGGCGCAGGCCTTCGATCTCGCCGATCGACTGCAAACCACCATCTTTCTCATGCTCGACCTCGATATCGGCATGAACCATCGGCTGTGCCGCCCGCTGAAATGGGACGACGCCAAGCAGTACGATCGCGGCAAGGTCATGACTGCGGCCGCGCTGGAAGCCGGCGCCGATTTCGGCCGCTATCTGGATGTCGACGGCGACGGCATTCCCTACCGGACCTATCCCGGTACGCATCCGACCAAGGGCTCGTTCTTCACCCGCGGCACCTCGCGCGACCGCTATGCGCGCTATACCGAGGAAGGCTCGGCCTATGCCGACAACATGCAGCGGCTGTTGCGCAAGTTCGAGACCGCGAAAGATCTGGTGCCGCGGCCGCTGCAGGCCAATGCCGAAAAGCCGACCAAATTCGGCGTGATCTATTTCGGCTCGACCTCGCCGGCGATGGACGAGGCGATCGAATTGCTGGAAGCACGCGGCCACCAGCTTGATCGGCTACGCCTGCGCGCCTTCCCGTTTCATTCCAGCGTGGCAAGCTTCATCGCCGAGCATGATTTCATCTATGTCGTCGAGCAGAACCGCGACAGCCAGCTTCGTTCGCTCATCGTCAACGAGCTTAGCATCGACCCGGTGCGGCTCATTCCGATCCTCCATTATGACGGGACGCCGATTACGGCACGCTTCATCGTCCGCGCCATTGGCGACCATCTCGACGCACTGAAAATCACGCCGCTACGGAAGGTGGTGTCATGACTTACGTCGTCAAGCCGAAGTTCCACCATCCAGACCTGCCGAAGAATTCGCTCGGCTATACGCACCGCGATTACGAGGGCAAGATCTCGACGCTGTGCGCCGGCTGCGGCCACGATTCGATCACCGCGTCGATCATCGAGGCCTGCTTCGAATTGTCGATCGAGCCGCATCGCGTGGCGAAGATTTCCGGAATCGGCTGCTCGTCGAAGACGCCGGATTATTTCCTCGGCAATTCGCATGGCTTCAACTCCGTGCACGGCCGCATGCCGTCGGTGCTCACCGGCGCCAATCTCGCCAACCGCGACCTGATCTATCTCGGCGTCTCGGGCGACGGCGATTCCGCCTCCATCGGCTTCGGCCAGTTCGCCCATTGCATGCGCCGCGGCGTCAATATGGTCTATATCGTCGAGAACAACGGCGTTTATGGCCTGACCAAGGGCCAGTTCTCCGCAACCGCCGACCGCGGCTCGAAGTCCAAACGCGGCGTCGTCAATTCCGACAGCGCCATCGATATGGTCGGCATCGCGCTGCAGCTCGGCGGCAGCTTCGTCGCGCGCTCGTTCTCCGGCGACAAAAAGCAACTGGTGCCGATCATCAAGGCGGCGATCGAGCACGAAGGCGCCGCATTCATCGACGTAATCTCGCCCTGCGTCGCCTTCAACAACCATCCGGGCTCCACCAAGAGCTACGATTACGTGCGCGAGCATAACGACGCGGTGAACTTCCTTGATGTCATCAGCGGCCGCGCGCCGATCCATGTCGACTACGAGCCGGGCACCGTCGAACTGGTCGAGCAGCACGACGGCACCACGCTCGCGCTGCGCAAGCTTAATGCCGAATACAACGTGCACGACCGCCTCGCCGCCATGACCTTCATCCAGCATCATGCCGCGCAGGGTCAGATCGTGACCGGGCTGCTCTATGTCGAGGAGGAGGCGGCCGACCTGCACGGCCATCTCAATACGGTCGAAGCGCCACTCAATACACTGGGCGAGAAAGAGCTGTGCCCCGGCTCGGCGGCGCTGGAGAAGGTCAACGCCGCGCTGCGGTGATCACGTCAGCCGTTTGATTGCTTCGATCATCTTCGTCGGTGGGGCCATTGCGATCGACAGCGGCTTGCCGGTTTCCAACAGGCTCTTCAGGCTCGACAGGATCGCCGGCCAGCCGCTGCGGCCGCCGGACAGAATCGCGTCCGGCACGTCCCATGAATGGGATTCCGTCATCGTGAGCCGGACGGCATCGCCGGCTTGATCGATCTCGTATCTGACCAGGCATTCGGGCAGCTTGCGAAATTCTTCCGGCCAAGCCACTTGCCAGGAGACCGTCAGCTGGCGTGGCAGCTCCCAGACAATGACTTCGCCCTCCACATTGCTGCGGCCGTCCGGCAAGCGCAGCACGAAAGCGCCGCCCTGCCTCGGCTCGATCTCCACCGTCCGGTCCCAAAAGTATTTTCGGGTGAAATCCGACGATGTGAGCGCCTGCCACACCTTCTCCGGCGTCGAGGCGATATAGGTAACGTAGACGGTCCTGGGCTTGAAATTGCCGATAGCGGTCATGCGCCGGCCTCGACTGTGCAGCTTTGCACTGAATCCTTCCAGGACGGATCAAGCGGCCGGCCCGTCTCCAGAAATGTCTTGAGGCTCGACAGGACCGCGGGCCAACCATTGCTGATCATTCCGAAGATCTTGCTGCCCTCGTCGAATTCATCGTGGATCACCGTGAGCCGGGTCTGGCCTTTGAACGGCGCGAGCTCAAAAGTGACACGCGAGGGTCTTTCGTCGGGCTTGTCTCTCTCGAGCGGCTTCCAGCCGTACACGAGCCGCCGCGGCGGATCGCTCTCGATGATAGGATCGCGGTGCGAGAGGCCGCCGGTTGGGCTTGTCGCGGTCATCAAATCGCCTGCTTGCCTTCGGCGGCGACGCGATAGCCGAACCAGTATTTTTCGCTGATGTCGGGCTTCGTGAGGGCTTCCCACACCTTCTGCGGCGATGCAGCGATATAGGTCACATACACGAACTTCGGCTTCTCAGTCATTACGCGTCTCCAACGCTCGCTTCATGTCACTCAGCGCCTGCAGGCGTGAGCGTTCGAATTTTCCGATCCAGCGCTCGCCGATCTCGTGGATCGGCACTGGATTGAGGTAATGCAGCTTCTCCCGGCCCCGCCGCACGGTGGCGACGAGATTGGCCTCCTCCAAAACCGCCAGATGCTTGCTCACCGCCTGCCGCGTCATGTCGAGGCGCGTGCAAAGCTCGTTGAGCGTCTGGCCGTTCTCGGCGCGCAACCGGTCAAGCAGCTCTCGCCTGCTGGCATCGGCCAGGGCCTTGAACACCGCATCCATGGCGACAATATGCAACCTTTTGGTTGCCTGTCAAGCAAATAAGACGTCCATGAAGGCAACCGCGTCCTGACCGGTGCCGGCGCAATCAGCGATCGTGGAAAATTGGGTGACGCCGACGTTATGACGACGAGGCCTACTGCAGACACGCGCCCATGTACTGCGTGCTCATATTACCCGGCACGTTGTAGAGGCCCTGCTGAAAAGCACAGCGCGAGGCGCGGTCTTGAAAGGTTTCCGTTCCGTGCGGCAGATTGGGAACCGGATTGGCGATGCCGGGCACGACTGTTGGTCCCTGCTCCTGCGGCAAAGCCGGAACCATAAGCCGCCCGCTGCCGCCTTCCGGAGGAATGAGCTTGGTGCGCGGCAGCGACGTCGGCAACACCACGCCGGGGGAACCGCGCACGATAGAGAAATGCGTGCGCGGCGGCTTCTTTGTGAGCGAGCGGTAGTGCGGCACCATCCCATGTCGCTTTTTGACTGAACTCTTCCGATGACGGTGCGGCACGGGACCGCGCTCCGGCGCCATGATCGAATAGGGAAAGCTATTGTCGCCGCCCATTTCGAAGTCGCGCGCCCGTGAGGCGACATTGAGAGCAATCGCCAGGGCGAAACCAACTATCAGGCTCTGTCGAATACCCATGCGCGCCTCGTGCCGCAGCCAGGGCTGTCCACATAAACCCCGTGCCAAACGCGTTGTTCCTGACGTCAGTCGCCGGGCGCTTCCTCGATCGGATCGTAACGCTTGGCGTCGAGTCCCAGCAAATTCCACGATTGCTGCATATGCGGCGGCAGTGGCGCGGTGACGTCGATAGAGCCGCCGCGCGGATGCGGCACCGCGATGCGGCGGGCCAAGAGATGCAGCCTGTTCTGCATGCCGCCGGGCAGCTGCCAGTTCTCCAGCGAAAAATATTTCGGATCGCCGACGATCGGATGACCGATATGGGCCAAATGCGCACGTAATTGATGGGTGCGCCCGGTGACCGGTTTGAGCGAGACCCAGGCCAAAAGCGGCCCCGAGGTCTCCACGACGGCGTAGTAAGTTATGGCGTGGCTCGCGCCCTTTTCGCCGTGGCGGGCAATGCGCATGACAGACTCATCCTCGCGCTCCTCCTTTGCGAGAAACGTCGAAATGCGACCCTGCTGCACCTTCGGCACGCCGGCGACCAACGCCCAATAGATTTTGCGTGCCGAGCGGGAGCGAAAGGTCTTGGCAAGCGCCGCCGCGGCGAACCGCGTCTTGGCGACGAGCAGACAGCCGGCGGTGTCCTTGTCGAGCCGATGCACGAGCCGCGGCCGCTGACCGTGAGCGTCGCGCATGACGTCCAGCATGCCGTCGATGTGGCGCGTGGTGCCGGAGCCGCCCTGCACCGCCAGCCCCATCGGCTTGTTGAGCACCAGCACGTCGGCATCCTCATATAGCGTGATCGATTTGAGGAACGCGCGGGTCTTCTCGTCGGCGGCGTTGCCCGGCGTGCGCGGTTTGGGCGCGTCGAGACGTAGCGGCGGAATCCGGATGGTCTGCCCCGCTTCGAGCCGGTTCTTCGGCTCCGTTCGCTTGCCGTTGACCCGCACCTCGCCTTTGCGGATGACGCGCTGGATATGAGAGAAGCTCAGTCCCGGAAAACGCGCTTCGAGAAAGCGGTCGACGCGCATGCCGGATTCGTCGGAGGTCACCGCGATATTCTGGACCGCCGTCGGCATCGGTGTGGCAGAAACTACCGCCCTATTGCCGTCATCCTGAGTTGCGCGCCCAAAAGCGCGTTCGGGCGCGTCCTTGGCGCGCTGCGGGCGTGTCGCGAAGGATGCGGCCCGAACGCCCCGACCGTCGCCCTTCGGCGGCCGCTTTGCGGCGATGCCGTTCTCAGAATGGCGGAATCGCCGATGCCGCGGTCCGGCGATCTGCCGGCCACCACCAGGCTGGCGCGGTCCGCGGGAGCCTCTCAAGACGCGCCTCCTGCAGCGGCGGATCGAGCCATTGTCTCGATTTCGCCGACCACCGGATGCGATGTCCAGCAAAAAGCGAAGCGTGCCTTTGGCATGAATACGATCTTTCTGCCGAACTCGGTATCTTCGCGAAAGTAGATTGTCACCGGATGGATATTAATCCAACGATTTTCCGTAACACGGTCGATTAGGCCCGCCGGCACGACGATCTTGTCTAGATAATTGGAGATATAGAGATTGCCGCCATCGGTTCGAAGACGCTTGAGCGGCACGCACGTCCACAACGTGACCGCGGTGCCGAGACACCAAACCACAAGAAACCACCATTTTGCGGCGACAGGCGGCCCGCCGCTCACCCACATGAGAAGTGTGCCTGTCCCCAAACCGGAAATCCAAACAGCGGGCAACACCACTTTGTAGAAGAAGGTCATCCGGGAGGACAGCGTGACCGTTTCGGACATGGGTCCGAGCGCGAGCGCCTAATGCCCTTCGCGTTCCTTTTTCTCGCGCAGCTTGGCCCAATAATCGAGCCGTTTCCTGATGTCGCGCTCAAAGCCGCGCTCGGGCGGATCGTAGAATTGGCGGCGTTCGAGACCCTCCGGGAAATAGTCCTGACCGGAAAACGCCTCCGCTGTGTCGTGATCGTATTCGTAGCCCGACGCGTAGCCTTCGGCTTCCATCAGTTGCGTGGGTGCGTTGAGAATATGCTTGGGCGGCAATAGCGAACCGGCTTCCTTCGCCGTGCGCATGGCCGCGCCGAATGCGACATAGGTCGCGTTCGATTTCGGCGCAGTAGCGACGTAGATCACGGCCTCGGCGATGGCGAGTTCGCCCTCGGGCGAGCCGAGGAAATCGTAGGCATCCTTCGCTGCGTTGGCGACGACCAGCGCCTGCGGATCGGCAAGGCCGATGTCCTCGACTGCCATGCGCACGATGCGCCGCGCCAGATAGAGCGGGTCTTCGCCGGCATCGAGCATGCGGCAGAGGTAATACAGCGCCGCGTCGGGGTCGGAGCCACGCACCGACTTATGCAGCGCGCTGATCAGATTGTAGTGGCCGTCCTGCTTCTTGTCGTAGATCGGCGCGCGGCGCTGCACCACCTCCTGCAAACCCGCGGCATCGAAGGTCTCACCGTGGCGCGCCGCGCGCCAGACTTCCTCGGCTAGCGTCAGTGCGGCGCGGCCATCGCCGTCAGCCATGCGGACCAGCGAGGCGCGCGCCTCCGCATCGAGCGGCAGCATCCTGCTCTCGATCGCCTCGGCCCTGGCAAGGAGCTTCTCGACGGCCGCACCGTCGAGCGGCTTGAACACCAGAACTCGCGCCCGCGACAACAATGGCGCGATCAACTCGAACGATGGGTTCTCCGTCGTCGCGCCAACGAGCACAATGGTGCCGTCCTCCATCACCGGCAGAAACGAATCCTGCTGCGCACGATTGAAGCGGTGGATCTCGTCGACAAAGAGCAGCGTGCCGTGCCCGGTCTCGCGCCGCAGCCGTGCGGCGTCGAAAACTTTCTTCAGATCGGCGACGCCGGAGAAGATCGCCGAAATTTGCTCGAAATAGAGCTCTGTCGCATGCGCGAGCAGTCGCGCCACCGTGGTTTTGCCGGTGCCGGGCGGCCCCCAGAAGATCAGCGAGCCGAGGGAGCGCGTCTCCAGCATGCGGGTGAGCGTGCCGTCCGCGCCGAGCAGATGATCCTGACCGACGACATCGGACAGCTTGTCGGGGCGGAGCTTATCGGCGAGCGGCCGCGGCGCATCACGTTCAAGGCCGGCGGCGGCGAACAGGCTTGGCCCCTTTGTAGGGCGCGAGCTCATCCGGAAAACATGACGGAGATCTGCTGGCCGCCGCGCATCAGCGTGATGCGCCATTGCCGGCTGCCGGTCGCTGCGACGCGCGCTAGATCGGCGGGCTTTTCGATCTTCTCATTGTTCACGGAAACGATGACATCGCCCTTCTGGAAGCCGATCGACTGTGCCTCCGAGCCGCCGGCAACGGCGGTGACAACAACTCCGCGCGCGTTGGGATCAAGCCGCATCTCGTCGGCCAAGGCTGGCGATAGATTTGCTACCGTGGCGCCGCGGAACGGGGAGCGGGAGCGGATCTCGACCTTCTCGCGCGGTGTGTCGGGGAGGCTCTGAAGCGTCACGGGAATGACGATCGAATGGCCTTGCCGGACCACGCCGAGTTGCGCGGTCGCACCAAGCGGCTTGGTCGCAAAGCGGTAATTGAAGGCAGTCGGGTCATCGACTTCGATGCCATCGACGCTGACGATGACGTCGCCGGTCTTGATGCCGGCGCGCGCGGCCGGGCTGTCGGCGGCCACGCTTGCGACCAGCGCGCCGCCTGGGCGCTGGAGGCCGAGGCTGTCGGCGATGTCCGGCGTAACCTGCTGCAGCTTGGCGCCGAGCCAGGCGCGCCTGACTGTTTGGCTCCCGGCTTCGGCCGAGGCGACCACCACGCGGACCATATTGGCAGGGATGGCGAAGCCGATGCCTTGCGAGCCGCCAGAGCGCGAATAGATCGCCGAATTGAGCCCAACCATGCGGCCGCTCATATCGACCAGCGGGCCCCCGGAATTGCCGGGATTGATGGCGGCATCGGTCTGAATGAAGAACTGATAGTCGCTGATGCCGACATCAGTGCGCGCCACGGCCGACACAATCCCGTGGGTCACCGTCTGGCCGACGCCGAACGGATCGCCGATCGCCAGCACTACATCGCCGACTTGAGCCTCGTCTGAATTGGCGAATTGCAGGGTCGGAAAGCGTTCCTTGGCACCCTTGATGCGGAGCACCGCGAGGTCGCTGCGCTGATCCTTGAGCACGACATCGGCGGGAAATTCGCGCTTATCGGACAGCGCGACCTTAATTTCGCTGGCGCCGTCGATAACATGATAGTTGGTGACGACAAGACCCGCCGCATCGACGATGACCCCGGAACCGAGCGATCGTTCGACTTGCTGGCGGGGGACCGCGCCGAAGAACTGCCGGAAGAACGGGTCGGCCAAAAACGGATTATTGTTCTCGACGACGTGCTGGGCGTAGACGTTAACGACCGCGGGAGCCACGCGCTTGACGATCGGCGCGAAGGAGAGCTGCAGCTGCCCGGGCGAAGTAGGGACCACCCGCTCCTGGCCCTGCGCGCCGGCAACCCCGACGAAAAGCGCCAAACCAACAAGCGCAGCGCCCGAAACGGCGAAGACGTGCAAACGCGGCATGGGAAACCCCGATTCAATGCGCCCGGATGTAGACATCCGACCGAGGCCGTGAAAGGTCGACGATGTCGCCCCTCGCGCTCGCCGGCTATCACGCCGGCGCCGGCGCTTCCGCTCCGCGCTCCTGGACCGGACCGGAATCCAGTCCCTTCGCATCGACGTCGCGGTCGACGAATTCGATCACCGCGACCGGCGCAGAATCACCGTAGCGATAACCGGCCTTGAGCACGCGGGTATAGCCGCCATTGCGCTCCTTGTAGCGCGGACCGATCACCTCAAACAGCTTCTTGACCATGGCGATATCGCGCATTTGCGCAATCGCCTGGCGCCGCGCATGCAAGCCGCCGCGCTTACCGAGCGTGACGAGCTTTTCGACCACCGGACGCAAATCCTTCGCCTTCGGCAGCGTGGTCACGATCTGCTCATGCTTGATCAACGACGCGGCGAGGTTTGCCAGCATCGACTTGCGATGGTCCGAGCGGCGATTGAATTTCCGGTGTGTCTTGGCGTGACGCATTCAGATATCAGTGTTCAGCAATCAGTAATCAGGTATGTCTGATTACCGACCCCTGATTTACTGTCTCCTGTTCAGTAATGATCCTCGAACCGCTTGGCCAGTTCCTCGATATTCTCCGGCGGCCAGCCCGGCACTTCCATGCCAAGATGCAGCCCCATCTGCACCAGGACTTCCTTGATCTCGTTAAGCGATTTCCGGCCGAAATTCGGCGTGCGCAGCATCTCGGCTTCGGTCTTCTGAACAAGATCGCCGATGTAGACGATATTGTCGTTCTTCAGGCAATTGGCCGAACGCACCGAGAGTTCGAGCTCGTCCACCTTCTTGAGGAAGGCTGGGTTGAAGGCGAGATCGGGGATCGCCTCGTGCGTGGTCTCGCGCTTCGGCTCCTCGAAATTGACGAAGACGTTGAGCTGGTCTTGCAGGATGCGAGCGGCATAAGCCAGTGAGTCCTCCGGGCTTACCGCACCGTTGGTCTCGATCGACAGCGTCAGCTTGTCGTAGTCGAGAATCTGGCCTTCACGGGTATTCTCGACCTTGTACGACACCTTGCGCACCGGTGAGTAGAGACTGTCGACGGGGATGAGCCCGATCGGCGCATCCTCCGGACGGTTACGCTCGGCCGGCACATAGCCCTTGCCGGTGTTCACCGTGAATTCCATGCGGATCTCGGCGCCTTCGTCGAGCGTGCACAAGACGAGGTCGGGATTGAGCACGACGATGTCGCCGACGGTCTGAATGTCGGCGGCGGTGACGGTGCCGGGACCCTGCTTCTTCACCACCATGCGCTTGGGGCCCTCGCCCTGCATCTTGATGGCGATATCCTTGATGTTAAGCACGATGTCGGTCACGTCCTCGCGCACGCCGGCAATCGAGGAGAACTCGTGCAGCACGCCGTCGATATGCACCGATTGCACCGCGGCACCTTGCAGCGATGACAGCAAAATACGCCGCAGCGCATTGCCGAGCGTCACGCCGAAGCCGCGTTCGAGCGGCTCGGCGACAACGGTCGCCGACCGGCGCGTATCGGCACCGGCGCTGACCTGCAGCTTGTTGGGCCTGATCAGTTCCTGCCAATTCTTCTGGATCGTCACATTATCACCCATGGTGTTGCGCGGCGCCAATGTCTCGCGCGGCCCGCTCCGCTCCGCGGGGCCAAAATTGGTTTGATGCTCAAGCGGCGGCAGATGTTCCATTTGATCCATCGACCGGATTTCCTATACGCGGCGCCGCTTACGCGGGCGGCAGCCATTGTGCGGGATCGGCGTTACGTCGCGAATCGACGTGATGGTGAAGCCTGCCGCCTGCAGCGAACGCAGCGCCGACTCGCGGCCCGAGCCGGGACCGGCAACCTCGACTTCGAGGGTACGCATGCCGTGCTCTTGCGCCTTCTTGGCGGCGTCCTCGGCGGCGACCTGCGCCGCATAAGGCGTCGACTTGCGCGAGCCCTTAAATCCCATCGTGCCCGCTGTCGACCACGCGATGGTATTGCCTTGCACGTCGGTAATCGTAATCATGGTATTGTTGAACGTCGCGTTCACGTGCGCGACGCCCGAAGCGATGTTCTTGCGTTCGCGTTTGCGAACGCGCGTGGCTTCCTTACCCATTCTGAACCCTTGTCCTGGATCGGAGCCGGCGGCTCCGCTGCCGTCACTTAATCCCTGCTCCGCGCCTTATTTCTTCTTGCCGGCGATCGCCTTCGCTGGGCCCTTGCGGGTCCGGGCGTTGGTATGCGTGCGCTGGCCGCGCACCGGAAGACCGCGGCGATGGCGCAGGCCGCGATAGCAACCGAGATCCATAAGCCGCTTGATGTTCATGGCGACTTCGCGCCGGAGGTCGCCCTCGACGATGTAGTCCCGGTCGATCACTTCGCGCAGTTGCAGCACTTCCTGGTCGGTCAATTGCGACACGCGGCGCGATTCCGGGATCGACACCTTGCCCAGGATCTCATGAGCCTTGGCGCCGCCAATGCCAAAGATGTACTGCAGTGCGATCACGATCCGCTTGTTGGTCGGCAGGTTGACGCCAGCGATACGAGCCAAGTCCGTTACTCCTCAAGCCAGTTACTTCTTGCGGCGGCCCGGCACGGATCTCCCGTTGCGCTCGACCGCCCTCCATCGGCTACAATGTCACCCGAGAAGGCCACAAACGTAAAAAGCCAGCGGCTGCCTGCCGCTGCGGCCTGGCATCGCTGCTCGATCTCCGACTGGATATTTCAGGCTTATTAATGGATTCCAATCGCTTTCGTCAACCTCGGCCGGCGTTTTCTTGCATAAACTTGTTCAACGGCGGCGGCCCCGGCCGCCGGAGCGTTTGGACAGGCCTGCTTTAGGTTTCGCAGGCCTACCCATCGCTGAAATTGAGCTCTTTTCGGATTTTTTTCCTACGGCTTTGGTTCCCGGTCGTTTACGGTGCCGTGGCTTCAATGGCTGAGTTCTTCGCTTTTTTTTTTGCCATCTGCCGAGCCCGCCGCTGCCCGGTCGCCCGGCAAAACCTTGTCGATGGCGGCTGTAACCTCGGCAATCGGGGCCATGCCGTTGACGGTCCGCAGCAGGCCCTTCTGGCGGTAATAGACGATCAGTGGGGCGGTCTGCTCGCGATAGGCCCGGAGCCGGTTACGCAACACTTCCGGATTGTCGTCGTCGCGTCGGGTTTCCCCGCGGGCCTTCGACTCGGCAATGCGGCTTTCAATTCGCCGTATCAGGGCATCCTCGTCGACCCGCAGCTCGATCACGCCGTCGAGGCCCAACCCCTTGGTTTCCAATAAGCGATCCAGCGCCGCCGCCTGCGGCAGGGTGCGCGGAAAGCCGTCGAGAATGAAGCCCTTGTGAGCGTCAGGTTCGTTAATGCGTTGGCCGACGATGCCGACAACCACGTTATCGGGGACCAGCCCGCCGCGCGCCATGATTTCTTGCACCTGACGTCCGACCGGCGTGCCGTCCTTGACGGCGGACCGCAGCATATCTCCCGTTGAAAGCTGAGCTATTCCGTATTTGCCGACGAGCCGCAGGGCCTGCGTTCCTTTGCCAGCCCCCGGCGGGCCCAGCAGGATCAATCTCATCGACGGCGCCCCCTCAGTTTCGACCTCTTTATCAGGCCTTCGTACTGGTGGGCCAACAGGTAGCCCTGGACCTGCGCCACAGTATCCATGGTCACGCTCACCACGATCAAGAGCGATGTACCGCCAAAATAGAACGGCACGGCGGCGTAGGAGATGAGTATCTCGGGAAACAGGCATACCACCGCGAGATACGCCGCTCCGATGACGGTGATCCGTGACAATACGTAATCGATATATTCCGCCGTGCGCTCGCCCGGCCGGATGCCCGGAATGAAGCCGCCGTGCTTTTTCAGGTTGTCCGCAGTCTCCGTCGGGTTGAACACGATCGCGGTGTAGAAAAAGGCGAAAAACACGATCAAGGCGACATAGAGAATGAGAAACAGCGGACGGCCGTGCGCGAGCTGCGTGGTGATCACGGTCAGCCAACCCGGCCCCTGCCCCGCCGTAAAATTGGCAACGGTCGTCGGCAACAACAGCAAGGACGAGGCGAAGATCGGCGGGATGACGCCGGAGGTGTTGAGCTTGAGCGGCAGATGCGAGGACTGGCCCTCGAACATGCGATTGCCGACCTGACGCTTGGGATACTGGATCAAGAGCCGGCGCTGCGCCCGCTCCATGAATACGATGAAGGTGATCACCGCGACCACCATCAGGATGACGATGAGAATAAGCCCGGTGGACAGGGCGCCCTGGCGGCCGAGTTCGAGGGTGCCGGCAATGGCCGACGGCAATTGCGCCACGATGCCCGACATGATGATGAGCGAGGTGCCGTTGCCGATGCCGCGCTGCGTAATCTGTTCGCCGAGCCACATCAGAAAGATAGTGCCGCCGGTGAGCGTGATCACCGTCGAGATGCGAAAGAACAGACCCGGATCGCTAACCACATGGGCCGCGCCCTCCAAGCCTACGGAAATGCCGTAGGCCTGGAATGCCGCCAGCACCACCGTCAGGTAACGGGTGTACTGGTTGATCATTTTGCGGCCGGCCTCGCCCTCTTTCTTGAGCTGCTCGAGGGTCGGCGACACCGTCGTCATCAGCTGAATGATGATCGAGGCCGAAATATAGGGCATGATATTGAGGGCGAAGATCGCCATGCGGTGGATGCCGCCGCCGGCGAACATGTTGAACATGCCCAGAATGCCGCCCTGCTGCGATTGGAAAATCTGGTCCCAGGCATTGGGGTCAATGCCGGGCAATGGGATATAGGTGCCAAGCCGATAGACTAGCAGCGCGCCAAGGGTAAACCAGATGCGCTTCTTCAGCTCGTCGGCCTTGGCGAGCGCCGAGAAGTTCAGGTTGGCGGCCAATTGTTCTGCTGCAGAGACCATCGCGCTCCAAGTCCCCTTTTTGCGTCATGGCCGGGCGTCTCCCGGCTGAGTCGACGCTCTCGTTCACAGGTAAAAGCCGTGGCTCCCCGGCACAAGGCCGGGCCGGACGCATATCAGGCCGCCTGCTCGCTCGTCTCCGCTTTGGGGGCGAGAATTTCGACCGTGCCGCCGGCCTTCTCCACCGCGGCGACCGCTGATTTCGAAGCGCCGAAGACAACAAGCGCCACCTTTGCCTTGATTTCGCCGGCGCCAAGTAGTCGCACACCATCTTTGGCGCGGCGCAGCACGCCGGCTTTGACCAGAGCCGCAGCGTCGATCTTGGCGGCAGCGTCAAGGCTGCCTGCATCGATGGCCGTCTGGATCCGCCCGAGATTTATCTCATTGAGCTTGCGAGCGAATTTGGTGTTCTTAAAGCCGCGCTTGGGCAGACGGCGATGCAGCGGCATCTGGCCGCCCTCAAAGCCTTTGATGCGCACGCCGGAGCGCGCGGTCTGGCCCTTGCCGCCGCGGCCGCCAGTTTTGCCTTTACCCGAGCCGATGCCGCGACCGATGCGTTTGCGCAGCTTGCGCGCGCCAGGCCGGCCGGAAAGATTGTGAAGCTGCATGGTTATTTCTCCACCACTTCGAGGAGATGAGCGACCTTGGCGATCATGCCGCGGATCTGCGGCGTGTCGCGCAACTCGGCGACCCGACCGATCTTATTGAGCTTCAATCCGACCAACGTCTCACGCTGGCTGTGATGACGGCGAGACGGGCTTGCGGTCTGCCGGACTTTGACGGTCTTGCCGGCTTTGTTATCGGCGTTCATGGCGGGCTCCGCGTTTAATCGGCCGGTGCTTCAGCATCGACATCGCGGCGGCGCGCCTGCAGCGTCGACACTTTGACGTTGCGGCGGGCGGCGACGGAACGCGGCGAATCCTGGCGCTTGAGCGCATCGAAAGTGGCGCGAACGACGTTATAGGGATTGGACGTGCCAATCGACTTCGCCACCACGTCCTGCATACCGAGCGTCTCGAACACCGCGCGCATCGGACCGCCGGCGATGATGCCGGTACCGGGTGGGGCGGCGCGCAAATAGACTTTCCCGGCGCCGTGGCGGCCGGCCACGTCATGATGCAGCGTGCGGCCTTCGCGCAACGGCACCCGCGTCAATCCGCGCTTGGCGGCATCGGTCGCCTTGCGGATGGCCTCGGGCACTTCGCGCGCCTTGCCGTGACCGAAACCGACCCGGCCTTTCTGATCGCCGACCACGACCAGCGCGGCAAAACCGAAGCGCCTGCCGCCCTTGACCACCTTGGCGACGCGGTTGATGTGCACGAGCTTGTCGACGAACTCGCTGTCGCGCTCTTCGTTTCTTCGCTCGCGGGGTTCACGTGCCATAGCTATGCGCCTTTGATGTCGCTCGTTTACTAGAAGCTCAAGCCGCCCTCACGGGCGGCTTCGGCCAGGGCTTTGACCCGGCCGTGATAAAGATATCCGCCGCGGTCGAACACGACGTCCTTAATGCCTTTTTCCTTGGCGCGCTGGGCAATGAGCTTGCCCACCGCCTTGGCGGCGTCGACGCTGGCGCCGGTTTTGAGGCCTTCGCGCGCCGTTTTCTCGATCGATGATGCAGACGCGAGTGTAACGCCCTGATCGTCATCGATCACCTGAGCATAGATGTGCTTGGACGAGCGATACACCGAGAGCCGTTTGCGCTCGCCTGCGGCGTGCCGCAGCGCGCCACGCACGCGACCCTGCCGCCGCACAAACCTGTCGCCGAGATTGGTCATCGCGCGCCTGCCTTATTTCTTCTTCCCTTCCTTGCGGAAGATACGCTCGTCGGAATATTTGATGCCTTTGCCCTTATACGGTTCCGGCGGCCGGTATTCGCGGATTTCAGCGGCCACCTGACCGACTTTCTGCCGATCACTGCCGCTGATGATGATTTCAACCGGCCGCGGCGTGGCAATCGTAATGCCTTCGGGGATCGGATAGACGATGTCGTGGCTGTAGCCGAGCGCGATCTGCAGGTTCTTGCCCTGCACCGCCGCCCGGTAGCCCACGCCGTTGATTTCGAGCCGCTGCTCGAAGCCTTTGGTGACCCCGGTAATCAGATTGGCGATCAGCGTGCGTGACGTACCCCACTGGGCGCGCGCGCGCTTGGTCTCGGCGCGCGGCTCGACTTTGATCTGGCCGCCATCGAGCTTGACCGCAACGTCGTCGTGCACCGCGACCGACAGCGCGCCCTTAGGGCCCTTCACCTTGACGGTCTGGCCCTCGACGTTGGCGGTGATGCCGGTCGGCACCGCGATTGATCGTTTACCGATACGAGACATCAGAACACCGTGCAGAGGATTTCGCCGCCGACATTGGCGTCGCGGGCGTCGTGGTCGGCCATGACTCCCTTGGGCGTCGATACGATGGTCACACCGAGCCCATTATTGATGCGCGGCATGTTCTTGACAGAGGTGTAGACGCGCCGCCCCGGCTTCGAGACTCGCTCGATCTCACGAATCACCGGTTCGCCGTCGAAATATTTCAGCTCGATCTCGATTTCCGAGCGGCCGTCTTTCTCGACCACTGCATAGCCGCGGATGTAGCCTTCCACCTTGAGCACTTCGAGAACGCTTTCGCGCAGCTTCGAGCTGGGGGAGCTGACTTTCGATTTGTTGCGCATCTGCGCGTTGCGGATGCGGGACAGGAGATCGCCGAGCGGATCGTTCATGGCCATCGTGCGCTCCTCCTACCAGCTCGACTTCACCAGACCGGGGATCAGCCCCTTGGAGCCGAGTTCCCGTAGCGCGATGCGCGACAACTTGTGCTTGCGGTAATAGCCGCGCGGCCGGCCGGTCAGTTCGCAACGGTTGCGGATGCGGGTGGCCGACGAATTGCGCGGCAATTCGGCAAGCTTGAGCGTCGCGGCAAAACGCTCCTCCACCGGCTTCGACTTATCGCGCGCGATCGCCTTGAGCCGCGCGCGGCGCCCGGAAAACTTCTTGGACATCCGGCGGCGCCGGTTGTTCTTCTCGATCGAACTCTTCTTCGCCATCTAGTGCTCCCAATGTCCCGCGTCTGAGGGTTTCGCCCTCACTGCCGGAACGGAAAATTGAATGCCGTCAACAAAGCGCGCGCTTCGTCGTCATTGCGCGCCGTGGTGCAGACCGTGATGTCCATACCCCAGATATCGGTCGCTTTGTCGTAGTCGATCTCCGGGAACACGATGTGTTCCTTGATACCCAGCGTATAATTGCCGCGGCCGTCGAAGCTCTTCGGATTAAGCCCGCGAAAATCGCGCACTCGCGGCAGCGCGATGTTGATCAGCCGGTCGAGAAACTCGTACAT
>Ga0335081_10008370_pt1 | contig 16579 bp, 14 predicted proteins | sample Lox_Sample_35_FD_206713 | JGI IMG/M metagenome (GOLD analysis project Ga0335081, IMG submission 206713) | Soil microbial communities from Loxahatchee National Wildlife Refuge, Florida, United States - Lox_Sample_3.5 | ecosystem: Environmental > Terrestrial > Soil > Wetlands | place: USA... | reverse complement strand
GACGGCTGCAACGCCTCGATACGCGCCGTGATCTGACGCAGCTGCTGTTCAAGGCTGGAAAAATCGACCGCCGGGGCACTGACCGCGGCAACCGGGGCTGCGGATTTTTCAGTCGGCGCTGGAATCACACGCGCTGCGGCGGGCAGCGGCACGGCTTCCGCGGCTGCAGCCGATTCACGCAGCGGTATAGGCGCCATCGCTGCTCCGCCATCGAGCACACGCTGCCGCGCCGCGATCTCGGCGACGGCATCGTCAATCGACAGGTTTGACTCACGTCTGGCGCGGCGACGCTGTGGCGCCCCAGTCAGCCGCAGCTGCTCTTCGTCAGCCGGCGCAGCCGGCATTGGCGGCGGAGTTCTGGGCCGGGACGCGGCACGCGACAGGCGTTCGATCCGCTGCGATAGCTGATCGAGACGCGCATGCATGTCGCCAATGCCCTCGCGCGCCGGCGCCGCTACGCGACGCGCCTCATCGCGGGCGATCACCAGGAGCCGCGCCTCCTCGGCCTCGCGTGCCGCAGCATCGCGGCGTCGGGCGTCTTCGGCGGCGCGCGCGACTGTTTCGCGGCGCGCCTCCTCGCGTGCGGCTTCGAGATGGCGCTCCTCCTCAGCGGCGCGAGCCGCCTCCTGGCGCGCCTCTTCTCGCGCAGCCTCCCGGGCGGCCTCGAGGCGGCGCTCCTCTTCGGCCTCGCGGGCGGCAGCCTCTTGGGCTGCTTCCTGGAGAGCCCGTTGGCGGGCTTCTTCACGCGCGGCTTCGAGACGATGCTGTTCTTCTGCAGCGCGCGCGGCAGCCTCACGGCGCGCTTCTTTCCGCGCGGCCTCGCGCGCCGCTTCGATGCGGCGTTCGTCTTCGGCGGCGCGGGCGTCGGCTTCGCGGCGCGCCTCTTCTCGGGCGGCCTGGCGGGCGGCCTCGCGAATGGCATCAAGGCGACGCGCCTCTTCAGCATCGCGCGCCAGCGAATCGCGTCTTGCGTTATCACGCGCTACGGCGTCGCGACGGGGCTCATTGCGCCCACGTTCACGCTCACGCGGATCGCCGCGTTCCCAGTTGTGGCGCGGACGATCCTCACTCCACTCGCGCCGCGGCCAGCCGTCGCGATCGCGCCGTTGCGGTTCGGCTTGGAATTCGTCTTGGCGGGGACGTTCGTCGCGGCCTTCGCGGCGATCCTCACGATAAGGGCGGCCTTCGTATTTGACGTCGTATCCGGCAGGGTGACGATCGCGCGCATCGCGCGCGGGTGGCTGCGGCTCGGGCCTGGCTGCACGCACCGGACGCCGGTCAGGAGCGTCGTTACTGCTCTTTTTGATCACCCTGTTGAGCCACTCGTCGACAGACACGTCGATTCGCCGCGCGGCGTCGCGCTCCTCCTCGCGCGGCTGCGGGCGGAGACCTCTCTGATTCCACGAACCGCCAGATTTCATCCTCGCGCTCAGACCACATCGGAAGGGGCTGTATGCGCCCCCCTCTCGGACCAACGCTGGTTACGAAACAAGCGCACGGCACGGCCCTCTTTCCCCGCATCCCGACTTTTCCGGATTAGGGTAAACAAGCGGTTAAAAATCGGCGGACGAACACCGAACAGTCGGTTTTTGCGAGGCATTTGCCCGATGCCATCCTGACTCGGCCGGATCGAGTTGCCGCGCCTGCGCCCGCGCTCTCAGCGCCGCATGTAACCGTTACCGTAACGTGTAAAGCATTCCTAAACGCTTGTGCCGCGTGCGAGCCTGAACGAGCACGAGGGACTTCGATGGGTGACCGCCACATGCGGCAAGGGGCAAATCTCGGCACGGCGGATTTCGCGGCCATACAGGGCGGCGAGAATTGGACCGCGGTCGAACCCGATCGGCTGATGACCATCGGCGAAGTCGCGCGCGAATTCGGCATTACGTTACGGACACTGCGATTCTACGAAGACAAGCGCCTGATTGCCCCACTGCGCAGCGGTCCGCTCCGCCTTTATGGCCGCGGCGACCGCAACCGAATAGCGCTCATCCTCAGCGGACGGCGGCTCGGCTTCACGCTGGCTGAGATCAAAGACCTGGTCGAGGAGCCGGGCGGCAGTCACCTGCAGCTCACCCGCGAGAAATGTCTGGAGCAGATCAATTTGTTGGAGCGCCAGAAGCGCGGCATCGAGCTGGCGCTCGCCGAACTGCGCCAGATCTATACGTCGTTCTACAAGTCGCTGCTGGAAGACCGGCTTACAAACTAGCCTTCGAAACCGGACGCTCAGGCCGCGGTCAGGCCGCCGTCGATCACCAGCTCAGCCCCGGTCGTGAACGCAGATTCGTCGCTTGCCAGAAACAGGATCGTGCGCGCGACTTCGTCCGCCTGCGCCAGCCGGCCGAGCGGCGCCGCATGCATGAAATTGTCTTCCAATTTCTCCGGGTCGCGCGCCGACGCAATCATCGATCGCAGCATCGGCGTTTCGACGAACGACGGATGCACCGAATTGCAGCGGATATTATGGCCCTTGCGCGCGCAATGCAGCGCCACCGATTTGGTCAGCAGGCGTACGCCGCCTTTGCTGGCGCTGTAGGCGGCGAGATTGCCCGCCCCGATAATTCCGGCGACCGAGGACATGTTGACGATTGAACCGCCGCCACGGTCTTTCATGATGCGCACGGCGTGCTTGCAGCCGAGAAACGTGCCGTCGAGATTGACGGACATCAGCGCCCGCCACTCCTCAAGCGTCGTTGTCTCGACGTCTTTCAGCAGCACCACGCCCGCGCAATTGACGACGATGTCGATGCGCCCGAACTCGGCGGCGACAGCGTCGGTGACTGCGACCCAATCGGCCTCGCGCGTCACGTCGAGACTGCGGATGGATGCGCGGTGAGCAAGCGGAACCAGCGCGGAAGCGGACAAAGCCTGCTCACGATCGGTCAAAACGACCTTGGCGCCCTCATCGAGCAGCAGCTTCGCGGCGGCAAAGCCGATGCCTGATGCCCCGCCCGTGATCAGGGCGATCTTGCCCTCAACGCGACCCATGCGATGCCGCCGATCTCATCCGCCGCGCGAAGGCTAGTCCGCGTGGCACGCCGTGGCTAGTATGTGCGCCGCACAATGGATTCTCTGCGGGGAGACGCCATGCCGGACGCCTTCATCTATGATCACGTGCGCACACCGCGCGGCCGCGGCAAAGTCGACGGCGCGCTGCACGAAGTGACTGCGCTCAATCTGGCGGGCCAGGCGCTCGGCGCCATCAGGGATCGCAATCAGCTCGACACATCGCAGGTCGACGACGTGGTGATGGGCGTCGTCGATCCGATCGGCGAGGCCGGCGCCAACATTGCGCGGCTGGCGGCCTTGGTTGCCGGTTTCGGCGACAGCGTCGCCGGCGTGCAGATCAATCGCTTCTGCGCCTCGGGTCTCGACGCGGTCAATTTCGCCTCCGCGCAGATCATGGCCGGGCAGCAGGACCTCGCGATCGGTGGCGGAGTCGAATCGATGAGCCGCGTCGGCATCGGCTCGGCCGGTGGCGCCTGGTCGGTCGATCCGTCGATCGCGGTCGCGCATTATTTCCTGCCGCAGGGAATCTCCGCCGACCTGATCGCCACCAAATACGGATTTTCGCGCGACGACGTCGACGCCTATGCGGTCGAAAGCCAGAAGCGCGCCGCGGCCGCATGGAGTGACGGCCGCTTCGCCCGTTCGGTGATGGCGGTGAAGGACGTGAACGGCCTCACCATCCTCGACAAGGACGAGCACATGCGGCCGGGTACGACGATGCAGTCGCTCGCGTCGCTGCAGCCGTCGTTTGCGCAGATGGGTGAGAAAGGCGGCTTCGATGCCGTGGCCATTCAGGCTCATCCCGATGTCGAATACATCAAACATGTGCACCACGCCGGCAATTCGTCGGGCATCGTCGACGGCGCCGCCGCGGTCTTGGTCGGTAACGCGCGCGCCGGCAAGCGCGCTGGTCTCAAACCGCGGGCGAAGATCAAGGCGTTCGCCAATATCGGCTCGGAGCCGGCGCTGATGCTGACCGGGCCGGTCGACGTGACTGAGAAGGTGTTGAGAAAGTCCGGTATGACGCTCGCCGACATTGACCTGATCGAGGTCAACGAGGCGTTCGCTTCGGTGGTGCTGCGCTATCTGCAGGCGTTCGATCTCGATCCCGCCAAGGTCAACGTCAACGGCGGCGCCATCGCCATGGGCCACCCGCTCGGCGCGACCGGGGCGATGATCCTCGGCACCGTGCTCGACGAACTGGAGCGGCGTCAGCTTTCGACGGCGCTGATCACGCTGTGCATCGGCGCCGGCATGGGCACCGCGACGATCATCGAGCGTGTGTAACTGTCTCATGCCCAAAATAGACATCGCGAAAGTCCCGGCGCAGCCGATCGCGTCCTACCCGAAAGAATTCGCAGCCGTGATTTCCGGACGCGAGAAACAGCGCATCGGCGACGCCGCGGGGGTCACCCAGTTCGGCGTCAATATCACCCGCATCAAGGCACATTCGGCGTCAGCGCTGCGTCATGCGCATGAGAACGAGGACGAGTTCATTTATATGCTCGAAGGCGAACTCGTACTGCACGAGAACGACGGCGAAACGGTGCTCAAACCCGGCGACGCGGCCGGCTTCAAGGCCGGCAGTGGAATCGCCCATTGCCTTATCAACCGCACCGATCGCGACGCGATCTATTTCGAAGTCGGCACCCGCGCCAAGAGTGAACGCGTGCGGTATCCCGACGTGGATTTTGTGATGGAGCGCGACGAGAACGGCCGGCGTTTCTTTCGCAAGTCCGGCGCCCCGATCAAAGAGTAGGCCATGCCAAAAATCGACATTGCCAAAGTACCGACCGATACTCGTACCGGTTATCCGCCGCCGTACGATCGCGTGGTCGTCGGCCGCGAGCGCAAGCGCCTCGGCAACGCCGTCGGGCTCGATCAGTTCGGCGTCAATCTCACGACGCTGAAGCCCGGCGCGGCCTCGGCGCTGCGCCACTGGCATGAGCAAGAAGACGAACTGGTGTTCATCCTGGAAGGCGAAGTCGTGCTGATCGAGGACGACGGCGAGACGATCCTCAAGCCGGGCGATGCCGCGGGCTTCAAGGCCAACAGCGGGATCGGCCACCACCTCGTCAACAAATCGGACCGCGACGCCGTCTATCTGGAAATCGGCGCGCGGTCGAAATACGAGCGCGCGCATTACCCCGATCCAGACGTGGACCTGATGGTGGTGCGCGACGACAAGGGCGCGCGCTACACCCACAAAAACGGCGAGCCGTACCGATGAACTTCACCAATTTTACGCTCGATACCGGCGCCGATGGTATCGCGGTCGTGACGTGGAATGCGCCTGGCCGCTCGATGAACGTCATCGACGGAACGGTGACCGAAGAGCTTGCGGCGATCGTCGAGCAAACGGCGGCTGACGCAGCCGTCAAGGGCGTCGTCATCACGTCGGGCAAGGACACGTTCTGCGCGGGCGCCGATCTTGCGGTGCTGCAAGCCTTGAGCCGCGCCTTCGCGGAGCTGGCGGCATCGCAAGGCGAGGACGCTGCGAATGCGCGCTTCTTCGAGGACAGCCGCAAATGGTCCGTGCTGTGCCGCCGCATCGAGACCTGCGGTAAGCCCTGGGTCGCGGCCATCAACGGCACAGCGGTCGGCGGCGGCTTCGAGCTAGCGCTCGCCTGCCATCAGCGCGTCGCCGCCGATAACGCCAAGACCCGGCTCGGATTGCCAGAAGTGAAAATCGGTCTGTTTCCCGGCGCCGGTGGCACGCAGCGGATCGCGCGCCTGATACAGCCGGCCGACGCGCTGCAATTCCTGCTCAAGGGCGACCAGATCGATGTCGCGCGCGCCAAGGCCATGAAGCTCGTCGACACCGTGGTGCCCGCCGGCGAGCTGATCGAGGCCGCCAAGACATGGATCGCATCCGGCGGCTCGGCCCAAGCGCCGTGGGATGTTGAAGGCTTCAGGTTGCCTGGTGGGCCGGTGCATTCCAAGGCCGGCATGATGGTATTCACGCCGGCGAACGCGCTCTATCGCCGCGAGACCTACGATAATTATCCGGCGGCGCGCGCCATCATGCAGGTCGTCTACGAGGGCCTGCAGCTGCCGATGGACCAGGCGCTGCGCGTCGAGTCGCGCTACTTCGCCCACATCCTGCGCTCGCCGCAGGCGACGGCGATGATCCGCTCGCTGTTCGTCTCATTGCAGGAGATCAACAAGGGCGCCCGCCGGCCACCGGCGGTGCCGCGCAAGACATTCAAGAAAATCGGCGTGCTCGGTGCGGGCTTCATGGGCGGCGCCATTGCCTATGTGAGCGCGCTCGCCGGCATCAACGTCGTGCTGGTCGATCGTGATCCCGAAACCGCCGAGAAGGGCAAGGCGCATTCGCAAGCGCTGATGGACCAACAGGTCAACCGCGGCCGGGCAACCGCGGCCGAACGCGATGCGCTCTTGCAACGCATCGAGCCGACTGCGGACTACGTGGTGCTGAAGGATTGCGAACTGATCATCGAAGCGGTGTTTGAGGATCGTAAGGTCAAGGAAGAGGTCATCGGGCGGGCGCAGAACGTGATCGGCAAAGATACGATCTTCGGCTCAAACACTTCGACGTTGCCGATCAGTTCACTCGCGGCCGCGTTCAAGGACCGCGATCGCTTCATCGGCATTCACTTCTTCTCTCCTGTCAAGCGCATGAATCTGGTCGAGATCATTCTCGGCAAGGATACCGGAGACGCCGCGCTCGCCGGTGCGCTCGACTTCGTGCGCGCCATTCGCAAGACGCCGATCGTCGTCAATGACTCGCGTGGTTTCTACACGTCGCGGGTGGTCGGCACCTATCTGCGCGAAGGCCATCTGATGCTCGCCGACGGCGTACCGGCCGCAATGATCGAGAATGTCGGCCGGATGGCCGGCATGCCGGTCGGCCCGCTGGCGCTCAACGACGAAGTCGCGGTCGACCTCGCTTGGAAGATCCTGCGGGCAACCGAAGCCGATCTCGGCCCTGACAAGGTCGATGCGCGACAAAAGGCACTGCTTGCGGAAATGGTGGAGAAGCGCGGCCGGTTTGGCCGCAAGAACGGCAAGGGCTTTTACGATTATCCGCAGAATGGACCGAAACGGCTATGGCCGGGACTTGCCGATCTGCAGCCGACCAAACTCGACCCCGATAAGCTCGATGTCGCGGAAATCAAAGAGCGGCTCTTAGCCATCCAGGCGCTTGAAACCGCCCGCTGCATCGAGGAAGGCGTGGTCACCGACATGCGCGAGGCCGACCTCGGCTCGATCCTCGGCTTTGGCTTTGCACCTTTCACCGGCGGCACCATCTCTTACATTGACGGCATGGGGGTCGCGGTGTTTGCGGCACTTTGTAGCCGTCTGGCGAAGCGTCATGGGGACCGCTTCAAACCGTGTAAACTTTTGGCCGATATGGCGAAAAAGGGTGACACGTTCTACCGGCGTTTTCCCCCGAGCGAACGCAAGGCGGTCGCCTGACCGTCATTGGAGCGACATTGGCCTTTGCGGCGGCCCGCGTGTAAGGTCGCGGCCGCTTTTTTCCGGGACACTGCATGGCGCGTGATCAAGTCGACCTGACGCCGATCGAGCGGCGGGACGAACTCGTCGCATGGCTGGCGCAAGGCGTCCGGCCAAAGGCGCAATTCCGCATCGGGACCGAGCACGAGAAGTTCGGCTTCACGCTCGAAGACCACCGCCCGGTACCCTACGACGGGCCGCGCGGCATTCGCGCCCTGCTTGAAGGCATGCAGCATCTTCTTGGCTGGGAGCCGATCACGGAAGGGCCGAACATAATCGGCCTCTACGACGTAACCGGCGGCGGCGCCATCTCGCTCGAACCGGGCGGCCAGTTCGAGCTGTCGGGCGCGCAGGTCGAGACCGTGCACCAGACATCGCGCGAGCTGATGGCGCATCTGGCGCAGGTGCGCGAAGTGGCCGAGCCGCTGCGCATCGGCTTCCTCGGGCTCGGCATGGCGCCGAGCTGGACGCGCGCCGACATGCCGCGCATGCCGAAGGGCCGCTACAAGATCATGACGGCCTACATGCCGAAGGTCGGCAGCCTCGGCCTCGACATGATGTATCGAACCTGCACGGTGCAGACCAATCTCGACTTCTCCTCGGAAGCCGACATGGTCAAGAAACTGCGCGTGGGCATTGCGCTGCAGCCGATAGCGACCGCGCTGTTTGCCAACTCGCCGTTCACAGAGGGAAAACCCAACGGTTTTCTTTCCTTCCGCTCGGAAATCTGGCGCGATACCGACAACGACCGCGCCGGCATGCTGCCCTGGGCGTTTGAGCCGGGCATGGGTTTTGAACGCTGGGTGGATTACGCACTCGACGTGCCGATGTATTTCGTCAAGCATGGCGACGAATATGTTGATGTTGCCGGCCAGTCGTTTCGCGACCTGATGGCCGGCAAGCTGCCCGGCATGCCCGGCGCGCGCGCCACAGTTTCCGATTGGGCCAATCACTTGAGCTCGATATTTCCCGAGGTCCGCCTCAAGCGCTATCTGGAAATGCGCGGCGCCGATTCCGGATCGTTGCCGGACCTGCTGGCGCTGCCGGCGCTTTGGGTCGGTATTCTTTATGACGACAATTCGCTCGATGCCGCCTGGGACCTGGTCAAGAACTGGACCGCGGAGCAGCGCCAAAAGCTGCGCGACGACGTGCCCAAGTTTGCGCTCGCCGCCAAAGTGGGTGGCCGCACCGTATTTGAAATAGCGACGGAAGTTCTCAACCTCGCTCGCGCCGGGCTGGCGCGCCGCAAGCGGCTCAATCCTGCGGGCGAGGACGAGACGCGGTATCTGGGTGTGCTCCACGAGCGCCTCCTGCGCGGCAGCACGCCGGCCCAGGATCTGCTGGCGAAATACAACGGGCCGTGGCACGGCTCGGTCGATCCGATTTTCACCGAGGACGCCTATTAGGGCTGCGGCGGAGCCGGCTATCTGTTGATGTTTGCCGGTATTGTCGCCGTCATAGAGACAAATAACCGTGGCCGCTTTTGACTTTTTTTTACGAGTTCCTGTCAAACTGCGCCGATGACCAAAGCCTTGACTGCCGAAATGCAGCAGAAGCATGCCGAGCGGCAGCTTTACACCGCGCGCCAGGCGTTGAGTCATCTCGTGCACATGTACGAGAGCGGCCAATGGCGCACCCTCTATAAGGAGGACACGTTCGCCGAGGCGGTCCGTCAGGCGCGGCAAGCCGTCGACGCCTGGACCAATGCGGTGGCTAAGGCCGAAGCCGAAGCCAAAGCCAAGTCGAACGCCCTCTAGCCAGTCTAAAATCGCAGCACCGCGCATCGGATTGCTAGCGGCAATCCGCGCTCGTATGCTCCGGCGATGCAAATCCGCGACGCCGTCGCCGAGGATGTCCCAGCGGCCTGCCGCGTGTTGCGCAGATCGATCACCGAGTTGTGCATCGCCGACCACCGCAACGACCCGACAATTCTGGAATCGTGGCTGAGAAACAAGACCCCCGAAATTCTCGCGGACTGGATTGCGCGGCCGGGCGGTTCCGTACTCGTCGCCGTCGATGACGGCATAATCCTCGCGGTCGGCGGCGTCGCCGATTGCGGCGAGATCACGCTGAACTACGTTGCGCCGGAAGCACGCTTTCGCGGTGTCAGCCGAGCCATGCTGTGGGCGTTAGAAGAGCGGGCCCGCCAGCGCGGCAACACGCGCTGCAATTTGCTCAGTACCGAGACCGCATACCGCTTCTACAAAACGAACGGCTATGCCGATGACGGCGCCGCGGAGGGGAAATTCGGCACGGCCGCAAGCTATCCGATGTCGAAGCTGTTGCCGCCAGCGGAGCGGATTTGACATTCGCTACCCAAGGGCCGCTAGCTCGCTTGGCGAATGTCAAATCCAAAAGCTCCACTAGCACTTATATTTGCTACGGCATGGCGGACCATGACAGCGGCGCCCGCTTGCCTGTATGCTTCGCGGGCCGACATTCTCTCCTGTGAGGTCCCGCCATGAGCCGCCATCCCTCCGTCCGCGCGCTGCCGTCGCGCCGCCTTTTCCTGAAGAACGCAACGCTCGCCGCTGGCGCGCTCGCTTGGCCCGCAGCGCCGTTCGTGGCGCGCGCGGCGACCGCGCTCAGGCCGGTCTCGATGGCACTCGACTGGATTTATCAGGGCCCCAATGTCGGTTTCATCGTGGCGCGCGACAAGGGTTTCTATCGCGAAGCCGATCTTGACGTCACCGTGAATTCCGGCAAGGGCTCGGGAACCACCGCGCAGCTGATCGCCAGCAAGGCAACCCAGTTCGGCTTCGCCGACGGCTACGCCGTGGCCACCGGCATCTCCAAGGGCATGACGATCAAGACGGTCGGCAGCGTGTTCCGCAAAAATCCGGCGGCTATCATCGTGCTGGCGGAATCCGGCATCGCCGCGCCGAAGGATCTTGAAGGCAAGACCGTCGCCATGACGGCCGGCAGCGGGCAGTTTCAGCAATGGCCGGCCTTCGCCAAGGGCGCCGGTATCGACGCCGCAAAAATCCGCATGGTCAACATCGACCCGGCCGGCGTCGGCCCTGCGCTCGTCAACAAGAAGGTCGACGCCATCGGCGGCTACGCCCAGGGGTATGTGCCGGCGATCGAAATCCGCGCCAAGAAACAGGTCCGCATTTTCTGGTTCGCCGACTACGGCGTCGATGTGGTGTCGAACGGCATCATCGTGCACGATGACCTGCTCAAGAGCGACCCGGAATTGGTGCGCGCGTTCGTCGCGCCAAGCATCAAAGGCTTCCTATACGGCCGCCAGCATCCCGATGAGGCGGTTGCGTCGGTCAAGCGCTACCTGCCGACGGTCGACCCAGCGATCGCGCGGCGCGAACTGGAATTATCCTGGAAAACCTGGGTGACGCCGAACACCAAGGGCAAGCCGCTCGGCTGGGAAGCCGCTGCTGACTGGGCATCAACCGTGCAGGTGCTCAAGCAATTCGGCGGCGTCTCGACGCCGCCGGCACTCGATGCGCTCTACACGAATGAATTCGTGCCGACCGGCGCCGAATACGTGCCGCCGCAAGAGGGCTGAGCGACAGCTGGTAGGTGGCATCCAACGGTTGGCTGACGTTGGAATGGCACACGACTTGCATTTTCTGTGACCACCCGCTCGGTCACAAGAGTCCAACAATGACTTGCCGGCTTTGCCGGTGCGCCGGGCGATAACCCGGAGATCAGTCATGGGCTCACTTTTGGGCTTTGAAAAACGGCCGCGCGCATCGATTTCTCGGCGGCGATTCCTGAAAAACTCGGCGACACTTGCCGCTGCGGCCGCCGCGCTGGCGCGCCCAAAGTTCGTGCGCGCCGCGGGTGCGCTAAAGCCGGTGTCCTTGACGCTCGATTGGCTGTTTCAAGGGCCCAATGCCGGATTCCTGGTCGCGCACGCGCAAGGCTTCTATCGCGACGCCGGGTTAGATGTGACGATCAGTCCCGGCAAAGGCTCCGGCACGACCGCCCAACTGGTCGCGAGCAAGGCGGCGCAGATCGGATTCTCCGATGGTTTTGTGGTCGGCACCAGCATCGCCAAAGGCATGGCGATCAAAACCGTCGCCAGCATTTATCGCCGCGATCCTGCTGCCATCATGGTGCTCGCCGATTCCGACATCAAATCACCGAAAGACCTTGAAGGCAAAAGCCTCGGAATGACGGTCGGCAGCGCCCAATTCATGCAATGGCCGGTCTTCGCCAAGGGCGCCGGCCTCGATGTTGCGAAAGTACCGGTCGTAAATATCGATCCGGCCGGCGTCTCGCCGGCGCTCATCAGCGGCAAGGTTCCGGCCATCTGCGGCTATGTTTTCAGCTATGCCCCGACCATCCAGGTCCGCGCCAAAAAACAACTGCGCATGTTCTGGTTTGCGGACTACGGCGTCACCGTGGTTTCCAACGGCATCATCGTGCATCAGGATTTGCTCAAGAGCGACCCCGACCTCATTCGCGCATTTGTTCCTGCCGCGATCAAAGGCTTCCTTTATGGCCGTCAGCACCCGGATGCGGCTTATGCGGCCGTGAAGAAATTCCAGCCGACCGCCGATCCGGCAATTACGCAGCTGGAGCTCGAACAGTCGTGGAAGACCTGGGTGACGCCCAACACCAAGGGCAAACCGCTCGGCTGGGGCGCCGAAGCCGACTGGGCTTCAACCGTCGATATCCTCAAGCGCAATGCTGGCGTCACGGCGCCACTGGTGCCGAGTCAAATCTACACCAACGAATTCGTGCCGACCGGCACCGAGTACGTGCCGCCGCAGACTGCGTAATCGGCGGAATAAAAACGTACCGCGCGGTCGTCCCCCGCTCGCACAAGGCTTGCTTTTCAGCGGCGCTGTGACCGGCTATCAAGCGATGGGCGAACAAGCTTGCCGTCGCCCTTCATGCCGGCACACTGATCCCTGGAGGTGAAGCCATGCGCTCGCAGCGTACTCAGACCGCGCCGGTATCCCGACGCCGCTTTCTCACGCAATCCGCCCTCGCCGCTGGTGCGTTCGCCGTGCCTGCCGCTCCGTTTGTCACCCGCGCCGCGACCGCGCTCAAGCCAGTGACGTTTACGCTCGACTGGCTCTATCAGGGCGCCAGCGCCGGATTTCTGGTCGCGCACGAGAAGGGCTTTTATCGCGACGCGGGGCTCGATGTGACAATCCTCGCCGGTAAGGGCTCCGGCACCACCGCGCAGCTCGTTGCCAGCAAGGCAACGCCGATCGGTTTCTCGGACGGTTTCGTTGTCGCCAACAGCGTTGCCAAAGGCATGGCGATCAAGACCGTCGGCACCATCTACCGGCGCGATCCGGCCGCCATCATGGTGCTCGATGAATCGCCGATCAAATCCCCCAAGGATCTGGAAGGAAAGTCGGTGGCGATGACCGCCGGCAGCGCACAGTTCCAGCAATGGCCGGCCTATGTCAAAGGCGCCGGCATCGATCCGAACAAGATCAAGATCGTCAACATCGATCCCGCCGGCGTCGGCGCGGCGTTGGTCAACGGCAGAGTCGATGCCATCGGCGGTTATGTGTTCAGCTATGCACCGAGCATTGAGGTGCGCGCGAAGAAGAAGCTGCGCACGTTCTGGTTTGCGGATTCAGGCGTGACCATCGTGTCTAACGGCATCATCGTGCATCAGGATCTGCTCAAGAGCGACCCTGATCTCGTCCGCGCGTTCGTCGCGCCTTCGATCAAAGGCTTCCTCTACGGACGCCGGCACGTCGATGAGGCAATCGCCACGGTCAAGAAATATCAGCCGACCGCCGACGAGGGCGTGACCAAACGCGAGTGCGAATTGTCGTGGGAAACCTGGGTCACGCCCAACACAAAGGGCAAGCCGCTGGGCTGGGGCTCCGAGGAGGATTGGAGCGGCACCATTGATGTGCTCAAGAAATATGTCGGCATCTCCGCGCCGCTGACAACGGCGCAGCTCTACACCAACGAATTCGTACCGACCGGGGCCGACTACGTGCCGCCGCAAGGGTGAGTACGCAAGGCCGAATGCGGCGAGGAATGGCGTAGCGTGTCTGAACCGAAAACCACGGCGGGGTGGATCGGCGCGAGCCTGCTGCGCAAAGAAGACGCACGCCATCTTTACGGACACGGCATGTTCATCGCCGATGTCCAGGTGCCCGGCGTACAGGACATTGCCTTCGTGCGCAGCCCGATGGCGCATGCGCGGGTGAACCGCGTGATCAGTCCACCGGATAACGCGGCACGGGTGTTCACGCTCGCCGATATCGGCCCGATCAACGTGCTGGAAGCCGGGCCCGAACTGTCCACCCACCGCCACAGCCCTTATCCGCCGCTCAGTGATGGCCGCGTCCGCTATGTCGGGCAGACCATCGCCGCCTGCGTGATGCCGACGCGCGCGCAGGCCGAGGATTTGGCCGAAGCCGTGCAGCTCGAGCTTGAGGAATTGCCGGCCGTCGTTGATGTCGTCGCCGCGATGCGTGCCGACAGCCCACGCGTCTTCGACGAGTGGCCGAGCAACGCCTATATCAGCACCAGCGTGGTCGAAGGCGATCCGTCGATCCTTGCGGCGGCGCCCGTGCGGTTGCACCGCCGGCTGCGGCTCAACCGGCAAGCCACCGTCTCGATGGAGGGCCGTGGCGCGCTCGCCTATTGGGACCACCGGCTCGACGAACTCGTCGTTTATCTGTCGACGCAGGGCGGCCAGGTGAAGCGCATGGCGCTGGCGCGCATGCTCGGGCTGCCCGAGAACAAGGTCCGCGTCATCGCGCCTGATGTTGGCGGCGGTTTCGGCGGCAAGAACCGGATCATGCCGGAGGACGTCGCGGTTGCGGCGCTGGCGCTGAAGGTCCGTCATCCAGTGCGCTGGATCGAGGACCGGCGCGAACACCTTCTGGCGTCGCCCCACGCCCGCGACCACACCTATGATCTGACCATCTGCGCCGAGCGCGACGGCACGCTGCTCGGCCTTGAAGGCGATATCTACATCGACGCTGGCGCCTATGCGCTGTGGCCGACGGGCGCGTTTCAGGAAGCCAGCATGGCGTCGCGTAATCTGACTGGTCCGTACCGCATGCGGCATCTGAAACTCAACGCCTATACGGTCGCCACCAACAAAGCGCCCATGGGTCCTTATCGCGGCGTGGCGCGGCCGGGCGCGACCTTTGCGCTGGAGCGCCTGGTCGATGAAATGGCGCGCGAACTGCAGCGCGAGCCGTTTGACCTGCGCCGCCAGAACATCGTCACTTCGGTAGAGCTGCCCTATCGTACCGCCGCCGGCATGAAGCTCGATACCGGCGATTACGTCGCATCGCTCGACATAGCGCGAGAAAAGATCGATCTGCCGGCGATCCGCCGGCGTCAGGCGCGCGGCGAAGCGGACGGCCGCAAAATCGGCGTCGGCTTTGCCTTCTACACCGAGCAGAGCGGACACGGCATCGTCGAATTCGCCAAGCGCAAATTCCGCGTCATCCCCGGCTACGAATCCGCCAATATCCGCATGCTCCCGGACGGCGGCGTGCTGATCTATGTGGGCGTGCAGAACCACGGTCAGGGGCACGAGACCACGCTGGCGCAGATCGCCGCGCACGAACTTGGCATCGACCCTGCGCAAATCTCCGTCCGCTACGGTGACACCGCGGTCGGCCCCTACGGCTTCGGCACCTTTGCGTCGCGCTCGATCGTGTTCGCCGGCGGCGCCGTCGGCCGTGCCGCGCGTGCTCTCGCCGAAAAAATCCGACGCATCGGCGCGCATCTCTTGCAGGCCGACGCCGCCGCGGTGCGCATCGAAGACGGCATGGTACACGGCCCGTCCAACAAGATCGGCGTCGCCGAAATCGCGTTTGCGGCCAACGCCCGGCCCGATCAGCTGCCCGCCGGCATGGAGCCGCTCTTGGAAACGACCGCCACCTACGAGCCGTCCGATTCCGGCGGTGTGTTCGCCTACGGCACGCATGCGGTGCTGGTCGCGGTCGAGCCCGACAGCGGCGCCGTCGAAATCCTCGACTACGTGGTGTCGGAGGATTGCGGCACGATGATCAATCCGATGATCGTCGACGGCCAGGTGGTCGGCGGCATCGCCCAGGGTATCGGCACCGCGCTCTACGAAGAGATTCCCTACAACGCACAGGGCCAGCCGCTCGCCGCCAGTCTCGCCGATTATCTGGTGCCGACCGCGGGCGAAATGCCCTTCATCCGCATCGAGCATCTGATCACGCCAGCGCTGACGACCGAATACGGCGTCAAAGGCCTCGGCGAAGGCGGCGCCATCGCGCCGCCGGCCGCGATCGCTAACGCGGTGGCCGATGCCTTCGCCGACATCGGCGCGAGCTTCAACGAAACGCCGCTGACGCCGCGCCGCGTCTGCGAGGCGATCGCGAAAGCGCGCCGCGCCAAGGGGGACAAGGCGTGAGATACCGCTGAGTTCAGCTGCGTTGTTGCCGGCCTCGGCAGAACACGCGTAATCGCGCGCACGGCATCAGCCGAGCAGCCTCACGCCGACCACAATAAGGACGCTGGCGAGCGCAACCCGAACCAGAGCATCGCCTGCTCGGGTCGCCACAAGGCTGCCAAGAGCGATGCCCGGCAGCGAGCCGATCAATAGCGTCGACAGTAATCCCCAATTGATCGAGCCCAGATACCAATGCCCGACGCCGGCCAGAAGCGTGAGCGGAACGGCATGGGCGATATCGGAGCCGACGACCCGGCCGGCGGGCATCTTCGGATGCAGCAACAGCAAGACCGTTACGCCGATGGCGCCGGCTCCGACCGACGTCGTGGTGACTAGAACGCCCATGACGAGGCCGAGGAGAATTGTGAGCAGATGAACCTTGCGATGATCGAGGAACTGCAGTCGATCGGCATAGCGGTCGCGAATATTCCTGCCCAAAATGAGAAAAGCCGCCGTAACAACCAGCACCGCTCCCAGCGTCAACGTAATTGCGTGCTGGGCTGATGCGCTCTGCAGGTTGAATTGCGAGAGAATCACGATAGTTGCCATCGTCGCCGGCACGCTGCCGATTGCCAGCAAACCAACGAGCTTCCAATCGACCGTGCGCGCCGCAGCATGAACGGCTGTCCCCACCGTTTTGGTCGACGCCGCATAGAGCAGGTCGGTCCCAACTGCGGTTGCCGGGTGAATTCCGAACAGAAGAAT
>Ga0335081_10008369_pt1 | contig 16579 bp, 7 predicted proteins | sample Lox_Sample_35_FD_206713 | JGI IMG/M metagenome (GOLD analysis project Ga0335081, IMG submission 206713) | Soil microbial communities from Loxahatchee National Wildlife Refuge, Florida, United States - Lox_Sample_3.5 | ecosystem: Environmental > Terrestrial > Soil > Wetlands | place: USA: Florida... | reverse complement strand
CACTCTGATGGCGCTCGACGCGGGACCTGTCGGCGATGTGCTGCGCGAGATCGACAGCTTGTGCGCGGGCCTGGCGCGGCAGATCCGTACCTTGCAGGCGGCGCTGTATGAGGCCGCAAGCCGCTTGGAGAGCGGCTTCGACGCGCAGCTCGGTGCCTTGGGGCCGGCGGCGTTGCGGGCGCACCTCGCCATCCAGGCGAAATTCGCCGGCGAAGTATCGCTTGAGGTCTCGTTGCAAGCGGTCACGCTAGCCAGCCCCGGTTCCATGCGCCGCGATCTGAGGGAGGCGCTCGATGCGATGCGCGCGCTGGCGCACGATGCCGCCGCGCAGGCGGGTGGGAGCAACGGCGCGGCCCTCGATCGCCTGGCCGAGGCGCTGGAGTCCTCGCCCCTGGCCCAACTGACGAGCGACGCCGACCATTTTCTCGACGCTCTCAACCCCGAGCCGATCGCGCAGGAATTTGACGCGCTGCTCGACAGCATGATCGCGCTCATCCCGAAGCTTGCCGACGAGCTCGTAGACGATATGGAAGCAGCCGTAAATCGCTTGCGCGCCGTGGTCAATCACTTCAATCCCGGTTCGCAGGCGCAGAAGTTCCTGGCGGTGCTCGACGTGTTGCGCGACGAACTAAATATTCTGAATCCGCGCCGGCTGGCAGCGGAGCTGGCCGAGCTGCACGGCGTGATTCGCGGGGTTGTTGCGGCCTACGATCCCCGCGTCTTCGCCGACGAAATCTACGGCGTGATCCGCGCCCTGGCTCAGCAGATACGCGCGCTCAATCCGCAACAGTTGCTGGGCAACCTGGATTTTCTGAAGCCGATCGTCGACAAGATTGAGCAGGCGAACCCGGCGACGCGCCTGGCCAGCGTCGGGCAATCACTGACCGCGCTCGGCGAGCGGTTGGGCAACATCAAACTCGACGACCTGATCGCCGCCGTCAATCAGCTCGGTCCCACGCTGGAGGGGGCATTCGAACACATGCTCGAGGCCGTAAAGCAGGAAATAGTCGCCTTGCTGGAGTCGCTCCGCTACGCCACCGGCAGCGCCTCGGCATCCGCCAGCGTGAGCGTAGGGTAGAGCGATGGAATCCACACCGAGCAGGACCTTCGACATTCCGGGCAGCGGTGTTCCGCTGCACATCGAGCGAACCCCTGAAGGCCGCTTGTTGCGGGTTGCGGCAGCAGGCCGCGTCTATGTGGACTCCCCCGAGCCGGGCAGATTCTGCTTCGACGGCGGCTTTGTAGAGTCGCGGCAGATCGAGCTCCCGGGCGGGATGTTGCGGCATGTCAAGTCGCAGGGACGCACCTGGACCGAATCCTATCGCTGGGACCAGAAGGGCCTGCTCATCGAAGTCGATGGCGTTGAGGTGGGGTACGACCATGAGGGACGGGTTGTCTTCTGCCGCGGGCCTGAGGGCTGCTGGGATTACGCCTACTCCGGAGCGCAGCTCAGCGTCATCAGTACTCCTCGGGAGCTGCGCCGCATCCTGCGTGACGACACCGGCCGCCCGATTGCGTACGCTCATTATGGCGGCAGTATCTCGTTGTCGTACGACAGCGTCGGACGGCGGCTTTCTCGCCGCGCCCTCCCCTCAACCTGGCATTGTGATGCGTGGGGACGGTTGTGGACCGTCACCGACGACAACAGCCGCGCCCTCATCACCTTTCTGTGGGAAGGGCGTCACTGCCTGGCTGCGATTGCGGGCGGGCCGGGAGCGCCACTATCGGCGGTGTACTCTCTCGATCCCACGGGCACGCCGGTGCGCGTCATCGCGCGCGGCGCGGTCCATCGGGTTCCTCGCGACGCGTTTGGTGAAGGTCTGCTGGGCATTCCCGGCACGCCGGCGCTGTTCGGAGGTGCGGTGTTGGATGGCATGGTTCATCTGCCCTACCGGCGCCTCGACCCTATCACCGGCTCCTTCGACTCGCCCGATCCCTTCGATGGAGAGCAGCAGGACCCCCGCCGTGCGTCGGGATGGACGGGTCCATTGCGTATCGAGCTTCCCGCCGCCGGGCCTTACACCGTCTGCCGCAACAACCCCGTCTCGCTCGCCGATCCCACGGGGGCCATCTCCGATCTGTGGTGGGCAATCCCCAGCGCTTTGAGCTGGTCGATGCAGAACACGATCGCCAGCCTGCTTGGCCTGTGGTTTGGTATCGACTTGAATCCCATCGGCCTGATTATCGCCGCGGCGATAGGCAGGAGGCCTACCGATTTCAAGCCGGTCACGGCAACCAACTATGGCATGTTTGCCTTGCGAACGGACGGGTTAATAGCTAAGCCCCGGGCATTCACCTACCAGTTTTTTCTGAGCGAGCAGGGTCCCACGTATGACTCGCTTGACGATTCGCGCATGTTCGTTCCCGACAGCGCGTTTCGACCGTCTTTGTATGGCTCGCTGTTGCATTTCAAGCCTGAGAATTCTCCCGACTTCGTCACCGTGGGACAACGGCTCAGACCGAACGACCAGGGACCGGACTGGACTGCGAATACGCCGTTTGCCGTTGGCGCCGAAGTGAAGCCCACACTCGGGAACCCGGAAGGCTACATGTTCCGGGCCACCCAAGCGGGGACCTCGGGCGCGAGCCCTCCCGGGTGGAGGCAGTTTGCGGGAAGCAAGACTCCGGACGGAACGGTGGTCTGGCAATGCGAAGGTCTGAGCGACTGGTCGCGGTGCGGCGGCGTTGCCGAGCCGGCGTTTCCGGGCTCGAAAATACCGGTGTTTCCCGCGGGTGGCATTCACTTTGGAACCATTCAGGTCGGCGTCAGGCAGCAGGCGTGTACTGCAACTGAGATTCTTCCTGGTCCAGTCACCCTGTTTGGCGCACTCGGTTCGACTTCGGTACTGCAGGTCCCCGGCACCGGCCTCGGCTTGCACGTCAACGACAACGTGCTGCTCACCGATTCCGCGGGAGTGGTCGAGATTGTGACCGTGCTGAACATCGACGAGGCGGGCTCGGCGACGTCGCTTACGATCGACTCTTCCGGCTCGCGTCTGACGACCCCGCCCATCACGCTCAACGGCCTCAGCAGCCAGATCGGCAGCGAATCCCTGACGCCGGTTGCCGGCAGCCAAACCCTGCTCAGTGTCACCGGCAGCTCCAACGACTACCATCCGGGAAGCACCGTGATCCGGCTGAACCGTAACAACGCCGCGGCCGGCTTCGCGCGCGTCACCGGCCTCGAAACCGAGCTGAACCTGAACGCAGCTCTGCCGGCCTCGTTGGGCAACACCCTGAGCGTGCGTCCGGCTGCCGCTCCCGGCGACTTCAACGCAAAAATCCAGTCCGCGAGCAGCTTCCAAGTACTCTCCGGAGGAACGCCGGGCAATGGCTCCGGACTTACGGTAGGGCCTGCGGCGACCGCTATTCCTGCGGTCGTCACCAATGTCGCCTCCAATGTGGTGACGGTGGATGCCGACATCTCCTCGCTGGGAGGATCGGGAACCAACACGACCTGGCGTCCTCTGGCGCCCAGCGCCTCGGTGGGCACCCGCTCGGCTGCGCCCGAAGCTGGTCCCGTGCTGACCTACACACCGAACGTGGCCGGCACTGCGCCCACCACCCCGTTCGTGCAGGTGGATGGCATCGGCTCCGCGGTACGTAGGATCGTCTCCGTCGATCACGACGCGATCGTGTTGGGCCAGCCTCTGCCAGACAATCTCGCAACCCCTTACGTCGTGGACCGATTTACCGTAGCAGCGCTCAACGTGACCGGCGTTACGGTGGGAGCCGCGCAGACACTGGGCGTGAACGCCGCTCCGCCGGCCGACGTTCGTGCCTTCGAGGTCATTCAGTACAGCACGCCTGCCGCGGTCGCCGGCGCTACCATCCTGGCGAATGCGGCAGTGAGCGGTACTACAGCGACCACGATCATGAACCCCGCGGCCCCGATTGCGCTCCAGCCTTCGCAGGTTGTCGTTGTCACGCCTGCCAGCGGACCGTTGCAGGCGGCAACCGTACGCCGCTTGCGGCTTACGGTTACTCTCGACCGAAGTCTCACCCTCTCGGCTGACGGCCTCCAGGCCGCGAAGCTCGGCAAGGATCCCATCGTTTACACCGCTGTGCGCCGGGGAGACCGGCAGGTCCGCGTGCGCCCCATCTCGGGTGCAAACCGCATCGACATGCCGCGCTTCAAGATCGGGGAGCTGGTTCAGCTCAACTTCGCCAGCGCCAGCGCGGGCGGCAACCAGCAGCGCACGGCGAGGGTCGACTCCGTCTCGGGTTCAACCATCACGTACTCCGCCGACGAGCAACCCGTGCAGCCCGACGCTCTCAACATTACCGTAATCCGCCTCATCGCCGCGGATCCGGGGAATGGTTCGTCGCGGCTGGGCATTGAGGGCAAGAACATTGCGGCCAACCAGATCGAGTTCAGCGTGTGGCAGCCCAGCGACTTTACGGGAACGCCGGTGGTTGCAATTGTCGACGGCGCAGCGGTCTTCGCGGCGCAAGTAACCAATGCCAACCAGCCGTTGAGCATCGAGCTGGCTGTCGGCACGGTCACCGCGCCCATCACGCTTTCCCAGACGCCGTCGCGTACCGCCAGCGGTGTCTCTCTCCGCTTTGCATCCGACGGCGCCACCATCCAGTTCAACGACTCACCGCTGGGTCGCGCGGCCGGCACCGGCTTCACCGTGGCCATCCCCTACATCGATGCACCCGCCACCATCACCGGCAAGCTCGACAACGGCACGGTGCGCGTGCCCAAGGACCATGAAAACGCTGCCCTGGAGCTGGATCGGAAGAAGGCGCTCACCGATCACGAGCTGACGCATACGCTGCAATCGATTCGGCTCGGTCCCTGGCTGCTGAGCTATGTGCCCATCTTCATCTTCGAGTGCCTGGCGGATTTTACGCGTGTCAATGGCCCCACCATGTCGGACTATATCTCCGGTAACCTGAACGGCACCTTTCTTGCCGCAGCCGGATTGCAGGCCAATGATGACGTGCAGATCGCGCAAAATGGGCATGCTGCCACCATTACCCTTGGGGTGGCCCAGAGCTCGGGTTTCCAGATGAGCGACAAGGCGCGCCAGACTCTGGCCGGAAAAAACATCCAGGATGGCAACGTTATGGTGCGGCGCTCGCTGCAGTCCGGAGCGAACAACGTCTTCAAGTGGATCGCGGCCATCGGTGAGTTCTGGACGATCGGAGCGGCGATGAACCTGGTCACGATCGCCGGCTGGGCCGGGCTGGTCAACCTGATCTGGCAGATCATCGATCGGCTGACGAGCTCATCCCCGCACGGGGTCTCCGCCCAGTTGCAATCCGATCAGAAGACGCTGAATCTCGATGCCGGCAGCTCGATCACCGGACTCACCCCTACCTGCTCGGTATCAGTGAAGGGAACCTCGCAGACGGGGCTCTCCCAAACTTTTATTCGCTCCGTCGCCAGCGTCGATGGCCAAAGTGTCGTACTCCAACAGGAAGTGCCGCTGAGTGCGGATTCGGTGGAAGTCGCGCTGTACTCTCCGGGCTCCGCTTCGTTCGGCGGAGCGAACAACTACTTCCCGGCTACTCTTCCCGACACCAGCAAACCCGCCGTGATGAAGCTGGGGACCGTGGCGGGCCAGACGCTGACCTTACAGGTCCGCGACCGGTTGGACATTCGCACCCCCAGCGGCACCAGTCACTCAACCTGCGTGGCCGCCGTGAACGGCGATGAGGTAACGGTCGAAGATCAGGTTCTGGTGCAGCAGGGCGATCCCAATGAGTTCACCGTGGCCAAGATCGGCACCGACGACGCCCATTTCCTGGAAGACAGCGTCCTGAACACCGTGCGAATGGGATGGATGAACTATGCCAACGATCCTTGGGCACAGATCACCCGTCACTTCGAGCCCTCGAGCCTGGGCGGGCGGATCGCGACTTCCTCGCTGCGCTACCTGTTCAGCACACATTCCTGGGCGGCGATTCCTTTCGGCTACTGGTTCTTCGATAATGCTCTGCACCAGCTCGATGACAAGGGGCATCTCTCGTCGATGGAGCAGGAAGCCTCGCACAACAGCGGCGATACCTATTCGCTGATTGGGTCGTCACACGGGACATTGTCCGTGATTGGCGACGTTGGCCGGTACTGGCTGACCCCGAACGGCGGCAACCGCTTTGGTTCCGGGGCAGATGGACAGGGAGACGGAGCGACCCTGGGCGGAACGCCTTGGGACTTTATCAACTTTGGGTTACAGGATGCACCGGGAGTTAATCTGGCGCAGGCCCCGGTCCTCTCGCAAGGTCCAGCGACCGGACCGGCCTTTTCGTCCGTCACCGCACTGCCCGCGAATTCAGTCCCGGAGGACTTTTACCGCTTAGACTCTGCGGGCAATTTCCGATCCATCGGTTCCCGGGGCTGGATTCCTGTATCACCTCGCCTCGAACGTTCGGTGGGAATTCAGGTAGCGTTCACCCGGCCAAATAGCCCGAACCAGTACAAAGTCACTGCGAAGGGGGCGGGAAATGCCGTCTTCGGCGGAGACGTTACCGACGCCGACGAAGCCCAACAGGCCGGTGTCTCGCAGACGACCTTCCCGCTCACCATCGCCGATGTCGCGGTGACGGTTGCCACCTTGCCGATCTCCGAAGGACAGACCGCGACGCTAATTCCGTTCCAGCGCGCCGCGATCTCGACCACGCCCAACAGCAACCGGGTGTATCGCGCCACTCCCGCTGAGCCCGGCTTCGTTGTCGACTTTGTCGGCTCCGACCTGCAAGCGCACACCACTCTCGACATCGACGACGTAGAGATCAGCCGCTTCCATCACTTCAACACAGCGAGCAACTCGTTCGACTCGGGCATCACGCCGATGCACTTGCCCGACGATCTCGACATCGCGGTGCGCCGCATACAGGTGCAGGTGACGAATGTCTTGCAGCCCACCGCGACCACTCCGGGAGGAAAAACCTTCAACGGCTTCCGGGCAACGCTCGACCAGGCAGCCGCCGCGCTCACCTCCGTGCAGGCGGGAGCCACGGCGTTCCTGCTTGTGCCTGCGCAGATCGCACCGCAACCGTTCAGCACGGCAATTGCGCCTGTGTCCCCGTCGCCCATCGAACCTCAGTTCACGCCGGCGAAAAACGTTCCCCAAGACGTGCAGACGTTTCTGGCCGACGGCGGCGCGGTGCAAGTAGTGTTTCAGGCAAACCAGCCTCCGGAAGACACCACCACGATCACGGTGACGATTCACGTCGGTCCCGATGCTGCGAGCTCGGTGGCGGTCACGGCTGCGGTGGAACTGGATCCGTTCTACACGCTCGATGCGGCGGCCGGATTCACGGTCGCCAAAGGCGACGCCAACGGTATCACCCTGACCTCGAGCGACAATACGCAGCTCGCCTCGGATACTTCCATCGCGGGTGTTACGGTTACGGCCGACCACGCCAACCTGAAAGTGGTGGTCGACGCGGCGTTCTCCGGTGGAACGACCATCACCATCCTGGCACACGACTCGAACCCGGCCAACCCAGGGCGCACGGCTCGGCGGACCCTGACGGTTACGTAGGAACTTTTGCCAGATTTGGAGCCGGGAAACTGCTCGCGAAGAGCTGCGTCCTTGGCCCACGCGTCCCATGGCCTGTAGCGCGCGATGGCGACTTCGCGCGGGAGCCGGATTGATTGTGATCGCCCTGGCTCTGATGGAACAACGCATCCCGCTCGTGGACCAGCGATCAGCCCGCCCACGGAGCGGGTGTCATCCTCAAGGTGCGGGCAGGCCGCCTGCCGCAGACCCAGCCCCGCGCTTCACCATCAGCATGGTGAACTCGTCCTCTGTTAAATTTCGGGTCAACCAAGGATTTCAGATTCCGCACGGTGGTTGCCGGATCGCCGGCCAAAGCACTACCCAGAAGCCCTTCGGGAGGGTGGAGGCGCGTGGAACGATCAGGCCGGAGCCAGCTTCCATGGGGAGGGGGATGAACCTGGCTCCGGCGCTTTCGTCGGGTGATGTGCCACCCGAAGCTTGTAGGCTGCCAACGGGCCGGGACCAGCCTCCCACGGTTTGAAGCCGATCCCAAGCCGATCGCCCGAGCCGCCTGGGATACACAGCGGCCCAGACCTTGCCTTGCCTGAAACTCGACCTTCAACGTCTACGTCTGCCGCCCGATTCGTGGTGAGAGGTCGGCGCAGAACTGGGAGGCGCGAAATATGGACCGCAAAGACGCCCGCGCTAGTAAGAAGTTTTGATGCCTCCCTGCTACCGCTCACATAACCACTATTAAACCAATATCGAAAACGGTCAACTGTGGAAACTACTCACGTACGGTATAAGTACATAACTCGGACGGGACTGACCTGACTGGGTATGGAGGACTCCCTTGGAAGACCCGCACGCGGGCACGGTGAGGAAGCAGCTCGAAAAAGGGACGGCCTAGCCCCCGGGCGAGGCGCAAAACATACTCGGTCGGCGGGTCTGCGACGTGCCCATTGGGGCGGGGCTCGCTCCGCCCTCGATCCCAGCGGCCCCGGCGGTACACTCTCGCTGTCGGCGATTGCAGTTTAGTCCGGACGAGAATGTCCGGCGAGTCGCCGCAGGGCAGGTAACCTCGAAAGCCGCATCCAGCCGGGCCAACCTGTCCCAGGCCATCAGGACTCGCGGGGAGGCCGGTCGACGCTGACCGGTTGCGCGCCTGCGAGCGCGAGCACTGCCTGCGCTCCCGCTGCCACCCCTGAGGCAATTCGGCCCTTGGCGTCGAGAAGCACCGCCATCGGTGTTCCGTTGGCGCCGAAGGCGGGTCCGGCCTGAAACGCCTCGTCCAGCAGAACCGGCGAACGGAGCTTCATGGCCTGGATGTCAGCCGCGGATCCGGTCGAAACCACAACCAGCGTGGGCGCTCCGGGCGGAGGATCGGCGTCCCACTGTCGAAGATCATTCAACATTTGCTGGCAAAAGCCACAGCCGGGATTCCAAAAGAGCAGCAGGGTCTGGCGACCCGGCAGGCCGGTCAGTGGGGTCAAATTGCCGTCGAGATCGTAAACCTTCACCGCGGGTGCGCGATCGCCCAGCTTCGGCGCCTCCGAAACCGCCACCGGAAGCGGCGGAGGGTGGTTTCCATTTCCGTTCCGACCGTTTCCACGCGCGCCAGCGCCCGCCGCCGGCCGCAGGAGAAGAGGCTCTGCAACGGCCTGCGCCACCAGCGCGCTTATCGCCTCGGAGCCCTGCACCACCGCGCTGCCCACGGCGCCGTCGGGCGACACCAGCACCGCCGCCGGCGTCCCCCACGCCTGGTACATGTCCGCAACCTCTCGCTTCTTCTGGAGCAGCACCTGGCTCACGCCGTGCGCGGCGCTCTTGGAGCGGTTCTGCTCCGCTGTGCCCTCACTCACCAGAGCGATCGTCAACAAGGCGGCGTGCTCGCGCTGCCAGCGGCCGACCTCCGGCATCAGCGCCTGGCAGGGGCCGCAGTTGGGGTTGGTGAACAGCAGCAGCGCAGGCTTCCCGGCAGCCACCAGGGCATCGAGCGTCATCGTCTCTCCGCGCAGTCCGGCAAGGCGGAAACCCGGGGCTCGCGCACCAACCGCCAAACCGCCGGCCGGCGCATCCTGGGCCGGGGAAGCGGACAAGCCGGCAGGCGGACGGGCTTCCAAGGCCTCCAGCCGCAGCAGCAGCCGCCCCTGCTGGCGCAGCACCTGGAACAGCAGCGCAACCCCGGCAGCCAACAAGAGCACGGCAGCCGCGCCCCCGAGGATGGCAAGCCGCTCCTCCAGGCTTAGACCGCTCATCCAGCCTGCGACGCTCGGGGCTGGATGGTAGCGGCCCTGCCACACCAACAACCCGGCAACCGAAGCCAGGCCGGCGTTGCGCATTAGCGTTGGCCAGCCCGCCGGAGCCGAATGAAGCTGACCAAAGCAGTGACACTCCGGCGCCCGCCCACGAGCCAGGTTGACTGCGATGGCCACTACGAAAACCAACAGCAGCGAGAGGGCACCCAGCGAGCCGAACCAGGCGAATGCGGCCGGCAGCAAAACGATGGCCACCGCCAGCTCGATGAACGGAAGCCCAATGCCCAGCGGCCGCGAGAGCACGCCCGGGATGCCGAAAGCCGTGAGCGCTTTCTCCGATCCCTGGCGGTCGGCAAGTTTCGCCAGTCCCGCGAGCGCGAACACCCCAGCAAGCAGCAGTCTGGCAGCGGTGAGAACGATCGGCATTGCGTCTATCTCCCTCGGCTCTCTTGGCGCGGCGCGGGCCGCCTGAGGGCCGGCCGGGCCACGGTTTTGCTGAAAAAAAGTTCAGGGCGAGGATCCGGAAGCTGTTAAGGGCGTGCCGCCGCGGTCCAGATGCCCAGATGGCGTCCGGCCGCATGTTTCCTGCCTCGCGGCGTCAGTGGCGCAAGCCCATCAACTGATGCACTGGCTGAAGTTATCGTGGCAACCAAAGCCAGATCCCCCGCCGGCGCAGCACACCTGGCCAGGCTTGCAGCAGCTTCCGTTACAGCACGCGGTAACGCCCGCCGCGCAGCAGATGCCCGGGCCGGGCGGGTCTGGCGTGCAACCCACCATGCCCTGGGGGCAAGATGAGCACTTCTGTGCCTTGGCATCCAGGCAGGTCTCGCCCGAGGCGCAGCAGATCCCGCCGCAGCAGACCTCGCTCGACTTGCAACACTCGCTTCCACAGGGATGGGAACAGCACTTGCCATTCACGCACACTTCTCCGAGCCCGCAACATTTGCCTTCACAAGCCTGTTGCGAGAAGCCGCAGCACGGTCCCTTCTCCGAGTCGGCGCACTGGAACTCGCAGCACACATCTCCACAAACCTGGGCGTCCGGACAGCATTTCCCATGGACCACTTTCTCATCCGCCTTGCAGCACATCACCCCGTCCTTGCACACTTCTCCCTTCTTACAGCAGACGTGGTTGCATACAATCCGGTCCTTGGGGCAGCAGGTGCCGTTGGCATTGATGCAGGTATCGCTCGCGTGGCAACAGCTCTTCTGAGCACACCCCACCAGGCCCTTGGAACAGCAGATCCCGCGGTCCGGGTCCAGGCAGGTCTCGCCATTGTTGCAGCAGGCATCGCCGCAATTCACCGGGCAGCACGGCGCTCCGTTGTTATGACAGGCGTGGTAGGCCACCAGCTCGGCAATGCCACAACCAGCGATACAAGCGCCATAAAAGCACAAGCTGGCGATACAGCCTAAGCCGCAGGCCACTCCCGCCGCTACCACTCCGGCCTCGCAGGCAATACAGAGAGCGGATGCATTTGGATCGCTGCTGTGTCCGGTGTTGCCGCCCAGCAGCGCGGGCGGACCGCCCTCAGGGCTCGAGCCGGCAGCCTCGGGGAGCTGGTACGAACATTTTGAAGCGTCCTGCTTCGCCTTTCCTAGGAGGGCTACAAGAGCCGACCGCAGGCTTGGGTCCACGCGGACCACGGGACCCGGCTTGCCGTCTTCGAAGCGAAGGTACTTCGCTTCCGCCCCAACTGCCAACGGCAGGAGCCGCCGGCCATCAATCGCGCCCTGCAGCTCCGCACCATCCGGGCTGAAGAAGCTAGACTCCCGGACGCCTCGGAACGCATCGCCAAAGCGCGCTCGCACCTGGTACATGGGTCCCTCGCTCGGAGGAACCCCACTCCCATCGGCCCGAAATAGAGTCTTGTTCCCAAGGGTAATCACCGCACGAACGGCGGAGTGGCCGTTCTCTCGAGGGAGGGTATGGGTAACCGTGTGCTGCAAGGTCAGAGGACTCCCCTGAAAGTCCATCTGGGTGGTCAGGCTAACCACCAGCTTCTGGCCATCGAATCGGACGACGCAGGGACCTTCCTTTTGCGGAGCGCCTGGCGGCTGATCCGGCGGAGGTGCGGCGGTGGATGGCCTCGGAGGTTCGGCTGCTGCCAGCAAGTTGCCGCTGCCGGCGGCCAAGCCCGCCAGAGTGGCTCGCAGCGCGCTGCGCCGCGACACGGAGCCTTGTGCTAATGCTTTGGTGAGATCGTCGAACCAGTGTCCCATGGCGTACGTTCCTCCGGTAGGCGTACTCTGCGCTCCGACAACGAGAAACTCGCTTCGCGGAGCGCGGGACTTGCGTTTCGAACGGCCCTGGCGTTCTCAACCTGCCAGAATTGCGACTATTGCATTTCCAGCCAGCCGAGAACGTACACCTCAATACCAGTGAATGCAAGGGGAATTTTCATCATCGACTTCGGGCCCGGCCAATAACAAACAACTGGCCTCCAATGAATTCAGTTCGTCGCCCGGCTTCCAGGGTGAGGAGCGCCTCCTGCCCGTGCCGGGTTGCGTTACGTGAGTTAATCGTATAGTATCTTACTGAATCAGTATTAATCGATTCCCGCTCCCCGCTCCCCGCTCCCCGCTTTCGCGGGGACAAGTTTCGCGGGGACAAGTTTCGCGGGGACAGGCTCGGCGGGAATGGCGATCGATGAGGAGGGCATGATGGCTTTTTCGCGTAAACTTTCCGAAGACGCGTTTCAAGAGATTGAGGCGGCGATGAAGGCGGCGCGTACGCCCGGCGACCTGCGGCGCCTGCTGTGCGTCTGGCTGCCCGCGGCGCTCGCCCTCAGCCGCCGGCAGGTGGCGCGGGCCGTGGGCTGGCCCGTTCGCCGGGTGATCAAAGTCCGGGAACGCTTCCACAGTAGAGGCGCGAGCAGGCTCCTGGAGCAGCGGCGATCTCACCTGGCGCCCGGCTCGGCCGAAGCGCTCACCGCGGCTTTGAAGCTAGCCGGCAGCGTGCAGGAGTTCCAACGCATTCAGTGCGTCCTGCTGCCGGCGCTCTTCGGCCTGAAGGGGACGCAGGTGGCGGCGGCGGTGGGCCTACGTCCCAAGTTCGTTAGGAAGCTCCAAGCCGATTACCGGCGGCGCGGTGAGGCCGCGCTGAAACCCGGCCAAGGCCCGCCGCCCTGCCCGGAAGGCGCCGCTGAAAAGCTGGGCGCGGCCATGAAGCACGCGCGCACAGTGGCGGGATTGCGCCGGGCCCAGTGCCTCTTTATGCGCATTGTTCTCGGGCTCAGCACCAGGGTGGTGGCGCGCATCGTGGGATGGCGCGAGGACTCCGTGCGCCACGTGCGCCGCCACTACCTGCGCGAGGGCGACGCGGTGCTGCGGAACGAAGGGCGGGGCCAGGCGCGGTGGAGGCTCCTCACCCACCAACAGGAGGCCGCGGTGCTCCGCAAGCTGGCCCAAGGGCCGACCGAATGCGGCTTCCTGATGTTTCCCGTCATTCACAAAGCCTTCGAAGAGGCGGCGGGCTGTCCGTTGCACCCCATGGTGGTGTTCGAGATCCTCCACCGCCACGGCTGGACCTTCGCCGCCGTGATCACGACCCGCAGAAAGGGCAGGGGTGAAGGGGTGGAGATCGGGGATTAGGGGCTGGAAGTCAGGAGCCGGGAGTCAGGAGCCAGGAGGATCGTAGGGCGGCGGCGCATCTCTACCCTAAACCGCTCCAGACCCGCGAGCCGCGGGATCGATAAACGCTGCGCGACTTCCCGCGACTTGCCCTTGGAAGACCCTTGCCCTGATCGAGCCTGAGCGGGTCGAAACGGCATGGCAACGCTTGCCACGCCACGGCCCCGTCGGCCTTCCCGGCGTCCTGAACACTGCGCCACGGCGTAGTCACCGCTTCTTTCCCCCGGCGAAGGGGATGGTGGCGGCCTGCTTCATCCATGACGCCAATTGGCGCTCGTCGAAATCGTCAACCGAAGCTAACTCGACTCCGCGGGTGGATTTGCCCATCCCGATCGGCGTCACAGGCGGCTCCGGCTTGATCTCCGTGCCGCGTATGAACATCAGTTTCACATGGCCGACGAAGGCGCCGGATGAGAAGCACCAGCCCCCTTCGACCCCGTAGTACGCCATGCCCCACTTCACCGCTCGCTGAATGTCCGGCAAACTTTTGGCCGCCAGGGCATCGATGCGCTCGGCGATGCCGCGCTGCGGCTGCGGCAAGCTAGCGATGTACGCGAACACGGGTTCGGCGCCTGTGGCGGTCTTCGCGGCGCTGGCCTTGCCAGTCATGGCGACTCGCAGCTTCGCCGGGGTCTTGCCTTGGGCACTTTTCTTACCCTCGCGGCCGGCCACACGCTTCGTTGATCGATTGATTGACTGCGTCATCTTGTCGCTGCGCTCGATCCCAGGCTGACGAGAAGCTCGTCAAGTTGGTCGAGCGCCTCAGGCATCCCGCCCGTCGATCCGGAGGCGACCGCGGCGTCGAGCGCTTCCTTCGAGGGATAGAGATCGTGCACGGCCAACAACGTCTTGCCGGCGTTTTCATCGAAGGTCACCGTGGTGACGGTCTCGCCGTTGTCACCCTCTTCGTTCGTCCAAACGAGGCGCGAGTGCGGTGTTACTTCGAGGTAGGTGCCGAAGAACTCCATGGTCGAAGCCTGGTGGCTGAACACCAAACGGTACCTGCCTCCCACACGAGCATCCATCTCGCAGGAAAGCAGGGTCAGACCACACGACTTGGGTACCCACCACCTCCTGAACAGTTCTGCCTGGGTCCACGCCTCGAACACGAGGCGCGCAGGACCATTGACGGTTCGCGTGACGACGAGCTCGCGCCCGGACTTCCGTTCCACCGCCGTGCGGCTCTTCGCGGGGGTGGCGTCACTTTCTCTTCTTTCGTCCATCGGCTTTGTCCTTCCGTTTCAATTCCTCGCGCGGGTGGCGACGACATAAAGATCGATGTCGTCGCCACCCGCGATCTGGGCCATCGGTCAGCGGCTCCGCCGGCGGCCTTGCGGAAGGGCTTCGCCCTTCCGGACCGGCCCCACTCACTCTTAAGGAAAAAGGGGAAGGCTGCGCCTGCCCCGGCGCGCAAACCGTGCCGATGGCTACCCGCGGACCATCGGCCGGGGTTACAGTACCCGGAATTTTACATTGCTGGTCAGTGTGCCGCTTGGCGTTGTCACCTTAACGTAGCCGGTGGTCGCGCCGCTCGGGACAGTCGTCTTGATTTCAGTCTTCGAATTAAACGTGATGGTGGCGGGTATTCCGTTAAAAGTGACGTTGGTGGCGCCCTTCAGATTGCTTCCCAGGATGATCACGGTCCTACCCGCCTTGCCGGCGGTGGGTAATGTTTTCACGAAGGGGCGAAGCCCTACCGATAGGCTGAAGACCGTGCCGCACCCAAAGCTCCCGCAGGCGTTGCCCTCTCCACCAGCGGTGGTCGTCCCGTAGAGATTCCCGTTGGTGGCTTGAAGCAGCGTCGCAGCTGGAGCGTAACCATCGGTACCGTCGAACGTATGTAGGGTCGTCAGCGTGCCCCCTGCGGTGATTTTGAAGACCGTGCCGGACCCAGAGGCCCCGCCTTCCGTCGTGCCGTAGAAGTTCCCGTCCGTGGCTTGGATCAGCCCGGCAATAGCGAACGAACCGTCGGTGCCGTCGAAGCTGTGGAGCGTGATCAGCGTGCCTCCCGGTGTGATTTTGAAGACCGTGCCACAGCCGTTGGGGCAGTTGTTGTGTGCGCCACCCTGTGTTGTGGTGCCGTAGAAGTTTCCGTCGGAGGCTTGAACCAGCGGCCCATCAGGGCCAGAGCCGTCTGTGCCGTTGAAGCTGTGGAGCGTGGTCAGCTTACCCCCGGCGCTGATTTTGAAGACCGTGCCAAGGCCGTAGGCCCCGCCAGCGCCAGTTGTCCCGTAGAAGTTTCCATCGGTGGCCTGAATCAGCGGCCCACCAGGGCTGTCGCCGTCATCTCCCTCGAACGTATGAAGGGTCGTCAGTGTGCCGGCGGGGGTAATTTCGAATACCGTGCCGTACGAGCCGAAGACGGCGGCGCTCGGGGTTGTACCAAAGAAGTTTCCGTTGGTGCCTTGGACCAGCGCCGTGACAGGGAAGACGCCGTCGGTGCAGCCGGGTTGAGAACAAAAACTGTAAATCGTGCTTAGAGCGCCCGTGGGGGTGATCTTAAAGACTGTGCCCCATCCGTTGGCGCCGCCCTGGCCAGTTGCGGCATAGAAGTTTCCGTTGGTGGCGAGGACCACCCCATCCCAGGGATTGGAGCCGTCGGCGCAATACGGTTGGGAGCAGAAGTTGTAGAGCGTCGTGACCGCACCGCCGGCAGTGATCTTGTAGACCGTGCCCCAGCTCGCCGTCTCACCTCCATAAGTGGTTCCATAGAAGTTTCCATCGAGTCCCTGAGCGAGCGGCCCGTATTCAGGGAACGCGCCGTGGGTCACGTCGAAACTGAAGAGGCTGGTGAACGTTACGGAACTAGCAGAAGTCTGCCTATCCTGTGCTCGCGCCACCATCGCAGTCGCAGCGCAGAAGACAGCCAAGAGAAGGATGACGTTCCACGATCTGAGCTTACTCATACGACCTCCTTGTTTCAGGTTGCCCGGCGCACGTGTCGCCGCAGCGAACCCGGCACGCGTATAAATTCTCGATCGCGGTAGACAGGAGACGGGACAGAGACATGAGCCGGATTCCGCTGCGCCACAACCGGCAACACATGCCGTCAAATATGCAAGGAAGGCGAGCGACCCGCTGTGATATTGGTCACCGGTCGCTGTGACCCTCGCGGGTGGCGGTAGAGTAGGAGAGGTAGCGAATAGCGCGCCTCTCCCCTCGTCGAACCGGACGTGCGGGTTTCCCGCATCCGGCTCTCGCAGAGACTCTCGCCTCAAGCATGCACAGGCC
>Ga0335081_10008368_pt1 | contig 16580 bp, 16 predicted proteins | sample Lox_Sample_35_FD_206713 | JGI IMG/M metagenome (GOLD analysis project Ga0335081, IMG submission 206713) | Soil microbial communities from Loxahatchee National Wildlife Refuge, Florida, United States - Lox_Sample_3.5 | ecosystem: Environmental > Terrestrial > Soil > Wetlands | place: USA... | reverse complement strand
TGGCGACGTTGTCACCCGTGACCATCTTGACCTGAATGCCGTGCTCATTTGCCTCGCGAATCGTGTCGGCGGAATCCTCGCGCGGCGGATCGAACAGCGGCAGCAGCCCCAGGAATTGCCACGCGGCGACCCCGTCCATCCGCGCCACACCGAGGGTGCGGAAACCTCTGCCTGCAAATTCATTGACCTTTGCGTTCACGGCTTGGGCGACGTTGGCCGGCGGCTGGCACATGTCGAGAATCACCTGCGGCGCGCCCTTGGTCACTTTGAAGGAGTTGCCGCCCGGGCCTTGAATCTCCGCTTCGGTGCGCTTGTGGACCGGATCGAACGGAACGAATTTGGTCTGATGAAAGGTTTTCAGCGCGTTCGGGTCCTTCAACCCGTTGAGCACGGCCAGGTCAATCGTGTCGCGGTCCTCCTCTTTTGACGCCAACGCGCCGGCCAGCACCAGCTCCGGCGCGTCTTTCGCGCCAAACAACGCCGGGTCGCCCAGGGTGAGCTTGTTTTGCGTGAGCGTTCCGGTTTTGTCCGAACACAGAATATCCATCCCCGCCATCTCCTCGATGGATTCCAGCTTCGTCAGGATCGCCTTTTTGCGCGCCAGCAAGCAGGCGCCGATGGCCATGGTAACCGAGAGGACTGCCGGCATGGCCACGGGAATGGCCGCTACCACCAGGATCAAAGCGAATTGCACGAGCGTCAGCACCGGCTCGCCACGAATGAGCATGGTCAGCAACAGCACCGCCGCCAAACCGAGGCTCAGGTAGATCAGATAATCGCCAATCGTCAGCACCGCTTTCTGGAAATGCGAAACCGATCTGGCCGTCGAGACGAGTTTGGCCGTCTTGCCGAAATAAGTATCGGCGCCCGTAGCGGTCACCAGCGCAACCATTTCACCTTGTTTGGCCACGGAACTGGAATAGGCGATGTCGCCGACCCTTTTCTCCACCGGCAGCGATTCACCCGTCAACGCCGACTGGTCCACGCTCAGGTAATCGCCCTCCGCCAGCCGCACGTCGGCGGGAATGATGTCGCCCAGCCGCAGGCGCACGATGTCGCCGGGCACCAGGTTGACGGCGTCAATTTCTGCCCATTGCCCGTCGCGTTTGACGCGGGCTTTGAGGGCGAGTTGTTGCTTGAGCGCCGCGACGGCGTTGGCGGCCTGATGTTCCTGCCAGAAACCGACGACGGCATTGAACACCAGCAGGACCAGGATGATGATCAAATCCACCCAATGGCCGACAATGGCGGAGAGCACTGCGGCCACTTCGATCATCCAGGGAATCGGTCCCCAGAAATAGCCGAGGAATTTGAGCAACGGGCTTTCCTTCTTTTCCTCCAACGCGTTGGGACCATACTTTTCCAGCCGCTTTTTCGCTTCGGTGCCGCTTAACCCATCGGGGCTGCTGGCGAGTTCCTTGAACAGCGATCCCAAATCCGGTTTGGAAACACTGACGTCAACCGGTTTTGCGGGTCGTGCAATCGGATTCATGGTTCAGCCTCCCTCCGGGCTTTCGGCGTGCGCTTTGTATTTGTGCGTTCCGTAACTTCACCCGACGTGCCGGAGTCGGTCACACCAATTTTGGCTTCCACCCATCCCAGGGCGCGCAACAATTGTTTGTCGTCCGACGACTGCAATTCGGCGGCCGTCATGTCCCGTTCCGCCGCCGGCACCAGCGGGCTCACGTCGGCGGGCAACGGCACTGCCACCTCCGGTGGAATGCCTTTGTGCCAGAAGGAGTGGCCATCCGGCGTCAGCCATTCCTGAATCGCCAGCATCAGGGCTGAACCATCCGACAGCGGAAACTTTTCCAGCACCGTGCCCGTGCCGAAGGTGGTTTCCCCAACCAACTCGGCGCGATGCGCGTCGCGCAACGCCCCGGCCACAATTTCCGCGCCGCTGGCGGAGCCGCCATTGATCAACACCGCCATGGGAATGCCCGGATCCAGACCATCCGGCTGCACCGGTACGGGCTTTGTCCCGCCCTTGGCGTCCCTCACGAGGAGCACATTGCCGTTGGTCAGAAACTGGCTGGCCGCGGCCACCGCTTCGTCCAACACTCCGCCGGGATTATCGCGCAAATCAAGAACTAATCCGTGCAACCGCTGCCGACGAATTTCACGCAAAGAACCTCTCAGGTCCCTGGCCGCGCCTTCGTTAAAACTGGCAATCCGGACGTCCGCCACGTCCGTTCCCGGCAGCCGTTGCCAGGTGACATTGTTCACCTTGATTTCTGCGCGGACAATGGTGACGTTGCGGAAACGATGGTCTTGCGGATCCAGAATCCCCAACCTGACCGAAGTGCCGACCGGTCCTGAAATCCGCGCCACCACCTGACTCAATGACAGCCCGATGATGTCCTTGCCGTCCACGCTCATGATAATGTCACCTCTGTGCAGGCCGGCTCGCTGGGCGGGCGAGTTGTCAATGGGCGCGACGACGACCACCCGTCGGTCTTTCATTTTAATGTCCACCCCGATGCCCTTGAGTTGCCCGCGTTCGACCCGGCGAACCTCTTTGACCATTTCGGGACTCAAAAAGACGCTGTGGCCGGTATCGCCCAACGCGTCCACCATCCCGCTGATGGCGCCGTAGGTCATGGTGCCGGGTTGCACCGCCGCGCGATCAACATAGTAGCGCTGAATGGTGTTCCAGGCTTCAGCCATGAGATGAAAATCGGCAGCCGCATTGGACGGCAAAAACGCGCGAAACATCCATCGGTCGAAAAGTACCCCCGCACCCAATCCCAACGTCACGCACAGCGCCCACTGAAATGCCGGACGCAATTGGCGGGCGGATAACTCGACCAATCTGTCATCGTTTTCATCGTTCATAGCAAAACCAGGTCTTCGGATACACCGGGGCATGCACTCCCGGCCGTCCGGCCGCCCGCGGCTGTTTGACTTGCCATCGCGCGCGTCAAAGCTTTCCGGCCGATGATGCAACACGCCATGATTACAGATATGGGCAATGGACGCCGATGGCTTCATACAACGCGTGCGGTACCGGCACGATAATGAGCAACAGCAGCAAGAAAGTGAAATAGCCCAGGGCTTTGCGTGGAAGGCCCACCGGCGACACATCATTGGCGGCGGGCGCGTCGCGTGTGCCGGCGATAAAGAAGACGATGAACGCCCAAAACATCAACCCCTGCCAGACAAACAACGCCAGCAAAAACAGGCCGGCCATTGCCACCATGCTGATACCGCGCGCGTTGTGCGAACCGAACAACGCATGTGACATGTGGCCGCCGTCCAACTGGCCGATGGGCAGCAAATTCAGCGCAGTCACGATCAGTCCCAGCCAGCCCGCAAAGGCCAGCGGATGCAGCAACAGGTGATTGCCTTGCAGCACGGAGGCGCCCAATGACAGCTTGGCCAGGCACGCCAGCAGCACCGACGACCCGATATTGACACCGGCATAGCCCGTTGCCGCCGGGAGGTTTCCGGGGATGACCTCCGAATACCGCAGGCCGATCAACATTGCGGGGATCGCAAACACCAGCCCGGCCAACGGCCCGGCGACAGCGACGTCGAACAGCGCCCGGCGGTTGGGTGTCAGGGATTTGATTTTGATGAATGCGCCGAACGTCCCCAGCGCAAATGGCACGGGGATGAAATACGGCGGCGTGACGCGGATGCCGTGTGCCCTGGCGGTGAAGTAGTGGCCAAGTTCGTGCGCGCCCAGAATCAGCAGGAGGCCGAGGCTGTAAGGCAGGCCCACGGCGAAGCGCGCCGGCTGCTGGAGCAGGTTCACGCCCGCGTGCAGCGCGCCAGCCCAGGTGGTGGTGGCGATCGTGGCGATGAACAGCAGCCAGTGCAGTCCCCAATTCGGCCTTTCCGCCGCTTGCGCGGCCATCTTTTCGGGCAATACCAGCACGCGCACATCGTTTTCCGCACCCTCCAGCAACATGGGCGTCACGGCTTCACCAGCGAAGGCTTCGCGAATCTGCTGGAACGTTGCATCGGTTTCTCCCTTCAAGCGCCCTTCAAATTGAAAAATGTCGCCAACCGCCTTGCGACCCGTGATGTCCATCATCGGCTCCAGCCTGGACTCAACGGCGGCAAATTTTTCCGCCGGGAGGACCGGTGGCACTGCACGCTGCGCTGCCAACCGCGCTACGGCGCTCCGCACCCCCAGTATATAAGCCACATAGAACCCGAAGAGCAGAATCAGCCAGAACAGCAATGCGTTTATCATCGGGCCTCCGTCGAGTTTGTCTTGCCCGCGTCGGCGGCGCCGGCTTCGAGCCACGCGCGGGCTTTTTCGATTTCGGCATCGTCGAAGTAACGAACCTGCGCCGTGGTGAACGGTTTACAGAATGCCGCCATCCACTGTTGCCACTTCTTTTCCCCAACTACAGCCAGACACGCAATGTCGTGGTAGTGTTTCACTCCGAATTTGAAGTCATCCCACGCTGCTTTGGTATCCCAGCCGTGAAACCGGGTCATTTCAAACAATATGCGAATTTTCCCGTGCTGTTTGGCCAAACCTTCAAACTCAGGGACGAAACGTTGATAGTCTGCGTCGGTCAATTTGCCATTGACCGCCACCTCCAAAATCTCACCGCCTCTTTTCTCTGTGAATTCAATTGCCATTCATTTTGTTCTGTCGATGTTTTGCCACGATGGTCAAACGAGCAAAGCCGGTTTGGCGAGTACACTCTTATTCTGACGTTTGCCAAAGTGGTGCTCCGGATTTTCTGTCATCCTTCCCGCGCCTCGAAAACCTTTCATTTAATATCAAGCCGTCTGCCGACGGCGTTTTACGTGCCATAAGGATTGGCGACAAGGAGCGAGCATGCTGGATCGTCGCGCCACTGGCCATCCACAATGAAACGATAGTGATATGTCCCCGGCGTAAGTTCCAGCGTTGCCCTCCATACCCCGCCCGCTTGCGGTTGCATGGGGAAGGCCCTCTCACGCCAATGTGGGAAGTCACCAACCAGCAAGACACTTATCGCACCGGGAGCGGGGATCGAGAAGGTTTGTTTTTTGTTGTTCGTATTTTTTCGTACCATGGAATTTCCTTTCTTTTTGTTGTCTGCCTTCAGTGTTTGAGGTCGGCTCGCTGTGCGGCCAAAAATCTTTGTTTTTATCCTCGCAACCAACACCAAGCCGCTAATACTGTTGAAACCAGGCGCGTCAGATGGAACCACTCTCGTACTCCAGCCACGCACCTCGTACATTCTCCGAGGCGACTGCTTTCCTCGCCCCATTTCACCCGCAGCGGCGCTCCTTGTCTCCCGCCGCCGCGAGCAGTCCCCGTCACTCCTTGGGCAGCGTGATAAGCAGTTCGTGATCCTTGCGCTCAATCTTCATCTGGTCGGCCTTCACCGGCGCCGGAAGCTGGATCACCTGTTGATACTGACCCCATTCAGCAACGCTGGTGGCCGAGTTTTTCTTGTTGGATATCTGGGCTTGCTGGTTGCTGACATCCACCTTCAACGTTTGGTTGTCGAGTTTCACGTTCACGTCCGACACTTTCGTGTCCGGCAGATATGCGCGCACGACGAAGCGGTCTTTCAAATCCTCGACGTTCAACGAGAGCGAGTAGGCGGGATTCTCCGCCATGTTGCTGAATGGCGGTTCCGCGCGGAACTCGGAGGACATCCGGCTGAACATTTTGTCCATCTGCATCTGCATGTCGCGGATTTGCTGGAAAGGATCCCAGGTTTGGGCCGCGACATTTGCGTCGGAGGCAATTGTGGAAGACGTCTGGTTCATGGCCGCGCTTGAGTTTTTGCCAGCGGTCGCAGTTCCCTTTTCAAGTTCCGTTGCGCTGACGCCAATAGCCAACCCGGCAACGAGGGCAATCAGCCCGGTGATAACTGTTATTTTGTTTATTGCATTCATAAACGTTCATTCCTTTCCATGTTAAATTTGCCCCAAGACCGATTTTGGTTCAGGGCGGATGGTTTCGTTGGTTTTGCAGGTTCCAGCCCGAGTGGACATCCACTCGACCGGGAAGCCGGCCCGAAATTCATCGCCGGCTTGGCCCATACGGGAATGAGCCATACCGGCTTGTTATTTTTTGCGAAAACGATTCGCGAATTTCTCATTGCCACGGCAACCCCAACCCCGTTTGGCCGGGTTTCCTTTTTGCCGACGGAACTTGCAGCGCTTCGCGTCGGAGCAACCGGCATGGAGGGGGTCCGCTTTGAAGCGCTCCCCAACCCGCGTTGATGGTACAATGTTGTTTTCATTCCACGCCATGCACCTTTAACCGGTTGATTACCTCCAGGGCGCCGCCTTCGCGGGCATCCTGGTCTGCCTCCGCATATCCAATCCAGGTGCCCACCGTGCCTGTCAGTTTAGCCACGCCATAGCGAACCGTGACCGTGATATCGTTGCGATGCACAAACGGGCTCCAGAAGAATGCATGCTCAATGTCCTTTTTGATTCGCGCATCGCTTTTGGGCGGTGGTGATCCAATTGTATTGAAGTCCAAAGGCGGCCCAAACGCTTCGAGATCATAGTACGGCTGGTTATACCAAAACAGGTTGGGTTCTCGCTCAATCTTGAGATGGTTCAGCACCTCGACCACCCCTTTAGTTCGCGCGGCGTCATCTTGTGCTTCCGCCTTTTGCTCGAAGGAGTCTACCGAGCCGTTCAGATAGGCAACGTGACTGAAAACGGCGACTTCAATCCGGGCACCCTCGAGGAGGGGGTCCCAACGCAACACCGCATTTAGACCTTTCTGGGTATCAACGTCACTTGGCAGGTTCACGGTTGGCCGCACCGACAGCTCATTCTCCGTCCACGAAACGCCAACGATGTTTCTCGCATCCAACCCGGCGGCGCTTTTTGCTTTCAAATCTCCCACCGCCCCATCGAGAATCGCCACCCCGTTTTCCACGGTCAGATTTATGTCCCGGGTGTAGCGCGCAACGCGCGGATCGGCGCGGAGTGACGCCAGCAGAGCACTCTTGATTTCATCGTCAGTTCGACCCGCATTTATATTCCTCCGCCGCAATTGGTCCCGGGCGGTGGGTTCCACTTTTAACCCGTTATCGTTCACGGCCAGTACGCCATTCACCCAAGCATCCGAGTTCACCCGGGACTTTTCAGTGACACTCCCCACCGTGCCTGTCAACGTGACTTGTCCGTCCTTCACCACGATTTGAATCGGGTAACCGGTCACCCAGATGTCCCAATGCAATACTGCTTGAATATCAGCGGTGATTTCCCCGTCGGTTCGCTTCCCGGCATAGTTGATCACCAGATCGTTGTGGATGTCTTTAACTCCCTTGACGCTTTCAGCGACTTGTTGAGCTAATTGGCTTTCTGCCTTTGACCCGACGGTCCCCGTCAAAGTGACCACAGCATCCTTGACCGATGCCGACACCTGGTAGGATTCCGTCGCGGGATCATTCAGCAGCGCCGTCAGAATGTCTTTGCGGATATCGTCGTTTGGGCGGGACTCCGGGGTGACGATGATTCGATCAATCACCCCCAGCACGCCGCGGACGCTTTCGGCGATTTTGATCGCGCGCCGTTTGTCCAGGATGTCATTGACCGAACCGGACAGGGTGACGATCCCCTGGCTGGTGCTCACGTCAAGGTTGTTTGGGAAGACGGTCATTTCAAAATGCAGGTCCGACTTGACGGCCGATGTAATGGTGCCGTCATTGAACGACTGTTTTGCCGGTGCCGCCATCACCGACATTGAAAAGGCAATCAGTGTGGTTATAGTGATCGGCAACCAAGTCAGCCGCCCGGTTCTTTGTATTCTAGCTGGTTTGCTTTGATTCAACGTCTTCATTGACTATCTCCTCCTTTGTATTGTTGTCTGGCTTGTTTCTTTTCGAATAGGCCTTTTGCGCGGCAAAAACTCGTTCGACCACATCCAGCAATTGCGGCGTGTCGAGCGGCTTCTCCAAAAAAGCTGCCGCGCCCTGGCGGAGGCATTCGGCTTTGACATCAGGACTACCAAAGGCGGTAAGCACGATGATGGGCAGTTCGGGAAGAATCTTGTGGATAGCGAACACCGCCGTCAGGCCCGAAACGAACGGCATCCGCAGATCGGTGATGACCAGATCGATCTGTTCTCGCCGCTCCTTCAGGATGTCAAGGGCATCTCCCGCCCATTCCGCGCGCGTGACGACCGCGCCTTCGTTGGTCAACACCTTGTCGAGTGCACGGAGCATCCGAGCATCATCGTCAACAATCAAAACGGACTTATCACGAATGTTTTTCATCATCGAGTAATTTGCTTTGCATCAGCAATGCCAGGAAACAAACTTTGCCGGGAGTTGATTGATTCAAAAGGAGTTACAACCACAAAATGCCATTTGCCCTGCATTCGAAACTCACGAATTATGCCAGAGTGGCAGTTTGTGTGCTGCCATTTTGGCCGCTGCCCGCTACTGGCTCGACTTGGAGAAATGCCGATACATTGTGCGCGGTGGAATGCCGAGCATCCGGGACGCTTTGAGTTTGTTGCCCGCGCAATGTTCGATTGTGGCTTGCACGAGCCGTCGGGTCGCCTCGCCCACGGTGGTGCCGACGGGAATGGGAACGCTGGAGCCATCTCGCTCGGTTGTGGCCGTCGGGCCGGCCACGATGGGGGCAAAGGCAAAGTTGGTGATGGTGTCTCCGCCGGTCAATACCATGGCCCGCTGAATGACGTGTTCCAGTTCGCGCACGTTGCCGGGCCACGAATGCGCCAGCAATTGCTCCAGCGCGGGCGGGGCGATAGCGCGGACGCCCTTGCCCATTTCCGCGGCGAACTTTCCCAGAAAATGCCCGGCGAGCAGGGGTATATCCTCCCGCCGCTGGCGAAGCGGCGGCAATACAATCTGGACGGTGTTAATCCGGTAATAAAGGTCATGCCGGAACTTTCCTTGTTCGATGGCTTCCGGAATGTCAGCATGCGTGGAGCAGAGCAGGCGCACGTTTGTCTGAAGTCCTTTCGTGCCGCCGAGCCGTTGAAATCTTCCGTCTTGCAGCACGCGCAGCAGTTTGGCCTGCAACTGCGGGCTCATTTCGGCAATCTCATCGAGCAGCAGCGTCCCACCATCAGCCAACTCGAACTTGCCGGGCTTGGTAGCGGCCGCCCCGGTAAACGCACCACGCTCGTACCCGAACAATTCGCTCTCCAACAGCAGTTCCGGGATCGCAGCGCAACTGATTTTCAGAAATGGTTGGCCGCATCGGTGGCTGAGATGATGGAGGGCGTCGGCGATAATTTCCTTGCCAGTGCCGCTCTCCCCTTGAATGAGCACGTTTACGTCGGTGGGCGCAACCTGGCGGACCAGCCGTTTGACGGCCTGCATGGGCGGACTGTCGCCAATCAGCGCCGCAACTCCGCCGCGTTGCTGAAGCTGGCGGCGGAGTTGCCGGTTCTCACTGCTGAGGCGCTGTTTCTCAATGGCTTTGGCAACGGTCTTCAGCAGCGCGGCGCTGTCCAGCGGTTTCTGGATGAAATCGTAAGCGCCGAGCCTCATCGCCTCAACTGCTTTCTCGACGCTGCCGTGACCAGTAATCACCACCACTTCGATTTCGGGCTGGAGTTCGCGAGCCTGGTTGAGCAGGACAAGGCCGTCGAGGTCCGGTAAACGCAGGTCGCTGATGACCAACGCGAAGTCATCGTGTTTCAGCCGTTCCAGTGCTTCATCGGCCGATGCTGCGGTCATAACGTGATAACCTTCACCGGCCAGGACTTTCCCGGCTGCGGCGCGCAACCGTTCCTCGTCATCCACCAACAAGACGTATGGCCCGTTTTTCGATTCAGGTTTCATCTCCCAGCGGAATAAAAACCGTGAACGTGCTGCCCTTGCCCGGAGTGCTTTCACACTCGACATGGCCGCCATGTTCGATGGCGATTTGCTGAACCAGGGCAAGACCTAAGCCGGTTCCCTTCGGTTTGGTTGTAAAGAAAGGCGCAAACACCTGCTTGAGCTGGTCGTCGGTCATGCCTTTGCCGGTATCGGCCACCCGCAGTTGCGCCTGTTTGCCTTCACGCCAGGTGCCAACCGTCAGTTCGCCGCCGCCCGGCATGGCCTCCAAGCCGTTGCGAATCAGATTCAATGTCGCCTGCCACAATTGCTCCGCGTCAATGTTGATTGTGGTCAAGGCCGGATCGAAATGGGTGCGCATCTTGACTTGGGCACGGTCGAATTCGCCGTTCATAAATGCCAGCTTCTGATCGAGCAATTCATTCAATGCCACGGGCCGCCGTTGCAGTCTGGGCAATCGGGCAAACCGAAGATAATCTTCACTCACGCGCTGGATGCGGCGAACCTCCTCACGCACGTCCTCGACCAGTGCGCAACCTTCGTCAGGCGAATGTCCCTTTCCCTCGGCCAGTTTGCTGATCTCTTTCCGGATGAGATCCAGGTTTAGCGTGACGGAGCCGAGCGGATTGCGGACTTCATGGGCGACTTCGGCCGCCATGGTACCCACCACCGCGAGCCGTTCGGCCTGGAGCTTGGCGGTTTCGAGGCGCTTGCGTTCGGCCATCTCGGCCATCAGGGCCGCTGTTCGTTGTCGCACCGTGTCTTCGAGATGATATTGCGCCGTCTGAAAGGCCGACAGGAGATAGACCATCACCAGGTAAAGAACCAGTAACATCAAGGCATTCCAGTACGGAATTTCCCAATGCACGTAGGGGTAACCCGTCGTGATCTCGGCCAGTAGCCAAACTGCCGCGCTTATCGCTGCCAATGTCAGTCCCGTCTTCCGTCCCAATCTCCAGCTCGCCCAGCAAATCGGCACTAAATAGAATGCCGAAAGGTGGATTTCCTTTCCACTGACGTAATCGAATGCGCCTATCGCCGATATTAACGCCAAGGCGAGAAAAACCACCACTGGTTTAGACCCAAACATCCGTTGCCAGTGTTGTGGGCTGGCAAAACCGTTGATTCGCACAAAAGTTTGACAAAACAAAACGGGCTTTTGTTCGACTTTGGGTCACCGATAACCCCTTTCACCCATTCCAGGTGGCGCGCCGCGGGTTTGGGCGAACAGGCTTTCTTTGTCGGCTGTAATGTGGTATGCCGAAGCGCGCATATGGATGGAGGGCGGCACGGTCGTCAACTCTCTGCAATAGGAGAATTATGAACGAAACACTACAGCGTTGGTGGACGGATATTCAAAACATCGTCAATTATCCGCTGATTGAACTGGGCGACAGCCACCTGACCTTGAAGGGCATTGTCCAACTGCTGCTGGTCATAGCGCTGGTGTTGGTGGCAGAGCGTTATTTGCGGCGGATCGTAAGGCGGCGGATACTCGCACGTACTCATCTCGAACCCGACCTGCAATATGCCGTCAGCCGCTTCGTGGGTTATTGCTTTATCGCCGTGGGTTTCTTCTTCGCGTTCAAGATCGTTCACCTGGATTTGAGTTCATTAGCGGTCATCGTCGGCGGTCTGGGCATCGGCATCGGTTTCGGTCTGCAAAACATCGTGAGCAACTTCATCAGCGGTCTGATTATTCTGGCGGAACGGCCCATCGCCATCGGCCATCGCGTCGAAGTCGGCGGCGTGGCCGGCCAGGTCACCAAAATCAGTCTGCGCAGCACCGTGGTCGTTACCAACGACAATATTACCATCATCGTGCCCAATTCGAATTTCATCACTAATCCGGTGACCAACTGGAGTTATGGCGATCCCAAGGTCCGGTTGCGCCTGCCGGTCGGTGTGGCCTACGGCAGCGACGTTGAGAAACTGCGGCGTGTGCTGCTCGAAGCGGCGGCGGACAATCTGGCCGTCCTCAAGGATCCAGCCCCGATGGTACGCTTCCTTGAATTCGGTGAGAGCTCATTGAATTTTGAACTCGCCGTCTGGACGATTGACATGGCGCATCGCCCGACACGATTTCGCAGCGATTTGTATTTCGCCATGGAACGCAAGCTGCGGGAGAACAATATTGAAATCCCCTTCCCGCAGCGCGACCTGCATTTGCGCTCGGGCCGGATTACGGTGGAACCGAAAGGCGGCGGCCGGTTCGAAGCCGGACTGCAACCGGATTGAGCTGTTTTGCGGGTTTCAACCGCTCATCAGACAACGGCCGGGGCCCGGCGATGCCAGGCCGATCAAGGCTTGCGAACCAGGAGACTCCGGACCATGCGCAAGGTTGAAATCGTCCCGCTGAGGCGGCGCAGCCAGCGGAGCACCCCGCGCGGCCGGCGCACGGTTTGAATGGCGATCACGCCGGCCCCCACCCCCAGCGCCGCCGTGAGCCAGGGGTGCTCTCGCGCAGCCCGTCCGGCTTCGTCGAGCCAGAAATCCGGCGACTGCAACCGTTGCCATTCCGAAACCAGCAGCACTCGCCGGGCGTCGCACTCAAGCGCCAGCAATTCCTTCTGCAAACGTAGTGTTTCTAGCTCTTCGTCTCCAAACATGCGCGGTCCTTTTTGATTTGTTCGACCGAAGCGACAAATGACTGCCAGCGGCGCAGCCGGCGGCGCAGAGAAACAAGCGCGCCAACAGCTCCCGCCCCATAAAGCGCAATCAGCGCCACGAGCACAGGAATGCGGTAGCTGTTCCAGAACACCATCACAATCGTAAGCGTGACCAGCGCCAGCGTCATCAGCGCACAAATTCCGCCCGCCAGCGCCAGCAACAACACGGCCACCAGCCGCAGACGCTCCTCTTTCAGCTCCAAGACGAAGAGTTCCGCGCGGCTTTCCAGCAGGCGGCCCGCAGTCTGCAGCGCTTGCTTTGCGAAACCGAGCAGGCCGTTTCCGGTATGTGGCGTTTCGCTCACACGATCAACGACGCGTTACCAGCACGCCGATCAGCAATCCGACGCCAAAGGCGACGCCGATGGATTCATAAGGATGTTCGCGGATGGTTTTGTCTGCGACCTTCGCCCCGGCGACGGCCTTTTCCTGCAACCGCGCGCAGGTGGCTTTGGCCGTATCGAGGGCCGAAGACAAACGCGCCCGCAGTTCAACCATCTTTTCACCGGCCTGGCCGGTAGTGGCCTGAAGAATAGCCTCTGCGTCGCGAGTGACCACCTTCAAGTCCGTCATCAGTTTCTCCATGTTGGCTTCATTTGTCATTGTTTGACCTTTCTCTTTACAGGTTTTTGATTACGGAGTCTGCCTTTTCCAAAACCCCGGCTGAAACAATATAACTCATGTCGCTGGAGCGTGCCGCGCTTTTCTGCGTTTGAAAGAAAAAATTTTCGGAGGACACAAATCCAAACGCGACGCCAGCGAATCCATGGACAGCTATCATCCGATTTTATTTTGCCGGCGGCGGTTTCATGTCCCGCAGCTCAGCCAGCCGGGCGGGTGAAAGAAATTTCAGACCCGCCTCGAACGAGGCGTTCATCCAGCCGAAACCCTCCGTGGCAATGTAGGAAAATTTCGCGCCGACGTTGCCGTATTCGACGAACACGTCGTGCGAACCGGTGACGACGTTGTATTTTTCCGGAACCATGCCGTTGTAGTCGTGCGCGTTTTTGGCAATGGCGTAAAGCCAGCGATAGGCCAGCCGTCCGGCGTCGGCCTCGAGGCCGTAATTCCTGAATCCCTGCCAGGCCAGCATCTGGTGCGGCGCCCAGCCGTAGGGATAATCCCATTGCCGCCCATCATGACGACGGGCCGACTCGACGGATTCCTGCGCTGTCGCGGAAAGGCCGGTGAACTGTTCGAGTTTCCCGCAGGCGAAGGCGGCGGTTCTTTGGGCGCGCTTCATTTCCGCCGGATTGTTGGTATCGAGCAACTTCGCCCAGAGCGGCCACAAGCCGGTCGCGCTGATGTAAGTCGAACGCTGCCGGTTCACAAAGTCGTAGTCGAAGAAATACCCGCATTGTTCGTCCCACATCAACGCCATCATCGCCGCCTTGCGCTTGGCGGCCTGCTGCCGCCAGAACTCCGCGCCACCCTGCCCGCCGTTGACGCCGGGCAGCTTTCCCCCGAATTCATTTTCAATCAGATCGGCGAAGTCCGTTTCGTATTTGTAGAGCAGCGAATTCAAATCCACCGAAACAAAATCCGCCGTCCGGTCGTCGAAACGATGTGTCGTGTCATGGCCGGACTCGCGGACGGCGCGGTCGTTTTTGAAAAATTCGCCGAGCGTCTGGCCGTCCGCTTTCAAATCCGTGTAATCGCCGCAGTAAAGATATTGGTTCAAAAACCAAAACGGCGTCAGCGGCAGATTGGTTGAAACGTTAAACCGTTGAATTGTTGAATTGTTTACTTGGCTAAGCCACGGCTGGATTTGTTCGTCGTAATGGCCGGGTTCAACTTCCGGGCAGGGGCCGTTGCCGCTGTCGTAGTAGCGGCTCAATTCATAAAGGCCAATCTTCACCGCCCGATCGGAACCGAGCCAGATGTTCTGGTATTCCGTCATGGCGGTTTTCAACGCGGCGGCCAGCCACGTCTTGTCCACCGCACCGCTTTCATAAACCGCGCGGATGATGCTGGTTAAAAACGGCGGTTGTGAGCGGGTGAGATAATACGTGCGATTGGCGTTGGGAACTTTTCCATAATAACGGACCTCGTAAAGCAGATTGTCCGCCATGGCCCGCGCAAGGTTGGTGCGGCCGTCTTGCAACAAACCGAGCGTGATGAAATAACTGTCCCAGCAATACAATTCATTGAAGCGCTCTCCGGGCACAACGTAAGGCATGCCGCAAATCCTCCCGTCCGCGTTCGTCTCGAGTGCCAAGGACAAAATGCCATGCTCGCCGTCGAGGTTGCGGACGAACGCGCCGGTGATTTTGTCAGGTGCCGGCAGCAGCACGACCTTGAGCGGGGGCGAACGGTGTTGCCCGTTAGCAGTCTTTGCGACAGTATCGAAATAATCCGCCGCCGCCTCGTCCGCGCCGGGCACATAAATGTAATCCGCTTTGGAAACGACTTTCGGATCATGAACGACCTCGTCAACGTGCTCTGCGTCAATGCGTCGCGTCAGCGCGTCCCAATAAACGTCCTTGATCAGCCGATGCGTGCGGTCCGCGATGTTTTCCTCAAGCCGAAGTTGGTCGAGGGAAATTTCCGGCTGATGTTCGTCGTCGGCCTGTTTGAGATTTTGCAGCAACAGGGACAATTGATATTCGTTCGTGATAGTGCGAACGCCTGCGTTTTTGTCGTCGCGGATTTCAAACGGCGTGATGCAGTCGTGGATGGTGATTTTCTTGTCGCCGTCGGTATCTTCCTGTGCGACGAGCCGCCAGAGATTTACCGGGACGGGAATGGACTGGGCCGGCGCGGTCGCGGCGGTGAAAATCAACGCGAACGTGGTTCCGAGGCAGCACAGAATCGGCTTCATGGCGGCGGTATAATAAAGTCGCCGGTTCCATCTTCCATTCATTTGTGGCGGATTGATTTTGGACAAATGCCTCACGGCGAGACCAGCCGGTAGAAACGCTGCGGCTGGCCGATGGCGCCGGGATCGGTGAATTCATAAAGACCGCCGCCCAGCGATGTGGCCGGCCCGAGGTCCGTCCAGTTCATCAAGGGCAGCCCCACATTCGTTGAAACCAAGACATCGAAATTGAGCGCGGTCGGGTTGGTGAAATCGAATTCGAATTCGCCATCCGGCAAACGGATTGGATTCACCAGCAACGGGCCGACGGTGAATTGCTGTTCCGTGGCGAAAGGCGAGCCGGCGAAGGCGCCGTCCACCGCCTGCACGCTCCAGTAATACGTTCCCGGCGGCAGGTTGTAAAAGGTGGAGGACCCGTTTCGCGCCGCGCCCATTTGCGGCAGAGTCAGCGTCCCGTCCGGCAGCGCCGGGGGTGAGACGACGTCCCGGCCGCCGGGCGTGGAGCCGATGCGCACGTTGTAACTCAAGCCGGCAGGCGGTGTGTGATCGTCGGCCGGGGCGGTCCATCGCAGCGACACGCGGCCGCCGGAAACCGTCGCGGAAAGATTCCCCGGGGCGGCGGGCGGCGCATTCGTGGGCACCGCCATGTTGCTGAAAAATAATCTGGGGCCATACCAGACATCACGATCAGGCGAATAGAAGTGTCCGGAGATCACGATGTCCAAACGCCCATCGCGGTTAAAATCGGCGAATACCAAGGAGCCGGCAAAAAAGCCGTCCAACCCATCGGCGCCTTGCCCATGAGGACCATAGCTAGCTACATCTGGAAAAGCTTGGAGACTTCTCTGCACAAATCCATCACCTATATTCTCAAAAAGTTGGATATAGCTGTTGTCTTCTGATATGTTCTCATCGAAACTGTTTCCGTTGTTAGTTAATCCTGAAACGACGAAGTCGGGCATCCCGTCGTTATTGTAATCACCCCAGGCGATCATCCCAAAGGCAATGCCTACCAGCCCGGGAACAGGCACGTTGGTAAAGCCGTCGCCGGTGTTTCGCCAAAGTTGGCAAATCAATTTGTCGGTTGACAATCCACCGGCTCCCTGACCCGCGATCAAGAAGTCCAGCAGTCCGTCATTGTCATAATCGCCGAACGCCACCACACTCCCATAGATCGGTGAGAGACTTGGCAATCCAGGGATGAGCACGTTGGTGAAGCTGCCGCCAGTGTTTCGCCACAATGCAGGAGTGATGTGATTGGTCGTCAGCATAACAGTTGCTCCTTCCACAAGGAAGTCCGACCGCCCGTCGTTGTCGTAATCTCCCCATGCGAGCGAAGGAGCATCCAATGCC
>Ga0335081_10008366_pt1 | contig 16581 bp, 17 predicted proteins | sample Lox_Sample_35_FD_206713 | JGI IMG/M metagenome (GOLD analysis project Ga0335081, IMG submission 206713) | Soil microbial communities from Loxahatchee National Wildlife Refuge, Florida, United States - Lox_Sample_3.5 | ecosystem: Environmental > Terrestrial > Soil > Wetlands | place: USA... | reverse complement strand
CTCGGGCTCGGTGGCGACGAGGTTGAGGAACGTCGTCATCGCCTGCTCGCCCTCGAGCAGGTCGGCGTCCATGTTCACGTCGATGAGGTTCGCGCCGCCGCGCACCTGCTCGAGCGCGACCTCGACCGCCTGCTGGTAGTCGCCGCCCTCGATCAGGCGGCGGAAGCGCGCCGAGCCGGTGACGTTCGTCCGCTCGCCGATCATCACGAAGTTCGTGTCAGGCGTGATCGCGAACCGCTCGAGCCCGGAGAAGGCGGTGAGCGCGCGCCGCTCCGGGATGCGCCGCGGCGCCACGCCCTCGACCGCCGCCGCGATCTCGCGCACGTGCTCCGGCGTCGTGCCGCAGCAGCCGCCGACGACGTTGACAAGGCCGGCGCGCGCGAACTCGGCGAGGAAGCCGCTCGTGTCCGCGGGATGCTCGTCGTAGCCGCCGAGCGGGTTCGGCAGGCCGGCGTTCGGATAGCACGCGACCCACGTCGTCGCCACGCGGGCGAGCTCCTCGACGAACGGGCGCATCTCGTTGCCGCCGAGCGAGCAGTTGACGCCGACGAGCAGCGGCTCCGCCTGCTCGACGGAGGTCCAGAACGCCTCGGGCGTCTGGCCCGAGAGGTTGCGACCGCTCCGGTCGACCGCGGTGAACGAGAGCCAGAGCGGCAGCTCCGGCGCCTCGTCGCGCGCGGCGGCGATCGCGGCCTTGCAGTTCAGCGTGTCGAACACCGTCTCGACCAGCAGCAGGTCGACGCCGCCCTCGCGGAGGCCGCGGATCTGCCCCGCGTACGACTCGCGCACCTCGTCGAACGTGACCGCGCGGAACGAGGGCTCGTCGACGCGCGGCGACAGCGACAGGCTGACGTTGAGCGGACCGACCGAGCCGGCGACGAAGCGCGGCCGCTCCGGCGTCCGCCGCGTCCACTCGTCCGCGGCTGCGCGCGCGAGCCGCGCGCCCTCGACGTTCAGCTCGTGGACGACGCGCTCGAGCCCGTAGTCCGCCTGCGCGATCGTCGTCGACGTGAACGTGTTCGTCGTGGCGATGTCGGCGCCCGCGGCGAAGTAGTCGTCGTGGATGCGCGCGATGATCTCAGGCCGGGTCACGTTGAGCAGGTCGGGGTTGCCGGCGACGTCGCGCGGATGGTCGCGGAAGCGCTCGCCCCGGTACGCGTCCTCGCCGCGGACCTCGCGCTGGATCAGCACGCCCCAGGAGCCGTCGAGCACCGCGATCCGCTCGCGGAGGATGCTCTCGAGGCGTGTGCGCGTGTTCGTCATCCCGTGTCCGATACTTCAGCTCCCGCCTTAGGAGGACCGGGAGCGACGGGCGCGCTCGCGGGCTCTTTAGGCGTTTGGTAACCCGGTCGCCAAGCTGCCGATCAAAGCTCTCCGGGTGCGCCAAGGCTAGCACCTGCGTCAGTCGGTAGGGTGCGGCCGATGGTGGAGTCGCACGACGGAGCGACGCTGCGCGCCGCGCTCGGGGAGATCGCCGGGGACTTCTCGTTCACATGGACCCCCGGCGCCCGCCAGCTGTTCGCGGACCTCGCGCCCAGGCGCTTCGCCGAGCTGGGCCACAACCCGAAGGCGCTGCTCACCGAGCTCACCGACGACGACCTCGCGGGCGCCCTCACCCCCGAGTACGCGATGCGCCTCGGGCACATCCAGGAGCGGCTCGCGACCGAGCGCGAGGCGTCGACGTGGTGGCACGAGCGACACGAGCCGGGCGACTTCCTCGTCGCCTACTTCTCGACGGAGTTCGGGCTCGACCAGAGCCTGCCGCTCTACTCGGGCGGCCTCGGCATCCTCGCGGGCGACCACCTGAAGGCCGCCTCGGAGCTCGGCGTCCCGCTCGTCGGCATCGGCCTCTACTACCGCCGCGGCTACTTCCGGCAGCGGCTGGAGCACGGCGACCGCCAGTTCGAGCGGTATCCGCGCAACGACACGAGCCGGCTGCCGCTCTCGCTCGTGCCGATGGCGCCGGTCGTCGAGATGGCCGACGAGAACGGGCAGCTCGTCCCGGTGCGGCTCGGCGTCTGGCGCGTGAAGGTCGGCCGCGTCTCGCTCTATCTCCTCGACACGAAGGTCGAGGGGAACCCGGACTGGGCGCGCGCGGTCACCGACACGCTCTACGGCGGCGACCGCGAGAACCGCGTGCGCCAGGAGGTCGTGCTCGGGGTCGGCGGCGTCCGCGTGCTCCGCCGGCTCGGCCTCGACCCGACGGTGTTCCACCTGAACGAGGGGCACTCCGCCTTCCTGCAGATCGAGCGGATGCGCGAGCTCGTCGAGGACGGCGGTCTCGACCCGCACGCGGCGATCGAGCGGCTCCGCGCCTCGACGGTGTTCACGACGCACACGCCGGTCCCGGCCGGCAACGAGGTGTTCGACCCGGAGCTCGTCCGCCGGAACGTCGGCCATCTCGTCGAGCGCTGCCGGCTGCCGTGGGACGAGTTCGCCGAGCTGGGGAAACTCGTGCCCGAGGACACCGTCTTCGGGATGACGCCGTTCGCGCTGCGGACGTCGGCGTGGGCGAACGGCGTCTCCGAGCTCCACGGCGCCGTCTCGCGGGAGATGTGGCACGCGCTCTGGCCGGACCGGCCGGTCGACGAGGTGCCGATCGTCTCGATCACGAACGGCGTGCACGCGCGCACGTGGATCTCGGACGAGCTCGAGGACCTGCTCGGCCACGCGTCACCCGACTTCTCGCGCGCGCTCGAGCTCCCGGACGACGTGCTCTGGTCGGCGCACCGCGCGGCGAAGGCGCGGATGCTCGAGTTCGTCGCGCGCACGCGCGGCGCGGACGGGCTCGATCCCGACGTGCTCACGATCGGGTTTGCGCGCCGCTTCGCGACGTACAAGCGCGCCGGGCTCCTGTTCAGCCAGCCGGAGCGGCTGATGCGGCTGATCGGCGACCCCGACCGTCCCGTCCAGATCCTGCTCGCCGGGAAGGCCCACCCGGCCGACGAGGCGGGCAAGGACGTGATCCAGCGCGTCGTCGAGTTCGCACGCGACGTCGCCGGCGGCAGCCGCGTCGTCTTCCTCGCGGACTACGAGATGACGCTGGCGCGGCGGCTCGTCCAGGGCGTGGACGTCTGGCTGAACACGCCGCTGCGGCCGATGGAGGCGTCGGGCACATCGGGGATGAAGGCGGCGCTGAACGGCGCGCTGAACTGCTCGATCCTCGACGGCTGGTGGGCGGAGGGCTACACGCCGGAGGTCGGCTTCGCGATCGGCAACGGCGACGTGCTCGCGGCGGACGAGGAGCAGGACGCCGCCGACGCGGAGGCGCTCTACCGCGTGCTCGAGGAGCAGGTGCTGCCCGCGTACTACGAGCGCGGCGAGAACGGCCTGCCGGGGCGGTGGATCGAGATGATGCGCCACTCGATGGCCGAGCTCGGCCCGCGCTTCAGCACCACCCGCATGGTCGCCGAGTACGCCGAGCGGCTCTACCTGCCGGCCCACCTGAGCCTGCGCCCCGAGCAGGCGCTGCGCGCGTCTTAGAGCCCGAGCTCGTCGAGCGAGCGCCGCAGCTCGGCCGCGTCCTCGTAGACGCGGAACGCGCCGGCGGCGAGGAGCTCGTCGGCGCCGTAGCCGCCGCTGAGCAGGCCGATGCTGAGCATCGCCGCGCGCCGCGCCGCCAGCAGGTCCCAGACGGCGTCGCCGACGACGTAGCAGTCGTGCGCCTCGACGCCGAGCGCCGCCTGGCACGCGAGGAAGAGGTCCGGCTCGGGCTTCGCGCGCTCGACGTCGCCGCGGTCGATCACGACCGTCTCCGGCCCGACGCCGAGCGCCGCGAGCGACTCGTCGATCTCCGGACGCCGGCCCGAGGTCGCGATCCCGTGCCTGACGCCGCGCTCGCGCAGCTCGGCGAGAAGCTCGACCGCGCCCGGCAGCGGCCGCCGCTCCGGCAGCAGCTCGCGGAAGATCTCGCCGTGGCGGTCCTGCGCCGCCTCCATCTCGTCCGGCGACAGCTCGCGGCCGACCTCGCGCGCGACCGCGCGCCCGAACAGCCCGCCGCTCATCCCGATGCGCCGGTGGATCCTCCAGCCGTCCACCGGCAGGCCGGCCTCGGCCAGCGCCCGCTGCCAGGCGAAGACGTGCGCGTAGACCGTGTCGACGAGCGTGCCGTCGAGGTCGAAGATCAGCGCCTGCGGCACGGACGCCCGCTAGCCGTGGCCGGCGACGCGGAGCTGGTTCTCCGCGTGGCGGATGCGCTGCTCAAGCTGCCAGCGGTCCGCGGTGGACTCGCCCGCCTCGACCTTCTCGAGCTCCGCCCGCGCCTCCTCCAGCTGCCGCTGCGCGCGCGCGTCGTCGATCTCGCCCGCGGCGACGGCGTCGTCGACGAGCGCGATCGCCCGGTCCTGCAGCACCTGGAAGAAGCCCGGGCCGGTCGCGAACTCGCGCACGTCGCTCTCGCCGAGGTGCACGCGCGTCGAGCCGGCCTTCAGCATCGCCACGAGCGGCGCGTGCCGTGCGAGCACGCCGATCTCCCCGGCCGCGCCGGGGACGATCAGCATCTCGGCGTCGCCCTCGAACGCCGCGCCCTCGGGCGTGACCACGGAGACCGAGAACTTCGGATGGTCGGCCATGGCTACGCTGCCGCCGGCTCGCGCATCTGCTTGCCGCGCTCGACCGCCTGCTCGATCACGCCGACCATGTAGAACGCCTGCTCCGGCAGGTCGTCGTGCTTGCCGTCGAGGATCTCCGTGAAACCGCGGATCGTGTCCTCGAGCTTCACGTACTCGCCCGGCGTGCCGGTGAACTGCTCGGCAACGAAGTTCGGCTGCGACAGGTACCGCTCGATCTTCCGCGCGCGCTGGACGACGAGCTTGTCCTCGTCGGAGAGCTCGTCGATCCCGAGGATGGCGATGATGTCCTGCAGGTCGCGGTAGCGCTGCAGCACCTCCTGGACGCGCGTCGCCGTGCGGTAGTGGTCGTCGGAGACGATCCCCGGCTGGAGCGCGCGCGACGTCGAGTCGAGCGGGTCGACCGCCGGGTAGATCCCCTTCTCCACGATCGCGCGCGAGAGCACGGTGGTCGAGTCGAGGTGCGCGAACGTGTTCGCCGGCGCCGGGTCGGTGAGGTCGTCGGCGGGCACGTAGATCGCCTGCACCGACGTGACCGAGCCGGTCCGCGTCGACGTGATCCGCTCCTGCAGCTGCCCCATCTCGGTCGCGAGCGTCGGCTGGTAGCCGACGGCGCTCGGCATGCGGCCGAGCAGCGCCGACACCTCGGATCCCGCCTGGACGAAGCGGAAGATGTTGTCGATGAATAGGAGCACGTCCTGGCCCTGGTCGCGGAAGTACTCCGCCATCGTCAGGCCGGAGAGGCCGACGCGCAGGCGCGCGCCCGGCGGCTCGTTCATCTGCCCGTAGACGAGCGCGACCTTGTCGATGACGCCGGACTCGGTCATCTCGAGGATGAGATCGTTGCCCTCGCGCGTGCGCTCGCCGACGCCGGAGAACACCGACACGCCGCCGTGCTGCCGCGCGATGTTGTGGATCAGCTCCTGGATGAGCACGGTCTTGCCGACGCCGGCGCCGCCGAACAGGCCGACCTTGCCGCCGCGGACGTACGGCGCGATCAGGTCGATGACCTTGATCCCCGTCTCGAAGATCTCGATCTTCGGCGACAGCTCGCCGAACGTCGGCGGGTCGCGGTGGATCGGCCAGCGCTCGCCCGTCGCCGGCTCCTTGCCGTCGACGGGGTCGCCGATCACGTTCCACACGCGGCCGAGCGTCTGGTCGCCGACGGGGACGGAGATCGGCTGCCCCGTGTCGACCGCCTCGACGCCGCGCGCCAGGCCGTCGGTCGAGTCCATCGCCACCGCGCGGACGCGGTCGTCGCCGAGATGCTGCTGCACCTCGGCGATCAGCTCCGCCGTGCCGCCGTCCGCGGTCGGGATCTGGATGCTGAGCGCGTGGTTGATCTCCGGGAGGGCGCCGGGGAAGACGGCGTCGAGGACGACGCCCTTGATCTCGACGATCCTGCCCGTGTTGCCGCCGTTTCTCTGCTGATCCGCCATGTGTCTCCTGAAGCGTGTCGGGTGTCGAGTCTAGTTCTCAGCCGGCGAGCGCGTCCGCGCCCGCGACGACCTCGAGGATCTCCTGGGTGATCTCCGCCTGGCGCGCGCGGTTCATCGCGAGCGTGTAGCGGTCGATGAGCTCGCCCGCGTTCTTCGACGCGTTGCGCATCGCCGTCATCTGCGAGGCGAGGAAGGACGCCGCCGATTCGAGCAGCGCCCGGTAGATCTCGGTCTCGAGGTAGACGGGCAGGAGCCGCTGGAGGATCTCCTCCGGCTCCGGCTCGTAGATGAAGTCGCCCCGAAAGGCGCGCTCGTGCTCCTCGGGCACCTCGTCCTCGCCCGGCTGGAGCACCTCCTCCGGGATCGGGAGCAGGTCGCTCGTCGTCACGCGCTGCACGAGCGCGGAGACGAAGCGGTTGTAGACGAGGACGACACGGTCGACCTCCTCGCTCGTGTACAGCTCGGCGAGCGTGTGCGCGACCGCCTGCGCGTCCGCGTACGCGGGCTTGTCAGCGAAGCCGGCCCACTCGCCGGCGAGCTGGTAGCGGCGGAAGCGGAGCGTCGACGCGCCCTTGCGGCCGGTGACGAGCCAGCGGACGTCCTGGCCCTCGCGGCGCGCCTCGCGCTCGAGCTCGAACGCGCGGCGCAGCACCTGCCCGTTGAACGGGCCTGCGAGACCGCGGTCGCCCGTAATGACGACGATCGCGATCGTCTTCACCTCGTCACGGCGCTGCATCAGCGCGAGATTCCGGAACGACGACGCCGCCCGCGCCGTGCCGACCATCAGCTCCTGCATCCGGTCGGCGTACGGGCGCATCTCCTCGATCCGCGTCTGCGCGCGCCGCAGCCGGGCGCCCGCGACGAGCTCGAGCGCCTTCGTGATCTTGCGCGTGTTCTTGACGGAGGCGATCCGCCTGCGGATGTCCTGCAGGGAGGCCACTAGACGAGCGAGCCCTCCTCGAGGATGTTGAAGCTGTTCTTGAAGGTCGCGATCTCGCCATCGAGCTTCTGCGACAGCTCGTCCGACAGCTCGCCCGTCTCCTTGATCTGCTTGTAGATCGAGCCCTGCGTGCGGAGGTGCTCCTTCAGCTCGTCCTGGAACCGCTGCACCTGCGGGGTCGGGATGTCGTCGAGGTGCCCGTTGATGCCGGCGTAGATTGCGACGACCTGCTCCTCCATCGGCCACGGCTGGTACTGCGGCTGGTTCAGCGTCGCCACCATCTTCTCGCCGCGGGTCAGCGCCTGCTGCGTCGCGCGGTCGAGCTCGGAGCCGAACTGCGCGAACGCCTCCAGCTCGCGGTACTGCGCGAGGTCGAGGCGCAGGCGGCCGGCGACCTTCTTCATCGCCTTCGTCTGCGCCGACGAGCCGACGCGCGAGACCGAGATGCCGACGTTGACGGCCGGGCGGACGCCGGAGAAGAAGAGATCCGACTGGAGGAAGATCTGCCCGTCGGTGATCGAGATCACGTTCGTCGGGATGTACGCCGACACGTCGCCGGCCTGCGTCTCGATGATCGGCAGCGCGGTGAGCGAGCCGCCGCCCTGCTCGTCCGAGAGCTTGCAGGCGCGCTCGAGCAGCCGCGAGTGCAGGTAGAAGACGTCGCCGGGGAACGCCTCGCGGCCCGGCGGCCGCCGCAGGAGCAGCGAGAGCTGGCGGTACGCGTCCGCGTGCTTCGAGAGGTCGTCGTACATGACGAGCGCGTGCTTCCCCTGGAAGAGGAAGTGCTCGCCCATCGCGCAGCCTGCGAACGGCGCCATCCACTTGATCGGCGCGGCCTCGTGCGCGGCGGCGGTGACGATGGTCGTGTAGTCCATCGCGCCCGCGTCGCGGAGGCGCTCGTACACCTGCGCGACCGTCGACGCCTTCTGGCCGATCGCGACGTAGATGCAGTGGACGTCGGTGTCCTTCTGGTTGAGAATCGTGTCGATCAGGATCGCCGTCTTGCCGGTGGAGCGGTCGCCGATGATCAGCTCGCGCTGGCCGCGGCCGACGTTCGTCATCGAGTCGATCGCCTTGATCCCGGTCTGCAGCGGCTCCTTCACCGGCTGCCGCGCGATCACGCCCGGCGCCTTGAACTCGAGTGGGCGGAACTCGTCGCTCTCGATCGGCCCGCGCCCGTCGAGCGGGTTCCCGAGCGGGTCGACGACGCGGCCGAGCAGCCCGTCGCCGACGGGGACGCTGGCGACCTTGCCGGTGCGCCGCACCGGCTCGCCCTCGGCGCAGTGCTCCCACTCGCCGAAGAGGGCCGCGCCGACCTGGTCCTCCTCGAGGTTGAACGCGAGCCCGACGACGCCGTGCTCGAGCTCGAGCATCTCCATCGAGACCGCGTTCTCCAGCCCGTAGATGCGGGCGATGCCGTCGCCGACCTGGAGGACGGTGCCGACCTCGGCGAGGTCGGTCTCGACGTCGTACTGCTCGATCCGCTGGCGCAGGATCGACGTGATCTCTTCCGGGCGCAGCTTCAAGTCTGTCTCAGCTCCTCACGAGTTCCTGTCGAAGTCGCTCGAGCCGGCCGCGGACGCTCGCGTCGACCCGGTACGACCCTGCCTGCAACACGATTCCGCCGACGAGCGCCGGATCGACCTGCCGCGTCGCCTCGACCTTGCGGCCGACGGCCTGCTCGATCTGGGCGACGATCGCCTGCGCCTCCTCGTCCGTCAGCTCCCGCGCGGTGGTGAGCTCGACCGTCAAGCGGCGCTGCTCCCGCGCCATCAGCCGCTCGAACTCGACGGCGATCGCCTCGATCTCCCCCGCGCGCCCCTTCTCGGCGACGAGCCCGAGGAAGTTCGAGAACAGCGGCTCCTCGTCGCCGGCGAGGTCGGCGAGGATGCGCGCCTTCGCGTCGGGCTCGAGCTGCGGGTTGCGCAGCACCGAGGCGAGCTCCGGCGTCGCCTCGATCGCCGCGGCGAAGTCGGCGAGCGCCTCCTGCACCTGCGGCAGCCGCCCGCCCTCCTTCGCGGCGTCGAACAGCGCCTCGGCGTAGATCCGGTGCGCGGCCGACACCTAGACGGTCTCCTCCAGGCGGGAGAAGTCGAGCCCGTCGACCGCTTCCGCGATCAGCTGGCGGTCGCGCTCCGCGTCGAGGACGCGGCCGACGACGCGGGACGCCGCCTCGAGCGTGAGGTCGGCGACCTCGGAACGGATCTGCTCCAGCGCCCGCGCGGTCTCGGCGGCGATCTCCTTGCGCGTCTCCTCGAGCCGGCGCTGGCGCTCCGCCTCGGTCTCGTCGCGCATCCGCTGCTCCATCGAGTCGCGGGTGCGCCGCGCCTCGGCGAGGATCGCCTCGGCCTCGCCTCGCGCCTGCGCAATCAGCTGGCGGTGCTCCTCGAGGAGCTTGCGCGACTCGTCGCGCGCGGCGTCCGCCGCCTCGATCGACTGGCGGATCTGGTCGCGCCGCTCGTCGATCATCTTCTGGATCGGCCCGAACGCGAACCGCTTCAGGACCCAGAGCGTGAACAGGAAGCAGACGATCGTCCAGATCATCAGCCCCGGCGTGACCGAGATGAGTGGGTTCGCGCCGAGCAGCATCAGACCAGCACGTACGCCAGGATCGAGCCGAGCAGGCCGTAGAAGACGACGGCCTCCGTCAGCGCGAAGCCGAGCCACTGGATGCCCTGGAGCTCTCCGCGGAGCTCGGGCTGGCGGGCGACCGACTGGATCATCGAGCCGAAGATGTTGCCGATGCCGACGCCGGCCCCGAGCGCGCCGAGGCCGACACCGAGCGCGAGGCCGATCGCCTTGCCGGCCTTCGTCACGTCGCCGGTCGTGGCGAGGATGAGATGCATCGTTCGTTCCTCCTAGTGTTCCGGCTCGATCGCCGAGCCGATGTAGATGGCGGACAGGGTGGCGAAGATGAAGGCCTGGATCGAGACGACGATCACGACCTCGAAGACGTAGAACAGCGCCGCGACCGGGATCACGAGCACGGCGAGGTAGGTGATCTGCAGGATGAACAGCAGGCCGATGAAGGTCAGGATCAGGATGTGGCCCGCGAGCATGTTCGCGAAGAGTCGGACGCTCAGCGAGATGAGCCGCATGAACTGGCTGATCACCTCGAGCGGGACGATCAGGATCAGCAGACCTTTCGGCGCCTCCGGGATCCAGCTCTTCAGGTACGGGACGAGCCCGTTCCAGCGAACGCCCTCGACGTGCGTGAACACGAACGTGAGCAGCGACAGCGCGAGCGTCACCGAGAGCGACGACGTCGCGGCGTAGATCCCCCACGTCGGGATGTGATGCCACGTCTCGCCGGTCAGCGGCAGCGGGATGAAGCCGATCACGTTCACGACCCAGATGAAGAGGAGCAGGCTCGCGACGTACGGGAACCAGAGGCCGATCGCCTTCGAGGGCAGTCCCTGCTCGGCGATCTGCTCCTGTGCGATGTCGTAGATCTGCTCGCCGATCGTCTGCCGCCGGCCCGGCGTCTTCACGCGCATGAGCGTCAGCCCGAGCAGGATCGTGAGCAGCGTGCCGATCATCAGATAGGCGACCGCCTTGGTGATCGAGAGGTTCAGCGGCCCGAGGTGGATCGGCACCCACTCCTTCTGCTGGAACTCCGTCGTCGGGTCGAAGCTGCCGCGCGCGAACGCGGCAGACGGCGACGCGAGCGCGAGCACCGCCATCACCGCGAGGTAGCGCAGCCTCATCGCTTCGCCGCTCCGAAGTAGCCGACGAGCGAGAGCCCGAGCTCGAACGTGTACGCGAGCGCGTACGTCAGCGCGGCCGCGACGGCGACGTGGGTGTTCGCGGCCACCGCCGCGAAGAGGACGACGAGGAGGACGACGAGCTTGAACAGGAGGCCGAACGCCTGCATCGGGGCGCCGAGCGTATCCGTCCGCTGACGCGCGCGCGCGAGGAAGAGGTCGAGCGCGTGCAGCCCGATCCAGAGCACGGCCGCGAGCCCCCAGCCCTCGAGCGGCCAGCCGGCGACGAGGAAGATCGGCAGCGCGAGCAGGAGGACGACCACGCCTCCGAGCGCAGGCATGAGATGCCCGGGCTCCGGGCGCGGGGTCGAGAACAGCGTGGCCATCGCTAGAGAGCTCCCCGGTACCGGACGTAGACGGCCACGATCCCTCCGAGGATGCCGAAGACGGCGCCGACCAGCGCGCCGATCGCGGCGCCCCCGGCGGCCCAGCCGATCAGGAGCCCGGCGGCGATGCCCACGACGAGAACCGCGAGCAACAGGCCACCGGCCCCGGCGGGGTTGACAGAGCGTGAGGCGGCCTGCATCCGCGGCGAGAATAGCAGAGTCCCACGTCTCCTTTGTGACAACGCGATGCCGCGCCAGTAGCGCGATTCGGCACGAGTTCGTGCGCGTCTACGATCCGGGTGTGACGCGCCCCCGGATACTCCTCGTCCACGGCAGCGTCGTCAACGCCGACGCGACCTGGTCGGCGCAGCGGCCACTGGCCGGGCGGTACGAGGTGGTCGCGCCGAACCGGCGCGGCTTCCCGCCCGGGCCGGAGATCGACGGCGTCGACTACGAGGACGAGGCGGCGTGGCTCGACGGCTTCCTCGAGCCGGGGACGCATCTCGTCGGCCATTCGTACGGCGGCGTGATCGCGCTGTTCGCGGCGGCGCGCCGCCCGGAGCTCGTGCGCTCGCTGACGGTGGTCGAGCCGCCGGCGATGGCGATCGTCCGCGACGACCCGGCGACGGCGGCGGGCGTCGAGTCGATGGAGCGGCACTGGGAGCGCGGGCCGCGCGATCCGGAGACGTTCCTCCGAGGCTTCCTCGCACAGGTCGGCGTGCCGGCACCGCACGGCCGCTTCTCGCCCGAGCTGCTCCAGGGCGCGCGGCTGCTGATGACGGAGCGCTATCCCTGGCGGGCGGAGATCCCGCTCGACGCGCTGGCGGCGGCGCCGTTCCCGAAGCTCGCCGTCTCCGGCGGCCACAGCCCCGGCTTCGAGGCGGTGTGCGACACGCTGCGCGACCGCATCGGCGCGCTCCGCGCGATCCTCCCCGGCGAGCGCCACGCGGTGCAGCGCCTCGGCGCGCCGTTCAACGACCTGCTCGCGGCCTTCGTCGACCGGGCCGAGTCAGGCGCTCTTGCGTAGCGGGTCGTCCGCGGCCCGGCGCCTCTGGATCGGGTTCCCGATCTTGACGATCTCGAGGACGTAGACGACGTAGATCGAGACGGCGAGGGCGACGAGCCCGATCGCCGCGGCGCCGAGCGTCGGCCACAGGTGCCAGACGCCGCCTGCGCGGAACGGGACGAAGCGCGTCGCCAGCGCGGCCGCGGCGAGCGAGAGGCACCAGATCCAGATCGTCACCGCCGCGCGCGGCTGCGAGAACCCGCGCCGCAGGAAGCGGTGGTGCAGGTGCGCCTGGTCGCCGACGAACGGGCTCTCGCCGTGCTTCAGCCGCCGCAGGACGACGAAGGTCGTGTCGGCGATCGGGACGGCGAGCACGAGCAGCGGGAAGAACAGGGCGACGGTGGCCGCCGTCTTCAGCAGCCCCTGCACCGACACGGCGGCGAGCACGTAGCCGAGCAGCAGCGCGCCCGAGTCGCCCATGAACACGCGCGCCGGATAGAAGTTGTGCCGGAGGAAGCCGAGGCACGCGCCGAAGACGATCGCCGAGATCACCGCCGCGTCGGGCTTCTCGAGCGACAGCGCGATCACGCTGAAGGTGACGCCGGCGATGGCCGCCACCCCGGCTGCGAGGCCGTCCATCCCGTCGAGGAAGTTGAACATGTTCATGATCGCGACGATCCAGATGACGGTCAGCGGCCCGCCGACCCACCACGGCAGCGCGTGGATCCCGACGAACGGGAACGTGAACCGGCTGACCCAGATGCCGAAGCCGACAGCGATCACCGCAGCGGCGACCTGGCCGGCGAGCTTCTCCCACCAGCGCAGCCCGCGGAAGTCGTCGATCGCGCCGACCGTGACCGCGACCGCCGCGCCGATCAGCAGCCCGCGCGTCTCGCGGCCGAGGTGCACGAACGCGAGCGCCGGCACGAAGATCCCGAGGAAGAGCGCGACCCCGCCGAGTCGCGGGATCGGCCGTACGTTCAGCCGGCGGCCGCCCGGCGCGTCGACGACGCCGAACCGCCGAGCCATCTGGCCGACCGCGGGCGTGAGCAGCACGACGATCACGAACGCGAGCAGGGCGCCCCACAGGACCTGCGGATGCTCCTCCAGGACGTGGAGGACGTTGTGGTGAATCGGCCCGACGTCTCGCACGACCGCGACGACGCTCATCACGCCACCTTACTTCGTGCCGTAGAGGCGGTCTCCCGCGTCGCACCCGCGTAGCCTCGGCGGAGCGGGCGGAAAGCACCTGGTCGATGCGGGCGCAAGCGCGATGTGCCGGCTCTGCCGGCGCATCGGGAACGGCATTCTCACTTCGTTCCGTACAAGCGGTCTCCCGCGTCGCCCAGCCCTGGGACGATGAAGCCTCTTTCGTTCAGACCGCGGTCGACGGCGGCGCAGACGATGTGGACGTCCGGATGGCGGCCGTGCAGCTCGGCGATCCCCTCCGGCGCGGAGACGATGCAGACGAAGGTGACCGAGTGCGCGCCCGCCTCCTTGACCGCGTCGATCGCGGCGACGCTGGAGTGGCCGGTGGCGAGCATCGGGTCGAGGACGATCGCGTCGCGGTCCTCGAGGTCGACGGGCAGCTTCACGAAGTACTGCACCGCCTCGAGCGTCTCCTCGTCGCGGTACAGGCCGATGAAGCCGACGCGCGCGCTCGAGACGAGCGAGAGCACGCCGTCGAGCATGCCCATGCCGGCGCGGAGCACGGGGCAGACGGCAACCTTCTTCCCCTTGATCCGCTGCGCCGTCATCGTCTCGAGCGGCGTCTCGATCTCGTGCGGCTCCGTGGGCATGTCCTTCGTCGCCTCGTACGTGAGGAGGAGCGTCAGCTCGTTGACGAGCTTCCGGAAGTGAACGGTCGGCGTGTCCTTGTCGCGGAGATAGCTGAGCTTGTGCTGGACGAGCGGATGCGTGACGACGGTGAGGCGGCGCTCCGCCGTCATGCGACGTACGTCGTCCAGCCGCGGAAGCCCGGGTAGAGCGGACGCGAGGCGCAGAGCGCGTCTACGCGGGCGCTCAGGCCGCCGAGGTCCGGCGCGTCGCCGAGGGCGGCGACGATGATCCGCGCGACCTCGCGGAAGTCGTCCTCGTCGAAGCCGCGCATCGTCATCGCGGGCGTCCCGATCCGCACGCCCGAGGCGACGGTCGGCGGGCGCTCGTCGAACGGCACGGTGTTGCGGTTGACGGTGATCTTCACCTCGTGGAGCCGCTCCTCCGCGTCCTTGCCCGTCCACTCGGAGTTGCGGAGGTCGATCTGCATCAGGTGCGTGTCGGTGCCGCCGGTGAGGATCTCGAGCCCGCCGGCCTGGAGCTCCTCGGCGAGCGTGTCGGCGTTGCGGCGGATCTGCGTCTGGTACTCGCGGAAGGCGTCGGTCATCGCGATCCGGAAGCACGTCGCCTTCGCGGCGATCGTGTGCTCGAGCGGGCCGCCCTGCATGCCGGGGAACACGGCGCGGTCAACGGCCTGCGCGTGCTCCTCGCGGCAGAGGATGAAGCCGGAACGCGGGCCGGCGAGCGTCTTGTGCGTCGTCGAGGTGACGAAGTCGCAGTGCTCGACCGGGTTCGGGTGGAGCCCGGCGGCGACGAGCCCTGCGAAGTGCGCCATGTCGCAGTGGAGCAGCGCGCCGACCTCGTCGGCGATGGCGCGGAACTTGTCCGTCTCCACCGTGCGCGGGTACGCGGAGCCGCCGCAGACGATCAGCTTCGGCCGGTGCTCCTTCGCGAGCGCGAGCACCTCGTCGTAGTCGACGCGCATCGTCTCGCGCGAGACGCCGTAGTGCGCGATCGTGTACAGGCGGCCGCTGAAGTTGACCTTCAGCCCGTGCGTGAGGTGGCCGCCGTGGTCGAGCCGGAGCGAGAGGATCGTCTCTCCCGGCTGCAGCGCCGCCATGTAGACGGCCATGTTCGTCGGCGCGCCCGCGTGCGGCTGCACGTTCGCGTGCTCGGCGCCGAAGAGCTCCTTCGCGCGGTCGATCGCGAGCTGCTCGATCTCGTCGACGACCTCGCAGCCGCCGTAGTAGCGCCGGCCGGGATAGCCCTCGGCGTACTTGTTCGTCGGGACGGAGCCGACCGCCTCGAGCACCGACGGCCACGTGAAGTTCTCGGATGCGATCAGCTCGATCTGGCCGCGCTGGCGGTCGAGCTCGCGGCCGAGGAGCGCGGCAATGTCGGGGTCGACCTCGTCGAGCCCGGCACTCGTCAGGTGCTGGAAGGTCTCCTGCGCGATCGTCACGGCAGGCCGGATGCTACGCGAGCGCGGCCTCGACGCGTGCCAGTGCCTCCGCCGACGGCGCCGCGCCCTCGCGGACGACGCGCGGCTCCGCGTGGGTGAAGTCGAGGACGGTCGACGGCGTGCCGGGCAGCTCGCCGGCGTCGACGACGGCGCCCGCCAGCTCGAGGATCTCGGCCGGGATCTCCTCGATGCGGCGCGGGTCGGGGCCGCCGGGCGCGTTCGCGCTCGTCGCGGCGACCGCGCCGACCGGGCCGAGCACGTGCACGGCGTCCTCGGGCAGCTCGGGGACGCGGACGCCGATCGCGTACGGGTTCCGGCCCGTCAGCCACGAGTAGCGGCGAGCGGGGTTCGGCAGGATCAGCGTGTACGGGCCCGGCAGCAGCGCCCGCGCGATCGTGCCCGCGCGCCCGCGCAGCTCCGGGACGCACTCGAGCAGGACGTCGAGCTCGGCCGCGAGCAGCGCGGTCGGCTTTCCCGGCTCGCGGCCCTTCAGCCGGTACATCCTCTCGCACGGGGCAAGCTCGGGCGCCGCGCAGAGGCCGTAGACCGTGTCGGTCGGAAGGATCACGGGCTCGCCGGCGAGCAGCGCCGCGACGGCGGCGTCGATCATCGCCGTCCCTCGACCACACGCTCGCGGCCGGCGAGGTCGCGGACGATCGCGACGTCGGCGTAGCCCTCGGCGGCGAGCGCGGCGGCGACCGACGGCGCCTGCCCGTCGCCGACCTCGAGGACGAGGTAGCGCGTCCGCGCGGTGCGCGCGATCGCCTCGTGGAAGCCGGTGCCGAGCAGCGCACCGGACGGCTCGTAGCGGAGCTCCGGCTGCAGCCCGTCGAGCGACGCGACGTACGGCGGATTCGAGACGACGACGTCCCAGCCCTCGGCGGCGACGTCGATCCCGCCCTCGCGCAGGTCGACGTCGAGGCCGAGCCGGTCGGCGTTCTCGCGCGCGAGCGCGAGCGCGTCGGGCGAGACGTCGACGCCGGTGACGCGGGCGTCCGGCCGCTCGTCCTTCACGGCGAGCGCGATCGCGCCCGAGCCGACGCCGACGTCGAGCACCGCCGGCGCCTCGATCCAGCCGGCCAGCGCGAGCACGCGCTCGACGAGCGTCTCCGACTCAGGCCGCGGCACGAGCGCGCGGGGGTCGGTCTTCAGCGTCAGCCGGCGGAAGCCCCATTCGCCGAGGACGTAGGCGAGCGGCTCCCGCGCCTCGCGCCGGACGAGCAGCGGCTCGAGCCCGCCGTCGAGCTCGCGGTCGAGGCTCGCGTAGACGCCGCTCCGCGTCGTGCCGAGCACGTGCGCG
>Ga0335081_10008365_pt1 | contig 16581 bp, 17 predicted proteins | sample Lox_Sample_35_FD_206713 | JGI IMG/M metagenome (GOLD analysis project Ga0335081, IMG submission 206713) | Soil microbial communities from Loxahatchee National Wildlife Refuge, Florida, United States - Lox_Sample_3.5 | ecosystem: Environmental > Terrestrial > Soil > Wetlands | place: USA... | reverse complement strand
TCAGATGGGTTCTTGTTGGCAGCGAGCATGGCCGCTGCCTGCATGATCTGACCCGCCTGACAAAAGCCGCATTGCGGCACATTGAGGGCATGCCACGCCTTTTGCACGGGGTGGCTGCCATCGGAAGAGAGGCCCTCGATCGTCGTCACCTTGCGGTCGGCGACGCCGCTCATCGGCGTTGCGCACGCGCGTACCGCCTCGCCATCGAGATGGACCGTGCAGGCCCCGCATTCCGCGATGCCGCAGCCGAACTTGGTGCCGGTCAGCCCAAGCTCATCGCGCAGATACCAGAGCAGCGGCATCGACGGGTCGCCGTCGAACGCGTGCTGCCGACCATTGACGGTGACATTCATTGTTTCCTCCCGAAAAATGCGCTGCCCGCCGCTCCGGCGACCGGTCCGCAAGGTTCGCTACTGTCTCGGCGCAAGGACGGGGAGGACGCCCGGTCGCGACAGGGTGCCCAAAGGCACCACGCCCCTTGTCGCTCCTCCCGTGCACCCTCGTTCCTCGCGCAGGGATGCTTCGCCGGCCATGCCGACAGGCTTGCTTAGCGCAACATATTACTGTGGGCCGCACTGGTGCGGTCGTCAACACCAATTAGGTTAGGACAGATGCGGGCCACCGATCGGCGGCGCAAGCGCAGCGCAAAATCATGTCTGGACCCGGCAAACTTGACGCCGCAAGAGTAACGCCATGACGAATAATGATCGCGACCGGCACAGTCTCGTGTCGCAAACCGAAAGATGATGCTCCCGTAGAATAGGATCAGCGGCACAGCAGGACGGCTGTCATTTGGCGTGCGGGTTTCCGGCCTCGGTTGTGCGGGCCTTTCTATCGGCCATGTGACGCAAATACGCTACGATCATCCCCAGTTCTTCATCGCTCAGGTCCGCTTTGGCGAACCCGGGCATGCGTTGATCGGGCCAAACCCGAACCGATGCCGGATCGCGGATCAGCGCACGCAATCCCGCATCGCTGAGGTACTGAGTTGGGTTCATCGGCAGGTTCAGGTCGGGACCGGCTGATGCTGAGCCGGCGTGGTTGAGGGTATGGCAGGTGAAGCACTTGTTCACGAATAGGATTTGTCCGCCCCGCGCCGGGTCGAGTGCCGGGAGCATCGGGTCCACTGCGAGAGCGGGCCAGCGCTTCGTCGGCGCGTCTCGCACAGCCAGACTCGCGACTTGGTACGGCCATTCGACCGCTGGAACAGATGAGGCGTGCGCGCCCATCCATACGATGTAAAACGGGCCAGCGCTTTTGACCTTATTCGGAAGCGGCGGCCAGGGCTCCTTGCCTGGCTCGACTGCCACGTATGCGACCGCGTCTCGGTCGTTGCCGTAGATCAGATCGCGCGGGAGCTCCGCCACGAAGCCGTCTCGCGCCACCGCCTCCACCACGGCATCTCTGGGAATGGTGATACCTTCCAAGAGATTTGCGAGCGGCACGGCTCGATATGCCCTTGGTGTGCCGTATGCCACGTCGCGCGAGGTCGTGATCTCGACCACATCGGAGCGCGCGAGCAATTGATCCCGATCGAAGGTTTGGGTGGTGCCGTCTTCCGCAACTGTAAGCGTCGGACCGGCTGCGACCGACGGCGCGGGTGTCGTCGCAACGAGAGCCCCTAAGCCGAAGGCGATGCACGCAGGGATCACCGCGTCCGACATCCGGATCACCTGTTGGCTGCCAACCCAGCGTTGTCTATCAGACTCAGTCGGTGTCGGATGCGCCAACGCCCTCACGACCTCCTGCATCCTGAAGGATTGGTTGCCCTAACGGCCCTTGCCGGCGATCATTCGGGCGGTCCGCGGCTACGGCACCCGCCTGTGCGAGGTCAACAATGCGCACGCTGATACCTCTCGCGCTTCTCTTCGCCCTCGCTTCTCCGGCGGCCTTGGCGCAGAGCGTGCCGCAGATGCAGGCGCAGAATGACGCGTTGACGAACGCCTTCGCCAAGGGCGACGCCGCCGCCGTCCGGGCCATGTACGGCGACAACGCGGTGGTGCTGCCCGATCGCGGCGAGACGGTGCGTGGCCCGGATCTCTTACGGTTTTGGCAAGCTGTCGTCCGACGGATCGGCAATTTTAAGCGGGTCACGCTCGACGTGCAGCCGCTCGGCCCGGGATTCGCCCTGGAGATCGGGCGCTTCAGCTTCCAGAGATGGCACGACTTGGCGGAGACTTCCGGAAAGTACGTCGTGGTTTGGCAAAAGCGCGACGGCCATTGGGAGCGCATTACCGACATTTGGAATACGGATCGCTGAGCGCAATCAGACTGCTACGTCAGCTCGAAGAGGATTCGGACGCCTCCCTTCTGGATTGACGCGCGCGCGAGTCAGGTCCAGAGTCCGACAGCGACGTGTGGAAGGGATCGGCTGGCGGAAGGCTGGTCATCGAGCGAGCACATTCTGTTGGCAGCGAGCCGCGTACCGAAGTCGGGGAGGGCGCCGCTCAATGGATCGGAATCGCGAAGCCGGGGGTGACTTTGCTGCTGCGGCGCAGAAAGACGGCGCGCGAGCGCAGAGTTGTCGCTGCGCGAGCGACTCTACCGGCGTGCCGCGCCGCATCTTTTTGCGGGGAATGCTGGCGGGCGGGCTCGCCGCGTCGACCGCGCAACCCGGCATCGCCGATGATACCAAACCCGGCGATGACGAGCGGCCGCAGCCGGGCGATGTCTTTGTCTTCTTCGAAGGCGAGCGCCAGGGCAAGATCGTGGCGCTCGCCGATCTGAAGCGCAGCGCAGCGCCGGCGCTCGTCTGGCCGATGGATCCGAAAAGCAAGGTCGTGCGCAGCGGGTCGCGGCTGAACCAGGTGGTGCTGCTCGCGCTCGATCCCGCGAGCCTCGATTCGAATACCCGGTCCGCCGCGCCCGACGGCGTCATCGCCTATTCGGCGATCTGCACCCATGCGGGCTGCACGGTGACCGGCTGGGTCAAGGATCAAGGCACCCAGGTCCTGAAGTGCCCCTGCCACAACTCTGAATACGATCCGCGCCGGGGAGCTACTGTCGTGTTCGGCCCGGCGCCGCGTCACCTCGCGATGCTGCCGGTCAGCATCGACAATGGCGCGCTCGTCGTCGCCAAGAGCTTCATCGGAAAAGTCGGGCCGTCGACATCGGCGTGACTCGCCGCCGTAGCCGGCAGTCCCTCTCTGAGCGAGCAGCTCCTTCTCGGCGCGAGCAAGATGGGAGGAAGCAAATGCAAGGGGAAAAATGGCTGCTCGGCGGTCTGGTTCTGGCTGCGGGCCTGTTGCCGGTTCCGGCCTCTGCCGACGAGATCGCCAATTATACGCCGGTCACGGCACAACGGCTGGCCAACCCGGAGCCCGGAAACTGGATGCTCTACCGTCGAACTTATGACGGCCAGGGCTACAGCCCACTCGATCAGATCAACGCATCGAACGTCAAGGAGCTGGTGCCCGTCTGGACCTTCTCCACCGGCGTCACCGAAGGGCATGAGGCGCCGCCCATCGTCAACAACGGCGTCATGTTCGTGGCGACGCCGCAGGACCAGGTGATCGCGCTCAACGCCAAGACCGGCGACCAGATGTGGCTCTACAAGCGGAAGCTGCCGGAAGATCTCTTCCAGCTCCATCCGACGAGCCGCGGCGTCGCGCTGTGGCAGGACAAGGTCTACCTCGCCAGCACCGACGACCATCTCGTGGCGCTCGATGCCAAGACCGGCAAGGTCGCGTGGGATCAGAAGGTCGAGGACTACAAGCGCGGACAGTACATGACGCTGATGCCGCTCGCGGTGGACGGCAAGATCCTCATCGGCGGCTCCGGCGGTGAATTCGGCGTGCGCGGCTACGTCGCGGCCTATGACGCCGACAGCGGCAAGGAGCTGTGGCGCACCTATACCATTCCAGGGCCCGGCGAGCCCGGCCACGACACCTGGCAGGGCGACGACTGGAAGACGGGCGGCGGCACCGCCTGGATGACGGGAACCTACGACCCCGGCCTGAACCTCGTTTACTGGGGCGTTGGAAACGCCGCGCCATGGCCCGGCGGGCTGCACCCCGGCGACAATCTCTACACGAGCTCAGTGCTGGCGCTCGATCCCGAAACCGGCAAGATCAAGGCCCATTTCCAATATCATCAGAACGATTCCTGGGATTGGGACGAGGTCGACGCGCCGATGCTGATCGACCTGCAGCGCAACGGCCAGACGATCAAATCCCTCGTGCATCCCGGCCGCGATGCGATCTTCTGGGTGCTCGAGCGCAGCCCGGACAAGATCAACTTCGTGGCGGGATGGCCCTTCGTCTACAATAATGTCTGGAAAGCCCTCGACCCCGAGACGGGCCGCCTCACCGTCGATCCAGACCATAAGCCGGGCCTCGGCAAGCGCATCGAGTTCTGCCCCTCGCTCTGGGGCGGTAAGGACTGGCCATCCGCGTCCTACAGCCCGAAGACGCATCTCGTCTACGTCCCGGCGCAGAACGGCTTCTGCGGCGGCTTCGCCGGCATCAAGGAGCCGCTCGTCCCCGGCCAGCTCTGGCTCGGCACCAAGCCCGAGGATATCGGGCTTACGATCCAGCCCGGCACGGATCATCATGGCGAGCTGCAGGCCTGGGACCCCGCCACCGGCAAGAAGGTCTGGCAGCATAACTTCCCGTGGCAGCTCTTCGCTTCGACTTTGGCGACGGGCGGCAACCTGGTTTTCGTCGGCGGCACCAACGACCGCATGTTCCGCGCCTTCGACGCCGAGACCGGGAATATGCTGTGGGAGCAGAAGACCAATTCCGGCATCACCGGCGCGCCGGTCGCTTATGAGGTCGACGGCACCGAGTACATTGCCGTGCAGTCCGGCTGGGGCGTCGATGCCCAGCGCATCCAGGACGCGCTGGTCAACGACAAGACCGGACTCAGCGACAACGTCCCGCAAGGCGGCGTCGTCTGGGTCTTCGCCGTGAAGAAGTAGCGCAAGCACGGGCGGCCGGTCCGGTGGGCGGCCGCCCGTTTTTCCTCCCGCGTTCGGCGGGAAACTCAGCGCAGCAAGGCCAGCCTCGAACCGGCGACGCGCCCGGCGATTTCGCGCGTCAGCTTCTGGCGAAAAGCCTCGGCGAAGGCATCGAAGCCGTTGGCGACGACCAGAAACGCGTCGCTGCCCCCGACCACATTGGCGCGATACCAGGCATCGACATCCGGCTCGTTGCCTGAGGTGATCGGCAGCCCGTTGACGGTGACGCCATGCGCGACGGCAGCATCGCGGCTCTCGGATGTCGCGATCTCGCCGACGTTCTGCTTGCCATCACCCGAGACGTCGATCACCTTGCGGCCGGGCGTGAGCGGCACGCTCTGAAACAGCGCGTCCGCGGCGGCAATGCCGCCCGCCGGATCCGTCATCGTGTGCACCCAGGAGCGCGGGGCCCGCCGGAGACGCATCGCCAGTCCGGCGAGGTCGCCGCGATTGTGGATCACGGTCCAGGGAACGACGACTCGCTGCTCCTCCGCCCATTCGACTACGGCGATCTCGATCGTCTGGTGAGCGCCGGCGGAAACCACGGCCGCCAGCGCATCGCTGTCGAGCGCGCCGGCAATGCCCTGGCGCTGCAGCTGGAAGCGGTCATCGTTGACCGAGCCGGAAACGTCAACCGCAAGCACCAGCGCTACATCAGCCTGGGCGGCCGCAGGATGAAGCCTGACCAGGAGCCCGAGAGCGAGCGCCGCGCAGAAGCCAAGGCCTCTCATTCGTCGCTGCTGCCCGATGCCGCATCACCATAAAGGCAGATCACCTGCTGCGGTTGGTAGCCGCTGTCGTCGATCGACCCGGCCAAGGTCTCCTGCATCTGCACCGCGCGCCGGTTGCACTCCTCATGGCTCACGGGTGCAGGATGCTGCACGATCGACTTGCAGTCGCTGCTATGGGGCAGACATGTTATCAAAATCAAGGCAATAGCATTCATTTTCACCTCGCGTGTTCGACGCCTGGCGGGCGCCGGCGGAGAAGCCGTCTCTCCTATGCCAAAGTCATGCCACCAGGTCCGGCCACGACCGTTTTGGGCCTCCGGCGGTTGGACATATCTTCGCACTGACGAGTCTTGGCAATTCCTTAACTCCGAAGAACCTTTGCGCAATTTCAGTCCTTCGCCGCTCTACCGCGACGATCGATTCTTCTCCCCATGGTCTCTTGATGGCCGCGCTGTGTGATCGAGGCGGTGGCCGCCTTCGTCGATCGCGCTCTCTTCCCATTTAGGGGACAACATGGAGGGCGATCGCTTTGCTCCCGGCCGCCGGACATCGTCGGAGCTCGAGCGCTTCGAGCGCCTTCGCCTCGCTCATCGGACCACGCGAGATGGACCGCGCTAACGACGCAAGTCGCGCGGGCCGCTGACATAGGCGTTGCCCCGCTCATAGAACCGAAGCAGGCGATCGACTTCCTTCGTCAATCCGATGCGCGCACTCCGCGCGAGCTGCACCGCGCGCGGCTCATCATCCGCGCCCAGCCAGAGGGGTCCGGCGGCACATAGATCGATGCCGTCGCAGCGTTGATCGATCGCCATCGCCGTCGCAAGCCGCCCCGGCCCTTTGGCCAGCTCCATCCGTCGTGTCGTCCCCCGACGGCGCTGCATAACGGACATCCCCTCGAGCGGCTCCAATGCCCGCAGCAGCACGCCGGCGCCGATGCCCCGCCGTTCGGCTGCAACGTTGCACATATAGGACGAACCATAGATGAGATAGATGTAGGCGTGCCCTCTTGCGAGGAAGAGCGAACGATTGGCTGCGGTCATGCCGATGAAGGCATGGCCCGCGGCATCGCCGACCGGATACGCCTCGGTCTCGACGATCCGGCCGCTCGTTCTGTTGCCACGGTGATCGCGAACGAGCACTTTGCCGATGAGAAAACGCGCCAGCTCGATCGTGTCCTCCGGCAGCTCCGAACGACGCAGTCGACGAAGACGGCCAGCCGCGGCCGAAGCGATGGCGCGGCTTGGATCGGTCGCGGCGCGTTTTCGCTGAATTGGCAAAGCCTGCACTCTCGCTCCTTAGGTGCGGGTCAAATGTTGACCGCTCCGAGGATCGGGCTCAGAATAACACTCGCCACGACCTGCCGAGTCTTTGTTCCAGCCGAGAGCGCGGCGACACCAAGCACATCTCGTTGATCATTTTTCCGCCGGTCCAGCGGCGCATCTCAGCGTCCGCACCGACCATGGCGGGAAGCATGATCACATACGATGCGATTGTCGTCGCGCGGGAGATCGCGATGGGAGATCGGGAGATACGGGAAGCGCTCGAGCGCCACTGGGCTGCATCCGATGTGAATGATTTTGCGGTCGAGCATGAGATCTATCGCGAGGATGCGGTGCTCCACTATCCGCAGTCGGGCGAACGCATTCGCGGCCGGCACAACATTCAAGAGAGCAGAACGGTGCAGCCGAGCGACAAGCGCTTCGCCGTGCAGCGGATCATCGGCAGCGGCGATCTCTGGGTCACCGAATTCGTGCTCAGCTATGACGGGGTGCCGTCTTACACCGTCAGCATCATGGAATTCAGCGACGGAAAGGTCGTTCGCGAGACGCAGTACTTCGGCGATCCGTTCAAGCCCGGGCCGTCTCGGGCGCATCTCGTCGAGTTGGTGCGGTGAAAGAACGCGGCGCGAGATAGCGCCCGCGCCGGGCCGGAACGCAGAGCGGAGGAGTTGAAGCATGGTAGCGCCCGATACTCTTCGCTATGCAAAGATCCCCCTCACCCATGGATCTGGCGCAATTCCCGCCCTCGGGTTTGGTACGCTGATTCCGGATCCCCTCGTGACCGGACAGGCAACCAAGACCGCATTGGAAGTTGGGTTTCGTCACTTCGATTGCTCGGAGCGCTATCGCAATGAACAAGCGGTCGGCGATGCGATGCAGGATGTATTCAAGGCGGGGGCGATTCAGCGGAAGGATGTCTTCGTCACCACAAAACTCTGGAACAACAATCATCGTCCTGAGCGGGTCAAACCCGCCTTCGAGGCGAGTCGCCAGCGCCTCCGACTCGACTATGTCGATTGCTATCTCGTCCATACCCCCTTTGCCTTCCGACCGGGCGACGAACAGGACCCGAGGGACGAGCGCGGCCAGGTTATCTATGACCCTGGGGTGACGTTGGTCGAAACCTGGCGGGCGTTGGAGCGCTTGGTGGAGGACGGCCGGTGCAAGGCAATCGGCTTGTCAAACATCAATTTGGAGAAGCTGCAAGAGGTTGTCGACGCCGCGCGGATCAAACCGGCGGTCGTCGAGGTCGAATCCCATCCGTATCTCCCCGAATGGGGCTTGCTCGAATATTGTCAGCGACATGGGATTGTGCTGCTGGCGTTTGCGGCGTTGGGGCATGGAATGGAGCCCAGATTGCTGGATCATCCGGTGATCGTCGCCATCGCACAGCGTGTGAGGAAAACGCCCGCCCAAGTCTTGCTGGCCTGGGCGGTACAACGCGGCACCGCGTTCCTGAGCACCTCGTTGACGCCCGCCCGCATCCAGGAGAACTTTGAGCTTTCGACCCTGCCGGAGGACGCCATGCAGGAGATTCGGAAGGGAGTCGCGACGACGATCCGCTTCAATACCGTCGTCGAGACCGGCGTGCCTGGGTTCATTCCCAGAGGCCGCTAAGCGCGAGACGCGCCGCCCCGCAGCGCCTTCATGAAGATACGTCCTGGTTTATGCCCGCCGCTGGACAACGGCGCCGAGCCAATCGGCGATCTTGTCCTGGATGCGGGTGTAAACGGCCTCCTGCGGCACGCCCGCGCGCTTCAGTACTTTGAAGGAATGGTCGCCATTCTCGACCAGATAGAGCTCGGCGAGGGGCAGCGGTGCGAGCACGGCTTGCAGCTCCTCGGGCGTGCCGAAAGTGTCGCGGGTGCCTTGCACAAACAGCATCGGCACCGTGATCTTCGGCAGATGCCTCACGCGCAACTGCCGCGGCTTGCCCGGCGGATGCAGGGGATAGCCGAGCAGCACGATTCCGGCGAGCCCGCTCGCGCCCGCCGCGACCTGAGACGCGATCCGTCCCCCCATCGACTTGCCCCCGACCGCGAGAGCCGCGCTCGTTCGCTCCCGGCGCACGCTATCGATAACGGCGCGATAGCAGGCTTCAAGCCGGTCATTGGAATCGGGCAGACGCCGCGCCGCCTCCATGTAAGGGAAATTGAACGTCACCGCGTCGATGCCGCCCGCCGCCAGCGCCGTGGCAAAATCGACCATGAAAGCGCTGCTCTGGCCGGCACCGGCGCCGTGGCCCAGGATCAGCGTGATGCCGGCGCCGCGACGGGCCGGAGCGGGATAGGCGATGGCGGAGACGCTCCCGCCTCCGTCGATCGGCACGCGAAACGGCTCGGGCATAGGGAAAGGTGCCGCGTCAATGCGCGGTGCGCGATGAACGCGGCGGCGGAACCGGCGTCATCTCGCCGAGGAGCGTCGGGATGAGCTCCGAGACCGTCGGATGAATCGGCACGGCGCGTTGCAGCGCGGTGTAAGGGGTCCGGGCGTTCATCGCGTCGAGGATGCCGTGGATCGCCTCGTCGCCGCCGGTTCCCAGGATTGCTGCGCCGAGGATCTGCTGCGTCTCGGCGTCGGCGATCGCGCTCATGAACCCCTGCGTCTCGCCCTTTTCGATGGCGCGGCCGACGCGGCTCATGGGGCGCCGGCCAATGAGCAGCGGCCGACCGGTCGCGCGCGCCTCGGCCTCGGTCATGCCGGCGCGGCCGAGCGGCGGATCGATGTAGAGGGCATAGCCTGGGATGCGATCGCTGACCCGCCGGCGGCCGCCATCGAGCAGATTCGCGGCGACGATCTCGAAATCATTGTAGGAGGTATGGGTGAAGGCGCCGCGGCCATTGCAGTCGCCGAGGGCCCAGATGCCCGGCGTGCTGGTGCGCAGCTCATCGTCCACGGTGATATAGCCGCGCGCGTCGAGCGCGACCCCCGCCTTGTCGAGCCCGAGATCATCGGTATTGGGCCGCCGCCCCATTGCGAGCAGCACATGGGAGCCGACGATCTCCGGCGGGCCGGACGTGCATTCGGCAATGACGGCGATATCGGCGCCGCGGGGCTCGAAGCGGATGCATTCCGCGTCGACGCGTATGGCGATGCCTTCCGCCTCGAGAATCTCCTTGATCGCCGCCGAGACCGCCTCGTCCTCGCGCGCGGTGAGCCGCGGCGCCTTCTCCACGATCGTCACGGCGCTGCCGAAGCGGCGGTACATCTGCCCGAATTCGAGCCCGATATAGCTGCCGCCGACCACGACGAGGTGGCGCGGCAGCGTGTCGAGCGCGAGCATCGAGGTATTGGTCAAAGGCGCGACACGGTCGATCCCGGGCAGGTCCGGATAGTTCGCACGGCCGCCGACATTGATGAAGATGCGCTCCGCGGTAAGCCGCTCGCCGCCGACATCGACCTCGCGCGGCGAGAGAAAGCGCGCATGGCCGCGATAGACCCTGCAGCGCTCCATGCCCTCGAGCCAGGATTCGACGCCCTTGCGCGACCGGGTCGAGATCATGTCCTTGCGCGCCTTCACCGCCTTCATGTCGACCGCGACCGCGCCTTCCGTGCGGACGCCATACTCCGCAGCGCGGCGCGCCAGATGCGCGGCATAGGCGCTGGCGACGAGCGTCTTGGTCGGAATGCAGCCGGTATTGACGCAAGTGCCGCCGAACAGCTTGCGCTCGATCACGGCGACCGACATTCCGGCGGCGGTGAGCCGCCCGGCCAGAGGCGGCCCGGCTTGGCCGGCGCCGATGATGATGGCGTCATAGGCCGATGTCATGCGAGAGCTCCTCCGATCATCGCGGCGCCTCAGCCTCGCCCCCCGGCTCGGAGCGGAGGCACGACGTCCCCGACAAACGTCGCAATCGCGCGAACGCTCATTGAGCGACTCGGACCCGCGCCGGTCTAGTGATGAATTTGCAACGCTCGATAAAAAAATCATCGGGCCGCCGCGTTTGCCACGCGAAATCCGCTCGATCCTTCCGCATAGCATTGCGCGCAATGCCTTTGGATTGGGATGCGGCATGAAGCGACTGACCACGAGCGAGCTGACGCGCCGGCTGACCCCGCGGTTGCGCGAGCATTTCCACGGGCGCGGCGTGATCGATCTTCGGGTATTTCCGAACAGGCCTGAGACCCTGTTCGTCTACGTTCATCTCTTCTGCGAGCTCGGCGATCTCGTCGATCTCGAGGTGCTGCATGCCCTGGCCGCAGAGCTGGAGGTCGAGGTCGAGCGCGGCTGCTGCTACGGGCACACCGTATGGATCGAAGTGCCGGCGGCATCGCCGGAATGCGTCATCCTGCCCTTTCCGAAAGCAAACCGGCGGGTCGCTCACCTCCGCACCGGCCAACTCTGACGGCATCGCGGACTCCCGCGCTGCGCGTATCACGCGGCGCTCTTCTACCGCTGGTCACGCCCCGCCGAGATCGATCTGTGCCGCATTACACCGGCCGCAGCACGCTGGGCCGCTCGGACGGCAGCGGCGGGAAGGCGAGCGCGATCGCGGCCGCGCCCATGCCGATCCCGAATGAGCCGATATAGAGCCAGCCATAGCCCGCGAAAGTATCGAAGATCCAGCCGCCGACCAGCGGGCCGAGTGCCATGCCCAGGCTCGAGACCATCGCCGCCGCGCCAAAGACCGTGCCCATGATGCGCGGCCCGAAATACTCCCGCGCCAGCACGGCGTAGAGCGGCATCACCCCGCCATAGGCGAGGCCGAAGACGACCGCGACCGAATAGAACGCGCCGAGACGGCTGACGAAGAAATAGGTCCCCGCCGCCAGCGCTTGAATCATGAGTCCGGCGACGAGCACCGGCTTGGCGCCGAGGCGATCCGCCAGGATGCCGAGCAACAGGCGGCCGCCCAGTCCCGACAGCCCCTCCACGCTGTAGATCGTGACGGCCGCCATGACCGGCAGGCCGCAGCTGATGGCGTAGCTCACCGTGTGGAAGATCGGTCCGGAATGCGCCGCGCAGCAGGCGAAGAAGGTGAGCGCGAGCACGATGAATTGCGGCGAGCGCAGCGCCTCGCTCACCGTCATGCCGGGATCATTCCCGAAGCCCGCGCGCGACGCGGCGCCGGCGGTGGGCGGCCGACGCACCAGCAACGATGCCGGCACCAGCAGCGACCAGGCGGCGATACCGATCGTGAGCTGCGCCGTGCGCCAATCATAGGTCGTGATCAGCCAGCGCGCGAAGGGCGAGACCGTCATCGGCGCGACGCCCATGCCCGCCGATACGAGCGAGACGGCGAGGCTGCGATGATCCTCGAACCAGGACGCGGCCGCCGCGATCATGGGCGCGTAGAAGCTGCCGGCCGCAAGGCCGACGAGCACGCCGTAGACGAGCTGGAACTCGATGAGGTGCGTGGCATGGCTCGCCAAGACCAGCCCAAGCCCGAGCAGCAGCGCGCCCGTCAGCACGACGATCCGCGTGCCGAAGCGGTCGCTGAGCGCGCCCCAGCCGAAGGCGGCGACGCCCATGGTCAGGAAATCGAGCGTCATCGCGCTCGACACGCCGGCGCGCGTCCAGCCCGTCGCTTCCGAGATCGGCTGCAGGAAGACGGCCAGCGAGAACATCGAGCCGATGCCGACGCAGGTCATCAAGGCGCCGACCGCGACGATGACCCACCGGTAGTGTCGCTTCATGTCCCATCCCCTCCGGCGACGCTCACGATGAGACACCTGGGAACGGCGCGCGCCAGGCGGGCAGCTCGTTCATCCCTTCATGCCAGCGCACAATCTCGGTGAAACCGTCGAGCGGCAGTCGCGCCTTCTCGGCGTAGGGCAGCGTCGCGGCCAAAGCGAAATCGGCGACGCTCAAGCGGTCATCGACGACGTAGCGGCGGCCGCGCAGATGATCGTTGAGTACGGCGGCATAGGTTCGGAACAAACCCCTTGGCTCTTCGAGCGCAGCCGGGTCGGGCTCGCGTCCGGCCATGGGCTTGACGATGTTTTGAAAATAGAACGCCGCGGCGTGCCGGCTGAAATGCTGCGCGTCCCAGAAGAGCCAACGCAGAACCTCGATTTGCCGCGCGTCATGCGGCCAGAGATCGGCTCCGGCCTTGTCCGAGAGGTAGCACATGATGGCATTCGACTCCGTCAACAGTCGCGCACCATCTTGCAGCACCGGAACCTGGCCGTTGGGATTGAGCGCAAGGAATTCCGGCGTCCGGCTTTCGCCGCGGAAGACGTCGATGCGGACGAAGTCGACGGGCAGACCGAGGTAGCGGGCCGCGGCACAGGTTTTTCGGGGGTTCAGCACCTCGCCGTAGAAAAGCTTCATGGTCGGCCCCTCCCTCTCGAACGGAACGATGCGCCTCTAAAGTGCCGGTCGGTCGGCGTGCTCTGCGGCGACGCCTCAGCGGGAGCGCCTGCGCTGCGACGTCCGGTCGGCGTTTTCGGGGCGCAGCGTTTCCAGGTAGCGCACCAAAGTCTTCTCCCCGCCTCTGAGCTGGCTCGCGTCCTGGAAGCACTTCGCCAAGGAGATGTAGCCTTCATAAGCAGCGATCAGGAAGCTCGCGGTCTCGTCGGGATCGATATCCTGGCGCACCACGCTGCGGCGTTGCCCCTCACGCAGCGCCGTCGCCAACGCTCCATGCCACGCGCTGAACACCCGCGCTGTCCGTTTCCGGAAGCCCTCATCGAGCGGCGACATTTCCTGCGCCATGTTGTTCAGCGGACAGCCGACACGGATGTGCTCGGGCTTCAACGACCCGGATTCGAAAATCGCGATCAACGCATCGATCGGGTTCTCCGCATTCCGCAACGGCGAAAGCCATTTCTCTTCCGTGATCGCCGCGATCACTTCGTCGAGGACGGCGTAACCCAACGCCTCTTTGTTGTCGAAGTGATGGTACATCGCGCCCTTCGTCACGCCGACCTTGCGCAAGATCGTCTCCAGATCGGAACCGCGGAAGCCCGATCTGTGCATCTCTTCGAACGCCGCCTGCAGCAGCGACTCCCGTGTCCGCACCGGATCGCGCACCGTCGCCTTGCTGCCGTGTTTCTTTGCTCGCGCGCCCAACATACCGACCAGTATGTATGTTCGGCGCGTGAAGTCAAGCGGGTTTGCCCTGGTCTTCTGCTTCGGCAGTGAGTCCATAGCGGAACCCGCTGGTTGCGAGCGCCGCGGCGCGATGCCACATTTGCACCATGCGAGTAACCTACGATCCCGAAACCAAGGCGGCCTATATCTATCTCAAGTACCCGCTCAGTTGGGGCGAGGCGGCGCGCACCGTCCCTGATGTTGCCCCGGGGGTCAATCTCGATTTCGATGCCGATGGGCATCTAATCGGCATCGAACTGCTTTCTCCCAATCGGCTGCACCCGGACCTTATGGCAATAGCCGTAAAGCCTGGAAATGGCGACAAAACGCCTTAAGCGCCCGCCCGATCCAGCTAGCCAAGCTGATCGTGGATATCGCGACAGGTCAGCCGGTTCAAACTGACCCACTACCTCCGCTCCCCTGGGCCGACCGTCCGGCTTGACAAGTGCCAAGCGCCATGTTCACTTTATGTTCCAATCCGGGTGAGCAGGATGGAAGCGACAATTCTCCATGCCGACCTGGACGCCTTCTACGCCTCGGTCGAGCAGCTGCTGGACCCGTCCCTGCGCGGCAAGCCGATCGCTGTGGGTGGCGGGGTCGTGCTCGCCGCTTCCTATGAAGCCAAAGCCTTCGGGGTATGCAGCGGCATGTCGGGATGGCGGGCCCGCGCACTCTGCCCGCAACTCACCTTTGTCGGTGGCCATTTCAGCGAATACCAGCGGCTGGGCGATGCGGCCATCGGGATCGTCGGCGATTTCACGCCGCTGGTGGAGCGGATGTCCATCGACGAGGCTTTTGCGGATGTGGCGGGTTGCACGCATTTGTTTGGATCGCCCGCCGACATTGCGCGGGCGATCCGCCGCCGCGTGCGGTCGGAGCTCGGGCTGCCGATCTCGGTGGGCGTCGCGCGCACGAAGCACCTCGCGAAAATTGCCTCGCAAGTCGCCAAGCCCGATGGCCTGGTGGTCGTCGATCCCGACGCCGAGCTCGCGTTCCTGCACGATCTGCCGGTGGAGCTGATGTGGGGCGTCGGCCCCGTCGCCAAGGCGCGGCTGGCGGAGATCGGCGTGCAGACGATCGGGCAACTGGCGCAGACCCCGGGATGGTCGCTCGATCGGCTGCTCGGCCCCGCGGCCGGCGAGAAGCTCGCGGCGCTCGCGTGGAATCGCGATCCGCGGGAGATCGAGACGCGTCGTCGGGCACGGTCGGCCGGCGCACAATCGGCCCTCGGCAAGCGGCCTGCTGACGAGAAGGTTTTCCGTCCCGCGCTCTGGCATCTTGCGGACAGGATCGCGGCCCGGCTCCGGGCCAAGTCTCTGTCCGGTCGAAGGGTCACGGTCCGCGTTCGCTTTGCCGATCTCCGCTCGATCACTCGCTCCATGACGTTGGACACGCCCATCACGGCGACGGCGATCCTCGCCGAGGTCGCGGCGGAGCTGGTACGCAAGGCCCTCGCGGATCACCCCGGCGAAAACACCATCTCGCTCTTGGCTATCTCCGTGTCGCATCTCATGAAGCATCGGGAGCTGCAGCTGGAACTTCCGCTTGGGCTTGGCGATGAAGGTCGCCGCCCCGGCAGCAGGAAAGGCATCGCGCGTTGCGCCGCCGATCGCGCTGTGGACAAGATCCGGGAGCGCTTTGGCTGGGAAGCGGTCGGTTATGGGACAGTCGCATTGGGCCTCACCGGTTCCGTCCCGGAGGCGTTTCGCACGCTCGCCGAGCGGGAGCTGTGACGCTGGGACCTGCTAAGCTGCGCCGCATACCCCAATCGCCCGATCTTGACGAGGTTTCGGCATGACTCACGCAGACACCATCGCTCTCAACAACGGGATCTCGATCCCGCGCCTCGGCCTCGGCGTCTATCAATCGGGTCGCGGTCGCGCCACCGAAAATGCCGTGAGCTGGGCGCTCGACGCCGGCTACCGGCATGTCGATACCGCGGCGATGTATGGCAACGAGACCGAGGTCGGAGCAGCGCTGAAGCGCGCCTTCGCCGCCGGATCGGTGCGGCGCGAAGAGGTCTTCGTCACGACGAAGCTGTGGAACAGCGATCACGGCTATGACCAGGCCTTGCGCGCCTTTGATGCGAGCCACCGCCGGCTCGGATTGGATCAGGTCGACCTTTTTCTGCTTCACTGGCCGGTACCGCAACGCCGCCTGCACTCCTGGCGCGCGCTCGAGCGCATCCTCGGCGAAGGTCGCTGCCGCGCGATCGGCGTCAGCAACTTCATGGTCCCCCATCTCGAAGAGCTGCTGAGCCACGCCAAGGTTCCGCCGGCGGTCAATCAGATCGAACTTCACCCGTGGTGCCAGCAGCGCGATGTCGTTGCCTTCTGCAACGCCCATGACATCGCCGTCGTCGCCTATAGCCCGCTGACCAAGGGCATGAAGCTGAGCGATCGAGGTCTCGCCGCCATCGCGCGGGAGGCGCGGCGCACCCCCGCACAGATCCTTTTGCGCTGGTCCCTGCAAAAGGGCTTCGTGACGATCCCTAAATCGGTGAAGAAAGAGCGGATCATCGAGAACGCCGCGATTTTCGATTTCTCGCTCGGCGCCGAGCCGATGGCGCGGCTCGAC
>Ga0335081_10008364_pt1 | contig 16581 bp, 16 predicted proteins | sample Lox_Sample_35_FD_206713 | JGI IMG/M metagenome (GOLD analysis project Ga0335081, IMG submission 206713) | Soil microbial communities from Loxahatchee National Wildlife Refuge, Florida, United States - Lox_Sample_3.5 | ecosystem: Environmental > Terrestrial > Soil > Wetlands | place: USA... | reverse complement strand
CTGCGCGTAGGGATAGCCGCGCAGGCGGTCAAAAATCACCCGGCAGATATTCTCCGCCGTGGGTATGAGCGAACGAAAGGCCGGCACATCCTGGTTCAGATATACGTGGTCGAATTCGGCGAGCACGTGCTGGCCGATGTAGGCGTCGAGATCGGCGAGGTTGGTGATCATCCCGGTGGCCGGGTCCACCGGCCCGGTGACGGACACGTCGAGCACGTAGTTGTGTCCGTGACCGTGCTCGTTGGCGCATTTTCCGTACACGCGCAGGTTTTCCTGCTGCGGCCACGCCGCCTGGTGCAGCCGGTGCGACGCGGAAAAACGATAGCGGCGATGCAGCACCAGCTTCATTGCCCGTTCCCCGTGCAATCCACAAACAGGTCGGGAGTTTCGTAGAGGCGCACGCGGTGGAGCGTCCCCTGCCCTCGATGGTTGATGCTCGGCTCGAGCAGCTGCCAGATGGTCATGGCGATGGTTTCCGTGGTCGGAATTTTTCCAGCCAGCTCCGGCACCTCATAATTCAGGAAGCGATGGTCCATGCGGTCCAGGATTTCGCGCTGGAGTATGTCCTTCAGCTCCTTCAGGTCCAGGACCATTCCCGTACGCGGGTCGGGTTCTCCGGCCACGGTGACCTCCAGAACGTAGTTGTGTCCATGGCCGTGCGGATTGTTGCATTTGCCGAAGACCCGGCGGTTCTCCTCCGGCGAGAAGTCCGGGTTGTGGTACAGATGCGACGCCGAAAATTCTACTTTGCGCGTGAGATAGATCATTTTCCTGTCCGGATTTCAGGAGCGCACAGAATAGGTACGGCCCATCCAGTCCCGGCTTCCCGCGGAGTACCTGCCGGCAGGGATCATGAACGCGGCGGCGTCAGAAGCAAACCCGGTCAGCCAGAATTGGATGCTCGAAGCCGGAAATTGATACTGCTGCCTGTGGAGTGCGCGACGCGCAAGGGCCTTCCGAACTTCGGGGACACTGGCGGGAATCGAAGGCTGAAGGGCGGCGCACATGGGCTGTGATTTGCGCGCGGGGGGCGCGCATCCGTCTATAATATATCGGTTCGAGCGAGGTGTCCTCTTGCGGAAGGCGATCAATCTGGCGGTGGTAGTGGCTGCGGCGGCTGTCATCTACCTCTTCCTTACGCCCCTGTACCGGCAGGGGGAGCCCACGCTGGCCGGAAAGACGGCTCCCCCGTTTTCGTTCGAGCTCGGCGGCAAAAAGCTGCAGATCTCGGATCTGAAGGGAAAAGTGGTCGTGCTCAATTTCTGGGCCTCCTGGTGCCCGCCGTGCGTGGAGGAAACACCGTCGCTGAATGGCCTTCAGGCGAAGATTGCTTCACAGGGAGGAATGGTCCTGGGCGTGAGCGTGGACGAAAACGACGCCGCCTACCAGAAATTCTTGCGCGAGCAGAATGTGAGTTTCCCCACCTGGCGCGACCCCGAACAGAGAGTGAATCTCGAGTACGGGACCACAATTTTCCCGGAGACCTACATCATCGGCCGCGACGGAAAGATCGCCCGCAAGGTGATCGGCCCGCAAGACTGGGACCGCGGCGAGAATTACGCCTTCCTCGAAACACTGCTTCAGAAGAACTAGGAGTTCCCCCGAGCCCGTCGCACGCGCGGCGCCGAATGAGAATAGCCGGCCGAACATTGAGACGAATGGTGTATCAAGCTGAGACGGGAGAGAGTTCCCGTCCCCAGCCGCCAGTGCTATCTATATTTATTTGAACAACTTACGGGTACGAAGCCGGCCCGTACGTTTGGCCGGGTGCGTGCTTTTATCCGCTCGGCTGCGCTCGGTGCGGGGCTCGTGTGTGCCCCGCGGCCGGCGCGAACCGGCGGGAAACGCCGGAGTGGAGAAAACGGGGAAGCCAGTGACCGCGCGACAAATGGAAGCTTCCGCGAACCGTACAGGCCAGCGGCCATCGGCGGCCGCGGGGCTGGTGTCATTGTTTCCGGCCGCCATACCCGTGCGCATACCGGTGCGCGTGACGGCGCTGCGGGGAGATGCCGCGGCGCTCGAAGAGCACACCGTGATTGAGTACGGCACGGCACGCGAGGTCCTGTTCGTTTCCGCGCTTCCGCTCGAGTTCGAAGACCGTGTACAGATCGAAAATTCCGACAGCTCGCTCCAGGCCGAGGCGACGGTGGTGGCCGTGCAGTACGAGGCCGGCCGCAAAGCCGTCGCCGCGCGATTCCTGCGAGACGTGAGCAACTGGATTATCAAGCCATGACTACCAAGAGCGCGACGCCCACGCAGGGCGCAACCGTGAATCCCAAGGCCGCCACGCCGCCCGGGAACGCGACTCCAGACAACGGAGGCGCGCGCCCGCCGGCCAGGACGGCAGCGGGCAACGGGGGCGCGGCGGCTACGGCCGGAAAACCCGTGGCGCCGGCGGCGGGGAAGGCAGACGCATCCCCGCAGCGGTGGATCGAAGCGCAGCTCGTCTTCCCCGTGTACCGGGCGATGGCCGAGCAGTTCAACCTCTCGGGGCCGCCCTGCCGCATGGAGGATTTGTGCGGGCAGGAACGCTGCGAGGAGATGCTCCGCGCAGCCCGGACGTGGTTCGACGAAATGGATGAGCAGACGCCGGTGAACAAGGTGCGGCAACTGCTCCAGGCCAACTACGCGGCGGCGGAGAAGAACCTGCGCGCCTTCGCCATCCGGCTGCTGCGAAAACCCGCGAAAAAACAGAGCGACCGCGACAAAGTGGATTTCCTGATGGTGCAGTACTTCGCGGCCTCGGCGCCGCAGCACGTGGCCACGCGTGACGTCTCCTACGCAGACACGGCGCTGGTGCTGCGGCCCATCCTCGGCCAGGTGTCGCCGATTTCTCCGGAATCCCTGGCGCCGCTGGAGAACATCCTGGATGCGGCGCGGGAGGCGGGGAGCCTGGCGGAGCTGCTGCATTCGAAACTGCTGGAGACCGGGCGGCAGATCAAAGACGCCCTGGGCGAGGCGTTTTACCAGGCGGAATCGCTGGTGGCCTTCTGCCGGTTCAACTACCTGCTGCGCCGATCCTTCATCCGGCTGTCGCACGCGGACCTGCGCGTGACGCGCGACGCGCTGTGCCAGCTCGAAGGCTGCAGCGTGCACCGCATTGATTGCCGCGCGGCGGGACTGAGCGCCACCGAGCCGGTCGCAGAATTGCACCGCATCTGCAGCGACTGGAAACATCCGTTTCGAGCGGAATTCAGCGAATATTCGATTCCCACCACGCTCGAACGGCTGATCGGGCTTCGCGCCGCCGCTGAAGCGGCGCTGGCCGGAATCGCGAAGAAAACGGCGGAACCTGGCGCTGCAGAACCGCCCGCTGCGGAGCGCGAGAGCGACGGCGAGCCGGGAGGCGATCTGGCCGTGGAACTGAACCGCGGGCCACGAGCGGCTCACCCCGAGCCCGCCCGCCGCGCCGGCGCTCCTTCCCGGCCGGCCTTTCGCTCCGTCCTGGCAATGGCCGAGCCGCAGGTGAAACTGCCGCCGAGGGTGCAGGTCCGGGCGGCCGAACCGCAGGAAAAAACCGGCCCCCCGACCTTCCGGGTAGCCGAAGCGGGAGTTCATGAGGAGAAGCGAGTTCCTCCTCCGCCCGCGCCCATCGCCCAGGCGGAGGAACCGGCGCCGAAAGCGGCCGGAATCGCAGCCGCGGCCCTGGAAATGACGCCGCTCGAGCCGCAGGAAATCACGGAAACGGAAGTGGAGAACTGCTCGGAAAAGGTATGGGAACAGCTCATCTCCGCGCCGCGCGACCGCGGGCGTTCCATGAGCACGATTCAGCTCGACGGCGTGAAGCTGCTGCTTTCTTCGTGGGAAGTGGCCGCGTTTGTGAGCGACGGTGGGCCCACGGCGAAGGACATCCGGCGCGCCGTAGTGGTGCGGGCGCTGCTGGCCGCCGCGCTGGAAAACCATGTGACCAAGGGAAACCGTGCGCGCCTGGCCTCCGCCCTCGCGCTCTCGGCCAATGAGATGAACCGGCTGCAGGGCGCGGTGGAGAAAGCCAAGAGCGCCAAGCAGACGGAAGGGGCAGTGAACCTGGCCATGACCGCGAAGCGCCTGTTGGCCTTCGTCGAGCAGGCCGGCGATCTGCGCGTGTAGTCGAACTGCGCGGTTCCCGCAGAGGCGCGAGTGGAAATGCAAAATCTCCTCATTGTCGCGGACGAGCCGGACTTTGGACGGCAACTGACCGCCCGGTGGCAGACGGAGCCGCGCGTGCCGGCGCTCACGCAGGTGTCCAGCGACCTGTGGAATCCCGCCAGCGCCTCGTCCTACGACCTCCTGATTCTGGGACCGCTGGCCCCCCATCGGGCCTCGAGCCTGGTGGAATCGCTCGGGGCCGCGGACGTGCCCGCGCTCGCGGTGGTGCAAAACGAGCGCGAGGCCGCGGAGGTGCAGGCCAGCCATGCAGGCAGCCTGGTACTGCTGCGCCAGAACGACTGGGCCAACGTTGTCGTGGTGGCGGCCGGACAGATCCTGCGGCGCGTAGCCGCGCAGCGCCGTGCCGAGGCTGCGGAGAATACGGCACGCGTGCTGCAACGGCGCGCTGCCCTGGGACGCTACATGCTGGAAATGCGCCCGGCGCTGAACAACGCGCTGACTTCTGCGCTCGGAAATGCGGACCTGCTCCTGCTGGAGTCCACCGGGCTGCGCGGCGAGGCGCTGGACCACGTGCGCACCCTTCACCGCATGATTCTGCGGATGAACGAAATGATGCAGCGATTTTCTTCGCTGGCCAGCGAACTCCAGCTCAATGAGAAGGCGTCGCAAAATGAGACGGATGGGGAGGTTCGCGAGGTGATGGCGGAGGCGAGCTCACACAGGGAACTTCTGTAAGGAGCTGATAAATAAGTGGTTATCGCAATCTCAAAATTGGACGCAGTGGCCCCTGCTTGGCCCCTGGGTTGCTTTTCTTCTTTCCTAAGTGAGGAGTGTGCCCTCGCCGGTCGAGCGCGGGCCAGGATCTGACGAGAGATGACCGACGAGACCACGAACGGAGCGAACGGGCACCAGATCCCCGTGGTGGACGCCAGCGAAGAAATCGCGGGGGTGGCGGAGCCATCGCGCGAGCAGCAGTACTGCGTGTTCCGGTCGGGCCGTGAGCGCTTTTCGCTGACGGTGCTGGACGTGGAAGAGGTGGTGGACTGGCCGCGAGTGACGCGCGTGCCGCTCGGTCCGCCCTTCCTGATGGGCGTATTCAACCTGCGCGGCTCGATCGTGGCAGTGGTCGACATCGCGTTCACCGAAGGGCGCCGCCCGGGCCTGCTGCCGAAGCACGTGGTGGTAACCACCATCCGTGGCGAGAACGGAGACGAGGACCTGCGGCTGGGAATCGCCTCGGACGAAGTAATCGGCACGTACACACTGGGACCCGAGGCCCTGCTCGATGAAGTGCCGCCCGATGTTCCCCACTGCTGCGCGATGCTGCGGCACGACGACCGTCTGGCGCTCTCGATTGATCTGCGCAAGCTGCTCGAGGTGTATCCGATTCCAGTCATTTAGAGAGATGGGCGGGCCCGCAGACGCGGGTCCGGCGAAAGGAATTGGGAGGAAGCCATGAAAGGCCGACTGACGAATACGGTGTGGATGCTGACGCTGTGGGTGTTCGTGGCCCTGGTGGCCGTGCTGGGACTGAGCTACGGCGCGGGCGCGAGGTCAAACGGCGCGGCGCCGTTCGACTTCACGGCAATGTCGAGTGCGGCAGCCACGGAGCTGCTCGTGGCCATGCTGCTCTGCCTGGCCACGGGAATCGTGTGCTTGCGGCTGCTGGGGTCGCGCGTACTGGAGCCGGTGAAAGACCTCGCGGATTTCTCCGAGCGCGTGGCCGCGGGCGACTCCAAGGCGCGGCTGGACGTCTCGGCAGGCAACGATTTCGGCTTCATTGCCGAGAACCTGAACCGCGGCGCTGCGCGCATGGGCCGGACGGGCGGCACCCCGGAAGGCCTGGAAGGGTTGCAGAAGAGCATCGCAGAGCTGCTGCAGGTGATCAGCCAGGCGGGCCGCGGCGATCTGACCGTGCGCGCGAAGTCGTCCGGCGATTCGCTCGGCCACGTGGTGGAAGGCGTCAACACCATGCTGGAGAACTACACGGCGGTCATCGAGCGCGCGCGCAAGTCGGCCTTGGACGTAATGGCCAGCGTGAACAGCATTCTCCTTGCCGCCGAAGAGATGACCAGCGGCGCCACGCAGCAGGACCACGAAATCACCAACACCTCCTCGGCCGTGGAAGAGCTGACTGTGTCCATGAAGCAGGTGTCCAACAACGCGGAAGCCTCCGCAGAGGCCGCCCGGCGCGCACTGGACGCCGCCGAGCAGGGCAACCGCGCCGTGCGCGACACGCTGGAAGGCATGCAGCGCATCCGCGCCTCGGTGCAGGCCAGCGCCAAGAAGATCAAATCGCTGGGCGACCGCTCGCTGGAAATCAGCGAGATCATCAACGTGATTAACGACATCACCGAGCAGACCAACCTGCTCGCGCTCAACGCCGCGATTGAAGCGGCGCGCGCGGGAGAGGCCGGACGCGGATTCGCCGTGGTCGCCGACGAAGTGAGAAAGCTCGCCGAGCACTCCCGCAGCGCCACAAAAGACATCGCCGCGCTCATCAAGGCCATCCAGGCGGAGACGAACGAAGCCGTGGTGGTCATGGAAGAAGGCACGCGCGAGGTGGAAGGCGGCGCAAGCCTCGCCGACCAGGCCGGCAAGGCGCTGGAAGCCATCTCCTCCGTCGTGCGCCAGTCGGCCGAACTGGTACAGGAAATCTCCCTGGCGTCCAAGCAGCAGGTGCGCGGCACGGAGGGCGTGGCGCACGCCATGCAGATCATCTCCAGCATCACGCGGCAGACCTCGCAGGGGTCCCGCCAGACCGTCAACACTGTCGGCCACCTGGTGAAACTCTCCGAACACCTGAACGATGCGCTCTCCCAGTTCCGCTGCCCGGCACGCGCGGAGTCTCCCGCCGAAATGGGAGCGGGGGAACCCGTCGGGGCGCATCGCTAGGCTGGCGGACCGCGGAACGGCGCAGGCTCGCAGAGTTCATGATTGCCAGGTTGCAGCCGAATCCTCGCCGCCCGCAGGCGGGCACTGCGATAGGAGGTGCCCGGCGGAAGCGGCAGCCGCGGCGGGCCGATTGACCGATGAGCACGGAGCTCGAACTCGACGAACTGCGCGCGCTGGTGGAACGGCGCGCGGGGATTCATCTGGACGAGACGCGCGGCCGTTTTCTGGCCGCGCGCGTCCGCGAGCACATGCAGGAGCGCAACATAGCGGGCGCGGGCGAGCTGATGGCGCGGCTGCGCACGTCGAACTTCGAATATCAGGCGCTCCTGGAGCGCCTGCTGACGCAGGAGACTTCGTTCTTCCGCTATCCCTCGGTGTTCGACGCGCTGCGGCACACCATCCTGAAGGAAATGCACACTCGCAAATTCTGGGAAGACCCGCGCACGCTGCGCATCTGGAGCGCGGGCTGCGCCACGGGAGAGGAGGCCTATTCCATCGCTATGACCATCGTGGACGCGCTCATGTTTGTGGAGGCCTGGGACATTGAAATCCTGGCCACAGACATCAGCGCGTCGGCGCTGCGGCGCGCCGAACAGGCCGTGTACCCGCGGCGCGCTCTCGCCGGCCTCTCGCCGGAGCAGGTGGAGGCGCACTTCTCCCCGGCGCCCGGGCCTGACGAGTGGCAGGTGCGGCCGCGCACGCGCCGCCTGGTGCGCTTCGCGCCCATGAATCTGGCGGAGCCCGTGTACGCCGGGCGCATGGACGTGATCTTCTGCATGAACGTGATGATTTATTTCACGGAAGAGCGGCGCATGGCGCTGGTCCGCAAATTCTACGACGCGCTCAATCCCGGCGGTTACCTCGTGCTGGGACACGCGGAATCGCTGGCGAAGTGTCCGGTCAAACTGGAGAGCGTGCGCCACGGCGATTCCCTGCTCTACCGCAAGCCGCTGGCCGAGGCCAAACAGCCCGGGGCGCGCGCCGTGGCTCTGGAGAAAACCCTGTGAGCGCGCCGGACCAGTTGGCGCTGGAGCAATTCCTGGAGAGCGCTTCGGAGCGCCTGCAGTTTCTCCGCGAATACTCCTCGCTCGTTCCGGAGGCGGCGCCGCGGCGCGAGGAAGTGGAACAACTGTTTGAAGCCGCGCACTGGCTCGGAACGGAAGCGCAGCGGCAGGGTTTTCCGCTGTTCGGCGAGATCGCCGGCCGCATGGCCCACGTGTTCCAGTACGCCCTTCACGCCGAGTTGCCCCCCGAGGCACACGGCCCGCTGGTGGAATTCCTCGCGGACGCCATCACCGTGCTGGAAGGCGACCTGATGCAGATTTTCGCCGAGCGCACGGAAACCTTCGAGGACGTGGAGACCTTCAAGCGGCGATACTCCTTCGCATTTCCGCAGCCCGCCGCGCACGAGCGGGTGAGCCGCCCGGCCGCGGCGCACTCCCCCGCTCCGGAAGCCGCGTACGCCGAGAGCGCACCGCAGCCGGCGGCAGACGCGGCTGAGGCTCTGCCGGAGGATGAAGACGTTCCCGCCGAGGTCCTCGAGTTCTTCGTGCCGGAAGCGGACGAACATCTCCAATCGGTCACGGAAAGCCTGCTGGCCATTGAATCCGGCGGCAGTGCGGAGTTCGTTCACAAACTGTTCCGCGCCATGCACACGGTGAAAGGCTCCGCGGCGCAGGTGGGGTTGCGGCGCGTGTCCGCCGTGGCGCACCGCATGGAGGACCTGGTCGGCAGGATCCGCGACGGCAGCCTGCGCGCCACTCCGGAGGTCGTGGACCTCTGCCTGGAAGCCGTGGATTTGCTCAAGAAAACCATCCACCGGCAGTGGCCCGACGAAGCGGCTTCAAAAGCGGGACTCAACGCAATCGTGGAGCGGCTGGCGTTGTACGCGCCGGGTGATGCGGAGCCGGCGGGCGCAGCCGCGGACGCCCCCCTGGCGGACAGTGCGGAAACGCACGCCCCGGCCGCCGAATTGCCCACCGAAGCCGCAGCCGGCGCGCTGGCCCCAAGGCGGCGCGCGGCTGCCGCCGTCCCCGCCGGCAAATCGGTGCGGATCGCTCTCGACCGCCTCGACCGCATGATGAATGCCGTCGGCGAACTGGTCATCAACCGCACGCGCATGGTCGGCCACATGGCCGAACTCGAAAAACTGGTCGAAGTCCTGAATTTCTCGAAGTCGCGCCTGGTCGGAAAAATCGATGACTTCCAGGAAAAGCACGAGTTCCAGCTCCTCAAGCGCTCGAACCCTGCGTTCGGCGGATTCCTTCGTGGCCACGGCCGCGGCAACGGGCACGGCGGCGCGAACGGAAACGAGGCAAAAAGCGGCGGCGCCTCCGTTCGCCCTTCGGCGTCCGGCGGCCTGGACGAATTCAGCGACCTGGAGATGGACCGCTACGACGATTTCAACATCCTGTCGCGGTCGCTGACGGAAATTTCCGCGGACGTCAACGAAGTGCTCACCCAGCTCGACGGCTTCCTGGGGCGCGTGGAAGGCGACATCGGCGAATTCACCAAGCTCGCGCACAACCTGCAGGACGAAATCACTCAGGCGCGCATGGTCCCCATCGGCCACCTGAGCACGCGGCTCTCTCGCACGGTGCGCGAAGCCGCCAAGGAAACCGGCCGCATGGTGGATTTCGCGCTGGAAGGCGAGGCCACCGAGCTGGACAACAACATCATCCAGCAGCTCGCCGATCCCCTGGTCCACCTCGTCCGCAACGCCGTGGCCCACGGGATCGAAGATCCCGACGAGCGCCGCACGGCCGGAAAATCCGAGCGCGGCCGCGTAACGCTTCGCGCCTACCATCGCGGCAATCACATTTTCCTGGAAGTCGAGGACGACGGCCGGGGCATCGACTACGGCCGCGTGCGGGATCATGCCATCGAAGCCAGCCTGATTTCCCCCGAAGTCGCGCACAAATTGAGCGAACGCGAGCTCCGCGAAATCCTGTTCCATCCCGGATTCTCCACCGCATCGAGCCAGACAGAGCTGGCCGGACGCGGCGTCGGGCTGGACGTGGTCAGGTCCAACGTCGCCGCGCTGGATGGCGAGATCGAGGTCCGTTCGGAAAAAGGCTCGGGTTGCTTCTTCTCCCTCAAGGTTCCGCTGACCCTGATCATCTCCCAGGCGCTCTTCGTGCGCTGCTCCACCTCCACCTTTGCCTTTCCCCTCTCCACCGTGGAAGAAATCCGCCGCATCAAGCCGGAAGAAATCGAGGAAGTGGGCGGAAAACTGTATACACGCGTGCGCGACCTGATTACGGAAATTGTGCGGCTGGATTCGCAACTGGAGCTGCCCCCGCTCGAAGCCGCCAACGGGTTCTACAAGATGGTTCTGGTGCGCGTGGCCAACCGCCAGGTCGGCATCGTCGTGGAAGAAGTGTTGGGCAAAGACGAAATCGTAATCAAGAGCCTGGGCACCTACCTGCGCCGCGTCAAGCTGTTCCCCGGAGCCACCATCGCGCCGGACGGCAGCCTGATCCTGCTGATCGACCTGAACCGCCTGGTGGACACCGGCGCCTCCGAGCGCCGCGCCCTGGGGCCGGCAGCAGCGGGCATCGCGCGCGTGTTCGCTCCTGGCGCCGCCGCGGTGGCCGCGGGCGCCATTCCGGGCGAAGCCACCGACGCCATCCGCGACGACAAAGTGGTGCTGGTCACGGACGACTCCATCAGCGTCCGCAAATTCGTGGGCCGCATGCTGGAGAAGGCCGGCTACCGCGTGAAGCTGGCCTCCGACGGGCTGGAAGCCGCGGAAGTGGCCGCCCAGAGCGGCTGCCACCTGATCCTCACCGACATCGAAATGCCGCGCATGAACGGCTACGAGCTGATGGCCCACCTGCGGCAGGACCCGGCCACCCGGCGCATTCCCGTGATGGTGCTCACTTCGCGCGCCGGCGCCAAGCACAAAGAACGCGCCATGAAGGAGGGCGCCGCGGCGTTCCTTACAAAACCGGTGCAGGAGGAGCAGCTTCTCACTGCGGTGGCGGATTTGATCGGCGAGACCAGCGCGGAGAGCCGCGCCTCGCGCCTGGTGACGGTGCGGTAGACGGAAATGAGCGGCAACGGCGCACAAATTCGGGTGCTCGTCGTGGACGATTCCGCGTTCATGCGCAAGGTCCTGGGCGGAATCATCGGCGCGGACCCGCAGATGACCGTGGTCGGCGTGGCCTCCGACGGTCGCGAGGCCGTGAGCCAGGCGGAATCGCTCCATCCGGACGTCATCACCATGGACATCAACATGCCCGGAATGGACGGCCTGGAAGCCACCGAGCACATCATGACGCGCAATCCGCGGCCCATCGTGGTGGTCAGTTCGGAGTCGCGACAGGGCGCCACGGGCACTCTGCGCGCGCTGGAGCTCGGCGCCGTGGATTTTGTGGCCAAGCCCTCTGCCGCGGTGGATCTGGACATGGGAACCGTGCGCGAAGAGCTGCTGAAGAAAATCCGCATGGCCTCCAAGGTTCGCGTGGTCCGCACCGCGTCACGCACAAAGGTTTCCATGGATCCCGCGGGAAGCGGCCGCACCGTCATCCAGCCCGCGCCGCAACTGCCCACGCTTCCCTCGCTGCAGGCTTCCGGCCGGTTCCCGGTGGTGGTGGTGGCGGCCTCCACGGGCGGGCCGGCCACCGTCATGCAGATTCTCCCCCGCCTGCCCAAGGATTTTCCGGCCGCCATTCTGCTCATTCAGCACATGCCGGCCACGTTCACTGCGCAGTACGGCCAGCAACTCGCCGAGCGCGCCGGGATGACGGTCAAAGAAGCCGCGCACCAGGAAACCATCCAGCCGGGAACGATTTACGTGTGCCCCGGCTCGCATCACATGCGGATTTCCCCCGCCGGACGCATCCAGCTGGACGATGGGCCGCGCATTGCCGGCTACCGGCCGTGCGCGGATCTGACCATGCAGGCCGTGGCCGTGTACGCCGGTCCTCTGGCCGTCGGCGTGGTCCTCACCGGCATGGGCGGCGACGCAGCTCAGGGCGCCAGCGCCATCAAGAGGGGCGGAGGATTCGTCATCGCGCAGGACGAATCCACCTCCACGATTTTCGGAATGCCCGCGGAAGCCATCAAAACCGGCGCGGTGGACAAAGTGCTCCCCGCTGAGGAGATTTCGGGCGGCATCGCGCGCCGCGTGTTCGAACTGCTCGCTGCCCCCAGGAGCCGCGCATGAACGGGGCCGCACAGAACCGCCCTCCGGTCCGCATGCCTGCCCCACAAAAGCAGGAGCCGGTGATTGTGTTCGCCGTCTCCGGCGTGGAGTTTGCCATTCCCGCCGCTGCGGTTCACGAAATCCGGAGCACGGACAGCCTGGCGGGAGAAGCCGCCATGCTGGAACAGCCGGATTTCCCCTGGGTGCGCCACTCCATCGAGCGCAGTGGCACCGTGCAGTACGTGGTGAGCATGGGAACATTTTTCGGCCTGGGGCGCACCCGGCCTTCTCTCGTGCTGGTGCTTCGCGGCGTCCGCTGCGCTCTGCTGGTGGACCGCATCGAGCGCATGGACGCGCTTTCCTCCATCCAGGCCCTGCCCCGCGCGTTTCGGGGCCAGGAACGGCGCTGGTATCTGGGGCTCGCTCTGTTTGCCGACGGCGTGGTTCCCATGGTGAATCCGCAGGGGTTCCTGACTGCCGCGCACCTGGAGCGGCTGGATGCGCACGTGGCCGCCGGGGCGGTGCCGGCATGACCATTGCCAGCGAATGGACCGAGGCGAACTATGTTCTGCTCCGGCTGGGGCCGGGCGGACGCGACAGGTTTGCCCTGCCCGCCGGCGACGTGGAAGAACTGGCGGGAGCGAGCCGCCTGCAGAAATTTCCGCACACCACGAAGCAGGTGGACGGGGTGATCGTGCGGCGCAAGCGCGTGGTGGCCGTGCGCGACGTCTCCACCCTGCTCACCGGCCGCGCCCTGGCCTTCCACCGCTTCTACCTCATCGTGCGCCGCCGTTACGGCTCCGCTGTCGAACTCGAGGCCATTCCCGTCTCCGGAGATTGCGAACTCCTCAGCGGCGTGATTCCCATCCCTCGCGCCGAAGAAGCGCCCGAATATTTCAGCGCCATGATCGACCTGGCCGGTGAGCAGGTGCCGCTGCTCGACCTGGAGAAACTGGCCGCCGCAGGATCCGCGGCCGACATCCCTGCCGCGGATTCGGTCCGGAGGCCGGCATGACCACGGCCACGGCCACTCCCGCCAAAGTGATGCTGATCGACAGCAACGTGCTGTTTTCGCGCCGCCTGACGGACGCGTTGCGCCGCGAAGGGCTGGAGGTGGTTCACGCCGCCCAGAGCGCCTACGCGCTCACCATGCTCGAATGGAACACGCCTTCCGCCATTCTGTGCGCCACGAACTTGCGGGAGATGAGCGCCTTCGAAATCGCTCCCCTGCTCCGCGCCGATCCCAAGACGGCCCAGATCCCGCTCATTGCCATCAGCTCCGGCGAATCGGCCGCCCTCATGGAGGCCTTCCGCGCCGGGTGCGACGAATGCGTGGACCGGCGGCGTCCGCCGGAAGAAATCGCGGCGCATGTGCGCAACCTCCTGCTCAGCCGGCAGGAAGGCTTTCAGCCCACGCAAATGCTCTCCGGGTCGGAGACCAGCCTCTCCGGCAACATCGAGCATCACGACCTGCCCGGTGTGCTCCAGATGCTCGCGCAGGCCCGGCAGACCGGCGCCCTGCACATCAACGCCGCGGGCGTGGACGGAATTATCTTTTTCGACGCCGGCGAAATCACCCACGCCGAATGCGACAGCCTGTTCGGCGACGAGGCCGTGATCCACATCGTGAAGCTGTGCCACTCCGCCGCCTCCGGCGTGTACAAATTCGCCTACGGCGCCGCCGCGCTGCACCGCACCGTGCTGCGCTCCGCAACAGACCTGATGCTCGACGCCATGCGCGAGTTCGACGAGGCCGAGCGCGACCAGCCCGACCAGGAGACCCCATGAGCGACACTCCCACGGCCACCGCCGTCCAGGCCCCCACCATTTATTTCATCGACGACAGCGCCACCATGCGCGAAGTCATCAAAATCGCTTTCCGCAAGGAGAACATCCAGGTGGTCACCTGCCCCAGTGTGGCCGCGGCCATCGAACAATTCGGCGCCCAGCGTCCAGACGCCGTGATCAGCGACGTCATCATGCCGGACCGCGATGGCTACGAGCTCTGCACCTATGTGAAGGGGCACGCCGAACTCGCCAAGATTCCCGTGATTCTCATGTCCGGCGTGGTCAACCGCACCGTGGCGGAGAAGGCCACCGTGGTAGGTGCGGACGAGCTGCTCCGCAAGCCCTTCCAGCCCCACGAGCTCGTCGCCCGCGTGAAAAAACTGCTCCGCCTCGATGCCAGGACGGATGCGCCCGCGGCAACCCCCGAATCCGGGCCGGGCCGCGAGGCCGCCAGCCCGGCGATGAGCCTGGAGAAAATGTTTCGTCCGCCCGCGCCTGCCGGGGCGGCTCCCGCGGCCGCCAAGCCGGCTGTGCCGGCAGCCGCTCCGCCGCCGTCACCCGAAGCACGGCCCGCGGCGGCTGCGCCATCTGCGCCGGCCGCGCCCGCAACGATTCATCGGCCGCCGTCTCCGGCGCCCGCGGCGGCAAATCCCGCCGCGGCGCAAACGGCCCGGCCTGCGATTCCAGCGTCGAAGCCGGCGCCTCAGGCGCCCGCCGCTTCCGCAGTTCCGTTTGGCTCCGCGCCGCCGCCGGCGGACGCGCAACGGCTTCGCCTGGAAATCCAGCGGCTCGAATTGCTGGTCCGAAAGCTGCATTCCGAACTGGAGGCGGAGCGCCAATATTGTCAGGCGTTGGAAGCGCACATCCGCACTCTCCAGGGATGTGACTAGGGAGCGGGGAAGGGATACCGATGCCGGCCACATTGATCACCGGAAAGGAACGGGTCCGCCTGCGGCTGCTGCTGGAAGCCTGCGGCGCAGACGCCGCCGGCCGCTCATTCGAGCACCGCGGCGCCACGGTGGAAATCCATCGCGAGGGCGCGCTCGTGGAATTTCCCAGCGCGGCAGGCTCCATCGAGCCCGGACAGAAGCTGGCCTTGCGGCGCCGGCAGGGCAACGACGGGTGGCTCGAGGCGCAGGCGCGCGTGCTCGGACTGGTGGATCGGCAGGACAATTCGCGGCTCTACAGCGTGGAGCTGGCGGCCGAAGACGGGGAGTTCTGGGGCATCGAATTTCCGGTCCGCGCCGGCTCGGCTCAGTCCGTGGCCTGCATGCTGCTGGAGTGCTGCTTCTGCCGCCGCCGCGAAGTGGTGTACGTCACCGACCGCGACATGCTCTCCTTCAACACGCAGAAGGGTGTGGCCCGCCAGTGCGAGGCCTGCGAGATGCCCACCATCTGGGTGCAGACCCTCGATGAAGACCTGCCCCAACCGGCCGCCGGCGCCAGCTTTCAGCGCATCGGCCAGCCCGCGCAGATTCACGACCGCCAGGCCACCCCCCGCTTCCGCACACGGCTTACGGCGTGCGTGCGCGCAGCGGGATCCGAACTCGAGCTGGCCGTCTGCGAGAACATGTCGCGCGGCGGTCTTTGTTTCCGCACGCGCCGCCGGTTTTCGGAAAACGACATCCTGGAAGTGGCCGTGCCCTATACAAAAGGCGCCGCCAACATCTTCGTTCCCGCACGCGTCATTTACGTGCAGGAAGTTCCCACCGCCGGCCTGCACCGCCACGGCGCCGCTTATCTTCGCGCCGGCTCCGGCGAAGATCCGCAATCGGCCGACTGATCGCCCGCTCCACCGCCCATCCGCTGGACATTCCTGCTCACCCGGCGTAGAAAAATACCGGGTATTTCTTTTCCTTCGAGGGGAGCATGGCCATGAACAGAAAGCTTCCAGCCGCGCTGGCGGCGCTTTGCACGGCGATTCTTCTCGCCGCCACGATGGGGGCGCCCAGCAGCGCGCGCGCCCAGGCATCCGCCTCCGATGAGGCCGTCTACACCTACGTGGCACAGTGGGCCGTGCCCCGCTCCGACTGGCCGCAAATTGAAAAGTTCTACAAGGACGCCGTGCCCACGCTCAACAAACTTGTGGCCGACGGCATCATCGTCGGCTGGGGCAACGCCCGCAATTGGATCCATCAAGAGGGCGGTTTCACCCACGCGAGTTGGATCACCGCCACGAGTTTTGCGAACATCCAGAAGGGTCTCGCCGCCGTTCGCGACGGTGTGCCGCAGCCCGCGGCATTTGCCGCTTCCAAGCATGCCGACGAACTCCTGCGCTCCCCCCTTTACGGCCAGAAGCCGGGCGCGTCCGGCAGCGGAATGCTCTGGGTGGCCCATTACCGCGTGCGCGAGGGACAGATGGACGAGTTCACGCAGCTCTTTGAGACCCAGATCAAGCCGCTGTTCGACGAGCAGATTGCGGCCGGCACCATCCTCGCCTACTCCCTGGATTTTCAGGCCGTCCATTCCGGCCAGCCCGGCGACCTGGCCATTGCCTACCTCATGCCCGACGCCGCGGCCATCGATGCGTTCCAGGCCGCTCTCGCCGCCTACCAGACGAAGCATCCCGAAATCGGGCCCGCCCTGGAAGCCACCATGGACTACGGTTCCCATCGCGACACCATCTACGAGGTCATGAATTTCGGACAGAAGTAAGGATT
>Ga0335081_10008363_pt1 | contig 16582 bp, 15 predicted proteins | sample Lox_Sample_35_FD_206713 | JGI IMG/M metagenome (GOLD analysis project Ga0335081, IMG submission 206713) | Soil microbial communities from Loxahatchee National Wildlife Refuge, Florida, United States - Lox_Sample_3.5 | ecosystem: Environmental > Terrestrial > Soil > Wetlands | place: USA... | reverse complement strand
CGATGATGCGCAAGGTCGATCGCGACCGCGATCGCGACGAGCGCCGCGGCGGCTTCGGCGACCGGGATCGCGGCTTCGACCGCGGCGACCGCGACCGCGGTGACCGCGGCGGACGCGGCGGCGGCTTCGACCGCGACCGCGATCGCGGCCCACGGCCGCCGCGCGACGAGCCGGCGACCGAGACCGTGGCGAGCGAGGAGGAGTAAGAACCATGAATGGATCCGCCGGCGGCGCGCGCCGCCCGTTCTTCCGCCGCCGCAAGACCTGCCCGTTCTCCGGCGCGAACGCGCCCAAGATCGACTACAAGGACGTGAAGCTGCTGCAGCGCTACATCTCGGAGCGCGGCAAGATCGTGCCGAGCCGCATCACGGCGGTCTCGGCCAAGAAGCAGCGCGAGCTCGCGGTCGCGATCAAGCGGGCACGCTTCCTCGGGCTCTTGCCCTACGTGATCCGCTGAGCGCGGATCTCGGCCTTTCGGCGCAGCGCGCCGAACCATTGCGAAACAAGCGCGCGGGCGGTCCCGCGCGCGATGGTTGGGACGGACGGCTGATCCGTCTCTAACCGCTCCTTGGACCGGGCGGGACAGCTGAAGGATGCCGCAGTTCTTGCTGCAGACTGCATTGGTCGGGCTCGGCGCCGGGACATGCTCGGCGCTGCTGCTCGCGTCGTGGCTGTCCGGATCGGCGATCGCGCTCGTTCTCGTCTTCCTGGCGCCGCTGCCGATCCTGATCGCGACGATGGGCTGGAGCCATTGGGCCGGGCTCGCCGCCACCGTCGTCGCGGCGCTCGCCTCCGGCGCCGCGTTCGAGCCGTCCGATTTCCTGAGCGTCCTGTACGGCGTGGGCCTGCCCGCCTGGTGGCTCGGCTATCTCGCGCTGCTCGCGCGTCCGGCCGGCCCGGCGGGCGAGCTCGAATGGTACCCGCCCGGCCGCCTCGTGCTGTGGTGCGCGATATTGTGCACGCTCGTGACGATGGTTGAGCTCATTCAGCTCGCCGAGGGCGGAGCTGCCGTCGCGGATGCGCTGCGCGCGAGCTTCCAGAAAGTGCTGCGGGCCCAGATGCACATCCCGGACGGCGAGCCGCTCACCATGCCGGGCGTCGACGATCCGAACCGGGTGATCGACGTGCTGGTCATCGTGTTTCCCGCGATGGCGGCCGCGCTCGCCACGCTGGTCGAGCTCATCAATGTCGCCCTCGCGGCGCGCATCGTCAGCGTCTCGGGCCGCCTGCGGCGGCCATGGCCCGATCTCGCCACGATGCGCTTGCCGCTGGCGACGCCCGCCGCGCTCGCGGCGGCGCTGGCGGGATCGTTCCTGCCGGACATTGCCGGCACCGCGGCGGCGGTGGCGGCCGGATGCCTCCTCGTCGCCTATGCGGCGCTCGGCTTTGCGGTGCTGCACGGGGTCACGCGCCATCTGCGGAGCCGCGCCCTCGTGCTCGCCGGCGTCTACGCGCTGGTGGCCGTCCTGTGGTGGCCGCTCCTGCTCATGACGCTGCTCGGCCTGATCGATACCGCGTTCGACCTGCGGGCGCGCGTGGCCGCGACGCGCGGTCCGCCCAGCCCGCTCGCATGACCGAATCCACCGGACCGCAACCAACGACCATCGCAACCATCCAGTCGATCAAAGGAGACCAACCATGGAAGTGATTCTGCTCGAACGCGTCGGACGGCTCGGCCACATGGGCGACGTGGTGCGCGTCAAGGACGGCTTTGCGCGCAACTTCCTCCTGCCCAAGGGCAAGGCGCTGCGTGCGACCAAGGAGAACAAGGCGAAGTACGAAGGAATGAAGTCCGAGCTCGAGGCGCGCAACGTCACGATGCGCGGCGACGCGCAGAAGGTCGGGACCGGCCTCGACGGCAAGAGCTTCGTGATCCTGCGCCAGGCGTCCGAGGTCGGCCAGCTCTACGGCTCGGTGTCCGGGCGCGATGTCGCGGCGCTGCTCAACGAGGCCGGGTTCACGGGCGTGACCCGCGGCCAGATCGCGCTCAACGCGCCGATCAAGACGATCGGCCTGCACAAGGTGCCGATCGCGCTGCATCCCGAGGTCGAGGTCACGGTCACCGTCAATGTGGCGCGCAGCGCCGACGAGGCCGAGCGCATCGCCCGCGGCGAGGACGTGATCGCGCGCCGCGAGGAGCCCGAGGAAGCCGAGGCCGTCGCGGCGGGCGCGTTCTTCGACGCTCCGCCCGAGGAAACCGAGGAAGGCGCAGCAGCCGGGCCTGCCGCGTCGGCCGACGCGGCCCCGGAGCCGGCGCAAGCCAAGGACGCGAAGCCCGCCAAGCGGTCGCGCAAGGCGCCGAGCGCGGAAGCCTAGGTCTCGAGAAAACCTGCCCCGGACTTGATCCGGGGCCGACGCCGGCCGACAAGCCTGCCGCCGACCGGACCTGGGGGACTTGCGCCGAAGCTTCAGTTGTTGCCGGGCGGGTGTGGGACAACCGCGGGCGGCGCCGGCCGGCGCGGCGCCGGCGGGTGCGCGGCGGGTGCGGCCGGCGTCCCGGGCGCCGGGGGCGTCGACGACGCACTCGCCGCGGCGGCGCTCTTTTTCTTCTTCTTCTCGGCCGCCTTCGGCTTGGCCGCGTCGTCGGCCGGCGTGAGCGCGTCGGCGGCCGCGCCGGAGCCCGCATAGGACTCGAGCTTCTTGACGATTTCGGCGCTGCGTTCGGTGTCGCTCGGCGCGCCACCCGCCCCCGCATAGGCGTTGAGCTTCCTGATGGTCTCTTCGCTTTCAGAACGTGCGCCCTCGTGTGCGGCCGCCGGCGCATGGGCCGCGCGGCGCTCCTCGTGCGCCGCGTTCGGATTGGTCTCGGTCTCGCCCTCCGCGCTCCGCGCCGTCGGTTTTGGCTTGGCCGCCGGAGCGGCGGGATTGGATCCGGGAGTCGAGGGGCCGCCGGCGGCCGGCGGTTTCGGCCGGCCTTCGGCCGGACCGGGGCCGGAGCCCGCCAGGTAGCCGGCGAGCGCGGCAGCCGATTCTTCCTTGGTAGTATAGTGTTCGCGCAAAAAGCCGGTCAGTGCGCGCGCGTCCCTGCCCTTTGCGAGGCCCGCCGGCGACTTGTGGCAGGCCGTGCAATCGGATTGGAAGAGCTGCGCGGGGGTCTTGCCGGCCGTGAAGTCCTGCGCGGCCGCCGGGCCGATGCCGAGCACCGCGAGGGCGGCCAACACCCCGATCGACGGTTTGCAGAAACGGTCAGCCAATGGACCAATCCCCTGTTGGCGCGCGTGATGGCGGGAAAACTCTCCGGCCCTGGACGCGTTGTGACTACGTACGGACGGAGTGAACGTAAGCTTTAGCGTATTTATGGCAGGTCACCAATGTTCGGACGGTCTTCGCCACTCTTGTCGGCGATTGCGGGTTCCGCCATAGTTTGGTCTGGGAAGAGGGCGGGAGAGCTGACGAACCGCGGCCGCACGGTCGGGTTCGGCGGGGCCGTCACAGCCGGTCGGCCGCGCGCTCATCGAGCGCTCGTCGATATCGATCCGGTCACGGACGGCCCTGGCGTTGTGGGCTGACGCCATGGACTGGTTGCTGCGGTTGCTTATCACGCGGTTGATCCGGCACGGGAATCTGCGCCTGACGACCGCTCGCGGAACAGTGCTCCAGGTTGGGGACGGTCGCGGCCCGCCGATCGCGGCGCGCTTCACCTCGTGGCGGGCGGAATTCAACGTGCTGCTCGAGCCCGAGCTCAAGCTCGGCGAAGCCTACATGAACGGCACCCTCGTCGTGGAGCAGGGCTCGATCGCCGACCTCCTCGCGCTCGCCATGGGCAACGGGGACCTTCACGCCTTGCGCTGGAGCCATCCGCTGGAGGCGCTCCAGCTCGCTTGGCGCCGGCTCAAGCAATTCAACCTGCGCGGCCGAGCGCGACGCAATGTCGCGCACCACTATGACCTCGACGAGCGGCTCTACGCGCTCTTTCTCGATGCTGACCGGCAATACAGCTGCGCCTATTTCGAGACGCCGACCGCGACGCTCGACGACGCGCAGCTCGGCAAGCGGCGGCATGTCGCCGCCAAGCTCAAGCTCGGGCCGGGCGCGCGCGTGCTCGACATCGGCTGTGGCTGGGGCGGCCTTGCCCTCTATATTGCCGAGCTGACCGGCGCTCGCGTGACCGGGATCACCTTGTCGCACGAGCAGCTCGCGCTCGCGCGCGTGCGGGCGGCCGAAAAGCAGCTCGCGAGCCAGGTCGAGTTCCGCCTGCAGGACTACCGCGACGTCGCGGAAACATTCGACCGCATCGTCTCGGTCGGCATGTTCGAGCATGTCGGCGTGGTCTTTTACGACCGCTTCTTCCGCGCGTGCGCCCAGACCTTGGCCGACGACGGCATCATGGTGCTGCACGCGATCGGCCGCTCGGAAGGTCCCGGCATCACCAACCCGTGGATCGCGAAATACATTTTCCCGGGCGGCTACATCCCGGCGCTGTCGGAAGTCCTGCCGGCGATCGAGCGCGCCGGCCTCCTCGTGACCGACATCGAGATCCTGCGGCTGCACTACGCGGCGACCTTGCGCGCCTGGCGCGAGCGCTTCCTCGCCCACCGCGAGACGGTCGAGCGACTCTACGACGCCCGCTTCGTGCGCATGTGGGAATTCTACCTCGCGGCGTCCGAGATGGCATTCGTCAAGCAGAACATGATGGTGTTTCAGATCCAGCTGACCAAGCGGCAGGGAACGGTGCCGATCACCCGCGACTACATCGCGGCCGAGGAGGCGCGGCTGCGCGCGCGCGAAAGCGCGCGGAAGGCCCCGCTGCGACTCGCCGGCGAGTAGGCCGCCCGCGCCTACCAGTATGGCGCGGTCAAGGTCCCGCCGCCGACATATCCAGAACAAATTTCCGAGCCCGGGATAACGGGGAAATGCCCCGCGTGCGATTCGCATTCGGCGGCAATTCGGTCTTGAGTGCCGGGCACCGCCGCCCGCGGCGTGCGAGTTGGGTAGGTGCCGTGTCTGAAGAAAACCTCGTCACAACACTGGAACGTCATGGCCGTCGAATCCACTGCTCGCAAGAAGCCGGCAGAAGCTACGCCGCTGTTTCGCTCGGCGCCCCACAACATCGAGGTCGAGCAGGCGCTGCTCGGCGCGATCCTCGTCAATAACGAGGCGTTCTACCGCGTCTCGGATTTCCTCAAGCCCGAGCACTTCTTCGAGCCGCTGCATCAGAAGGTCTACAAGGACGTCGCCGCGCTCGTGCGCGTCAACAAGAGCGCGACGCCGATCACGCTCAAGACCTTCATGCCGGCCGATCTCGACATCGGCGGGATGAATGCGAGCCAGTACCTCGCCCGCCTCGCCGCCGAGGCGACCACCGTGATCAACGCCGCCGACTACGGCCGCGTGATCTACGATCTCGCGCTGCGCCGCTCCCTGATCGAGGTCGGCGAGGTCATGGTCAACGTCGCCTATGACGCGCCGGTCGACCTGCCGCCGCAGGCGCAGATCGAGGACGCCGAGCGGCGACTCTACGAGCTCGCCGAGACCGGCCGCTACGACGGCGGCTTCCTGGACTTCACCCAGGCGCTGACCACCGCGGTCGAGATGGCGGCGCACGCCTATCAGCGCGACGGCAAGCTGTCCGGCCTCGCCAGCGGCCTGCGCGACCTCGACCGCATGATGGGCGGCCTGCAGCCGTCGGACCTGATCATCCTCGCGGGGCGTCCCGGCATGGGCAAGTCCTCGCTCGCGACCAATATCGGCTACAACATCGCCAAGGCGTGGCAGGGCGAGGTGCGTGCCGACGGGCACATTACCTCGGTGAACGGCGGCATCGTCGGCTTCTTCTCGCTGGAAATGTCGGCCGAGCAGCTCGCCACCCGCATCATCGCCGAGCAGACCAGGATTCCCTCCTACCGCATCCGCCGCGGCGAGATCGACCCGGCCGACTTCGACCGCATCGCCGAGGCGGCGCGCGAGATGGAGCGCATTCCGCTCTACATCGACGAGACCGGCGGCATCTCGATCGCGCAGCTCGCGGCGCGCGCGCGCCGGCTCAAGCGGCGCAAGGGGCTCGACCTCCTGATCATCGACTATATCCAGTTGGTGCAGGGATCGAGCCGGCGCTCCTCGGAGAACCGCGTGCAGGAGATCACCGAGATCACCACCAACCTCAAGGCGCTCGCCAAGGAGCTCAACATTCCGATTCTCGCCTTGTCGCAGCTCTCGCGCCAGGTCGAGAACCGCGACGACAAGCGCCCGCAGCTCTCGGACCTGCGCGAATCCGGCTCGATCGAGCAGGATGCCGACGTTGTGATGTTCGTCTTCCGCGAGGAATACTACCTGCGCAATCGCGAGCCGCGCGCCGGCTCCGAGGAGCATTTCAAGTGGCAGACCGAGATGGAGTCCGTGCACGGCAAGGCCGAGGTGATCATCGGCAAGCAGCGCCACGGCCCGACCGGCACCGTGCAGCTCCAATTCCAGGCCGATGTGACGCGCTTCTCCGATCTCGCTACCGACAGTCATCTGCCGGCACACATTTAGCAGCGGGGCGCGCCTGCGCGATGTAGCCCCGCATGGAGCGGAATGCGGGAACGGCGGTCCCGGATTTCGCTTGCGCTCCATCCGGGCTACGGCCCCCGCTCGCGCGCCTTGACGCCGCCGCCTCGATAGGATAGCCCCCTACCCTATCATGAGCCATACGATCCGCGAGAAGCAGAAGCTGCTCGCCCGGATGCGCCGCATCCGCGGCCAGGTCGAGGCGCTCGAGCGCAGCCTCGCCGAGGAGGCCGGCTGCGACCGGGTGATGCACCAGATCGTCGGCATCCGCGGCGCGGTCGCCGGGCTGATGGCCGAGGTGGTCGAGGACCACGTGCGCAATCACCTGCTGAGCCCGCAGAAGGGCTCGGTCGCGCGCGACGCCGCCGAGCAGCTCATCGCGGTCGTGCACAGCTACATCAAGTGATCCCGAGCCGGCGAGGCCCCGCATGAGCATCGGCGAGCAGGCGGCCGGCGACTTCGCCCACGACCACGTCTTCCTCGGCGCCGGCCATGCGCGCAACGAGCGCCGCACCTGGGGCGTCATCGCGCTGTGCAGCGTGATGATGGCGGCCGAGATCGTCGGCGGGCTCCTGTTCGGCTCGATCGCGCTCGTCGCCGACGGACTGCACATGTCGACCCACGCGGCCGCCTTGCTGCTCGCCGCGCTCGCCTACGCCTATGCGCGTCGGCACGCCGACGACGCCCGCTTCAGTTTCGGCACCGGCAAGCTCGGCGATCTCGCCGGCTTCACCAGCGCGGTGGTGCTGGCGATGATCGCGCTGCTGATCGCCTACGAGGCGACGCTGCGTTTCATCGCGCCGGTCCCGATCCACTATGGCGAGGCGATCGCGATCGCGACGCTCGGGCTCGCCGTCAATGTGGCGAGCGTCTTTATGCTTGGCGGCGCGCACGACCACGGCCGCCATCATCACGGACCGGTCCATCATCACGATCATGACCACGCGCACGACGCGCATCATTCCCATCCGCACGACGATCATGATCATGGCCATCGCATGCATCGCGACAACAATTTGCGCGCTGCCGTCGTCCACGTGATGGCGGACGCGGCGGTGTCGATCCTGGTCATCGTCGGCCTGCTGCTCGGTCGCTTTCTCGGCTGGGCCTGGATGGATCCGGTGGTCGGCTTCGCGGGCGCGACCGTGATCGCGGCCTGGTCCTATGGGCTGATCCGCGACACCGGCGCGGTTCTGCTCGACATGACGCCGGATGCCGACATGGCGGAAGATATCCGCATGGCAATCGAGCGCGACGGGGACCGGCTGTGCGACCTCCACCTGTGGCGGCTCGGTCCCGGCCACATCGGCGCCATCGTATCGCTCACCACCGCGATGCCGCGTCCGCCGGCGTTCTACCGCGAACGCCTCGTGGTCTTCCGCGCGCTTTCGCACGTCACCATCGAGGTGCATCCGCGCTGATCGCGGCGGGAACGCGGGGCGCGGCTTGCCGCGGGCGCGCCGACGCGAGCGCCAGGCTCACCGGACCGTGATCCGTCGACCTCCGAATGGATGACGCCGGGTCGGCCGAACCCGGCTAGCTGAGCGCGGCGTGCTCTTCCCGCCTTGCCTTCCCGCCGCGCGCCGTGCTCGCCCAATTCCACCGCCTTCACACACAAGGGATCTTGATGTTGTTGCGTCTCGCCGTGTCGTGCGCCCTGCTCGTCGAGGCCGCGCTCGTTCCGCTCCAGGCCGCACCCGTGTCCACGCCGCCGATGCGCGCCACCCACGCGACCACCGTCTACAAGACCGTGGAGATCGACGGCCTGAAGATCTTCTACCGCGAGGCCGGTCCGCCCGGGGCGCCGACGGTCCTGCTGCTGCACGGATTTCCCGCTTCGTCACGCATGTTCGAGCCGCTCATCCCGCTGCTCGCCGACCGCTATCACGTCATCGCCCCCGATTATCCGGGCTTCGGGCATTCCGACGCGCCGCCGCCCGACAAATTCACCTATACGTTCGCGAACATCACGACGGTGATCGACAAGCTGACCCAGACGCTGAGGCTTTCGACCTATGCGCTCTACGTGACCGACTATGGCGGTGCGATCGGCATGCGACTCGCGACCGCCCATCCCGAGCGCGTGCGCGCGATCATCGTGCAGAACGCCGCCGTCCACGACGATGCCCTCGCGGATCCCCGGTGGGCGTCCCGCAAGGCATACTGGGCCGATCGCGCCGCGCACGAGGAGCAGTTCCGCAAAGGCATGCTGGCCGCGGAGGGCGCCCGCGCGCGCCATGTCGGCAGTTCGCCCCATCCGGACCGCTACGATCCGGATCAGTGGGACGCCGAGGTCGCCTACATGAACAAGCCCGGCACGGTGGAGATCGCGCTCGATCTGTTCTACGACTACCGCACCAACGTGGCCGCATTTCCGGCCTGGCAGGACTATCTGCGCGCCCACAAGCCGCCGCTGCTCGTCGTCTGGGGCAAATACGATCCGGTATTTGCGCTCGGCGAAGCCACCGCGTTCCGGCGCGAGCTTCCGAAAGTCGAAATCCACGTCATCGCGGCCGGACATTTCGCATTCGACGAAGCGGTCGACGAGGTCGCCGCGCTCACGCGCGCGTTCCTGAACAGGAGCCTGCGCTGATGCGGTGCACAGCGGGTCTGCGCCGCAGGGGCGCGCGGCGGCCCTGAAAACGCGCTGTTGACGCGGCGCCAAGTCGCTTGCCGCCGGCGCGGCGGACGCCGATATTGCATCCAACACAGCAACCGCGAGAGAGCAGCATGGCGTTGCGCGAGACCGCCGATCCGACTCCGCCCGACTCCGCGCAAGCGCCGGACACTGCGGGGCCGCCTGAGATCGAGACCGGCGGCGTTCTCGCCATCGATCTCGGCGCGATCCAGTCGAATTTTCGCGCGCTGCGCGCCCGTTGCGCGCCGGCCGAATGTGCCGCCGTCGTCAAGGCCGACGCCTACGGCTGCGGCGTCGAGCCGGCGGTGCGCGCGCTGGCCGAGGCGGGCTGCAAGACCTTTTTCGTCGCTCACCTGGCCGAGGGCCGAAAAGTGCGCGCGGTCGCGCCGGAAGCGATCATCTATGCGCTCAACGGATTGCCGCCCGGCGGAGCGGCCGGCTTCGCGGAGGCCCATGTCCGCCCGGTTCTCGGCTCGCTGCACGAGGTCGCCGAATGGGACGTCTTTTGCATCGCCAATGAATGGCGCGGCGGCGCCGCGATGCATTTCGATACGGGCATGAACCGCCTCGGCATCGCGCCCGACGAGGCCGCCGCCCTCGCCCAGCGCATCAAGATGCCGGATCACGGCGTCACCCTGGTGATGAGCCACTTCGCCTGCTCGGAGACGCCCGCCCACGCGCTCAACAACCGCCAGGTCCAGCTGTTTCGCGAGATTCGCTCGCTGTTTCGCGGCATCCCGGCCTCGCTCGCCAACTCGTCCGGCGTCTTTCTCGGCGCGTCGGCCCATTGCGACATGGTGCGCCCGGGCTACGCGCTCTACGGCGGCAACCCGACGCCGGGCAGCGCCAACCCGATGACCCCGGTGATCGGTTTGCGCGGACGCATCGCCCAGGTGCGCATCGTGCCGCGCGGCGAGACCGTCGGCTACGGCGCGACCTGGACGGCGCACCGGCCCTCGCGCATCGCCATCGTGTCGGTCGGCTACGGCGACGGCTACCTGCGCGCCGCGAGCGGACCGGAGGCCAAGGCGGGCGCCGAGATGATCATCGGCGGCGCGCGCTGCCGCGTGGTCGGCCGCATCTCGATGGACCTGCTCGCGGTCGACGTCACGGCGCTGCCCGACAACGCGGCCCGACGCGGCGAATGGGCGACCCTGATCGGCGGCGATCTCGACGTCGACACGCTCGCCGCCCAATGCGGCACCATCGGCTACGAGCTCATGTGCAATCTCGGCCGCCGCTACGCGCGCGTCTACAAGCGGTGAGCGATTATTTCGGCTGCGGGATCGTGAGCGGCCGCGACCGCACGCGAGCGGGCCCGTTGACTTTTGTTCTCTATATGTTCTATTATTTGGATGGCTGATGACACGCTACTTCATTACCCCTACGTGGTCGTGCGGCTCGCCTGCCGCTACTGCGCGCGGGTCGGCGCCTACCGCCTGGTGCGGCTCGCAGTGAAATTCGGCTGCGAGGCGCGGCTCGCCGATGTGGTGGTCCGCCTCGCGGCCGACTGCCCGCACTGGAAGCCGAACCGGCGCTGGCCGGAGGGCTGCGGCGTGTTTCTGCCCGACCTGGAGGCGCCGCGCGCGCTGCCGGACGATCCGGGCGCGTGCGAGTTGCGCGTCATCGACGGTGGAAAGATCGATGGTGGAAAGAATGAGCCTCGCAAAGGCGATCCCGACCGCGCGTGATAGGCTTTTGCCCACGCGATTCTCTAAAAGCCCCTCCTGATGTGAGCGCGTGATGGCCCGCCGCGGACCGACCTTCGTTTGCCAGAACTGCGGCGCCGTCACGGGCCGTTGGCAGGGCAAGTGCGAGGCCTGCGGCGAGTGGAACACGATCGTCGAGGAAGGCGCCGCCGCCGACGCCCGCATGGCGGGTCCCGGCCGGCCGCCGCGCAAGGGCCGCCCCTTCGCGCTCGAGCCGCTCGCCGGTGAAACGCATGAGGCCCCGCGCCTGCCTTCCGGCATCGCCGAGCTCGACCGCGTCACGGGCGGCGGCTTCGTCCGCGGCTCGGTGCTCCTGGTCGGCGGCGATCCCGGCATCGGCAAGTCGACCTTGCTGATCCAGACCGCCGCCGCGCTCGCCCGCGCCGGTCACCGCGCCGTCTACATCTCGGGCGAGGAAGCCGTCGCGCAGGTGCGGCTGCGCGCCGAGCGCCTCGGCCTCGCGGCGGCGCCGGTCGAGCTCGCCGCCGAGACCTCGGTCGAAGACATCATCGCGACGCTCACCCAGGGCAAGACGCCGCGCCTCGTGGTGATCGACTCGATCCAGACGATGTGGACCGACGCGGTCCAGTCCGCGCCCGGCACCGTCACGCAAGTGCGCGGCAGCGCCCAGGCGCTGATCCGCTTCGCCAAGCGCGCGGGCGCCGCCGTAATCCTGGTCGGCCACGTCACCAAGGACGGCCAGATCGCCGGCCCCCGCGTCGTCGAGCACATGGTCGATGCGGTGCTCTCGTTCGAGGGCGAGGGCACGCACCTCTTCCGCATCATGCGCGCCGTGAAGAACCGCTTCGGGCCGACCGACGAGATCGGCGTGTTCGAGATGACCGGCAGCGGCCTGCGCGAGGTCGCCAACCCCTCCGAGCTGTTTTTGTCCGAGCGCGACCTCGGCAGCCCGGGCACGGCCGTGTTCGCCGGAGTCGAGGGCACCCGCCCGCTCTTGGTCGAGATCCAGGCCCTGGTGGCGCCGACGACGCTCGGCACGCCGCGCCGCGCCGTGGTCGGCTGGGACCAGAGCCGGCTCTCCATGGTGCTGGCGGTGCTCGAGGCCCATTGCGGCGTCAAGCTCTCGGGCCACGATGTCTATCTCAACGTCGCAGGGGGCCTGCGCATCCAGGAGCCGGCGGCGGATCTCGCAGCGGCAGCCGCCCTCGTCTCCTCGCTCGGCAATGCGCCGCTGCCGTCAGATGCGGTGTTTTTCGGCGAGGTGTCGCTGTCGGGCGCCGTGCGGCCGGTGGCGCAGAGCGCCGCCCGTCTCAAGGAGGCGCACAAGCTCGGCTTCGCGCGCGCCTTCGTGCCCGAGCCCGCGCGCGGCGAGGCCGGTCCCGATGCGGGCCTTGCGCTCACCGGCATCGGCGGCCTCGCCGATCTCGTCGCCGACATCGCCCAGCGCGGCCGGCGCGGGCGCCCGCCCGAGCTCAAAGCTGCTGTCGGGGATCGCTGATCCACCCCTCGAACAGGATCGCGCCGGTCGCCGCGTCGGTGATGTAGAACAGGAACGGCCGGTCGACGACGAACGGCTTGATCTCTGCCCGGTTTTCCAGTGATAGCATGACGATGACTGTCGCGGCCGCGGCCTCCGTGCCTCGCTCGTTCACGTCGATGACGGCGCGATGCTTGATGTCGCCGATGGCAACTGCGGCGCGCGCGCCTCCGGTCATGCCGGAGAAATCGGCAACACCGAGCGTGAAAGCACGCGTCATCCCGGCCTGCCTGAACAATGGAATGAGATCAACCATGAAGTCGGCCTTGAAGCGTGGCACGGCGATCTCGACCTCCTTCGCGACTCTCAGATCATTGAACAGTCGCGCGAGCTCCGCCGCATCGAGATCGCGCGCCAGACGGGTCGCCCCATCGATGTCGTCCGGCAGAACGATCACCATCGAGAGCGCTTCGACGCTGTACGGCAGGCGCAGCGCTCGATAACCCGGCCCGCTGAGCACCGGGTAGCGGTCCTTCGCATGCATCATCTTGACCTTGACCTTTTCGGTCGGCGTCAGATTGAAATCGTCGTCACGCGTCGCTCTCTCGGAAAACGGTTTTTGCCATGCGGCGTTGAAATAGACCGCGTTGAGAATGACAGCCTCGGTATCTGGAGGGAGCCGATCGAGAATTCGGTCGACCTTGCCCTCGGTCTGTCGGCTGACCCAGCCATTGATCATTCCGAGATCGGCATCGCGAAACAGCTCGGCGAAGTACTTGTCCTTGAGCAGCGCCGCATAGTCGGCCGAGATCGCGACACCCCCTCCCCTCGGCAGCATCAATGCATCGGCAGCCCTGAAGCGGGCGGAGGCCGGATCCTTGACGCGAGTGAGGCACCTTCGCGTGTCGGGGAAGAAGCCCGCCGGACAACGGCCGTCGGGAGGCATCGGCCCTTCACAGAGCCGCATCCCGAAGCCGTCGGCTCCGGGCACCAGCGTCGTCCCATCCGGACAGACGGCTTGCGCGCCATGCTTGTCGTAGCCGTTGAGCGTTGCCAGCGCGTCCGCATTGGCGGCATCCATCGCGTCGCGCGCAAGCGTCTGCTTGAGCACACGCGCCATCTCGGCCGCGGTGTCGCCGCGCGCGCCCGACAGCGTCATCGCCATCGCGGTGCCGATCGAATAGGGCGAGAACACCACGTTGCGCGGCGTCGCTGCAAATTTCACAAAATGGTCGTGGCCGGACGCGTTGTAGGCGGCCATCAGTTCGCGGACCTTCGCCGCGTCCTCGGCCTCAACCGGGATGCAGGCGTGCGGAGTGACAGCGAGCGCGACCGCGAGCGCGCATCCCATGCGGCGAACCGAAATCATCGGCACCTTCCCCCGGCTGACCAATCAGCGCCTGCGGAAAGCATGCTGCGGATTTCGGCGAAAGCACGCCACGGACGTGGTCCCGGCGCGGCGCAAATATGCCGCCTCCGGCATGGCTGGAGGAGTTCGAAGCCGGCGGCGCCCGTCGCTACTGTGGCCGCGGATCGCTGATGCGACCCTGAAACAGGATCGCGCCGGTCGCCTCGTCGGTGATGTAGAACAGGAACGGCCGGTCGACCGCGAGCTGCTCGATGCGCGACGGCATGCTTGCCGCCATCATGGCGACCGCGGTCGCGGCAGCCGCCTCGGTGCCTTCCTCGGTCACGTCGATCACGGCGCGGTGCACCACCTCGCCGATATAGAACGGCACCGCGCCGCCCGATCCGCCCGTCATGCCGGAGAAATCCGCGCGGCTGCCGTCGAATGCGCGCCGCATCCCGGCCTGCTTGAAAAGCTTGCCGAGCTCGGCCCGAAAACCGATCTTGAAGCGCGGCAGCGCGAGCTCGACGGTCTTCCGCTCGGTCAGGTCGCGAAACAACGCCGTGAGCGCTTCGGCATCGAGCGCGCGGCCGACCTTGTCGACCCCGTCCACATCGTCCGGGACCACCACCATCATCGCGAGCGCATCGACGCTGTAGGGCAGCCGGATCGCCCGGTAGCCGGGCCGCGCGATCATCTGGTAATAGCCGGTCCGGTGCATCATCGAGACCTTCACGGTCTGGCGCGACGCGAGGTGAAAGTCGCTGTCGTTGGTGGCCTCGCGGCTGAACGGCGCCTGCCACGCCGCCTTGAAGTAGACCGCGTTGAGAATGACCGCCGGCGTCTCGGGATCGATCTGGTCGAGGATTTTTTCGATCTTGCCCTCGGTCTGCCGGTCGACCCAGCGATTGATCGCGTCGAGATCGGCGCCGCGAAACACCTGCGCCCGGTAGCTCGCTTCGAGCAGTGCGGCGTATTGGGGCGACACCAGGTCGCCCAGCGCTTTGGGCAGCATCAGCGCATTCGCCGCCTTCAGCGTCGCCGTTGCGGCCCGGTGCGCAGGCGCGATGCAGCGCGCGCCATCCCGGTAGCCGGTGCGGCATTGCGCGTCGGCGGGCAGCGCCGCCGCGCAGTCGGTGCCGTCGAACCGCATGGACGGCGGGCAGGCCACCGGCTCGCTGCTCTTGTCGTAGCCGTTGAGGATCGCGAGCAGGCGCGTATTGGCGGAGTCGATCGCGTCGCGGGCGAGGCCCTGCTTGAGCACCGCCGCCATCTCGGCGGCGGTCTCGCCGCGCGCTCCCGACAGCACCATCGCCATCGCGGTGCCCACCGAATACGGCGAGAAGACGATGTTGCCGGGCGTGGCCGCGAGGCGGACATAGAGGTCCCGCCCCAACGCATTGTCAGCCAACGCGACGGTGCGGGCCTGTGCCGCGTCGGCCGCATGGGCGGCCAGCGTCAGGACTTGCGGTGTCATCATGACTTGGGCGAGTAGCAACGCCGCAAACACGTGTCGAGCGCGGCCGACCGAGCACGTCGACATATGCGTCCCCTTCCCGCCGGCGGTTTGCCAGGCCCGAACGGCTCGGGCCAGCCCGCCATGGCCATTGGTCGCAGTGGGCCGGCCGGGCGTTCACCCGGCCAGCGGCCCATTCTGCGGCACGACTCGGGCTGAATCGCGCCCTGCGGGCCGCCATCCCGCCCCGCCGACGGGCCCGCCCCCGCAAGGCGCGACAAAGACGGGTGACGCGGCGGCGTCCGGCCGCTATACACGGGGCGCGAAATCGCGACCCCTCGCCCGAGTCGGGGGCTTGGCCGTCCGCGCCGCCCAGCGGTGTGTCGCCGTCCGGAGCCGCCGCGTACCCAATGGCCGATCGATGTATCTCGATGTCTTTCTGATCGCCGTGATGCTGATTTCGGGCCTGCTCGCCATGGTTCGCGGCTTCATGCGCGAGGTCATGTCGATCGCCGCCTGGGGCGCGGCCGCCATCGCGGCCTTCTATTCGTTTCCGCGCCTGCTCCCGCTCGCGACGCAGTATTTCGCGAGCTGGAACGAGTGGGTGGTCAAGGGCATCGTGCTCGGGGGCGTCTTTCTGGCGACCCTGATCATCGTCTCGGTCGTCACGGTGCGGATCTCCGACAAGATCCTCGACAGCCGCATCGGCGCGCTCGACCGCACCCTCGGCTTCCTGTTCGGGCTCGCCCGCGGGCTGATCATCGTGGTGGTCGCCTTCATCTTCTTCGATTGGCTGGTGCCGCAGAAATCCCAGCCCGAGGCGGTCCGCAGCGCCAAATCGCGGGTCGTGCTGCAAAGCACGGGGGAATGGCTGAAGTCGCTCTTGCCGGACGATCCCGAAAGCTCCATCTTGAAGAGGTTCAAGAAACGCCCGGCCGACGAGGACAACCCGGACGCGCCATCCGACCAGCAGCACTCCGATGCCGGAGGCGCCGGGGGGGCGGGTCCGGCCGGGCGATAGGCGTTTCGGTAAAGGCAGTAGCGTTACGGTAAGGTTTGTGAGGGAGATGTTACGGACTCGCCCGCCAGGGCGCTACCGGAGCGACGATGGAACAGCGGACCGACGGCAGCTTTGAACACGGTTTGGATCCTCGCCCGGATCCGGGTTCGGACCTCGATCTCGACCTCAATGCCGACCGCCTGCGCGAGGAGTGCGGCGTGTTCGGCATCTACGGCCACCCCGACGCCGCCGCGATCACGGCGCTCGGCCTGCACGCCCTGCAGCACCGCGGCCAGGAGGCGGCCGGCATCGTCAGCTATGACGGCAAGCGCTTCCACTCGGAGCGCCGGCTCGGCCTGGTCGGCGACACCTTCTCGCGGCGCGACGTGATCGACCGGCTGCCCGGCACCATCGCGGTCGGCCATGTGCGCTACTCGACCACCGGGGCCACCATCCTGCGCAACGTGCAGCCGCTGTTCGCCGAGCTCAATGCCGGCGGCTTCGCGG